>Ga0209382_10000520_pt1 | contig 63695 bp, 58 predicted proteins | sample SoiMetdeltSBSDD5_FD_187599 | JGI IMG/M metagenome (GOLD analysis project Ga0209382, IMG submission 187599) | Bulk soil microbial communities from a Populus tree surrounding site in Tennessee, USA - Soil MetaG P. deltoides SBSDD5 (SPAdes) (version 2) | ecosystem: Environmental > Terrestrial >...
TCCTCACTCCCGAGAATCTGTTCGCAGACCGCGTGATAGAAGAAGTAGAAGTCGTTGATGAGGAACGTCGCGCCGAGGCCGGCTTCTGCCGCGGCCTTCACCTCGGCTTCCAGCGGCATCGCGAAATGCACGATGACGTCGCGCAGGTCCGCGCGCTTGCGCGGCGCGAGCGCACCAATCACGTTCTGCTGCGCGCGCCGTCCGTTTGTGTGCACCCACATCGGAAACCCCGCGGCGTGCGCCTGCTCGGTGACGTTCGCCAGCGCGACACCGTCGTAGTCGGACAGCCCGTCGTAGGGTTGCTTTGGGAAAATCTCCGGATCGGTGAAGACGGACGGTGTGTTCTTGTACGGCACGGTCGGCCCCATGTCGCCGGTGTAGCCCTGGTTCGTCCCGTCCGCGTACGCCTTCATGCCGGCCATGAACATGTCATAGCCGCCGGCGATCAGATCGTTTCGTGACTTGCGCGCTTTGCGGACGCTGCTCGCGAAATTGCAGGCGCTCGTCTCGTCGTACTCCAGAAACGCGATGGTTGCGGGCAGAGGACGATCGATCTTCGCCAGTGCGTCCGCGGTCTTCATGTAGATCCCGATCAGTCCCTCGCTCGCCGCGCCTTCCTGCACGGTCGTGTAGCCCAGAGAGCTGTACTTATCGACCGCCGCAATGATCTGTTTGCTGTTGAACTCGATCAGTCTTTCGGCGAACACCGTCGGATCTTTCAGCGGGTCCGCGAACGCGCGCGCATATGCCTCGCCGAGCTTTCCCTCGACATATCCGACGGCGTAGAGCGCGAGGTCCTCATCGAGCTGCCCTGCTTTCTTCGCGAGTCTCATCTCCTCGTTCGGATTCACGACCGGTTCGTGGCATTTCGGATCGTCACTGTCCAGCGTGCAGATGTTCAATTCCTTCAGCGCCGCGCTGTTCACGTAAAAGATGTGGCCCGACTCGCTGGTGATGAGCATGGGTACGGTGGGCTGCAATCGGTCCAGCGTCTTCAGCACGTCGCCGGGTTTCATGTTCGCGAAGTTCGGACAAGCGAAGCCGTATTTGCTCCCGTTCTCACAGCTCATGCGCGAGGGCTCGTAGTTCCAGCCGAGGATCCAGCCGGCCGAGTTCTTCGAGGCTTGTCCGATCAGCCGCTCGACGTCCGCCTGTGTCGTCACGGGCGCGTAGCACGTCGTCGAGCCGGTCGGCACTGGGTCAGGGCACGGCTCCAAATCCATGACGTTCACGTTGGCGAGGCTGATCCAGTTTGGACTGCCGTCCGCTCCGGTCGACTGCGCCAGCAGGTAGCTGATCGCGTGCGAATGTGTGTCGATGAAGCCGGGATAGATCACCGCGGGCGGGTTGACCGTGATGACCGGTTCGGGCGGATCGCCGCTCGCCGCGAGCTCGGTGATGATGCCGTCCACGATCTGGATCACGCCATACGTGTTGTTCGCGGGATCCATGGAGTGAATGCGGCCTTTGAACGCGACCGTATCTCCTTTTACAGGCGTCGCTTTGGGTTGTGCTGCGATCCCCAGAGTCCCGACAATCAACACAAACAGAGCCATCCTGATGACACGGGTCATGGCGATCTCCATTCTTCGATTTAGATGTGTGGCGGGAACGAAGGAAGTATACCAGTGGGGCCGGAGATCACCGTTTGTGATCCCGGTGCACGATCTCGACGTTGTATCCCGCCTTTTCGAGATCCTCACTCAATTGCTGCGCGATCGCCACTGAGCGGTGCTTGCCGCCCGTGCAGCCGATGCCGATCGTGAGGTAGCTCTTCATCTCTTTCGCGTACTGCGGGAGCACGTAGCGGACGAAGTCCTCGAGCCGCGCGTAGAACTCGCCGTACTCCGGCTGCGCGCGCAGGTATTCGATGACCTCCGGATCGAGTCCGGTCTTCGGGCGCAGCTCGGCGATGAAGTGCGGGTTCGGCAGGAAACGCACGTCGAACAGCAGGTCGAGGTTGTACGGCATGCTGTGCTTGAAGCCGAACGAGATGACCGTGACGAGCATCTGCGGCCCGTCCCCCGGCATGTTGAACCGCCGCATCACCTCGGCCTTGAGCTCGTGCACCGAGAACGCGGAGGTATCGAGGACCATGTCGGCGAGCGACTTCACTTCCGTCAATGCCGCGCGCTCTTCCTGGATCGCGTCGAGCACGGGATGGTCCTTCGCCATCGGATGCGGACGCCGCGTCTCCGAGTAGCGGCGCGCGAGCACTTCGTCCGAGGCTTCGAGGAAGATCAGCATCGCATTCGGTGCGCGCTTCTTCAGACGCTCGCGGTAGAACGTCGGGAACACCCTCGCGAAGTCGTGCGTGCGAACGTCGACGACGATCCCGACGCGGCTCGCCTTCTCATGCGTCGTGACTTCGTCGAGATACGGCTCGATCAACTCGATCGGCAGGTTGTCGGTGCAGTAGAAGCCGAGGTCCTCGAGCGTCGACTGCACGTAGCTCTTGCCCGAGCCGGAAAGGCCGGTGATGACGACGAGATAGTCAGGCGCGTTAGTTTGCATCGAGCGATGAACGATGAACGATGAACGATGAACTAGCAACCGTTCATCGTTCATCGTTCCGCGTTCATCGTTGCCTTCGGGTTCGATCGATCACATCCGGCGAGAAACGGTTGCGCGTGTGGATGCTGCGCATCTCGGAGCTCGCGACCTCGGACGCGTTCGTGGGCGGCAGGCCGTCGGTCAGCTCGGCGCCCTGGCGCGCGATCTGTTCGTCGATGCGGCGGGTGAACTCGCGCGCGGAGTCGTAGCCCTGCAGCTTCATCAGATGATTGCGGGCCGCGATCTCGACGAGCAGCGCGAGATTGCGGCCGGACGCGACCGGCAACCGCACGTACGGCTTGGTCACGCCGAGGAGCTCGTACGACTCGCCGGTGATGCCGAGGCGGTCGTATTCCGTTCCTTCCACCCACTTCTCGAGCTTCACCACCAGATCGATCGGCTTCACGTCGCGTGTCGAAGCGACGCCGAAGAGATCCTTGATGTCGATGATGCCGATGCCGCGCAGCTCCATGTGATGGCGCAGCAGATCGTTCGAGTATCCGAGGAGCACGTCGTTCGGGTGACGCTTGACGATGACCAGATCGTCGGCGATCAGGCGATGCCCGCGATAGATCAGATCCAGCGCGCACTCGCTCTTGCCGATGCCGCTGTCGCCGAGGAGCAGCACGCCGATGCCGTAGACGTCGAGCAGGCCCGAGTGCAGCGTCGACCGCGGCGCCATGTTCTCCTCGAGCACGTAAGTCGTGCGCGTGATCGTGGTCGACGACATCGCCGGCGTCGAGAACAGTGGCACCGAGCGCTTCTCGCATTCGATTCGGAACTCGTCCAGCGGAATGATGCCCTTCGTGACGATGAAGCAGGAGATGTCCAGGCCGGAGACGTCGCGGATGCGTTTCTCGCGCAGGCGCGGCGGAAGGCTCTGCAGGTACTGAATCTCCGAGGCGCCGATGATCTGCACGCGCCACGGCTTGATGTACTCGTAGTAGCCGGCGAACGCGAGCCCCGGCTTCTGCACGCGCGGCCGTGCAATCACGCGGGCCAGGCCGTCGTCGCCGGTCACGAGCTTCAGGTGCAGCTCGTCCAGCTCGCTCGACATGAGCGCCTGAACGGTGGTTTCAATGAAATCCTCGTCGTTCACGGATGCGCAATGTTACGCGAAAAAAGAAAAGCGCCGGCGGTTGCCGGCGCTCGCAGGTGATTCGCGTGGCGAAAGTTACTTCCTGACGATCGACGCGCGTGCGGCGAGCTCGAAGTACTCCTCCGCTTCTTTTCCGGCGCTGCGGCTCGCGAACTCGTCCTTGCCGGTCGCGGCGTCGGCGTCGATGATGAAGGTGACGCTCTGCTTGTCGATCGTCTTCGTCGTGGCGTCGCCGCTGAAGGTGATCGAGTAGACGCGGATGCCCTGCGACGTCGAGATCGAACTGCCGGTTGGCGTGACGGAATCGGCCGAGCGCCCGCCTCCGCTGGTGCTGCCGGCGTTCGAGAGCGCGCCGGCCATGATTGGGTTGTCCCGCTTCGTCGTCGTGTTGGCGCGGTTGGAGATATTCAGACCGGACGGAGGTCCGAACAGCACGACGACCTTGCCGCGAAGGGTCTTCGAACCGGCGCGGTCGGCGATGGTGAGGTATTTGTCGGCCTGTTCTGCTCGCTTGGCAACCTCGGCGGCGAAGCCGGGCTCGCGCTTCGCGAGGAACTCGGCCACGAACTTCTCGGCGTCGGCCTCGGTTGTCAGCGCGTCCCACTGCTGGCGCTCCGCCTTGGTCATGAAGTAGGACTGCGGTGAATCCGACCACTTGCTGAACTTGCCGAGGTCCGCGGCGAACATCGGCAGCGCGACGAGAGTCGCGATGGCGAAACGGAGAATGCGGTTCATGGAGCCTCCCTGGGTTGTGTTGGGAAATCGTAACAGCGGAGAGGCGGAAAGAAGTTCGAACGAAACGGAAAACGTAGGGCGTGGCTTCAGCCCGCCCTTCCCGGGGAGGCGGGCTAAAGCCACGCCCTACGTTCGGCGCTAGAACTCCGGTGAGATGAGGCCGAGGTTGTTGTCGCGGCGTTTGTAGATGACCGAGACCTTGTCCGTGTCGATGTCGCGGAACACGATGAACTCGTTCTTCGAGTCGTCGAGGCGCAGGGCGGCCTCTTCGATCGACATCGGGCGGATGGCGATGTTGTTCGTCTTCAGGATGCGCGGCGCGCGGAGCGCCGTTTTTTCCCGGAGCCGTCCCGGCTCGAGCACCTGCACGGCCCACTCCGTGACCTTGCGGCCGTTGCCTTCCTTGCGGTGATGGTCGCGGATCTTCTTGCGGTTCTTCTGGGCCTGCCGTTTCAGATGATCGACGGCGGAGTTGATCGCGTCCTGCATCGACTCGTCGGATTGCTGCACCGCCTTGACGTCGTGCTCCTTGCCGACCATCAGGATCTCGCAGATGTTGCGGTACTTCTCGACCTGCAGCACGACGCGGACGTCGATCACGTCATCGAAGAGCTTGTCCTCGATCTTGGCCAGCTTCTTCTCGACCAGGGTGCGGACGTCGGGCGGAATCTCGTAGTTGCGGCCGGAAATCTCGGTTGCCATGCTCGACACCTCGAACTAAAAGATTTGTTTGCGGTCCGTGGAAGACGGGATGTTCAGCTCGTCCCGGTACTTGGCCACGGTCCGGCGGGCGATGTTGATCCCCTCGTCGTTCAGGATCTTCATGATCTTCGAATCGCTGAGGGGTTTGCGCGGGTCTTCGTTCTCGATGAAGCTCTGGATCTTCTTCTTCACCGTGAGCGACGAGATGTCTTCGCCCGTGTCGGAATCGATTCCGCTGTGGAAGAAGTACTTCATCAGGAACAGGCCGCGCGGCGTGTGCATGTACTTGTTGGAGACGACGCGGGAAACGGTCGACTCGTGCATCTGGATGTCGTCGGCGACGTCGCGGAGCACGAGCGGCCGGAGGTAATCGATGCCCTTCTCGAGGAACTCGCGCTGGTGTTTGACGATGGATTCGGCCACTTTGTAGATCGTGCGCTGGCGCTGGTCGAGTGACTTGATGAGCCACACCGCGGAGCGGATCTTGTCTTTGATGTAGTTGACCGTCTCGCCGTCCTGCTTGGAGTCCATCGAGTTGAGCATCGAACGGTAGCCGCTGTTGATGCGCAGTTTCGGCATGCCGTCCTCGTTGAGGACAATCACATACTCGTCCCCGACCTTGTGCACGTGGACATCGGGCTCGACATAGATCGCTCGCTCATTGGAGTATTTCCTCCCTGGCTTCGGATCGAGATGCTTGATCAGTTCTACCACGCCCTCGAGCGTTTTCAGGTCGATGCCGAGGGTCTTCGCCAGCGGAACGAACTTCCGCTGCATGAACTCTTCCCAGTGGTCGCGGATGATGATCTCGACGAGTGGAGTGTCGAGCTCGAGAAATCGCAGTTGCAGCAGCAGGCATTCGCGGAGGTCGCGCGCGCCGACGCCGATGGGATCGAGCGACTGCACGGCCTGGACGGCGACCTCAGCCTCTTCGGCCGCGTAGCCGCCGGAGGCCATGATCTCCTCGTTGCTCGCGCGGAGATAACCGTCCTCATCGATGTTGCCGATGATGAACTGCGCGATCTCTTTCGTCCGCGGTGATGCGTCGGACATCGAGAGCTGCCAGGTGAGGTGATCGGCGAGGTTGGGCGGCCGGGTGAGCGTGTTCTCGATGGGGAACTCTTCGTGCTCCTCGCCCATCCCGCGCGGGTTGTAGCCGTACTCGATGTAGTCCTGAAAGTAGGCGTCGTAGTCGATCTCGTCGAAGGAGTCTTTCTCCTCCGGCTTGGTCTCGACAGGCGGCGGTTCGGCCGCGGCTTCGTTCTCGGTCTTGGTCTCCTCGGCCTGGGTCTCCTCGGCCTTCACTTCTTCGGCGGATTCTTCGAGGAGCGGGTTTTCGAGCAGTTCCTGGTTGAGGACTTCCTGGAGCTCGAGCTTCGAGAGCTGCAGCAGCTTGATCGCCTGCTGCAGCGAGGGCGTCATGATCAGCTTTTGGCTGAGTCTGAGATGAAGCTTCTGTTCAAGTGCCATGGATGAAGACTGTGATGCCCCTGCGACTTCGCTCAGGGCAAGCTTCCTTCGGTCAGTTTAGATTGAATGTCTCGCCCAGGTAAATTCGCCGAACCTCGGCATCGGCGGACAGGCTCTCGGGCGCGCCCTGTCGGAAGATCTCCCCTTCTTTGATGATGTATGCCCGGTCGGTGATCTTCAATGTTTCCCGAACGTTGTGGTCCGTGATGAGGATGCCGATCCCCCGGGCCCGCAGTTGCGAAACGATGCGTTGGATTTCGAACACTGCGATTGGATCGATTCCTGCAAACGGCTCATCTAGCAATATGAATGCCGGGTTGATCGCAAGGCTCCTCGCGATCTCCACACGCCGCCTCTCCCCTCCCGACAAAGTGAACGCCCGACTCCGCGCGATGTGCGCGATGCCGAACTCTTCGAGGAGTTGATGCGTGCGCCGCTCGCGCTCGGAGAGCGGCAGGTTCATCGTCTCGAAGACGGAGAGGAGGTTCTCCTCGACGGTGAGCTTGCGGAACACCGACGGCTCCTGCGGCAGGTAGCTGATCCCCTGCTGCGCGCGCAGATACATCGGCAGCTCGGTGATGTCTTCATCGCCCAGCGTAACCGAGCCGCCGTCCGGCCGCACGAGCCCCACGATCATGTAAAAGGTCGTGGTCTTGCCTGCGCCGTTTGGTCCGAGAAGGCCGACGATCTCGCCCTGACGGATGTCGACCGAGACGTCGCGAACGACCTTCCGTCCCTTGTAAACCTTGACCAGGTGCGTGGCGGTAAGCGTGAGCTGGGCGTCCGGCATCGTGCGGGGCGGAGAGTATCAGACACGTAGGGCGGGCTTCAGCCCGCCCAGGACGGGCTGAAGCCCGTCCTACGTCACCCCTCGTGCTTGTACGTCCCCTTCGTCTCCCCTTTCGGACTCACGACCTGCACGCGGTTCTTCGCGAGATCGAAGCTGATCTCCTGGCCGGAGACGGAGCCGCTGGGATCGGACATCGTCGCGGGAGAGCCGTTGACGAAGATCATCTTGCGATCGACGTGATAGACGGCCTTGTCGCCCGTGCCCTTGCGGCGCGTCGCCGCTTCGACGACGTTCACGTTCTGCTCGGACTCGATTCGCTGGACCTTGTTCTTGTCGTCGAAGAAGAACGCGGCCTTCTCCGACTTCATCGTCCGCGTCTCGTCGACGATCGTGACCTTGCCGAGGAGGTCGATGCGCCGCTCCGGTTTGCGGGCCACGAGCTGCTCGCTCGTCGTCTGCACCGGCGTCTTCCGCGCGTCGGTGCCGGTGTTGTAGAGCACCGTGCGCACGCCGCCGCGCGCGGTCACCGACTCGCCGTTGCCCTGCATCTGCAGCTCGCTCGCGAGGACGGTGTTGTTGTCCTGCCACGCCTTCACTCGCCCGGTGAAGAGCGCGATCTTTTCGGCCTGACGCATGATCAGTTCGTCCGAGTTGACGAACACCGGCTTGTTGCCTCCCGGGAAGAGCGACGTCGCATTCGCGGTCGCGCCGCCGCCACGCGACACCAGCTCCGCGATCACCGAGCCGCTCGCGCGCGCGGTCTGCGCCTTCGGCGAGAACTCGATCTGCTTCGCCTTCAGCGTCTGCCCGTCGGCGACGACGGTCGCCTGCCAACCGGGGTCGGTGGTGAGCACGATCTTGTCGCCGAGGATGTCGTAGCTCGCGCGGAATGCGGAGGCGGTGTTCTTCGCATCGGTGTAACGGAACGCGCCCTCGAGATACGCCGCGCGCGCGCGCCGCGTCCCCTCGTCGAACCACACCGTGACATGCTCGGCCTGGATCTGCCGCGGCTCGGGGCCGAGCTCTTTCATCACCACCTGCCACTCGGCCTTGATCTCGTTGACGAGACGGTTCCGGATCGCGACGCGCACCATGCGTGCGACGAGGTCGCGCTTCGGCGGTCCGTCCATGATCGCGTGCACCGGTGCGGCGCCCGTGGCCGTCGCGACGATCGCGTTGACCTGCCCATCCGGCCCAACCTCGGTGTGGTAGTGATCGCAGGTGATGGTCTTGCGTCCGCCGAGGTCTTCGCCGGGCGCGGTGTTCTGGGCCATCACGATGACGACGTTGCCGTTGCCTTCGAGCCCGATGAGCTGACGACGGTCCTGCGTGAAGCGGCCGAGCATCCAGTCGGAGTTGACCCGCTCCGGACCGCGGTCGAGCTGCACGCGCTCCTTGAACTCGACGGTGTTGTCGTGGCGGCGGAAAATACTCTCGGTGCCGCGGACGGTCATCGGCACTTCGTTCGCCTGCACGACGGCCATGGTGGCGTCGACGTTCTTGTGCAGACGCAGCGTCTCGCCCTGCACGTCGAGATCGAGCGCGCCCGCTTTCCCCTGCCAGCGGTCGACGCGGAATTGCAGCGGGATGTCGTTCGTCAGACGCGCGCCGTCGTAGCGGATCTCGGCGGTGACGATCTCGACGCCGTCGCTGGAGGTGACACGCACGCCGCCTTTCGCATCGGCTTCTTTCGTCTGGGCGTTGAACTGCGCCTGCGGACACGAGACCTCGTAAGTGAGGCCGTTGGCGCGGTACAGGATGAGCTTCACGCCCTCCAGCGTCGTCCAGCCCGACTCGAACGCCACGACGCGTGTGGCGCTGATGCGGGAAACGACGCGCTCGCCGATCGTCTGAATGTCCTCGAACGCCGTGGCTTCGACTTCCGGCTTGTCATCCCGTCTCACGTCCGACTTCACGGGTTCAGCCGGTTTGCCGCGCTGGCGACCGGCCTGCTTGTTCCAACTGAAGACGATGAGGAGGACGAAGGCGAGGAAAACGATCGGCAGCGCGATGCGGAGGACTCGGATCGTGCGCTGCATGTCGTTGCGCCGTAACACCTTCGCTACCGGTTTCGTTCCGCGGGCGGTTACGATTGTCCCCATGCGCGCCACTTTCGCCGCGGTCCTGCTGCTTTCCTTCGCGATCAGTGCCAATTCTGAGGAGCCGAAGGAGAACGCTCACGTCACTGAGCTGCTCAAACAGCTCGGCCCGAACGCCAAGAAGCCCGCCAGCGAGGTGTTCAAGAACGTGCAGCTCATGAAGGACATGCCGGCGGACCGCCTCCTCCGCATCATGGACATCGGCTACCGCCAATCCCTCGGCGTGAGCTGCGATTACTGCCACGTCGAGGATCGCTGGGAAGCGGACGAGAAGCGCCCCAAGCGCGCCGCGCGCGAGATGATCCAGATGGTCAAGATGATCAACGATCACCTCGGCAAACTGACGGAGATCGACACGCAAGACGCCGCGGTGAACTGCACGACGTGCCACAGAGGGTACGTGAAGCCGGCTTTGCAGATGCGGTGATGTGGAGTGCGGAGGCAACGCCTCCGCTTTCCTATTCGCGTGTTTAGGAAAGCGGAGGCGCTGCCTCCGCACTCCACATCGCGTCGACCACTTCGAGCCGCATGCCTTTGTACCTATCCGGCTCCACCTTCACCAACAAATCCACCGCGCCGCCTATCACGTTCAACCCCTTCACGCTCGGCCACAACACTCCGATCGCGTTCCCCGTCGCGTCGGACAACGACAACTCGCAGCAGTCCTCGGCGAACGTGCGTGTGCCCGTCACCGTCACGTCGCGGACGAGAAAGAGCGGATGCGTGTTCCCGGCGCCGAAGGGTTGGAGCATCTCGTGCGCGGCGAGGAACTCCGCGTCGATCTCGGCGAGGGTGAGCGTCGCGTCGATGTGCGCCTCGCGCCTGAACAGAATCTCGTCGTAAGTCTCGAAGCGCTCGTGCAGGCGTGCTCGTAACGCATCGAGATTGCGTGTCTCGAGCGAGAAGCCGCACGCGAACTCGTGGCCACCGAAGTGCGTGAACAGCTCCGACACCGATTCGAGCGCGCCGTGCAGATCGATCGTCGGGATGCTGCGGCCCGAGCCGACGCACGTGTCGCCTTCGATCGTCATCACCAGCGTCGGCCGGTGATAGCGCTGCGCGATGCGTCCGGCCGTGAGTCCGAGGACGCCGCGATGCCATCCTTCTCCGGCGAGAATCAGAATCCGTTCGCCTCCGCGAATCTGCATTTCCGCCGACTCGCGCACCTGCACCTCGATCTCCTGGCGTTCGGCGTTCATCCGATCGAGCTCGCTGCAGATCTTCCACGCCGCCTCTTCGTCCGTCGCGGCGAAGAGATCGATGGCCGTGTTCGCCGATGCGAGCCGTCCAGCCGCGTTGATGCGCGGTCCGATCTTGAAGCCGACGTCCACCGCGCGCAACGCGCGGCCTTCGAGTCCGAGGCGCTTCAGTAACGCACGCAGTCCGGGGTTCCGCACCTTCGCCAGTCCGGCGAGACCGAGAGACGTGATGGTGCGGTTCTCGCCGATCAGCGGCGCGACGTCCGCGACGGTGCCGATCGCCGCGATCTTCAGCAGCGACTCGACGGAGATCTTTTTTCCGTTCCGACGAATCAGTTCGCAGCACAGCTTGAACGCGACGCCCACGCCCGCGAGATCCTTGAATGGATACTCGCAGCCCGGCTGCTTCGGATTCAGCACTGCCGCGGCGTCGGGCAAAGTTCCCGGCGGAAGGTGATGGTCGGTGATGATGACGTCGATGCCGCGCTCGATCGCACGCTTCACCGGCTCCACGCTGGTGATGCCGCAGTCGACGGTGATGACGAGCTTCACATTGCGCTCGACGAGCACGCGGTCGAGCACCTCCATCTTCAGACCGTAACCATCGACAAGCCGGTGCGGCACGACGAAGCCCGCGTCCGCGCCGAGGGAGCGGAGGACGGTCTGCAGCATGACGATGGAGGTCACGCCGTCGACGTCGTAGTCGCCGTAGATGACGATGCCCTCGCCGTCGCGCACCGCGCGCGCGATCCGCTCGCACGCGTGATCCATCCCGTGGATGGTCGAAGGATCGTGTAAATCGTCGATCGCCGGCGCCACGAAGCGGCGATACGACTCGCCATCCTCAACGCCTCGACGCACGAGCAGAGCGCGCAGTTTGTCGTTTGCGACGGGAATGCGGGGGTTGTCCGGGGGCGCGTCGAGGAGGGTCCAGAGATCGTGGATCACTTGGAGGTTCATAGTCTCATAGGCGCAGAGTCTCATAGAGAGTCCCGCTATGCGACTGTGAGCCTATGAGCCTGTGAGGCTACTTCTCGTAGACTCCCATCTTCCTGAACTTCTTATACCGCTCATCCACGAGCTGCGCCGGCTTCAACTTCATCAGCTCTTTCAGCGCTTTCTCGAGGTACGGCGTCAGAAGCTCCGCCGCGGCAGCGGGATCCGCGTGCGCGCCGCCGGAGGGTTCCGGGACGATCTCGTCGATGATGTTCAGCTTCTTCAAATCCTGCGCGGTGATCTTCATCGCCGCCGCCGCCTCGGGCGCGGCAGCGGAGCTCTTCCACAGAATCGCGGCACATCCCTCGGGCGAGATCACCGAGTACACCGCGTGCTCGAGCATCAGCACGCGATCGCCGACTCCGAGGGCCAGCGCGCCGCCACTTCCGCCTTCGCCGATGACGGTGATGATCACCGGCACCTTCAGCGAAGCCATCTCCCGCAGGTTCACGGCGATCGCCTCGGCCTGTCCACGCTCTTCCGCGCCGACGCCAGGATAAGCACCTTGCGTGTCGATGAAGCTGAGCACCGGCAGCTTGAACTTCTCAGCAAGCCGCATGACGCGCAGCGCCTTGCGAAATCCCTCGGGCTTCGGCTGCCCGAAGTTGCGCAGCACCTTTTCCTTGGTGTTTCGCCCCTTCTGGTGTCCGACGACGCAGACCGCATGGCCTTTGAAGCGGCCGAATCCGGCGACGATGGCCGCATCGTCGGCGAAGTTGCGGTCGCCATGGATCTCCATCCACTCGTCGATCAGCGAGGCGATGACGTCGAGCGTGTAAGGCCGCTGGGGATGGCGTGCGACGAGCGTTTTCTGCCACGGCGAGAGGTTCGAATAGATTTCGTCGGAGACTTTGGTAAGCTTCTGGCGGAGCTCCGCGATTTCGGCTTCCCTTGCAGGCTCTGCTTCCCCGGAGGTATCGATGGAAGAGAGCTCTTCGATTCGACGGCGGATCCTGGCGATCGGCTCTTCGAATTGACTCGGGTCGGCGCTCATGTGCGCGGACCCTAACAAACAACTCGCATGCTGGCAACTGAAGAACCGACCGCACCCTCACAAGATCCGGAGCCGCGACCGTCGCTGCTCGAACAGTGGCAACAGAACGAGCGGATGCGTCACGTTCCGCCGATTCCGTGGATCATCCAGAAGCTCGATCAGGACGTGCGACGCCGCGTCGAGAGGCTGCTCGTCCCCTACTCCGACGTCGCCTCGAACGACCCGCGCCATGCGGCGCTGGACGTCGAGCTGCGCGCGCTCTGCCGCTCGCTCGACCGCGTCGCTTTCGTCTCTGGACGCGGACGCCACGGCCACGCGCCGAACGACCTGGCGTCGAAGGTGCGCTGGTCGCTCGATCACGCGATCCAGAACCTGAGCGCCACGGACGCCGATACGTTCGGCCGCCGCTATCCGATGCAGACGTTCGAGCGCTCGAACGCCGAGCCGCTCTGGGGCGCGCTGCTCGCGGTGATCCAACACGTGCAGAAGCTCGTGCCGCTCATCCGCGAGATCGAGCCGGAGATCGACGAGCGGATGTACGAAGGTCTCGTGAATCTCATCGAGCCGATGCGGCGCGAGCCGATCGCGTAATCCGATGTTCGAGAAGACCCTCTACGCCCGCTGGGGCGACATGGACTTCAACGGGCACATGAAGAACACCGCGTACCTCGACGCGGGCGCCGACGTGCGGATGTTCTACTTCGAGGCCAACGGCTTTTCGATGCGCGAGTTCGAACAACGGCGCATCGGCCCGGTGATCCTGCGCGATGAGCTGGAGTACTTCCGCGAGCTGCGCCTCCTCGAGCCGGTGCGCGTGACGCTCTCCGCGCGCGAGATCGGCGAGGACGGCCGCTTCGTGCTCGTGAACGAGTTCTTCCGCGAAGACGGCCAACGCTGCGCGCGCGTGACGAGCACCGGCGCGTGGCTGGATCTCGATCGACGGAAGATTACGAGACCGCCGGAGGAGTTGCGGCTGTTGCTCGAGAAGCTGCTTTAGTGGAGCGCCGGCGTCCTCGCCGGCTGAGCAGGCGGCGTCCTCGCCGCCCGCCCGGAGCGAGGACGCTCCCTGCTCAGCCGCCGGGGACGGCGGCGTTCCTACAAGATATTGATCGGATCCACGTCGATCGCCACGTCCACGCCCTTCCACTTCCTCGGCAACAACACCGCCTCCACTGCTTTGCGCAACCCCGTGCGCATCGGCGACCGCAGCAAAATCTGAAACCGCCACACGCCCTTGATCCGCGCGAGCGGCGCGGGCGCGGGACCTTGGATACGCGTACCCGCGAGTGGCTGCACTGCTTCTTCGAGCATGCGTCCGCACTCGTTCGCAGCGCGCTCCACATCGACGAGGTGCTCGCCGCGGAACAGCAGCGCGATCATCGACGTCACGGGCGGATAGTGAAACGTGCGGCGGAACTGAATCTCCGCCTCGTAGAAAGACTCGTAGTCGTGGCGGAGCGCGTGCTGGATCGCGTAGTGCGTCGGGAACGCGGTCTGGATCATCACCTTCCCGCGCAGCTCCCCGCGTCCGGCGCGGCCGGCGACTTGCGTGAGGAGATAGAAAGTCTTCTCCGCGGAGCGGAAGTCGGGGTAGCCGAGGATCGAGTCGGCGTTGAGGACGCCGGTGAGGGTGACGTTCGGGAAGTGATGCCCCTTGCTGAGCATCTGCGTCCCTATGAGCGCGCGCGTCTCGCCGCGGCGGAAGCGGTCGAGGATCTGCACCGCTGAGCCCTTGCGCCGCGTGGAATCGCGATCGAGCACGTCGACGCGCACGTCGGGGAAATCGCGATGAAAGCGCTCCTCGACTTTCTCCGTGCCGAAGCCGATCGGCTGCAACACCTCGCCCTGGCAGAGCGGGCACTTCGTCGGGATGCGCGTGCGCATTCCGCAGTAGTGGCAGATCAGAAGTCCTTCGCGGCGATGCACGGTCAGCGTGACCGAGCAGTCCTTGCAGCGGAACTCGTGGCCGCACTCGCGGCACAACAGATAAGGCGCGTACCCGCGTCGATTGATGAGGATGATCGCCTGCTCGCCGGCGTCGAACGTCTCGCGCAGCGCGGCCTTCAGCGTCCCGCTGAGAATCACGAAGCCTTTGTCTTCCTTCTCCGCCTGCTCCTTACGGAGGTCGATGGTCTCGACGTCGGGCAGCGGACGCGCTTCCACGCGCTTCGTCATCCGCAGCAGCGTGTACTTGCCGCGCGCGGCGTTCTCGCGTGACTCGAGCGACGGCGTCGCGGATCCGAGGACGACCGGAATGCCGCGGGACTGCGCGCGCACGACGGCGAGATCGCGCGCGTTGTAGCGCGGCGTCTCTTCCTGCTTGTACGCACCGTCGCCTTCCTCGTCGACGACGATCAGGCCGAGGCGCTGGAAGGGCGTGAAGAGCGCCGACCGCGGGCCGATCGCGACGTCCACTTCGCCTCGTCGCGCGCGCCACCACTGGTCGTACCGCTCGCTCGCGGAGAGGTTGCTGTGCAGGATGGCGATGCGCTCGCCGAATCGCTCTTTCAATCGGGACGCGAACACCGGCGTGAGCGCGATCTCCGGCACGAGCAGCAACGCCTGCTCTCCCCGCTTCACCGCCGCCCGCATCAACTCGATGTACACCTCGGTCTTCCCACTCCCGGTCACGCCTTCGAGGACGAACGGTGCGAACGTGCCGAGGGTCTTGTGGACGGCTTCGATCGCGGCGCGCTGCTCGTCCGAGTAACGGATCTCCGCCGTCGGCGCGCCTTCGAGTCCGGCGAGGAAAGCATCGAGCGTGTGGCGTCGCGCGCGGCGCTCGATGCGGATGACGCTCTTCTTCGACAACGCAGAGAGGATCGCCGCGCTGACGCCTGCATGTTCGAGCGCGCGCACCGAAAGCTCGCCGCCACGCGATTGCAGCAACTCGACCGCGGCTTTCTGTTTCGCGGTGAGTCCGCCGGGATCGCTCTCCAGCACGACGAACCGGTCGTAGCGCACCCCTTCGGCATCGCGAAGTCGGTCGTGCACTGCGATCACGCCCGCATCGCGAAGTCGCGCGATCGCGGAGCGCGAGATCTTCATTTCTTCGAGGATGAGCGTGAGTGGAAGGGCGCGATTGCGGAGCTCTTCGATCAGCGCGCGATCGGTTGGGAGAATCTGATCGGAGTCTGGATCGGCGAGCATCACTTCGCGTTTTCCCCGCGCGGCCATGTTCGCGGGGAGCGCGACCTTCAGCATCTCGCCAAGGGGCGCGATGTAATACTCCGCGGCCCAGCGACAGAGCTCGATGATCTCCGGGATGAGCGCGGGCTCGTCGTCATCGAGCACCGCGCGGATCGGTTTGAGCTTCGCCGTCGCGACCGGCGCCGAGTCGAGCAGCGAGACGACGAAGCCGGTGGTGAGCTTCGATCCGAGCGGCACTTCGACGCGCGATCCGAGGCGCACGCTGTCCTTGAGGGATGCCGGGATGCGATAGGTCAGCGTCTGGTGGAATCCGACCGGGACCGCAATTTCCGCGAATTCGGAGATCCCGGGCACGGCTAGAACTGGATCCCCAGCTCCGCCATGACCTTCTTCATGTCCGCCCACACGTCCTTCTTCGCGGCGGGAGTACGGAGCAGATACGCGGGATGGTAGGTGGGCATCAGCTTGATGCCGTTATAGTCGAGCCACTGTCCGCGCACGGACGAGATGCCGTAGGCCTTGCCGGTGAGGCTCTGCAGGCCGAACTTGCCGAGAGTGACGATGACCTTCGGCTGGATCAGCTCGACCTGGCGGCGGATGAACGGACGGCACGCATCGAGCTCGTCCGGCTCGGGATTGCGATTCTCCGGCGGACGGCATTTGATCACGTTCGCGATGTAGACCTGCTCGCGCGAGAGCTTCATCGCCTTGATGATGTCGGTGAGAAGCTGTCCGGCGCGTCCGACGAACGGCTCGCCCTGTTCATCCTCATCGCGCCCCGGCGCCTCGCCGATAAACATGAGGTCCGCGTTCGGATCGCCGACGCCGAAGACGACATTCGTGCGCGTCCCCGCGAGACGGCATTTGGTGCAGTCGTGAGCCTCGGCGCGGAGGGCATCGAAATCCGAAGTCGCCGAGTCGTCGAGTCGTCCAGTCGTCGAGGATTCCTCTTCTTGTCGACTCGTCGACTCGTCGACTCGTCGGCTCAGATCGAGGTGCGTAAACCCCAGCTCGCGCAGCAACGCGAGCTCGTTCAGAACGTCGCCATTCATGCCGAGGATTATGTTCTATACTCGCCGCGGTCCGAACGTCCAAACGAGGAGAATCCCCCATGAAGAGATTTGCTGTCGTCGCGTTTGTCGTGTGCGCGCTCGCGGCGCCCGCTTTCGCCGAGAAAGCGACCGTCAAAGTGATCAACCAGAGCAAGTGGGAAATCCACCACCTGTTTCTCTCATCCTCGTCCGAGGAGGAGTGGGGTCCGGATCAGCTCGAGGATGAGATCCTCACGAAGGGCGACTCGATCACCCTCACCGACATCTCCTGCGATGAGTACGACATCAAGGTCGTCGATGAAGACGGCGATGAATGCATCATCGAGGCGGTCGACCTCTGCCGCGACAACTCGTACTGGAAGATCACGGACAAGGATCTGCTGGAGTGCGAGGGATACGAGTAACGACCAAGTCCAATAACCGGTTCGCAATCGCGCTCTTCGACGCCCGTTCGATGCGCGTCACCGATCCATCCCGCGCGATCACCAAGACCTCGTTCTGATCCGAGTCGAAGCCGATGGTGACGTCGGCGACGTCGTTCGCGACGATGAGGTCGGCGCCTTTGCGCTGCAGCTTCTCGCGGGCGTTCTGCTCCACCATGTCCGTCTCCGCCGCGAAAGCGACGATGAATGGCCGCGGTGAGAGCTTGGCGACGTCGGTGAGAATGTCGGGATTCTTGCGCAGCTCGATCGTCAGCGTCTCGCTGTCGTCGCGCTTCTTGATCTTGCGGTCGGCGACATGGACGGGCGCGAAGTCGGCGACCGCCGCGGCTTTGATCACGATCTGATGTTGCGTCGCAGCGCTCATGACAGCGGTGTGCATTTCGGCGGCCGTGGTGACGCGCTGAACCTCGACGCCCGCGGGCACGATCAACGACGTCGGTCCGGTCACGAGCGTGACCTGCGCGCCGCGACGTCGTGCGGCGTCGGCAATGGCGTAACCCATCTTCCCCGACGAACGATTGCTGAGATACCGCACGGGATCGAGCGGCTCGCGTGTCGGACCGGCCGTGACGAGCACGCGCTGCCCTTCCAGATCGCGCGCCGTAAAGCGCGATTGCACGAACGCGACGAGCTCCGGCACGTCGGGCATCTTCCCCGCGCCTTCTTCTCCGCACGCGAGGAGGCCGTTCACCGGCTCGATGATCCCGACGCCGCGGTTGCGCAGCGTCTCGATGTTCTGCCGCACCGTTGGATGCCCGAGCATGAAGGTGTTCATGGCGGGAGCCACGACCGTCTCCGCGCGATGCGCGAGCGCGTAAGTCGTCAGCGCGTCATCGGCGATGCCCGTCGCGAGCTTTGCCAAAACGTTCGCGGTCGCGGGAGCGATGAGGAGCAACTCTGCCCAGCGCGCGAGCTCGATGTGATCGACGCCGCCCCGCTCCGGATCGCCCCACTGCTCGACGATCACGCCGTGATTCGACACCGCGGCGAGGGAGAGCGGAGAAACAAAACGCGCGGCGTTCGGCGTGAGGATCACGCGAACGGCCGCGCCGATGTCCTGCAAGCGCCGGACGAGCTCCGGTGCTTTGTAAGCGGCAATGCCGCCCGATACTCCCAGGACGATGTTCATAAACGTAGGACGGGCTTCAGCCCGTCCATGGGCGGGCTGAAGCCCGCCCTACGTCATTCGTTCTGGTCCAGCGCCGTCGACTCTTCCACGGGGGCGGTGAGCTGCCACTTCACGGCATTCTTCTCCACCTCGTCCATGGCGATGCGCGTCGGCTTGGCGTGACGCGGCTTGGTCTTCGGCTGCGCCCCCTGGATGAGCTGCTCCGCTCTCTTGGAGACGAGCAGCACGTACCGAAACTTGCTGTCAACCCCTTCCGGCAGTCCTTCCATTGCGGTCCTCCTCTTTCAATCGCTCCGCCATCGTGGAGATGGCTTCGAGCGCAGTCTTCGTTTGCAGCTTCCTGGCGATGATCGCGGCCTTCAGACATTCCGCCGCGACACCCAGGTTGTCGTTGATGATGATGTAGTTGTAAAAATCCTTGCCTTCGTCGATCTCGTCGATCGCCTTCCGGAGCCGGAGATGGATCTCCTCGTCGGTGTTCAGGCCGCGATCCCGCAGCCGCACCTCGAGAGTCTCCAGCGAGGGCGGGAAGATGAACACGCTCAGCGACCGCGGCTTCAGCTCCGGGTCGCGATCGATCTGCCTCGCGCCCTGATAGTCGATGTCAAGGATCACGTCCAGCCCCGCGCGCAACCGATCCATGACCTCGTTGCGCGAAGTGCCGTACCGATGGGCGTGAACGTGCGCTTGTTCGAGAAATTCCCCTCGCTGGACCATGGCCTCGAACTCGGCGGCCTCGACGTAGTAGTAGCTCTTGCCAGGGATCTCCCCCGTGCGTGGCCGGCGGGTGGTGTGGGACACGGAGAAATAGAGCTCGATGCCGAGGGCGGAGAGCTCGTCGCGGACGCGCTGGATGAGCGTCGTCTTCCCGGCGCCGGACGGGCCCGAGACGATGAACAACGTCCCGTCCGAGTGGAAGTTACTCGACATTCTGTACCTGTTCGCGGATGCGCTCGAGCTCCGTTTTCAATTCTACGACAAGGGTCCGGATCGCCGCCGAGCGCGACTTCGAGCCCATGGTGTTGATCTCGCGCAGCATCTCCTGCGACAGGAAGTCGAGCTTCTTGCCCGCGGCCTCGCGTCCGGCGATCGCTTTTTCGGTCTGATCGAGGTGATGCCCGAGCCGCGTCAGCTCCTCGGCGATGTCACCCTTCTCGACCATGATCACCACTTCCTGGGCGATGCGGTCCTGCGCGACGTCGGTGCCGGCCAGCGACGCGATCTCCTGCACGCGCTGCTGGTAGCTCGCGAGCAGCTCCGCGCGCACGTCGTCGCGATGCCTCGCGAGCTGCTCGTTCAACTCGCGGATGCTCTTCATCCGCGAGCTGATGTCGTTGCGCAGCGACTCCCCTTCCCGCTCGCGCATCGCCGACATCTGCTTGAAGGCCTCGCGCAGGAGACTCACCAGCGATTCGCGTTCGTCCTCCGCGATCTCTGCGTCGAGCGCTTCGACCTGCAGAAAGTCCGGCACGCGCATCAGATCGCTGCCCGTCAGCGTTGCACCAAGCCCGAGCTCCTCGGCGATGGCGCGAAGCTGTGGGATCACGGTGTTCGCGATCTGTGTGTTGATGCGCACGTTGTACTCGGGCTGCTGCGTGCGCTGGATGCGGATCGAGACGTCGATCTTCCCGCGCGAGAAGCTCTCCGCCGCGATCGCGCGCAGCGGCGCCTCCATGTCCCACATGTACTCCGGCAATCGCACGGAGACTTCGAGGAAACGATGGTTGACGCTTTTGGTCGTGACGGTCGCGAAGTAGCGCGGCGAGAGCGCGCCGGCCGCGCGGCCGAATCCGGTCATGGAATGGATCATTTTTCGTTCACCAGACGCTCCGCTTCGTCAGCGAGCGCATTCAACGTCTCCTGCACCTTCACGCGCCATTCCTCGGGATCGCCATCACGCGGCACGTGAATCGGCTCGCCGTAGAGGTAGAGCGCCTTCGAGAACGGATACGGGACGACCATCCGGTCCCAGGAGCGGAGGAGCTTTTTTTTTTAGCGGCGAAGGCGATCGGCACGATCGGCAGTCCGCTCGATCTCGCCGCGTAGACGACGCCGTCCTTGGCGACGCGCGCCGGACCCTTCGGGCCGTCGGGCGTGAAGACGATGTTCTTGCCGTCGCGCGCTTTCCGCAGCAATCCCCGCAGCGCGGCGATGCCGCCGCGCGAGGACGAACCGCGCACGACGTCGACGCCGTACCAGGGGAACACGCGCGCGATGTACTCGCCGTCTCTCGATCGGGACGACATCACCGCGATCGGCCCATGCCAGCGCGAGTGCAGCATCAACAGCAGATGTCCGTGCCAGAACGCGAGGATGTACCGCGGCGTGTTGACGAGGTTTTCCGCCCGCACGTGCTTGACGCGCAGGGTCGCGTGGAGTGTGCGGATGAAGAGCGATGCGACGAGAGCGAGGAGCTTCATGTTGGGTTTTGTCAGCGGACCGCCGGCGTCCTCGCCGGCTGATGTGGCGGCGTACCGCGCCGCCACCCCGGGGCGGCGAGACGCCGCCCGATCAGCCGCCGAGACGGCAGCGGTCCGAGATCTTATCGCGCTCCCACCAATTCCACCTTGAACACGAGCGTCGCATTCGGCGGGATCACCCCACCCGCGCCGCGCGCGCCGTAGCCGAGGGAGGGCGGGATGACCAGCGTGCGCTTCTCGCCGATCTTCATCGCGGCGATGCCTTCGTCCCATCCCTTGATCACCCGACCCTGTCCCAGAGGGAACTCGAGAGGCGCGCCGCGATCGCGGGAGCTGTCGAACTTCGTGCCGTTGGGCAGCCAGCCGGTGTAGTGCACGCTCACCGTCTGTCCGGCCCGCGGTTGCGCGCCCGTTCCGGGCTCATCGATCGCGTACTGCAGCCCGGAGGCCGTGGTCTCGAGATTCGTCGGCATCGAGAAAGTGTCCATTGCGGCGGAGTGTATCGCGGGCATGTGAGAATACGCGCGTGGGAGAGATCTTTCCGACCGTCGTGGGCCGGTATCGGATCGTTTCGCTCATCGGTGCGGGCGGGATGGGCGAGGTCTACCTGGCCGACGACGAGAAGCTCGGCCGACGCGTCGCCATCAAGATCCTCCCCGAGGCCGTGAGCCGCGATGCCGAGGCGAAGCTGCGGATGCTGCGCGAGGCTCGCGCCGTCGCCGCGCTCGATCATCCCAACGTCTGCACGATCTACGAGGTCGGCGAGCACGAAGGCCGCCCCTACATCGCCATGCAGTTCATCGAAGGCGAGACTCTGTTCGAGCGGCTGAAACAGTCGCGGCTCTCGCCGTCGGAGTGCCTCGACATCGCGACGCAAGTCGCCGCCGCGCTCGACGAGGCCCACAGTCACGGCGTGGTTCATCGGGACATCAAGCCGATGAACATCATGATCACCGTGCGCGGCCAGGTGAAAGTCCTCGACTTCGGCCTGGCGAAGTTCGACTCACGCGTCGATTCGTCGACCGACTTGAAGTCGCGGACTGGAATCATCACCGGCACCGCACCCTACATGTCGCCGGAGCAACTTCGCGGCTCCCCCGTCGACGCGCGCAGCGACATCTTCAGCCTCGGCGTGGTGCTCTACGAGATGGCCACCGGGTCTCGTCCGTTCGAGCGTCCCAGCACGGTCGCGACGATCACCGCCATCCTCTTCGAAGATCCCGAGCCGATCGTCGAGGGTCCGTTCGTGCCGCTCTGGACGATCATTCGACGCGCACTGGCCAAGGAGCCGTCGAAGCGTTACGCGACGTCGGCGATGCTGCTCGAGGCGTTGCAGGATCTGAAGAATCGTCCGTCCTCGCGTCCGAGGCGCGCGCGGCCCAGCGATCTCGATCCGACGCAGAGCCTCGCGCGGCCGGCGACGCCGAGGCCGCGCGGCCGTATCGATTCGATCGCCGTGTTGCCCTCGGTCAGCGGACAACTGCAGCCCAGCCTCGAGTATCTCGTCTATGGTTTGAGCGAGGGAATCGTCGACGCACTCGCGCACGTGCGCAAACTGCGCGTCATCGCGTCCGGCACCGCGGCCCATTACGCCGGCACCGATCCCGATCCGCGCGACGTCGGGCGCGAGCTGAACGTCGCGGCGATCGCCATCGTGCGCGCCCGCGTCGACGGCGAGCACCTGCACGCGGACGTGGAGCTCGTCAACACCGCGGACGGCTCGTTGATCTGGTCGTCACGCTACATCCGTGAGATCCGCGAAGTGGCAGCGCTGTCGGAAACGATCGCCGAGGAGATCGCCGAGCAGGTGCGGGTCGGCAGCCAGTCCGCTCCTCGCCGATCCGTGAAGAAGAAGCACGCCGTCGACACGGAAGCCGAGCAGCTCTACCTCAAGGGCCGCTTTCAGTGGATCAAGCGCCATCCCGAAGCGGTGAAGCAGGCCATGACCTTCTTTCAACAGGCCGTGGAGCGCGATCCCTCGTTCGCGAGGCCGTACGCCGGACTGGCCGACTGCTTCGTGATGCTCGGGTTCATGCACGCGCTTCCGCCGCGCGAGATCCTGCCGAAGGTGAAGGCTGCGGCGCGCCGCGCGATCGAACTCGATCCGACGCTCGCCGATCCGCACGCGACCCTCGGCTATGCAGCGGGCCTGTTCGAGTGGGACATGGAGACCGCGCAGCGCGAGCTCGAAGAAGCGATGCACCTCAACCCGAACTATCCGTGGGCGCCGCACTGGCTGGGCATCCTCATGTGCGGCCGTGGCCACACGCGCCGCGCGCTCGAGCTGATCGACATGTCCAAAGATCTCGATCCGCTCTCCCCCATCATCAACGTCGGCGCCGGCATTCCGCTGCACATCGCGCGACGCTACGATGACGCCGTGGCCTGCTACCGCGCGGTGCTGGAGATGGATCCCTCGCTCGCCCCCGGTCACTACTACCTCGGCATGTCGTTGCAGATGCGCGGCGACTACGACGAGGCCATTCGCGCGATCCAGCGCGCCATCGACATTGCCGGTCCGGCGCCCATCTTCGTCGGCGCACTCGCGCACACCCTCGCCTGCGCGGGACGCACCGCCGACGCCGAGCGTCTCGTCGAACAACTCCGGACCATCGCGCGACAGCGCTACGTCTCGCCCTACAGCTTCGCCGTCGCGCACACCGGCCTCGGGCAGATCGACGAAGCGCTCGCCGCGCTCGAGGAAACTCTCGAGGAGCACAACGCCTGGGTATGGTTTCTCCCCGTCGACCCGCGCTTCGATCGATTGCGATCCGACGAGCGTTATGCGGCGATGATGGCGCGGTACGGACTGCCCGTGCTCGTCGAGCCGGACCGGTAAGAGGAAGTGGAGCGCTGGCGTCCTCGCCGGCTGATGTGGCGGCGTCCCGCGCCGCCACCCGGGCGGGCGGCAGCTCGACGCTGCCGCAATCGAAAGCGGCAGTCCCGCTTCGCTCCTCTGCCGCACTCCACATAGGAGCACCGTGCGAAACTACGCGCGTGAACGCCGCCGAACGAGAACTGCGCATCCAACTCGCCGCCTGCTACCGCCTCGTGGCGCTATTCCACTGGGACGACCTGATCTTCACGCACATCTCCGCGCGCGTGCCCGGTCCCGAGCACCACTTCCTCATCAACCCCTACGGCATGCTCTTCGACGAGATCACCGCGTCGAGCCTCGTGAAGATCGATCTGAACGGCGCGAAAGTCGAGGAGAGCCCCTACGACGTCAACCCCGCGGGCTTCACCATCCACAGCGCCATCCACGCCGCGCGCGAAGACGCGCAGTGCGTCCTGCACGTCCACAGCCTCAACGGCGTCGCCGTCTCCGCGCAGAAGGAAGGCCTCCTCCCGCTCTCCCAGCAGTCCATCTTCGTCCTCGCCTCCCTCGGCTATCACGACTACGAAGGCGTCGCGCTCAACGAAGACGAAAAGCCGCGTCTCGTCCGCGACCTCGGCGACAAGAACTTCCTCATGCTCCGCAACCACGGACTCCTCACCGTGGCCGACAACATCCCCGACGCATTTCTCTTCATGTACCTGTTCGAGGCCGCGTGCACCATTCAACTGCGCGCGCAGGCGGGCGGACCCGACCTCGTGCGCATCGACCCGCGCATCATCGCCGGCGCGACGGCGCAGGCGAAGCAAGTCACGCGCGGCGCGGGTGGCGCACTCGCCTGGCCGGCTCTGCTGCGGAAACTCGATCGCGTCGATCCGAGTTTCCGGACGTAGAAACGTTCCCCGCCCGTCCGAAGGTTGACGCGTCAATGCCGCGCCGTGCGACGTCGCGTGCTGGCACTCGACAACGTCACCGCGTCGCTGAGCGCGGAGCCACAACGGTTCATCACGCGCACCCAGTAGCGGCCGGGTTGGGTCGGTGCGCCACTGACGGGCAGGCGCGTGTTGCCGCTCTCCCCTGCGAACCAGTCGTACGTAAACGGAAGCGCGCCGGTGGCGGAGACGGATAACGTTGATCCTGATTGCAACGACGTAATCGTCGGCTTCGCGCAATCCGGAACCGGCGGTCCCTGATTCGCGCGCACGAACTCGAGCCACAGTGCGCGCGCCTCGGCATCCTCGCGCACGGGCGGGGGCGCTTCGAAGTAGTTGAGGAGTTGATCGTCTCGCTCGTCGCCGCGGAGTTCCCAGGCATCAGCGAGTCCGAGGTAGTTGTGGGCATTCCAGCCGTATTTGAGTGAGGCGGGACGACTCGCGAAGCGCGCGGCGCCGGGAGGGCCGGGCCAGATCCACGGCGCGCCGGACGCCCAGACGAAGCGGCCGTCTTCGTGGCCCGCGGGGTGGTAGCGCGCGGGAATGGGATCGCCGGTGCGGCGGGCGCGCAATCGCGAGACGCCGTGCGTGCCGAAACCGCCGACGAGCACCGCGCCGCGCGGGTCGACGGCGATGAGCCACGGATAGTGCGGCGTGTTGGTCTCGTCGCGCCTCCCCCATCCGGCGGGATAGGGATTCCAGTGCTCGCCGAAGACGTAGCGGCTGGTGCCACCTTCTTTGGGCAGCCAGGCGTAGACCTCGTTGAAGTGCGCGCCGGTGTCGCCCTCGATCTCTTCGCCCACGGATTTGCACCAGTAGATGCCGTCTTTCGGACCGCTGTTGCCCCAGCGGTCGACGTCGAGCCACGCCCAGCCTCGGTAGTCCTGCTGGAAGTTCTGATAGACGTCGCCGAGGACCTGCGAGCCTTTGGAGTTGGGATCGATGCGGCGAATCCAACCGTATCCCAGCTCGAGCAGAATGAGCTTGCCGCTACTGTCGACGCGGATGCATTGCGGCATGTAGATCTCGTTGTTGCCGAGCTGGCGATTCACGTCGTGATCGAAGACGTCGGTCGCGCCGCGTTGGCTGAGACGATTAGCCATGCCGGGACTGCCGAGGAGCGTGGTGACGACGCTGGCGCGGGTGATTCTGCGGATGGCGTCGTTGTCCTGGTCGGCGACGTAGAGCGCGTCACTGACGGGATCGAAGACGAGCGAGGCCGGGCCATTGAAGCGCGCGGCATGTCCGCTGCCGTCCGCGAATCCGGCGGTGTGATTGGGATCGCCGGCGAAGACGCTCACAGTCGCCTGTCCGGTTGCCATATCCGCAATCTCGATTTTCCAGACGCAATGATCCTCGTAGCCGACGACGTACCAGATGTTTTCGTTCTTCGGATCGATGGCCAGATCGAGAGGCGTGAAGAACTCGCCGCGGCCATTGATCCACTGTCCGCGTTTCTCCATCACGCTGCGCACTGTGGCGAGTGGCTTCGAGCTCCAAATAGGATCGCGTCCGGGCTTCACGCGCCAGCCGGCCACAGTGACGATCTCGCCGTCGGGTTTCAGATATCGCGCGGGTCCGCCCGTCTCGACGAATGCGAATCCGCCTTTCGAATCGATCTGTCCGGAGACGTAGGGACTCATCCAGCCGACGCCGCGAGGACCGTCGCGGAAGGGGAACTTCTCGTGGCGCGCGCCGACGCGCAGGCCGCGATGGTCCTGGCTCTGATTGGGATCGAGAGCGCGCGCGAAGGGCACGCCGGGATGCGGCGGATCTTCCCACCACAGTTGCGCGCCGGCGACGTAGTCGCCGTTCGGCGCGAGCTGTTCGAGATAGAGATCGGCGTCGTATGGCGGAATGCTCCACGGAGTGACGTTGGGATTCGCGGGATGTCCGACGAGACGGCGCTGCCGCGAGTCGACGTACACGACCGCGGGTCCGAAGTCGCCGTCGCCGTTGTAGCCGGTGACGCTGTTGATGATCGGAACGAGTGTGCTCACTTCCCTGCCGCGGGTCATGTGCAGAAACGCGCGATGGGGCTTGAAGTTCGCGCGATTCGCGCCGCGCACTTCGACGCTGATGTCGTGGAAGCCGTCGGTGAGCGCGTTCAGCGCGGGATTGTCGACGCGCAGGGTGAACGGCGTCGCCGGCGACAACCATTCGGAGACGGGCACTCCATGCACGGTGTAGCGGATCTCGATGCCGCTCGCTTCCGGCGCGATGACGTCCGCGGCGGACCGGCTGCCGCGGAAGATGTTGACGCGAAGCTGCACGGATTCAGAGGGTGTCGCGGAGTGATGTCCGACATGGAGATGCATCCAATGCGGATCCTCGGGCTCGAGCCCGTCGTTCTTCAGGATCTCGACGGAGAAGTCGGCGAAGTGGAGCGGCCACTCCTGCGCGGACGCGGACAACGCCATCGCAATAACGAGCACTGTGCGGAGCATGGGGACGCTTTCAACGTATGGCCGACGGGCGTTGGGCGACGTGAGCGCGATCACGTCACCAACGTAGGGCGGGCTTCAGCCCGCCTTCCCCGTGCGCACGTGCAGCCGAGAGAGGCGGGCTGAAGCCGCGCCCTACGTCGTCGCGACTTCGTCGTCGACGAACTGCAAGTCGTACAACTTCCGATAAACGCCACGAGTGGCGAGCAGCTCCTCGTGCGTGCCCGCTTCCACGATGCGGCCTTTGTCGAGGACCACGATCTTGTGCGCGCTGCGAATCGTGGAGAGGCGGTGCGCGATCACGAGGGTGGTGCGGCCCTGCATGAGGTTGTTGAGGGCCTGCTGCACGAGGCGCTCGGATTCCGTGTCGAGCGCGGACGTCGCTTCGTCGAGGACGAGGATCGGCGGGTCTTTGAAGAGCGCGCGCGCGATCGCGAGTCGTTGGCGCTGGCCGCCGGAGAGCAGGACGCCGCTCTCGCCGATCGGCGTGTCGTAGCCTTGCGGCAGTTGGGAGATGAACTCGTGCGCGTTCGCGGCCTTGGCGGCGGCGATGACCTGCGCTTCTTCGACGTCGGCGCGGCCGTAGGCGATGTTGTTGCGGACGGTGTCGTTGAAAAGAACGACTTCCTGCGTGACGAAGCCCATCAGGCCGCGCAGCGATTTCAGCGTGGCATCGCGCACGTCGCCGCCGTCGATGGTGATGCGTCCGCCGGTGACGTCGTAGAAGCGCGGGAGGAGATTCACGAAGGTCGACTTGCCGGCGCCGCTGCCGCCGACGAGAGCGACGATCTCACCGGGCGCGACATGGAGGTTGATGTCGCGCAGGACGGGATCGTGTCCGTATGTGAACATCACGTTCTCGTAACGCACGCCGCTGCCGACGCTCTTCAGCTCCACAGCGTCCGGCTTTTCGACGACGTCGTTCTCCACGTCGAGCATGCGGAACACGCGCTCGGCCGCCGAGAGCGCGGTGTTGAGCGAGAGGTTCACTTTGTTCAGCTTCTTGATCGGCGCGTACATCAGCGCGAGCGCGGTGAGAAAGCTGATGAACTCCCCCGTCGACAGTTGCCCCGCGGCGATGCGCCGCTGGGCGTATGCGAAGAGCAGGACCATGCAAACGCCGGCGAGCAGCTCCATCACCGGCGACGTCAGCGCCTGCACGCGCGACGCGCTCAGCGTCCAGCGGAGGTGTTTGCGCGTCGCTTCGCGGAAGCGGCCGATCTCGAACGGCTCCATCGTGAACGCCTTCACGATGCGCACGCCGCGGATGGTCTCCTCGAGCAGCGTCGCGATCTCGGCCATGCGTTCCTGCGAACGATGCGTGGTGCGCCGCAGCCGTTTTCCGAACGTCACGACCGGAGTGATGATCAGCGGCGCGCCGATGAGGCTCACCAGCGCGAGCACAGGATTGATGTAGAAGAGAAAGCCGATCAGTCCGACGAGCGTGACCGACTCCTGCAGCAGGTCGCCCATGCGCGTCGACACCGCGGCCTGGATCGCGTCCGCGTCGGAGACGACGCGGCTGACCATCTCCCCCGTCGGCCGCTCGGTGAAGAAGCGGTGGCTCTGGTGGATCATCCGCTCGTAGAGCTGGTTCCTGAGATCGCGCACGGTCGAGAGGCCGACCTTCTGGAACGAGTACTCGGAGAAGAACGACGTGAATGCTCGCAAGAGGAACACGAGCAGGATCAGTGTGAGGACGCGCTGCGGTTTCTTCGCGGCGTCGGCGTTCCACCACGCGTCGAACTTCGCTTTCATCGTGCCGACGACCGGCACCTGCGAGATCGCCGGCGTAACGTCGCTCTGCGGCCGCGCGATGGCGGTATGCGGTGCGAGCACGTCGTCGAACAGCGGCTGCACCAGCGCGGCGAGCACCGTCTGCGTCAGCGCGAAGATGATCATCGAGCCGAACGCGACGAGCGCCCACGCTTTGTAAGCGCGGAGGTAGCCGTAGAGACGGCGGAGGGGCTTCATCCGGCCACCATCTTATGAATTTCCTCCGCCGCGCGCCGGCTCGCGCCCGGCGTTCCGAGCTTGCCGCGGATGATCTCGAGCTCGTTGCGCACCCACTCGTAGTGTCCCGGCGCGACGAGCTTCCGCACTTCCTCGGCGATCCGCGCACCGTTCACGTCCTGCTGGATCAGCTCGGGGACGACCTCGTGTCCGGCGATGATGTTGACGAGACTGAAGTGCGGCAGGTTCACGAGCCGCTTGCCGAGCATGTACGTCGCGCGGCTGAGGCGGTACATCACCACGACCGGTGTGCCGAGGATCGCGGATTCGAGCGTGGCGGTTCCGGAGGACGACAGCGACACGTCGGCTGCGGCCACGCCTTCGCCGCGATCGTGCGGAAGGATCGGGACCGGCACGCCGCACTTTTCGATGATCGCCTCGAGCGCGTCGTGGCTGATGGTCGGTGCCTGGATGATGTACGCGTCGATATTGCGATTATCAGGGCGCTCCTCGCGGAGGATCCGCACCGCGTCGAGCATCGCCGGCAACAGCGAGCGCACTTCCATCCTCCGCGATCCCGGCAACAGCGCGATGCGCAGCGTGTCGGTCTTGCGCGCGGGTTTGCGGACGCCCACGAGCTGCTCGATGAGCGGATGTCCGACGTAGGTCACCGGCACGTCGTGTGTTTTGTAGAACTCTTCCTCGAACGGGAAGATCACGATCATCCGGTCGACGTACTTCGCGATGTGGCGCACTCTCCCCCGCCGCCAGGCCCACAGCTGCGGTGAGATGTAGTAAACGACGTGCAGCCCGAGCTCCTTGCAGCGTTTGGCCAGGCGCAGGTTGAACTCGGGATAGTCGACGAGGAAGACGACGTCCGGCCGTTCACGCTCGATCTTCTCGATGACCTCATTGAAGACGCGCCGGAACATCGGCAGATGGCGGAGGACGTTGAAGAGGCCGACGATGCCCATCTCGCTGGCGTGATGGAGAAGAGTCATCCCTTCGCGCGCGAGCAGGTCGCCGCCGATGCCGAACATCTCCAGTTTCGGATCGAGCTTCTTCAGCTCGCGCACGACTTCGGACGCGTGTAAGTCGCCGGACGCTTCGCCGGCTACTATTGCTAGCTTCATCGTAGGGCAAGCTTCATTTCAGTAAGGAGCGGGGTACATCAGCCAGCCGAGGGCGATCGCCCCGAAGAACAACGCGGAGAATATGACGAGAAAGGTGCGGATGCGGTCGCGTTTCTTTTCTCTCCAGAGAAGAGCGAAGAAGAGCGCGGTCGGGACCGCGTAGAGGAACATGAGGACGATGTGCGTGCGCAGGAGGGTCACCATTTCCCTCGCGTGGCGATGTCCCAGCAATCAATCATGAGCAGAAGATTCATCACCCCCGCCGTCAGCACGAAGGTCCGTCCGTACTCGAACATCTCCGAACGGATGTTCCCCTTCGGTCCGAACTTGTCGCCGAGGAAGTAGAGCAGTCCGGAGCCCATCGAGCCGATGCTGGCGAGGGTGGTCAAGAGGTCGCCGCGGGCCTCGCGCAGCGTGTAGATGCTTCCGTCGATGAGAAGGCCGAGGCCGAACAGAAACACGACGATGGCGAAGAACGCGAGCGCGCGGGCGCGGCGTCCGAGGAGGAAGTGACCGGCTCCGGGGATCAGGAGCGTGAGGGCCATGGCCGCGACGGCGCGGGTCTTCATTCGCCGAGCGACTCTCCACGGACGTCGCGGAAGTGCGGCTCGAGCTTGTCGAAGGTCTGCTCGAGGTCTTCGGGCACGAGCCGAGTCTGCGCGGTGACGGTCATGAAGTTCACGTCGCCGCCCCAGCGCGGAACGATGTGCAGGTGATAGTGATCGGCGACTCCCGCGCCGGCGACCTGGCCGAAGTTCATGCCGACGTTGAATCCGTCCGGCCGATACACATCCGACAGAATCCGCTGCGCCTCGGCCGTCAGTCGAATGAGCGCTTTCAGCGAACGGTCCGCGGAATCGAACAGCCGCGCGTCGTGCGCGATCGGCGCGACCATGAGATGTCCGTTGGTGTAGGGATAGCGATTGAGCATCACCAGCGCGTCGGCGCCGCGGTACAGCGTGAGCGTCTGGCGAACATTCTCCGAGGATGCTGCGATGCAGAAGATGCAACCTGGGGGCTGATCACCTTTGGGGGAGGTCAAGTAGGAGAATCTCCAGGGCGTGAAGAGAATGTTCATTCACCCGCGGTCACAGCCTCCGCCTCCACATCGGCCAGGGTCTTGTTGATCAGTTCCTTGAGCTCCTTGCCCGGCTTGAAGTACGGAATCTTCTTCGACGGCACTTCGACCTTCTCGCCCGTCTTCGGATTGCGACCGGTGCGCGACTTGCGGCTGCGCAGGCGGAAGCTGCCGAAGCCTCGGAGCTCGATCTTCTGCCCGGCGCGGAGGGAGTCGACGATGGAGTCGAAGACGATGTTGACGATCATTTCAGCCTGCTTCTTCGTCAACTGGACGACGCGGGCCACTTCATCGACCAGCTCGGCCTTCGTCATCACGCCGGCGGCGGCGTCATCGGTGTGGGCGTCGTCGTCGAGATCGAGATCGAGATCGTCGTGATCGTGTTCGTCCACCAGTCTCTCCTCCATCAGTTGACAGTTTGCAGTTGGCAGTTGGCAGGAGCCGGATCTGAGCTCCTGTCGACTGCGAACTGCAAACTGCAAACTGGCTTCATCGTCACTACCACCTGTACATGAACTGCGGCACTCGCCGATTGGCGATGCGCTCGAGGACCGCGTCCGCGCCGTTCTCGGTCAGAAGATCAAAAAGCGTTGCTTCGCGGCGGCGCGGCCAGAGCTTGGCCGGCTCGCCTTCGATGCCGCCGAGGTTGCCTGCAGTGAGCACGGCGTCATCGATCGTTCCGATCTGATCGATGAGCTTGAGCGCGAGCGCCTGTTCGCCGGTGAAGATGCGGCCGTCCGCGATCTTCGCGACGTCTTCCAGCTTCATCTTCGATTTGCGTCCCTCGGCCACGTCGCGCACGAACTGCGAATGCAGTTGCGTGACGATGCCCTGGAAGTACGCGCGCTCGGCTTCGGTGATCTGCCGGTACGGCGAGCCCGCGTCTTTCATCGCGCCGCTGGTGATGGTCTCGGGCTTGAGCTTCGCCCAATGCACGAGCTCCTTCACGTCGAACCACTGCAGGATCACTCCGATCGAGCCGGTGATCGATCCGGAGTTGGCGACGATCGGATCGCACGCGGAGGCGATGTAGTAACCGCCCGACGCCGCAACGCTGTCGAGCGACGCCACGACCGGCTTGCCTTCCCTGCGGATCTTGCGGATCGCGGAGTAGATCTCCTGCGAAGGCGCGATCGCGCCGCCTGGGCTGTTGATGCGCACGACCACCGCTTTTACGGTGCGGTTGTTCGCGTATTTGTGCAGCAGGTCGAGCGTGTCGCGCGCGTCGAGGATCTCTCCTTCGATCGGCACGACCGCGACTTTTTCGGAGGCGAGGCTGATGTCGCTCGAGTCGCCGCCGGCGGCGACGATGACGATGAGCACGAAGAATCCGAGGAAGACCAGCAGACATCCGCTCAACGCGCCGAAGAAAAACACGCCCGCGCGCGATTTGCGCGGAGGAGCGACCGGCGGATTCCACACGGGCGGTGGTTCCTGAGGCCGTTCCGGTGCGAGCGTCTCAGTCGCCGCAGTCTCGGGTTCGCCAGTCGCGTTCTGAGGCTCGAGCTCGGACATGGTCGACTCAGCTCTGCTGCGGCTCGGACGGCGGCTCGCCCGGATCGCTTTCGTGATCGTGGCCTTGATCGGAGCCATGCTCCGCCGCGTGCTCGCCGCTGTGATCCTCGTGGGCGTGATCCGTGGCGTGATCTATATGCGGGCCCGAGAGCTGCGCACGCTCCTCTTCGGTGAGCGGCTCCACGTCGCGCGTGGTCAGTCCGATCTTCCTCTCGTTCGTGTCGATCTTGATGATGCGCGCGCGCAGCGGCTCGCCGATGTTGAAGGTCTTGTCGAGTTTCTGCCGCGCGTCGCGCTGCACCTCGGAGATGTGCGCGAGACCTTCCACTCCGTCGGCGAGACGGATGAAGAGGCCGAAGTCCGTGATCTTCGAAACGTTGCCGACGACCTCGTCGCCGAGGTTGTGCGCTTTCGCGAACGTGTCCCACTCGTTGGGCAGGAACTCGCGGATCGAGAGCGACAGGCGCTGGTTGTCGCCGTCGACGTTGATCACGCGCGCCTTCACGGTGTCGCCCTTCTTCAGCACCTCGGATGGATGCTTCAGACGGCGGTGCCACGACATGTCGGAGATGTGAATGAGTCCGTCGATGCCGTCTTCCACTTCGACGAACGCGCCGAAGTCGGTGAGGTTGCGCACGCGGCCTTCGATGATCGTGCCGACCGGATAGCGCTCGGCGATCGTGTCCCACGGGTTCTGTTCGAGGGCTTTCAGCGAAAGCGAGATGCGGCGATTCGGGACGTTCACGTCCGCGACCACGGCCTCGACCTCGTCGCCGATGTTCATCAGCTTGGCCGGATGGCGGATCTTCTTCGTCCACGACATCTCGCTGACGTGGATGAGTCCCTCGACGCCTTCCTCGAGCTCGATGAACGCGCCGTAGTCGGTGAGCGAGACGACCTTGCCTTTCACGCGGCTGCCGAGCGGATAGCGGTCGGAGACGTCGGACCAGGGGTCGGGCGATTTCTGTTTGTAGCCAAGCGAGACGCGCTCGGAGCCGGAGTCGAACTTGAGGACCACGACCTCGATCTCGTCGGCGACGTTGAAGTATTCGGACGGATGGGTGACGCGGCCCCAGGAGATGTCGGTGATGTGCAGCAGACCATCGACGCCGCCGAGGTCGACGAAGACGCCGTAGTCGGTGATGTTCTTGACGATGCCGTGGGTCAGCTCGCCTTCCTTGAGGCGGCCGAACGTCGCGGCCTTCGCGGCGACCTGCTCGACTTCGACGATCGCTTTGCGCGACAGGACGATGTTGCTGCGCTTCTTGTCGAACGAGACGATCTTGAACTTCATCTCGTGTCCGCGCAGCGCGTCGAGGTTCTTGACGGGCTTGGTGTCGATGAGCGATCCGGGAAGGAACGCCTTCACACCGCCGACGTCGACGGCGAGACCGCCCTTGACGCGGTCGACCACGCGGCCGGAGATCGCTTCGTCTGCTTTGTACGCGGCCTCGATGTCGTCCCAGACGCGCATGCGAGCCGCTTTTTCGCGCGAGAGGGCGACATATCCGGAGGAGTCTTCGAGGCGCTCGATGAAGACTTCGATCTCGTCGCCGCGCTTGACCTTGACGACCCCGTCAAAACCGGTGACTTCGTCGACCGGGAGGAGGCCTTCGGATTTGTAACCAATGTCGACGACGACGTCCGAGGGGGTGATTTTGAGGACTCGCCCGCGGATGATCTCGCCCTCGGTCAGCGAAGGTTTGCTGTAGAGGTCGAGCAACTCCTCCATGCCGAGGTTCTCCAGATTGTTGGAGTCCGCCTGACGCGGCTGAATTGGCTTCTTTGTCTCGTCACTGGACGCCATGTACTGGGGAACCCCCTCGGAAATTCTTGGATAGCCCGTCCGGCGATGCGAGCAGGCCACAATGTGCGCTAAGTTGTTGATACACGCCGAAATGGGGAGTGTAGTCGCCGCGTCTGAGGACGTCAATCTAGGAGTGCGGCGGCGCGGAAGGATGGAAGGGTGGGAGCCGCCGCTCTGGTATGTTTGGGCAGCGACGAAGCGACCTACCAGAGCGGTGGCTTCCCGCCGCCCGACCGCCCTCGCCACCGCACTCCTAGACTGTAAGCACCGTTCGTACGATCGCGTCTACGACTTCGTCGATTGCGAGGTCGGACGTGTCCACGACCGTATAGGTCGCATCGTACGAAAGCGGTGAGTCCGCGCGGGTGGAGTCCTGTTCGTCGCGGCGAACGGACTCGGCGAGAACGGTGTCGAAATCAGCCGGTTCTCCTTTCGCGACGAGCTCGGCATAACGTCTGCGCGCGCGAACCTCGGGGCGTGCGGTGAGGAAGAATTTGTGCGGCGTTTCGGGAAACACCTTCGTCCCGATGTCGCGTCCTTCGAGCACGCCGCCGTTGCGGCGCCCGAGCTCCTGCTGCAATCGCACGAGCACCCGGCGGACACCGGAAACGGCGGACACGTGACTGGCGGCCATGCTGATCTCGGGCGTGCGGATGAGATGGGTGATGTCCTCTCCTTCCAGCAACACGCGCGGATGTTCGCCGGGGACGAATTCGATGGTCGTGGTCGACGCGATCTGCTCGAGCGCGACTTCGTCATGCAGATCGACACCGCGACGCACGGCGGCGAGTCCGATGGCGCGGTACATCGCGCCGGTATCGATGTGCGGGATGTCGAGAGCGCGCGCGACGAGCTTGCTGGTCGTGGACTTGCCGACGCCGGACGGACCGTCGATGGCGACGATCAGCGGCATCCCGAGCTACCCGCGTCCTCTGCGTGCCTGTCGGCCCGGAGAAGACGAAGCGGATGTCGAGCGGCGCTTCGGCGCGGCTCCGGAAGTCGTGCGGCGCTTCGCGGGTGCGGCGGCTTTGCGCGTCGTGGGTTTTTTCGCGGAGCTCTTTTTCGACGCCGTCGCCGGTTTCTTCGCGGGTGTGCGTCGCGGTTTTTCCGCTTTCGGTTTCGCCGGCTCCTGCATCGTCGCCAGCTGCTTCACTTCGGTCTTCGTCAGCTCGCGGTAGTCGCCCGGTCCGAGGCGTGGATCGGAGAGCGGACCGATCGCGACGCGGCGCAGCTTCGATACGGGATGACCGACGGCCTGGAACATCTTGCGGATCTGCTGCGTGCGTCCTTCGCGCAGCTTCACCTCGAACCAGGAGTTGCCTTCCTCGTCGCCGCGGCCGGTGGTCTTCATTCGCCGGATCTCGCACGGGAGCGTGCGCTTGCCGTCGAGGGTGATGCCGCGCTGGAGTTTGTCGATGAGTCGCTCTTCGGGAACGCCGCGCACTTTGACGTGATAGGTCTTCACCGAGCCATGCTGCGGATGCGAGACCTTGAACGCGAGGTCGCCGTCGTTGGTCAGCAGGATCAATCCCTCGGAATGAAAATCGAGACGACCGACGGGATAGATGCGCTCACGAACGCCTTTGATCAGATCAATGACCGTGCGGCGGCCTTGCGGGTCCGCGACTGTCGTCATCACTTCCTTGGGCTTGTAGAGAAGGATGTAGCGATGCGTTTCGGCGCGGGTGATCAGCTTGCCGTCGACCTTGACGTGATCGCGCGCGGGATCCGCTTTCGATCCGAGCTCGGTGACGACGCGACCGTTCACCGTCACTCGTCCCTCCCGGATCATCGTCTCCGCTTCTCTCCGCGAAGCGAAGCCCGCGTGCGCGATGATCTTCTGCAGTCGCTCGAGTTGCATCACTCTTCGTTCGCTTCGCCGCGACTCGATTCTACTTCGACTTCTGGAGCAGCGACCATTTCTTCTGCTCCAGTTTCTTCGATCACCTCGACGTTCTCATGTTCCGGCGCGGCGTTGATCGCTGCGACGAGATCATCGCCGATGTTCTCGCCGATGAGATCTCCGAACTCTTCGAGGCGCGGCAGATCGCGAATGTCGTTGAGGCCGAAGTGCACGAGAAAGTCTTTCGTCGTGCGATAGAGAAACGGACTGCCGACGACGTTCTTGCGTCCGGCGACGCGAATCAGACGGCGCTCGAGCAGCGTGCGAATCGCGCTGCCGGAGTTCACGCCGCGGATCTCGCCGATCTCCGGCGCGGTGATGGGTTGGCGATACGCGACGATGGCCAGCGTTTCGAGCGCGGCGAGCGAAAGACGGTTCTCGCCCTTCTTCGCGAAGTACTTCTTCAGCACGGAATCGTGCTCGGCGCGCGTGGTGAGACGCCAGCCGCCCGCGGCCTGCTCGAGTGTGAAGCCGCCGACGTGCTCGTCGAGAATGCGTTTGATTTCCGTGAGCTGCGCCTCGACGGCTTCCTTCGTCTCATCCAGCGACTCGGCGAGATCGTCGACGTTCACGGGCTCGCTGGATAAAAAAAGAATCGCTTCGAGTGCTGCTCTGAGTTCGTTGGGTTCCATTTGCCTCACACGTGTTCGAACAGCTTGAATGTCTCCTCATCCACCACGCTGACGCGATTGATGAGGATCTCGCCGAAGTTCTTTTTCTGCTGGAGCGCGATGCCGCCGAGGCGGACCAGCTCGAGCATGCCGAGGAAGATGGCGATCAGCTCGTTGCGATCGCGGCCCTCCAGGAACCACTGCAGGCGGATCGGCGACTTCTCCTGCAGCTTGTCGTAGATCTCGCGCATCTTGTCCGAGACCTTGTGCACCGTGCGGTGCAGCTCCATGGCCTGCGGATGATTCTGACGATACCGCACCAGCGCCGTGCGGAATGCGTCGATGAGATCGAACAGACCGACGTCGGTCATGTCGATCTCGTTCGGCTCGTCGGCGCCCGGTACCGGAACGCGCGGCCGCGTCCAGATGCCCATGCGCAGGACGTCGAGCTCCGCGAACGATTCCGCGACGGCCTTGAAACGCTGGTACTCGATCAGGCGATCGACGAGCTCGCGACGCGGATCGTCGCCGCCCTCCTCCGCCGATTCGTCACGCGGCAGCAGCATGCGCGACTTGATGTTGATCAGCAGCGCCGCCATGTAGATGTAGTCGGCGGCGATGTCGAGATCGAGCTCCGTCATCGCCTCGAGGTACGCGGTGTACTGCTCGGTGATGAGGACGATGGGGATGTCGTAAACGTCGACCTCGTGCTTGCGGATGAGATGCAGCAGGAGATCGAGCGGCCCGTGGAAGGACGGGAGGGTGACTTTGTACGCGGAGTCGTCCTCCGCTTCCGCGCTCATTGGAGCGCTGGCGTCCTCGCCGGCTGATGTGGCGGCGTCCGGCGCCGCCACCTGGGCGGGCGGCGGAGAGACAGCGTCTTTTTCCAATTCCTCGCTCATGCGCGCAACTCGGGATACGTGATCATCATCGCCTCGCGCACCATCTCGAGAGTCTCGCCGGCGCGCTCGCGCGCCTTGCGGTTTCCTTCGCGCAACGCATCCCACACGATCGACGGATCGCGGTCGATCTCTTCGCGGCGGGCGCGAATCGGCGCCAGCGTCTCGATGATGATCTCGGCGAGGAGCTTCTTGTCCTGCACGCAGCCGATCTGCGCGGTGCGGCATTCATGGTCGACGCGCGCGATGGTCTCGCTCGTGGAGAAGAGCTTGTGGAACTGGAAGAGATTGCAGATGTCGGGATCACCGGGATCGGTACGGCGCACGCGATTCGGGTCGGTGAACATCGTCATGACGAGCGCGCGGATCTCGTCGGCTGTAGCCGTGAGCGCGATCGTGTTGCCATACGACTTCGACATCTTGCGGCCGTCGAGTCCCGGCACCTTCGGCGTCTCCGTGAACAGCGCCTGCGGCTCGGGGAAAACGGGACCGTAGAAATTGTTGAAGCGCCGCACGATCTCGCGCGAGATCTCCAAATGCGATGCCTGATCCTCGCCCACCGGCACGAAGCCCGCGCGGTAGACGATGATGTCGGCGGTCTGCAGCAGCGGATAGCCGAGGAAGCCGTAGGTGTTGAGGTCTTTGTCCTCGAGCTGCTGCTGCTGGTCCTTGAACGTCGGGACGCGCTCGAGCCACGGCAGAGGCGTGACCATCGACAGCAGCAGGTGCAGCTCCGCGTGCTCTTTCACTTCGGACTGCACGAAGAGTACGCACTTCGCGGGATCGAGTCCCGCCGCCATCCAGTCCGCGGTCGCGTCGAAGGTCGCCTGGCGGATCTTCGACGGATCGGCGTAGTCGGACGTCAACGCGTGCCAGTCCGCGATGAAGAAAAAGCAGGGATATTGCTCCTGCAACCGCACCCAGTTGCGGACGGCGCCGAAGTAATTGCCGAGATGCACACGGCCCGTGGGACGAAGGCCGCTGAGAACGTACTGAGGTTGTGGATTCACTGAGAGCTCACGGGTCTGCCGAAATGACGGCGCAGTGTAGCAAAACCCGATCTGGTTCCGCGGACGGAGCGCTGGCGTCCTCGCCGGCTGAGTAGGGAGCGTCCTCGCTCCGGGCGGGCGGCGAGGACGCCGCTTGCTCAGCCGCCGAGGACGGCGGCGTTCCAGAGACGACCGCGGTTGACACCGACCGGGCTCCATCCTGATGATGCGCGCTCGGTCCGAGCGACATGGAACACACCCACCCCCATTCTTCCGCACTGCCGATCGATCCCGTCTGCGGGATGGCGGTCATCCCAGAGCAAGCCGCCGGCAAGTCGGAGCTCAACGGCACGACGTACTACTTCTGCAGTCCCGGCTGCAAAAAGAAGTTCGACGCGAACCCCGCCGCGTACCTCGGCGAGGCACCCGCGCCTAAGCCGGCCGCGCCTCCGGGGACGATCTACACCTGTCCGATGCATCCCGAGGTGCGGCAGGAGGGGCCGGGAACGTGCCCGAAGTGCGGGATGGCGCTCGAGCCGGAGCTCATCACCGCCGTCGAAGAGAAGAACCCCGAGCTCACGGACATGTCGCGCCGCTTCTGGGTCAGCGCGTTCTTCACTGTGCCGCTGGTGATCTTCGCGATGCTGCGGCATCTCCCCGCGGGTCACGAGCTCTTCGGGCACACGGCGATGACGTGGGGCACGTGGATCGAGCTCGCACTCGCGACGCCGGTCGTGCTGTGGGGCGGCTGGCCGTTCTTCGAACGCGCGTGGGCGTCGATCGTCAGTCGACACCTGAACATGTTCACGCTGATCGGATTCGGCGTGGCGGTCGCGTACCTCTACTCCGTCGTCGCGACGGTCGTGCCGTTTCTTTTCCCGGTGAACGTCGGCGTCTACTTCGAAGCCGCCGCGGCGATCGTCACGCTCGTGCTGCTGGGTCAGGTGATGGAACTGCGCGCACGGAGTCGCACCGGCGCCGCGATCCGCGCGTTGCTCGGCCTCGCGCCGAAGACCGCGCGCCTCGTGGACGCAAAGGGCGAGCGCGACGTGCCGCTCGATGAAGTGAAACGCGGCGACACTCTGCGCATTCGTCCGGGCGAGAAAGTGCCGGTCGACGGCGTGGTGCTCGAAGGCTCGAGCAGCATCGACGAGTCGATGGTCACGGGCGAATCGCTGCCCGTGGAGAAACGCGAAGGCGACCGCGTGATCGGCGCGACGGTGAACGCGACTGGCTCGTTGCTCATGCGTGCGGAGCGCGTGGGATCGGAGACGCTGCTCTCGCAGATCGTGAACATGGTCGCGCAGGCGCAGCGCAGCCGCGCGCCGATCCAGAGGCTTGCGGATACGGTGTCGGCGTGGTTCGTGCCGACGGTGATCGCTGCGTCGATCATCACGTTCGTCGTGTGGATGATCGTGGGACCCGAGCCTCGCTTTGCGTTCGCGCTGGTGAACGCCATCGCGGTGTTGATCATCGCCTGCCCCTGCGCCCTCGGACTGGCAACGCCGATGTCGGTGATGGTGGCCGCGGGCAAGGGCGCGACCGCGGGGGTGCTGTTCCGCAACGCGGAGGCGATCGAAGTGCTGCGGAAGGTGGACACGCTGGTCGTGGACAAGACCGGCACGCTGACCCTCGGCAAGCCGCAGTTCGCGTCGGTCGTGACGACGCACTTCGACGAGACGGAGCTGCTGCGCCTCGCGGCTTCGGTGGAACGCGCGAGCGAGCATCCGCTTGCGGCGGCGATCATCGCCGGCGCGGAAAAGCGCGGGATTCGCGTCGAAGCTGCGAAGCAGTTCGAGTCGATCACCGGCAAAGGCGTCTTCGGCGTCGTCGACGGCCGCCGCGTGTTCCTCGGCAATCGCGCGCTGCTCGACGAGATCCACGTGCAACCCGGCGAGCTCGCGGAATGGTCGGAGAAGCTGCGAAGCGACGGACAGACGGTGATGTACGTGATCGTCGACGGCAAGATCGCGGGACTGGTCAGCGTCGCGGACCCGGTGAAGGAAACGACGGCAGAAGCGATCCGCGAGCTGCAGGCGGAAGGCCTGCGCGTCGTGATGATCACGGGCGACAGTCTGACAACGGCGCAGGCCGTGGCGAAACGGCTCGGCATCGACGACGTGATGGCCGAGGTGCTGCCGGATCAGAAGGCGGCCGCGGTGAAGAAGCTGCAGCAGGAAGGGCGGATCGTCGCGATGGCGGGCGACGGCATCAACGACGCGCCCGCGCTCGCACAGGCCGAGGTCGGGATCGCGATGGGCACCGGCACGGACGTGGCGATGGAGAGCTCGGACGTGACGCTGGTGAAGGGCGACCTGCGCGGGATCGCACGCGCGCGGCGACTGAGCGTCGCGACGATGAAGAACATCCGCCAGAACCTTTTCTTCGCGTTCGTCTACAACGCGCTCGGCGTGCCGATCGCGGCCGGTGTGCTCTATCCGGTATTCGGGATTCTCCTGAGTCCGATGATCGCGGCCGCAGCAATGAGCTTCAGCTCGGTGTCGGTGATCGGGAACGCTCTTCGCTTGCGGCTAGCGAAGATATGACGACGACGAATTTTGAATTCTGGGGTGTGCGCTATCAGGTGACGGACATGGAGCGCTCGGTCGAGTTCTACACGAAGCGTCTCGGCTTCACGCTCGACTTGCGACAGGGCAAGGCGTTCGCGAAGGTTTCGAAAGGTGAGCTCCCGGTGCTGCTGAGCGGCGACGGCGCCTCAGGGTCGCGTCCTCTTCCGGACGGACGGACGCAGACACCGGGCGGATGGAACCGCATCGTTCTTCGCGTGGAGGACCTCCCCGCTCGCGTCGACGAGCTCGAGAAAGCCGGAGTGCATTTCCGCAACGAGATCGAAACCGGACCGGGCGGGAGTCAGATTCAGATCGAGGATCCGGACGGCAATCCGATCGAGCTCTTCGAGCCCGCGTCAGCGCGGTGAGAACACATCGTTCACCCACTCTCTGTCTGGTCCCTCAGGCATTTCCGATCGAAGTTGATGAGCGGGCCGTCGCGGTGCTGCATCCTTTCCGCTGTGATCGTCACCGCGTCGAAGGAGAAGCCGACGCGCATGGCTTCCAATGGCGGTTCCCCGAAGGTGAGCCGCGTCTGGTCGGAACAGTTCATCTTGCCGCGGCCAATGGTGGCCGAGGTCCAGGAGACGAGCCCGCGCGGGGTGTTGATGTCCGCGATAGACCCTCCAGCCGCGATGTCGTCGTACGATGGCCACGCCAGCGCGCGGAATGTGCCCTTCTCGCCGGTCGGCGTGCGCAACGACTTCTGCCAGTGCACCGCCTGATCCTCACCGATCCTGAAATACCACGGCTTGTTGGCGGCCTCGCCCGCGACCACGAAGGACGACGGTACGGCGCCGGCGGTGAGCGGGACGCCTTCGTCGTTGCGACTGATGACGCTCCGCAAACGCACGGGCGCACCGTCCGAGAGGATCGGCTCGAGATGCGAGTAGAGATCGCCGTTGGTCTTGTCGAGGAAAGCCATCATGGTCCTTTTCTCGGAGGTCATGGCCACGTGCTGCCCGATCACGAGCAGCACCTTTTCGGCTTCGGCGATGTCGTACCAGCGCCAGCCGAAGTACGGGCCGTGTACGGTGTCGTGGTACGCGCGTTTCCACGCTGCGTCGCCCGTCTTGAGATCGAGGCTTTGCACGAGCGCCACGGCTCCGGTGTCGACGTTCGCGGCGCCGACCATCAGGATCTGTGTTGCGGTCGTCCGTAGCTGTCGGACCTCGAGACCGAACCAGCGCGCCGATCTGGTCACGTTGCCATTGCCGTCGATCTGGAAAAGCCAGGCGTCGCCGAGCTCCGCGTTCGCGGCCACGAGGTAGCGGTCCGGCGCGCCCATCGGCGTAATGGCCACGATGTGTCCCGGTTTCAGCGTCTCCGGCGGTTCGGCCTTGGCGACATAACGTTTGACCCACATCACTCCGCCGGCGTCATTGACGCGCATGGCGAACATCGTCGGCTTGTTGTCATCCGCGTTGATCGCGGTGCCGGCCACGATGAACCCATCCGGCGTGCGCGCCAACGAGGCGCGCTCGATCACGAAGCGGCCGCAATCCGATTCGTCCGCAGAACAGAGCACGTACGAACGATTCCAGACGGTCCAGTTTGGCGGAAAGAGGTCGGAGTGCAGGCGGGGACTGGTGCGAAGCAGGGAAAAGCCAGCGACGTCGAGCACCGCGCCGCCATAGGCCCACTCGACCAACGCCACCGTGTCTGCCGCACCTGCGACTGCGACGTCGAGCACGTTCATGTGCGCGAGTGACGCACGGCTCTCCTTCAGACGGATCACGGAGTTTTCGCCCGGAATCGGCATACATACATCCTTTCACTTTTGATGGGAGGCGAGATTCTACATGTCACCGCGGTGACAGCACGAGCGGCTTGAGCCGCTCGCGATCGGCCCACAGCAGGAAGAGGTTCATCGCGAGCAGGACGGCGTTGACGTACGGCGTGCCGCGCCATTGCAGCGAGATCGTCACGACGAGGATGTTCGCCAGCATCGGCACGAGCATCACCGCACCGAGGGTCGCGAAGCGCTGTGACAACAGCAGCGCACCGATCAGCAGCTGCGACCACGCCACGAATTGCGCCCACAACCCGAGCCCGTACTGCGCGAGCCGCTCCTCGAGCCACGGCGGCCCGATGAGCCCCGGCGTCAACCCATGCGTGAGCTTCGCGAGGCCCGCGCTGACGAAGACGATGCCGAGGAAGACGCGGGTGCAGATGACGAGGAACTTCATGCAGCGTGAGGATACGAACGCGAAGACGTGAAGTTGCGTCGATACAAAGAGACGAGTCTGTCGCCCGCTGACGCGGGCTTGGAAAAAACCGCATCGCCGTGCCCCCGGCTAAAGCCGGGGGCTAGTTGCCGATCGACAATAGCCCCCGGCTTCAGCCGGGGGACGCGGCGTGGAGCCCAATCGAGTCCGCGTGGCGGACGGTAGAGCCTCGGGGCTAAGGGACATGTCAATCCCGTTCGGTGGCCGCCGGCACGGGCACGCCAAGGAGCGCGCGAGCGATTTCTTCCGCGCGTGCAAGGTCCGCGTCCGCGACTTCGATCGCGAGGTCCCGCGCTTTCTCCATCAGCGCGTAGTCGCGGACGATGTGGCCCATGCGGAACTTCATTGCGCCGGACTGGCGGGTGCCGAGGAATTCGCCGGGGCCGCGGATCTCGAGGTCCTGTTCGGCGACCTCGAAGCCGTCCTTCGAGCGCTCGAATGCCTGCAGGCGGTCTTTTGCGTCTCGTGCAACGTTCGGCTCGTGCAGAAGCACGCAATACGACTTCCGCTCGCCGCGTCCCACGCGGCCACGGAGCTGGTGAAGCTGCGAGAGCCCGAAGCGGTCGGCGTCGACGATGAGCATCATCGACGCGTTCGCGACGTCGATGCCGACTTCGATCACCGTCGTGGACACGAGGATGTCGATCTCGCCGCGCTTGAAGCGCTGCATCGTCTCCTCCTTCGCGTCCGACTTCATCCGGCCGTGCATCATCGCCACGCGGCGGTTGGGGAAGCGCTTCTGGATCAGCTCGAAACCGTGCGTCAGCGGCTTGAGATTGAGCTTCTCCGACTCCTCGATGATCGGATAGACGATGTACACCTGCGCGCCGTCTTCGATCTCCTTGTCGACGAAGTCGTAGACGCGGTCGACCTCGTGCGACTCGCGGACGACGGTGCGGATGCGCTGCCGTCCCGGCGGCAGCTCGTCGATCACCGACAGCTCGAGATCGCCGTAGATTGCCAGTGCGAGCGAGCGTGGGATCGGCGTCGCGGTCATCACCAGGATGTCCGGCAGGTCACCCTTCGCGAATAGCTTCTGTCGCTGCTCGACGCCGAAGCGATGTTGCTCGTCAACGATCGCGAGTCCGAGGGACTTGAACTCGATGCGCTCTTCGAGGAGCGCGTGCGTGCCGATGGCGAGCTGAATGTAGCCGTCGCGCAATCCCGCGAGCAGGGTGCGTCGCTCGCCGGCGCTCATCGAGCCGGTCGCCCGCGCCACGACAACTGAATGGTCAAGTAGTTGACGAAGACGCTGGTAGTGCTGCTCGACGAGGATCTCGGTCGGCGCCAGCAGCGCGACCTGGTGGCCGCTGCGAATCATGATGATCGCGGCGATGAGCGCGACGATGGTCTTGCCGCTGCCGACGTCCCCCTGCAACAGACGGTACATCGGACGCTCGGAACGAAGATCGCCGGCGATCTCGCGCAGCACACGTTTCTGTGCAGTCGTGAGCCGGAACGGCAGGATGCGCCTGACCTCTTCGCGGAGCTCGTCCTCGATGTCGACGCGCCGCGATTTCTTCTTCGTCTCTTCGCTCGCGCGCCGCACGCGCAACGCGAGCTGGAGCGTGAAGAACTCCTGGAGGATCATCCGGAGGTGCGCCTTCGAGCGCATGCCCAAAAACTCCGGCGTCAGCTCTTCGGGTTGATGCAGCGCGAGGATCGCGCTCTGCAGATCGATGACGCCGAGGCGGGCGCGGAGAACCTCAGGTAAAGGATCAGAGATCAGCGGAAGCGTCTCGAGCGCGGTGGCCACGATCTTCCGCAGCACCTTCGGCGGGATATTGCCGATCTTCGAGTAGATCGGAACGATCGCGCCCTGTTCTTCCTCGTCGCCTTCGAATTTCTCCCAGTCGGGACTCTCGATCGTGATCGCGCCGTAGCCGCTCGTGCGCGGCGCACCGAAGACCGCGAGTCGGTCGCCGCGCTGGATCTGATCGGCGAGATAGGCCTGATTGAACCAGATCAGCTTCACGGAGCCGGTGCCGTCGTCAAGGATGGCCTCGAAGAGACGCATGCGCTTGACGGGCGAGACGCGCGCGTGTGAGGAAACGATGCGCCCGCGCAGCAGCACCGGAACGTCGATCGAGCGTCCGAGGTCGGCAATGCGCGCGGGATGGCGCCGGTCTTCGTAGCGATAGGGGAAGAAGGTCAGAAGGTCGCGAACGGTGGAAACGCCGGCATTGCGAAGCAGCTCCGCGCGTCCCGTCCCGACGCCCTTGACGAATTGGATTTCGGTGTCGGGGGAGATTGCTGGCACGGTGGATATTGTGCGGGAGGATGGGGTTTGACGGGAGAAGTCTACAAGTCGTCGAGTCGTCAAGTCGCCGAGGAGTGTGCCTCTTGACGACTCGAAGACTCGTCGACTCGACGCCTAGTCGAACACCGCCTTCATCGAAATCAGCCCAATCTTGAGCAGATCGCCGTTATGCACGGTGACGGGCACGCCCGTGGGGATGCGCTGATCATTCACGTACGTCCCGTTCACGGTGCCGACTTCCTCGAGCACGTGATACTCGGTGCCGGAGCGGATGATCTTCGCGTGGCGGCGGGACACGGAACGGTTGGTGTCAACCGGCGTCAGGTCGATGTCGGGAAGGATGCCGGTGACGGGATCGGCGCGGCCGATGGTGGTCTCGTCGCCGTTGCTGAAGAAGAACGCCGTACCGGTGGCGACGTCGACGAGACGATGGCGTGTGGCCTTCTCCGCCGGCGCAACGATCGTTCCGTCCATCGCTGCGGCATGCTCAACGTCGACCTCGCGTCCGGCGAGCTTCTCGAGCAGCGTATTCGCCTCGCGCAGGCGCTTGGAGTATTTGCGGATGATGCGCACGGCGACTTCGGGGTTGCGGCGAAGCATCTCGTCGAAGCGCGAGCCGTTGATGGCGACCAGCTTCACGTCCGTGAGCGCGCGCGCATCGGCCGTGCGCGGGAGAGCCTCGAGCAGGGCCATCTCGCCGAAGAAGTCGCCCTTTTCGAGATGCGAGAGCACGTGGGACTGTCCGCCGATGTGCTTGACGATCTCGACCTCGCCATCCTGGATGATGAACATCTCGGTGCCGAGGTCGCCCTGGGCGAAGATCGTGTCCCCGGCGACGTAGGAGAGTTGCGAATCGCGCACGGGATCTTTGCCCGCGCCGCCACCGGTCGTCTTGAAGACGGCCTTCATCGGGGTATGGATTTCATCAGGCAACGGCTGGCTCGCTGATGGTCAAACGCATTTCGGCTGTACTGAGGCGAACCGTTGTCCCGATGGGCATCAGCAGGTTGTCTCCATGGTGACCGAATGGCAGATTGTGCACGACCGGAATCCCGAAAGGGCTGAAGAATTCGTGCAGAAGGGCGACCCTTTCGGGCTCGTCACCGCACTCCTTCAACGCTCCAATGATCACCCCTCGGATGGCCGGCATTCTGCCAGACAGCCGTAAGTGGGTCAACATACGGTCGATGCGATAAACCGGCTCGTCGACGTCTTCCCAGAACCAGATTCCTCCGTCGATCCAGAAGTCATACGGAGTTCCGGCGAGGGACGTCGTGAGCGCGAGGCAGCCTCCGAAGAGAATGCCCTCTGCCTCGCCTTCGATGATCACGTTGTCGGGCGTGAGCTCGCGTACGAGCGGCGCGTCGCCGCGGAGCATCGCCCAGAACCACTCTTCGTTGCTCGGCGAGAGTCCATTGCGAAAGTCGAGATTGAGCATCGGCCCGTGCAGTCCGGCGACGCGCGCCATCGTGGCCATGGCCTGATGCACCGCGGTGATGTCGCTGAAGCCGACGACAGGACGGGGATTGTCGCGGATGGCACCGTAGTCGATGCGATCGAGGATGCGCATCGAGCCGTAGCCGCCGCGCGCGAAGAAGAACGCGTCGTATTCGGGCGAGCGGAGGAAGCGATTGACCTCCTCCGCGCGCTCGTCGTCGGTTCCCGCGAGATAACCGCGATGTTTGTGCGCGATGTTGTCGGCGAGCGTGACGCGATGCCCGCGCCGCTCGATCGCACGCGCGCCTTCGAGAATGTTGGTGAGCTCGGATGGGCCTGATGCGGCGAGGACGGCGATGTGGGCGCGTTCAGGGAGCGCGCGAGGTTTGGTGAGCATCGGCGCGGATCGTAACAGAGCGCGGAGGGCAGAGCGCGGAGGGCAGCCGCGTTCTTCTGCGCCCTGCCCTCTGCGCCCTGCGCTCTGAATCAAATGCGTGGAGCGGACCTGTAAGCCGAGTTCTGTTCCCCTCCCTTGCTTGCGCGAGTTCGGGGTGAGAATCATTCATCTGCCGCTCGCGTTGCCGCGGCGGTCGAGCAACCTACCCGGACGCTCGAACGGACACGGGCGAGTCCATTGCGTCCCTATTTGGTCTTGCTCCGCAGGGGGTTTGCCGTGCCGTCGACACTCACGTGCGACGCGGTGCGCTCTTACCGCACCGTTTCACCCTTGCCTCGTTCCGAAGAACGGTCGGCGGTTTGTTTTCTGTTGCACTTTCCGTCGCGTCACCGCGCCTGGCCGTTAGCCAGCCTGCTGCCCGTAGGAGCTCGGACTTTCCTCGATGTTTGACCATCGCGATCCTCCGGTCCGCTCCACGCACCAGAGCATAACAGCCGTCGGCGAGGAAAATTCTTGCAGGTAAATTGCTGCTGGTTAAGTGATTTACAAAGAATGTCGGCGTGCCGACATCAAAATTTCAAGCGGTTTTTCGGATCAGAAAAGTAGGTGTCCCAGTCGTCCCCGGCGGACTCCTCCCCACTCGCGGCGGCTTCCATCTCGCGAATGAACGTGGCGGGCGCAACGATGATGACCTGTCTTCGCTGGACGCGCGCGGCGAGCTCGCGATCCGACGTCACGACGCTCCAGCCTCGGCCATTCGCAGCGCGCTCGACGATCAGATCATCCGCGGAGCGCGAGCCGCTGAATGCGACCGTTACCGCGCCGAGGCTCTTCGCGAAGCTCGCAGGCTCCGGGCCGTCGAAGATGCAGGTGACACGCGTCTTCTTCGCTCGCGCAAACCCGGCCAGCAGACGCACGAGCCCACGCTTCCCTTCGTCGCCATGACGGTCGACGCGCATTGCGCCGAGGACGTTGCTGCCGTCGATGAGGAAGGGCATGAAGCGTTACCCGTTGCCCGTTACCAGTTGCCCGTGCTGTTGCGCCTGGACCGAATGTCCGGGCAACGGGTCACGGGCAACGGGCAACTATCTGGTGATCGGTCTCACCGCCGACGAACGATCCTTCAGATCCGCGGGCACGTTCGCCAGCGCGCGCTGCGCTTCCTCGCGCGTGTTGAAGCGGCCCCAGAAGACGCGGTAGCAGGCGCGGTCGCCGAGGGGTTGTGGGACGAACCAGACGTTCTCGCCGCCGGAGCGCAACGCTTTTTCGAGATTGCCCGGATCGCAGAGGATCTGGATCTGCACCGTGAAGTTCCCTTGCGGGTTCGCGGCGTAGAGGCGCGCCATCTCGTCGTAACGCGCGCGTCCTGCGCCGGTCTTCGGAGTGACGACCGGGAGTGGCGAGGCTGACGTCGTCGCAATTGGCGCTGGCGGCGTGATCGTGAGCGGCGCCGACGCAAGTGGCTGCGTCGTCGTTGTCGCGATGGTTGTCGTTGCTGTCGCAGTCGTCGCCGTAATGTCGGTCGCGGTCACGGGAGCCTCGACGATCGTCCCCGTCTCCGGCGGAGCGGAATTCGTGACTGGCGGCGGCGCGGTCTTGCGCGCGACGACGATCGGCTCCGCGACTTCCTGCTGCTTCTTCCACCAGAGGAATCCGAAGTACCCGCCACCGGCCAGGATGAAGAGGACCATCAGCACGATCAGAAATCCGAGGCGGTTGCTGCCTTCCTTGATCTTTCCTTTCGGAACCGGACGGCCTGGCTTCGAGGCGGTCGTTTTTGTCGGCTCCGCCGCTCGCCGCGCGGTCTCGAGCTGAGCTTCGTCGAATCCCCACTGCTGCTCGGTCACCCCAGGAGTCACGGGCATGGGAATCGGAGGGGGCGCTGGGCGCGATGGCGGTGGTTCCCAGGCGGGCATCTTGGAAATCGGCGCCGGAGGAACCGCCGGCTCCGGCTCCTCTTCGGGCTCATCCCAGGCGGAACGCGTCGGAGTCGACGGTGGAAGTGCCTTCGTCTCGTCGAGATCGAACGCCGCCGAGGGAATCTCGAGCGTGGGCCCGCTCGCGGTCGCCTCATCGAACTGGAACTGCGGCTCGCTCACCGCGGGCTCGTTCCACATGTCGGACGCGTCCGCGACACCCGCCGAAGCGAAGTCATCATCCAAAGAAAACTCAGGTTTTACTTGAGGTTTTGCCGTGAGGATGCCGAGGGTGACGAGCGCGTGCAAAAGCTTGTAGACATTGAATGCGTCGCGACCCGAAGCAGACGCCACTTCGGACGCCGTATTCGTTCCATCTACTTGAGCCACAATGGCTTCCGCGTCTTCGTTGAGGCCGAGGCGACCGAACACTTCGCTGAAATCGCCGGCTTTTTCGAGGACTGCGGACCCGCCGTTCAACGCGCGCTCGAACTTCTGGCGGTCCTGCTCGGTAACGATCAACTCGACCAGAACCTGTGGTAGAGGGAACAGCGTCCCCTCATCGCGCTTTGGTAGATAGTCCGCGACGATGGTGAAGGAGCCCGTGGTCCAGGCGGCGATGGAACGGATGACGCCGACGACTTGAACGCGCCGCGCCCAGGTCAGTTCCTTGCGCGTGATGTAGCCGAGGTTCAGCATCGCGTCGCCGAGGGTCTCGGACTCTTTGCGCCGAGCGAGGGCCTGCTTCACATGCTCGCGGGAGACCTTCCCCGCCTTCATCAAAATCTCGTCGATCGAGTCGGCGCGGTCGTTCGTGCTGGCCGACAGGATGTCGCCGCCCTTGAAGTAGATGATCTTGATGATGCCGTCGTTCTCGAACCGGAGCGCGCCCGTGAACTGCTCGCGCCAGAGCTCGACGAGCCTCTCGATCAGATTGATCTGGCTGATTTCGCCTTCCAGCATGCCCCCCACCGCCCTTTCAACTCTACTGAATGTGGACCGCGATCGATTATCGCATCGAATGTTGACGGTTGGCGGTTGGCGGTTGGCGGGAGATCAACCGCCAACCAATCCATGCAGCTCGTCATACAACCCCTGCCCCACCTTCCTCCCCAGCACGTGGATCAGATCCTGTGCCGATGCCTGCTTGATCGCGGAGACGCTGCCGAAGCGCTCGAAGAGCAGGCGCTTGCGTTTCTCGCCGATTCCGGGGAGGTCATCGAGCTCGCTGTGCAGAGTTCGTTTCGCGCGACGGCGGCGATGCGAGGAGACGGCGAAGCGGTGCGTTTCGTCGCGGACCATTTGCAGGAGCTGCAACGCGACGTCGTGACGCTCGAGGCGGATCGGCTCGTCGCGGTCGGGCACGTAAATCTCTTCCTCGCGCTTCGCGAGGCCGGCGATCGGGATCTCTTCGACACCCAGTTTGTTCAGCGCCGCGAGTGCAGCGTTGAGTTGTCCTCGTCCGCCGTCGATGAGGATGAGGTCGGGCAGTTCCCTCCCCTCCTCCAGCACGCGGCGATAACGCCGATCGACCGCCTCGGCCATCGAACGAAAGTCATCCGCGCCGATCACGGTCTTGATGTTGAAGATGCGGTACTGGTTCTTGTCGAACTTCCCGCCGTCGAGAACCACCATCCCCGCGACGGAGTCCGTCCCCTGAATGTTCGAGATGTCGAACGACTCGATCTTGCGAATCTCGCGCTCCGACCAGCCGCCCGCGTCGCCGAGGATCTTGCCGAGACGCTGTGCCGCGATCGCGAGCCGATCCTGCTGCGCCTTGCGGAACCGCGACTCGTGCGCGAGCCGCGCGTTGCGATTCGCGAGCTCGATGCGATCGACACCGCGTCCGCGCTGCGGCACGCGCACCGCGGTCTTACGTCCCGCTTGCGACGTCAGCCACTCGTCGATCAATTCCTTGTCGTCGACGTCGAACGGGATGAGGATCTCGCGCGGGATGAAGAGATTGTCCTGGTAGTAGCGCTGCAGGATCTCAGAGAGGAAGTACTGCGGCTGATAGTCGTCGACTTTCTCCCAGAACAACTCGCGGCGATCGACGACGCTGCCGTAGCGGACGACGAAGAGCTGCACGGCGACGTCGCTACCGTCTTCGTGCAAGCCCCACACATCAACGTCTTCTTCTTCCGCCGACGCGACCTGTTGCTCGGCCTGAATGCGCTCGACGGTGCGAATGAGATCGCGGTAGTACGTCGCGACCTCGAAGTTCTCGCCCTCGGCCGCGCGATACATGCGCGACCGCAACCGTTCCTGCAGCTCGCGCGATTTGCCGCTGAGGAAGAGCACGACGTCGTCGACCATCTCGCGATACTCGGGCGTCGTCGTCAGTCCGACCACGCACGGGCCGAGGCACTGGTGCATGTCGTAGTAGAGACAGGGACGAGTGAGCGCGTTTTTTCCTTCGACGATGTCGAGATCGCAGCTGCGCAGTTTGAATTGATCGGCGACGAGCTTGAGGATCCGCCGGGCGGTGCCGGCGAAGAACGGTCCGAAGAAGAGATCGCCCTTCTTGCGATCGACCCGCCGCGTGAACACGACCCGCGGGTAATCCTCGGACATCGTGACTTTGAGGTACGGATAGCTCTTATCGTCGCGAAGGAGGATGTTGTAGCGCGGCTGGTGGGCCTTGATGAGATTGTTCTCGAGGAGGATGGCCTCGAGCTCGTTGTTGGTGGTGACGAAGTCGATGCCCTCGATCTCGCCGAGAAGCGCGTTCGTCAGCGGATGGCTGCGCGCGCCTTTACCGACCACGTACGAGGTGACGCGGTTGCGCAGATTGCGCGCCTTCCCCACGTAGATGACTTCATCCGCGGCGTTTTTGTGGAGATAGACGCCGGGTCGTTCAGGAATCTCCTTGAGGCGCGCCTTGAGGCGATCGAGGCGGGACATCGGGACGCGTTATAACAGCGACGTGTCATCACGCGTTCCCCTGCGACTCAGTCGCCAACCCCAATGACCTTCGGTTCTCCGTCGACGAAGCGGATGAAGATTGGGAGCCTGCTCGTCTGGCTCTGGCCGGGCAACCCGATGCCAAGGTCGACCAGCCAGTCCGTGGAGAGCAGCGAGAGACTGGAGACGACACGGTCTCGACCGGGATCGGCGCTCTGTCCTTTCCAGTCCGCGATCGTCTTCGCCCGAATGGAACGAAGGATCGGAGTGGACGCGCCGGCATCCTGAGGGCGGGAGATCAACGTGAACTCGCGTTCGACGTCGGATGGGGTTCCTCGGCTTTCTCTGTCCTTGAGTAGTGAGGCCGAGGTGGGAAACGTTTCAATTGATGGTGATCATCACCGTTGCGCCGCGCGGCTCCTTACTCCCGCCCACGGGCTTTTGGAAGATCACTCTCCTGCGGGGCACTAGGAACGAGGGCTTCAGGTGCATGGCGACCTGGAATCCGGCGGCCCTGAGTGTGCGTACGGCTTTGTCAGCGTCCGCCCCCATGACGTCCGGCACCTCGACGAGCTCCGGTTCGGGCGGCGTGACCGGTGACACCACGTCCAACACCACATCGCTGCCGGGAAGAGCTTTCGCCCCCGCAGCGGGTCTCTGGTCTTTCACAACGCCGATCGGAATGAGGTTGTCTGTGACCGGATTCCGCAGCGGATTCAATCCGGCACGGCGAATGTCAGCTTCCGCGATGGCGATCGGCGCATTGATCACGTTCGGCGTTTCGACGCTGTTGTCGACGACCGTGTCGGTGACTGTCGGCGTCGTGTCGGTCGTGGGCGTCGTATCCGTAGTCGCTGTCGTTTCGGTCGTCGCCGTCGTATCCGTCGTCACCGTCGACGGCCGCAACTTCAGATACGCCGCGACGCCGCCGACGAGCAACAGCGCGATTACCGCGATGATGATCCACCAGTAGTTCTTCGGAGGCGGCGGCACAACACGCGCGGGCACGGCGAGCGTAACCACCGGACCTTCCACGTGCTCCTCGCCGCTTTTGCGCGCGGAAACGACGTCGACGCGGAACGGATAGCTCCCCTCCGGCACGCCTGCCGGCACCGCCGCGACGACTGCAAACTGCTCGATCCCGTTCATTGGAAAATCGCGTTCGCTCTCGCCGGCGATCGACAACCATTCCGCGCGCGTGTCGCCCGAGGGAACGATCTTCGCCATCGCACGCGACGGAACTCCGCTCGTGTTCGAAACAGTGAAGATCACTTCCGCGCGGCCGGTCGCGCTCGCGGGAATCGTCGGTACGGGAGTGGTGATCGTGAAGCTCGGTGGCATTGGCGTCTCCTTCGCGCTATCGCGGTTTGAGCGCTTTGATCACTGCGATGACGGCAAAGACGATCGTCACGATGGCCCAGATCAACGCCAGGATGTCGTTGACGATCGCGGCGATCGGATCGGTGATGCTGACCAGGAAGCGGGGCGGCAGTCCGTGCAGGAACGTGACGAGGAACGACCCGACCAGCGACGTCACGAACAGCAGCATCAGTCCGTACTGTTTGAGAAAGCGTTGGTGCGCGAGCACGAGGCAGACCGCGGCCGCGATCTTGAGGAACCACGACAAGCCGAGGATCGTTGCCGCGCCGGCGCGGTCGAAGAATGAATACATCGCCAGATACGCGATCGTGCCGAATGGCGTCGCGAGCAGCAGCGTCACGCGGATCATCAATTCGATCAGCGTCGCGAACAGCGCCTTGAACGCGGAGAGGAACACCAGGATCCCGACGATGAGACTGATGATGCCCTGCAGCCGTCCGGTGAGGTGATCGCCGATCACGAGCGACAGCGCCATCAGGCCGACCATCAGGAGCAGAATGACGTCGATGCGCGCGAGCGCCTGGATGGCAAATCCCGGCGGCTCCCGGCTCTCTCGTCCTCCGACCTCACTCATCTGCTGAAGCGCCGAGGGCTGTTCCTCGGGCGGAATCTGATTCAGGATCTCTGTCGGGATCTCCTGCCGCACCGGCGTGGGCTGCACAAGAATCGCTGCACCGATCTCGACCAGCACCGCGAGCAGGATCAGGATCGCGGAGAGGAAGAGAAACGGTTTGCGGATCGCGTCGAGCATCGTCGTCTCACTTCATCGAGATCGCGCACGGCTGCAGCGGTGTCACGCAACGGAACGTCAGCTTCCCGCCGCTCCTGCGCACGGGCATGGTGGCTTCGGGCTCATTCAGCGTCGCGGTCACCGTCACCTCGTTCGCTTCTTCGTTGGGCGCGTAGGTGATCCGTACTTTCAGTCCCTGCTCGAGATGGAATTTTGCCTTGCGCATCATCGACTTCGACGCGCGGACGTCGGCGCCGCATTCGCCGGCAAATTGCCGACCGACACAGTTGCCGGAGATCTCGCCCGGCTGCAGCGACTTCGCCGGCAGTGACGCGTCGAGCTTCTTCAGCCACGGCGGCGGTGATTTGATATCGAACTTCACCTCTTCGCCGCCGCAGCCCGCGAGCGCAACGGCGACCAGGGCGGCGACGACGAGGACGCGTCTCATGGACTCTTCTCCACCTGGCGCCGCAATTTGTCGAGCGCGCGTTTCGTCTGCGGCGAGACCTTGGTCTCGCCTTTGAATCCCGGAACGAACTTTCCGCGCCGTTGTCCGACGCCGATGGTGACGACGGTGCCTTTGTCGACCTTTGTGCCCGGTGGTGGATCCTGTTTCTCGACTTTGTTGACGCGGTTTACATCTTTCACGAAGACTGCATCGACATTGTGGTCGAGTCCCAGCTGCTCGAGTTGCAGCAACGCTTTGACCACGTCGCGCCCGATGAGATTGGGCACTTCGACCTTCTCTTCCACTGGAGGAGGAGGCGGCGGAGGCGGCGGGTCCTTCTTGCGAAAGACGAGGTACAGCACCACCGCGAGCACGATCGCGCCGATCGCGATCGCCAGCCAGACCCACCACGGAATTCCTTTTTTCTCCGACCCGGTCGCCGGTACTTCGAACGCCACCGTCGGTCCGACGTCGCTCGATTCGCCGCCCTTCAGCGCGGACACGACGTCGAAGCGCCACGTGTAGCGACCCGCGGGTGTGCCCGGCGGGATGTTCGCGGCCACGCGATACTGCTGCACGCCGCCCACAGGGAACTCGCGCTCGACGTCCATCAGCGTGAGCCACTCGGCATTCGTATTTCCCAGCGGCGCGACCTTGGCCAGTCCGCGATTCGGAGTGCCACTGACGTTCGTGACGGTGAAGAGCATTTCTCCTCGGCCGTCCGGTCCCACGAGGACCGTCTCGGCCGGAGTCGTGATCGTGAAATTGCGAGCCATGCTCTTCTCCTTAAGGACCGCTCAACGATTCGGCGCTACGGTTGAATGCCTGACCAGTTGATGTGCCATTGATAGCCGTTGGCCTCAGCGGGTGTGATCGGTCTCCCATCAGCCCACCGCACATAGACACGGAACCCCGTCGCTGTCGGAAGATAGATGGAAGTGGCGCCTGTCGTCGCCCAGTGGGACGAGTCGCCGCCGATGGAAGTGAAGTACAAAGGAGCAGCTGAGAATCCCGCCGATGAGGTATCCACGTCGACGAAGATGCCCGTCGTACCGCCGTCGTACGGTTGCCATGCGGTGGATCCGGGCGTAGTTCGGCCGAATCCAGTTTTGACGACTGCCTCCGGACTGTCCCGACCTTGCCACACGAGGAATGCGATCACGGCGGCGACGAGTGCGGCAACTGCGATTGCCACCCACACCCACCACGGAATTCCTTTTTTCTCCGGCCCGGTCGCCGGAACTTCGAACGCCACCGTTGGTCCGGCATCGCTCGATTCGCCGCCCTTCAGCGCGGACCCGACATCGAAACGCCAAGTATAGCGACCCGCGGCTGTGCCGGGCGGGATGTTCGCGGCCACCCGATACTGCTGCACACCGCCGATGGGAAACTCGCGCTCGACGTCCGTCAGCGTGAGCCACTCCCGATTGGTGTTCCCCATCGGCGAGAGCCTGGCCAATCCGCGATTCGGAATGCCGCTCACATTCGTGACGGTGAAGAGTATTTCCGCGCGGCCGTCAGGGCCGACGCGAACGGTCTCGGCCGGAGTCGTGATCGTGAAATTGCGAGCCATTGCATCTTCTCCTTCAGCGATTCAGCGTCAGCGCGTACTTCTCCGCGAGATAGTCCTCGACGCTCCGTCGTTCCGCATCGTCGAGCGCTCGCGAATAGACGATCACCTCCGCGATGTCGCCTTGCCAGTGCTCGTAGAAGACCGTACCCGTTCCGCCGAGGAAGAGATTCGGGAGCGTGTCGGTGTCGCTGGTCGTCGGCAGACGATCGATCTTCAACTGTCCGTCGACGTAGCCGGTGAACTCAGTCCACTTCCAGACATCCGAGGTGAGGTAGTAGCGATTCGCCGTCAGCGCGAAGTACGGAATCACGCCGCCGCCGGTGAAGACGCCGTAGTTCGTCTCCGCCCGATCGTCGAGACCGACGGCGGGATCGAAGCCGCCGTTGTCGCACCCGTACAGTTTTCGAAAGGGCGACTTCGCGTCGGTCGCGCTGCTGAAGACCGCGAATACCGTCGCCGCTTCCATTCGCCCGCGTCCGAACTCGAGCGTCGTCTTCATGATGTCGTCGACGCCGTCGAAGCGAACGACGGCGTGGCCGTTCCGCGCGTTCCGCACGAGAGCCGGTTGCGCGGCGATGCTGATCGCATTCGCGGTCGCTCCGGTGATCCCCGGCGTCTGCCAGACATCGACCGGATTCGTTTGCGCGTCGTCGGCTGCGAGCCACAGAACGAGGCCGTTGCGGGGAACGCGAATCTTGGGATCGGTTTCCGGCGAAGGCTCCTTTCCGCACGCGAGCAGCATTGCGATCGCGATCCAGACGAACTTACGAGGCATGCGTTCTCCTCCGCTTCTGTAGTGACGGACGCGCCAGAATCGTTTCATTCGTACACGACATCCGAGGTCACATACGCGGGCTTCTCCGTCGCGACGATGCGAGCGATCAGTTCGCTATGCGGCTCCGCGGTGAGCGGCGCGTGCAACACGAAGTGAAACGGACGAGGCTCTTCGACGGTGAATCCGCGCAATCCTGTTGCGATCTCCACGAACAGAATGAGTCCGGTCGCCGTGCCGCGCCACTTCGCGAGCGTGTTCGCCATTGCGATGAGCTCGCGCAATCGCGAGAGCTCGATCGGCGTCGCGCCACCCGCGACGAAGTCGAGTCCCATCCACGATGCAAGATACGGCACGAAGCGATCGGGCGCGGTGCGCGGATTGAGCGCATCGCCGAAATGCGCGAGCGCCGCCTCGGAGGGCGCATGCATCGCCTCCATCACGCCGAGGATTGCCGCGAGCGGAGAGGAGTGCGGCAGCGCGCGACGAAAGACGGTCGGGAGGAGCTCGGCTATGCGCTCGCGTTTCATTGGCCAACCTTCTTAGAGCAAACGTAGGGCGTGGCTTCAGCCCGCCTCCCACGGTGGCACGTGCACCCGAGAAGGGCGGGCTGAAGCCACGCCCTACGTCTCACCGCCGCTCCCCTTCCACCACCACCTCGATCTCGTGCGCGCCTGACGTGAACAACCACGTTTCCGGCAACGTCACCTTGTCCGTGAACTCCGGCGACGACACCTCGGTGTATCGCGCCGTCGGATCGTTCGTGCGATAGACACCGCGCGGTCCGCCGGCGAGGATCACTGATCCCGACGGCGAAGCCGCAAGACCGTTCACCGGCTCGAACCGTCCCAACTCCTGAATCGGCAGCAGCGCCGACGCCTCGGGCGCGGTCCACGCGGAATCGGAGCGCGACGTGTCGAGCCACAGCACGCCCGCGCGATGCGAAGCGGCGAGCACGCGCGTTCCGACGAATGCGAACGCGAGACAGCTCCCTCCATCCCATCCGCTCGACAGCAGCTCCCACTCCGGCTGCGAGTCCGGCGAGTCCCAGATCCTCCAGCGATAGCAGCCCTTCCCGACCTCGCCCGGTGCGGCGACGCCGGCGAACAGCAGATCGTTCGGACCTTCCTGTTGCACCGCGAGCACGCGAATGTCTTCGCCCTTCATTCCGATCATTCGGAACGTTCCCGGCCGCGCAGCCTCGGACGACAGATACACACCCGCGGTTCCGCGCGCCGCAACGGCCACGCTGATCGCACCGCTTGCGGTGATGGTCGCGGCCACTGCGTAAAAGCCGAGGTCCTGATTCGTGGGCTCGACGAGCACCTGGATCGGCACCGAGCCGGGTGCGATGGAGAGCTCGTACAAACCGCGGCTCGTTGCGAGGAGCAGCAACGGCACGTTGTCGCGCACCATCCACTCGAGATCGTCGATCGACAACGCGATCGGCATCGTCACCGCCCACGACTCGCCGCAGTCCCGCGAGATGTGGATCGTCGATGTCGCCCCTTCCTGGGTCGTCTTCGACGTGATCGCGGCGAGGATGCCCGGCACGGTCGAATGTGCCTTCACGAGCGTCACCGTCTCTTCGGGAAATTGGCGGATGGACTCCCAACCATCGCCGTTATCGAACGTGCGGAAGAGCGTGTCGTTTGCGGCCGCGTAGAACGTGCGCGCCTGAAACGCATCCGCGGCGAGCGACGCAACATCGCGATTCGGAGCGTGGTCCACGATCAGTCGCACATCGTCCGCGTAGCGAACGCCCGGCTCAGCGAGCAGCAAGTCGTACACCTGGCCGATCCGCAGCGACTCGCCGAACTCCCAACCCGTCGGATCGAGAGTGCTCGGCAGCGGCGTGATGAGCGCGTGCAGCCGATCGAGCAGACGTGCGCGGATCTGCACCGGATCCTCGCCGCGGCGCACGACGACGCGCGCCTTCACGCGCACGCCTTTGTAGCGCACCCAACCCGCGACGACGTTCGTTCCGAGGGGTCGACGCTCGTCGAGGGACTCCTGCGCGCGATGCAGCGCGTCGTTCGTCGCGTACTGCATCACGAGCGTTTCGGTGACCGCGCCGCGGCGCAGTTCCTCCGGCACGTTCGGCACCATCAGCACCTCGACGGTGCCGGGTTGCGCGTGGCGCCAGAGATCCATGCCCGTGACCGCGCGCGCCCGCTCGATCGCGCCGGAAGAGCGAATTGCCACGCGCTCGAAGTCGCGCGCGGTGACGGCGCGCTCGAGCGAGTACAGCTCGTGCGGCGCGCGCACCATCGCGTTCTCCAGCGTCTCTGCCGCGCGTCCCCCGGACGCGGGCTCGGGATTCGTGACGGTGATGCCCGGGATCGTTTCCTTGAGCACCGTCAGCGAATTCGCGACAACATTTCCTTCGGGCCCTCCGCCGCGGCGATACCACAGACGGATCTCGCGTCCCGGCGCCGGAACCGCCGCCAGCTCCGCGGGCGCCATCTCCAGCAATCCGTCTTCCTGCGGCAACCGCGCGGCGGATGCAAAGTCGATCGCGCCACTAGCGCGGTCGGCGACGTACACGTTCCGCGCGTCGCCAGCGAGCGCGAAGCTGTCGACCTCTCGCCACACGCGATAGCGTTTCTTTTCCCACGAGAGGATCTCCGCGTCGGCGTCGACGGCGTCGCTCGGACGCATCTCCACGCCGACGACGAGATCGAGATCGTCACCGCTGTCCGCGATGACCGGCGGACGCTTCGCCATCACGCGAAATCCCGGCAGCCCCGTCGCAACGTCCGCGTACTCCCCTTCCACGAGGTCCGCGTGAATGGCCATCACCTCGGCGGTCGCAACTCCCTCGTCGAGACGCACGCCATCGGTGGTCGTGAACACGGGCGCCGCGGAAGACGACGCGTTGCGTGCGATCGTCACGCGCGTGCCGCGCGGGATCTCGACCGCCTCTTTCGTCTTTTCGCGCGAGAAGAGGAGACGCACCGTCGCCGCCGACGGCGGCTGCAGCTTCACGCCCGCGAGGCGAAGGAACTCGACGTATGCGCTGAGCGGCAGCCGATTGAGCCGGTACAGCATGACGTCGGTGAGGTGCGCGAAGACCTCGACCATCACCATGCCCGGATCGTTCGGCGAGCGGTCCGTCCAGTCGGGCGCGAGGCGCTCGATCACCCGCCGCGCATCGGCGACGAGATCGGCGAATCCTCGATCGTCCAGCTTCGGGGCAGCGAGTGGCATCAGGTCGTCTCCTCGTGCAGTGCCACCGAGATCTGCAGCTCCTGGATCCGCTGCGTGGCGCGCAAGCGGTACTCGAGACGGATGTCTAGCCGCGCGGGATCGAATTCGTTGCGGCCCGAGTCGAGACGCGTGATCTGCACGCGCGGCTCCCACCGCTCGATCGCCTGACGCACGTAGTGGATCGCGAGGCCCGCAGTGGTGTTGTCGTTCGGCCAGAAAAGCAGCCGGTGGAGATTGCAGCCGTAGTTGGGACGCATGACGCGCTCCCCCGGCAGCGTCGAAAGCAGCAGCAGGATCGACTGCCGGATCGCCGCGTCATCCTCCGTCATCGCGACGCCGCCCGTCGGCGAGACGTGCAGACCGGGAAGCTCCTGGTCGAAGTCGGGGTGGACGAATCTCCACGCGCGTTCGATGGTCATTTCTTCTCCGATACAAACTTCTGCCCCGCCCACCGCACCACGTACTCCACGGCGCCGGGCGGCGTGCCGTCGGTGAAGCCGCGCACCGTATCGAGACAGATCCGATGTCCCTCGATCTTCATGAACGGCGAGTAGCCGTGCAGCACCTTCAGCGTCAGCGTGCACGGTTTGATGCCGGGTCCCGTATTCGGGCAGCCGCTGATCGGGCGGTTCTCCGGATTGATCGCGACGAGCACCGGGCGTCCTTCGACCCTCACGAAGTTCTGCGTGGCGATGAGGTCCACATGTCCCAGCTTGTGGGTGCAGACGACGGTGGCGTCGAGCGTCATCAGCAGCATCGTCAGGCCCTCTCGAAGTTGATCAGTTTTCCGCGGATGGTCACCGTGCGTCCCGGCGCCTCGACGTCGAGATGCGTCGCCGCGTGCACGGTCATCTTGTCGGGCAGCATCTCGATGAAGCTCCCCTGCTTGTTCTCGAGGCGGATCGAGTCGCGCGTGTCGTCGAGCTGCAGCTTCTGTCCGTTCGGCGTGAGGAAGCTGTAGCGCTTCACGCGTCCGCCGTCGACACCGGGATCGGGATGCGCGTCGCGATAGAGACTGCCGAGGACGAAGCCGAGTCCCGGCTCGCCGCGGGGAAAGACGACGACGACCGAATCGTCGACGTCGGGAATCGCCACGAAGCCCTTCGCCGCGCCGGCACCCGCGGTGACGACGGGAAGCCATTCGGTCTCGACATCGCCGTACGTGGGAAGTGAAAGCTTTACGCGTCCGAGGTTGTCGGGGTCTTCGACGCTGGTGACGATGCCGAGGGCGGTGACGGCGGCGCGGTCGCGAGTGCGAATGTGCGGAGTCGGATTCGAGAGCTCGCTGCGAAAGCCGGTGGTGCGCTCGATCGTGTGATCCACGGCGGTGATCACGGCGGTGCGCGGCTCGTCCGCGATGCCGTTGATCTTCACCGTCGCGCCGGGGCGCAGTGCGACGTCGCCTTCCGCGATGCCCCAGACATGAAGCAGTGCGTGATCGCGACGCGCGAGCTCCGCCTCCGCGATCGCTTCCGCCTCGGCCTCGTCGGTGACCAGTTCGTCCGTGAGCGTGCGTTCGACGTCCACGGCGTCGTTGAAATCGTCGGCGGTTTCGTCGCGATCGATGCTCGCCTCGTGCGCGGCCGCGCGCTGCGGGTTCCATCCGCGGATCGCGACCGATTTGCACAACGTCTCCGCGCTGATGTCGATGCGGCCTTCGAGCAGCGTGTCGCCCAGTTCGAGCTCGACCGCGTCGTCGCCTTCTTCGAGCTTTGTGAGGATCAATGTGTCGTCCTCGACGACGAAGTACAAACCAGACCGCGCGCAAACCTCGGCGAGAAACTCGAGATCGTTCTGGCGATGCTGAACCCAGCGCGCGATCGTGCGTCCCTCGTCCGCCGCGTCCACTTCGAGATCGAGCGGACCCGCGAGCTCGCGCGCGAGATCCGCGGCCGTGAACTGCGCGTGCGCCTTCACCGGCTGCGATTTGCGGAGGCGATGGAGCGCGTCGTACGCGCGGACGCGCAGTACGCGGCCCGTGTTTCTTCGCGACGAGTATTCGAGCGCCGTGACATCGCCTTGAAAAAGAAGCGCGTCCTCTTCAACGCGCAGCTCGAGGTGTGCGCCGACGCGCGGCAGTCCTTCGATGGTTTCGATTCGCAGCGAGAACGTGAGCTCGCAGAGCGACGGCAGCGAGAGACGCTGCTGCACGCGCACGCTCGCGAGCGCGGCGGCGATATTCGCGGTGAGCGCCTCGCCGTCGATCAGCAATCGCACCTGCGGCAGCATGCCCACGGTTTTCATCGTGACGACTCCAGCAGTTCCTGCAGCGGCGGGAATCGCAACGAGAATCCGGCTGGGACGTGGAATGGATCGATGACGCCGTTGGCCGCCGCCACGAGCTTCCACATCGAGGAGTCGCCGTACATGCGATACGCGAGCTCGTCGAGACGCTGCGGAGGCGCCTCTCGCGGTTCAGCCATCGATTCGTCAAGTGACTCCGTTATCTGTTCGGCGCTCGCCGGCGACGGAGGAACTTCGACGACTTGTGTCTCCGCTCCCGGCTGTGCCTGCGGCGCGGAAACGGCCGGCTGTTGCGTCGGATCGGGCTCGTCGACACGCAGCATGCGCATGCGCAGCCACGAGCGTCCCGGCGCGCCCTCGCCATCGAAGTATTCGAGCCGCTCCGCGAGCGCCGCAACGACGGCGCGAATGTTCCAGGTCTTGCCCCACACGAAGCGGACGATGCCCGCGCCGGACTGCGTCGGGTCGGACTGTTCGGTGAGCTGCCACAGCGGCAACGTCTGCGTCCGCACATCCGTGATCGGCTTCTCCCCCTCGGCCACAGGCGTCTCGATGAGCGAGACGTCGAAGAGCAAGTCGACGACGATCTCCGTCGTCGGATCGTCGAGGACTGCATCCATCAAGGCGCGGACCGACTCGGCTCGGAGCTCGATCGGAAGCAGACCGATCTTCGTGCAGTTGTTGCGAAAGATATC
>Ga0209382_10000521_pt1 | contig 63660 bp, 57 predicted proteins | sample SoiMetdeltSBSDD5_FD_187599 | JGI IMG/M metagenome (GOLD analysis project Ga0209382, IMG submission 187599) | Bulk soil microbial communities from a Populus tree surrounding site in Tennessee, USA - Soil MetaG P. deltoides SBSDD5 (SPAdes) (version 2) | ecosystem: Environmental > Terrestrial >...
TGACGGGGCCGTGGTAAAAGGCGACCAGCAGTACCTTGCCACCGGACTTCGACATCTTGATCGACTGGTCGAACGTGTCGTCGCCGCCCGCGCAGTCGATGACGAGGTCGGCGCCCTTACCGTCGGTGGCCTGCATCACCGCCTGGACGGGGTCCGTGGTGCGGCTGTCCACGACGACGTCGGCCCCGAGCTGGCGGCCCATCGCCAGCCGTGACTCGCGGGTGCCGGTGAGGATCACCCGGGTGGCGCCCAGCGCCTTCACCAGCTGGATGGCCATGAGCCCGATCGGCCCCGGCCCCAGCACGGCCACGGTCTCGCCGGCGAAGTAGCCCCCCGCGTTCTCGAGACCGAAGAGCGGGCTGCCGGAGGTCATCACCACCGTGGACTCCTCGTAGGAGACGCCCTCGGGGATGCGGTAGAGCGTGTTGACGTGATTCACGGCGTACTCGGCCAGCCCGCCGTTGGTGGTGAACCCATTCGCGCGGTGCCCCCGCCGGGCGTTGCCGTAGTTCAGGCAGGCGGTGTACTGACCGCGGATGCAGTTCTCGCAGCGCCGACAGCCCATGTGCGCCTCGACGACCACGCGGTCGCCCACCTGGAACTCGTCCACCGTCCGCCCCACTGCCACGATGTCGCCCGCGTATTCGTGACCGAAGATGAACTCGCCGTACGGCGGCATCATCGGCATGCCCGTGTGGATGATCTTGAGATCCGTCCCGCAGACTCCGCAGGCGCGCACGCGGATGAGCACGTCCTCATCGCCCGGCGTCGGCACCGGCCGCTCGAGCAGCTCGAACCGGTGTGGGGCGACCAGGACCGTGGCGGTCATCGTCCGGGGAATGGCCATGCAATCTCCTCTCGTCGGGGGTCGCCGGGGATGCCCTCGGCAGGACTGTATACTAGCGCCGCCGTGCGGCGCATCCCCCTCGTCTGTGGCGCATTCCTCGTGGTGGTGGGGGTCGTGGCGCTGCTCGAGGCGTTCCGGCTGCGCGACGGCTGGCTGGGCGCCCGCCTCATGCCGGCGCTCGTGGGCGGCGTCCTCGTGCTCGTCGGTCTTGCCCACGCCACCGAGCCCGCCGCCCCCGTCGCCTGGCCCGACGCCGCCGGCGCCCGCCGGGTCGTGGCGCTGCTCGTCCTGCTCGCCCTCTACATCGCGCTGCTTCCCTGGCTCGGCTTCCTCGTCGCCACCCTGCTGTTCGCGCTGCCGATCGTCCGCAGCCTCGGCGCCACGTCGTGGACCCGCTCGCTAGCGACGGCGGCCGCGATCGCCGTCGCCGCCCACGTCGTCTTCAAGCACTGGCTCGGCATGCCGCTCCCGGCGGGGCCGCTCGGCTATTGAAGCGCCGAGCTCCACAGCAGCCTAGCCCGGGCCCCTTAGGGGCATCTACTTGCCGAGCGTGTCGTTATCCGTATGGCTATTATAGGTGTCGGATTCTATCTGTCGACGGCACTGATGGTGTTTGGTTTTTCCAGTCGATCCGAGACGATTCATCCGAGCGCCGAACCGTGCGCAGTAGCGAGCCAGCAGGAGATGGAGAAGGCCGCAAGCTGCACATGGGAGGGGCATGCGCCAGGTGCTGCTCCCGGGGCGCCGTCACGTCTGCTCGTCGGGTTTCCGTGCCAAGCGCGGGATGCGGGGGTGGAGACTGCTGGAGGCGACGCTGAGGCTGCTGAGGTGCGGCGATCTGCAGGCGGCGCCGGAACGACTGAGTCGAGAGGGCGATATGACGAAATGGTCGGTGTTCTCACTGTTGTGCTCAGTACTGCTCCTTGCGGCTTGCAGGACTACTTCGTTGACGCCGGAGCAGTCGGCGGGACTGAAGGAAGCCGAACAGTTCGCCGACGAAGTAACTGCCGCCTACGGCGTCCAGGGCGTCAAGATCCTGGTCTATGAGGGCGCCAGTTTCGAGCCTTACATGAACTGGGGCCGCTACATCAGCATCGCGGCGGTCGACCTGGCTCGGGGCAGCATCCGAGACAAGATCGTGCCGCCCCTCGCGTTCGCGACGATCGGGTACATGCCGGACGCACGAACCGCTGCAGCGTATCGGCGTCAGTGGATCTACGACCGCAATCGAAGAGCCGTAGAGATCAGTGTGAAATTCCTCGGGGTCGCGAAGCGTCAAGCGGTCGAGACCAATGCCGCCCGCATCGTCAAGCTGAATGAAGACTTACGCCGACGAGGTGTTCGACTGCCGACTGAAGCACCATTCGAAGTCACCCCGTGTGACCAGTTGCAAGATCTCTGGTCGCATTTCGCGATGACTGACCCAGTGCCGGCGTGCGATAGCGCCTGGATGTTGAAGTGATGACTGACCCGCGCCGCAAGACCCCGGTCGCTTCCGCACGAGTGCATATATGCAGGGCCTTCCTACAAGGCACAGTTCCGCAGAACCGGTCTGACGCCAGAGCCACGCGAAGGGTTGAAGGACTCCGCTGAGTTTTGAGGTTCAGGGCTTGGCGCGCTTGAAGGTGACGAGGACGTAGCCGGATCCGCGTTTCGCCTCGAACGTGGTGGGCCGGGCCTTGGCCAGGTTCGGGGCGTTGTCGCAGATCTTCAGCGTGTTCCCGTCCAGGGTGTAGATGCCTTTCCACGCCTTGCCCTTCAGGTCTCCTTCCGTGTGATCGAAGTCGATGGCTGCGGGTTTCGCCCTCGGGTCCACCCGGATCGTGCCGGCATAAAGAGGCTTGCCGTCCTTGGACTGGATTTGGAAGCGGTTGCCCGTGAAGGACAGCCGATGTCCGACGACGTCCTCGGCGGCCTTGCCGTCGCGTTGCGCCTGGGTCGCCGTCCAGGCCCCTTGCAGGAGCTTGGAGGCCTCCTCGGCTGGCTGCGCGAAGGCAGGAACGAGTCCGGTCCCGAGGATCAAGCAGCAGATCGCCACGGTCAGCCGGTACATGGTGTTTCTCCTGTGCTGAGGTGAAGGCTACGGCCAGGATAATCCGTAGACTGCGGCGGCGTTTCCCCCGAGCACCCGTCGCCCCACCGCGAGCGCCTCGTCACCGTCGAGCGCGCCGAGGTTGACCAGCTCGTCGAGCACCAACCCCAGCCCGCCGCGCCCCCAGCGCGCGGCCAGCCAGAACAGCTCGGGGATCTGCGAGGCGTCACTCGAGTACACCACCTTGGTCGTGGGGGTGAGGCTCAGCAGCTGGCGCAGCATCGTCGGGATCTCGGCGGCCAGATGCGGGATGGCGAGCCCCACGTCGGCGTAGACGTTGGGATAGATCGCCGCCAGGTAGCCGAGCTCGCGGACGTAGGGATAGCTCGCGTGCAGGAGGACGAACGGCACGTGTGCATACCGGCCGCTCTCGAGCAGTGGGCGCAGGTGCAGGGGGTTGGCCTCGCGGAGGTCGAGATCGGCATCGCCGAAGCCGGTGTGGATCTGCACGGGCAAGGCCTGCCGCTCGGCGATCTCGAGCGCGCGCAGGAGCAGATAGTCGGTGAGGGGCTTCGTGGCGAGCCGCACCCGACCGTCGCGCCGCGCGCGCTCCTTCACGGGGCCGAACGCGGCGGCGGCGTCGCCGCGCGACGTCGGCTGTACGGCGAGTCCCGTCCGGTACGCGATGATGCTCTTGAGGCCGACGAAGCCGTCCGCCCGTGCCCGCTCGACGACGGCGGAGAATGCGTCGAGCACGGCGTCGAACGTCTCGTGGTGGATGATCAGCTCCTGCGCCAGCACCTCGAGCCGCAGGAGTGGCAAGACACGACACGGCACCCGCGCCGCCAGCTCCGACGGGGGCCACGTCTCGTCGGTGCGGTAGCCGTGATCGATGAGAAGCACCGCGATGTTCGCCTCGCCGAGCAGGCGCTGCGCGAGCGCGTCGGCCGATACACGCGCGCGCTCGGCGAGCACGGCCTCGCTCGTTGGCGCGCAGCCCAGGCTGGCGGCGAGCTCCTTGATGGCCCAGCGGTAGAAGACGGTCTCGGGGACGTGACGCGCGTGCATCGTCGGATCGCCGCTCTCGGTGAAGAACCGCGCGTAGGCGGCGGCGTCGGCGACGCGCGCGTCACGCAGGAGCGCGTGACAGTGCTGATCCAGGATGGGGACGGCGCTGAGGTCCAGGTCAGAACTTCCAGAAGTGGTGCTTGGTCTCGAAGGCCGCGCTCTCGCGGCCGAACGCCTCCGCCTCCGAGCGCTTCACGGCGAGGTAGGCGCGGGCCAGGGTCGGGCCGAGGGCCGATATGAGCACGGGGTCGGCCTCCAGCTGATCGAGCGCGGCGCCCAGCGTAGTGGGATACCGCTGGATCCCGCGCTCGCGCCGCTCGCCCTCGGACATGGCGCCGGGGTCGACGAGCACGGGCTCGCCGGGCTGGAGTGCGCGCGTGACGCCGTCGAGCCCCGCCGCGAGCAGACCGCCGAGCGCGAGGTAGGGATTCGACGACGAGTCCGACGCCTTCAGCTCGGCATTGGTCGAGCCGGCGCGGTCGGAGGGAAAGGTCGATGGCACGCGCACCGCCGCCTCGCGGTTGTCGGGCCCCCACGCCGTGTAGGCCGAGCTCCAGAAGTGCGGCTGGAGCCGGCGGTACGAGTTCACGCTCGGGCACGTGAGGGCCAGCAGGGCCGGCAGATGCGCGAGGACGCCCGCGATGAAGTGATAACCCAGGGCGCTCACGCCGTAGCGGCCTCGCGGGTCGTGCATGCGGGATCGACGGCCCGCTGCGTCCCAGAGGCTGAAGTGGATGTGCGCGCCGTTGCCGGCCTGATCGACGAAGGGCTTGGGGGCGAGCGAGGCCCAGAGCCCGTGGCGGTGCGCGACGGCCCGTACGGTCTCGCGATAGAAGACCTGGCGATCGGCGGCGTCGAGCGCCGGGGCGTGGCCGATCGACAGCTCCTGCTGGCCGTGGCCGAGCTCCGGATAGTACTGCTCGACCGGAATGCGCTGCGCCTCGAGCGCGGCCACGACGTCGTCCATGACGGGCGCCGCGGTGGTCATCCCGACGGTGGAGAAGCAGAGGCTCTCGTCCAGCGGCGCGAACCCGCCGTCGGCCTGCTTCACGGCCAGCGTAAACTCGCACTCGAAGGCGGCGCGCACGCTGAAGCCCGCCGCGGCGCAGGCGGCGATCTGCCGCTTGAGGAAGGCCCGCGGGCACGCCTCCCACGGCGCCCCGTCCAGCGTGCACATGTCGCTCGTCATGGCCGCCGTGTGCGCCGCGTACGGAAGCACGGTGAACGTCCTCGGATCGGGGACCAGCCGGATCTCGCCGACGGGGCCGAGGCCCTCGACGGGCTGGAGCTGGTCCAGCATGTTCATGGCCTGCATCGCCACCGTGAGCCCGATGCCGTCGGTCAGCCGGTGCGCGAGCCCGTCCACGTGCATGGCCTTCCCGCGCGTGATGCCACCGTTGTCGGTGTAGAGGAAGCGCACGAGGCGGACGCCGGCCCGTCGAGCCTGCGCGGTCACGTCGGAACCGGGTCGCGGAGGTCGCCGGGTCGCCATGGCATGCGTAGGATAGCGCGTTCTCTGTTAGAGTCTGGCCCGGATCCCGTGACTGCACTCTGCGTGGACGCGCTTACCTGAGTGGAGACGCTCGGGTTCCTGCTGAACGGTTTCGGCCAGGCGCTGACGCCCCAGAACCTGGCGTTCGCGCTGATGGGGTCCGTGCTCGGAACGCTGGTCGGCGTGCTGCCGGGCATCGGGCCGACCTCGGGCATCGCGATCCTGCTGCCGCTCACGTCGTTCCTCCCGCCCACGCCGGCGATCATCATGCTCGCCGCCATCTACTACGGGGCGATGTACGGCGGCTCCACGACGGCGATCCTGGTCAACATCCCGGGCGAGGTCGCCTCGGTCGTCACCACGCTCGACGGTCACCAGATGGCCCGGCAGGGACGGGCGGGACCGGCACTGGCGATCGCGGCCATCGCCTCGTTCGTGGCGGGCACGCTCGGGCTGGTCGGGCTCACGTTCTTCGCGCCGCCCCTGGCCGACGTGGCGCTCGCCATCGGGCCGCCCGAGTACTTCGGCTTGGTCGTGCTCTCCTTCAGCGTGGTCGTGAGTCTCTCGGGGCCCTCGCTGGTGAAGGGCCTCACCGCGGCGGCGCTCGGCGCTCTCGTCGCCGTCGTCGGCCTCGACCCGATGTCGGGGGAGCGACGGCTCACCTTCGGCACGACGACCTTGCTGGGCGGTGTCGACTTCATCGCGGTGATCATCGGGCTCTTCGCGATCACCGAGGTCCTCCTGGGTGTGGAGGCGCGGACCGGGGCGATCTCGCTGGCGCCGGTCGGCCGGCTCCTGCCCCGCGCGGAGGAGCTGCGAGCGTGCGTGGGGACGATGCTGCGGGCGACCGGGGTGGGGTTCGGGCTCGGCCTGCTCCCCGGGTGCACGCCGGGGGCGATCTCGTTCATCGCCTACGACGTCGAGCGACGCGTCTCGCGGACGCCGGAGCGGTTCGGGCGCGGCGCCATCGAGGGCGTGGCGGCGCCGGAGGGCGCCAACAACGCCACCACCAGCGCCGGGTTCGTCCCGCTGCTGGCGCTCGGCCTGCCGGCCACCCCGGCGCTGGCGGTGCTGCTGAGCGGCCTCATGATCTACGGGCTGCAGCCGGGCCCGCTGCTCTTCGAGAAGCAGCCGCAGTTCGTGTGGACGGTCATCGCGAGCATGTACGTCGGCAACGTGATGCTGCTCGTCCTCAACCTGCCGCTGGTCGGGCTGTGGGCGCGCCTGTGCCGTGTGCCCTACGCGGTGATGGCGCCGCTGATCCTGATCTTCAGCGTGCTGGGGGCCTTCAGTGTCCGCAACAGCTTCGCCGACGTCGGCATGGCGCTGGCCTTCGGCGCCCTCGGCTATGGCATGGCCAAGCTCGGCTACCCGACGGCCCCGCTGGTGCTGGCGCTCATCCTCACGCCGATGCTGGAGAGCGCGCTCCGACAGTCGCTCAGCATGGCCCACGGCAGCGCGCTCATCTTCCTCTCCCGGCCCGTCGCCCTCGTGCTGCTCGCGGCCGGCGTGGCCCTGACCCTCTGGACCCTGATCGCCCGACGCAGGAGGTGACGTCGATGATGCGTGTCGTCCTGATCGCACTGCTCGTCGCGGGACTGCTCACGGCCCCGGCCGCCGCCCAGCCCGCCTATCCCACTCGGCCCGTCGAGATCATCGTCGGCTACGCGCCCGGCGGCGGCGCCGACGTGGCGGCCCGGCTCCTCGCTGCCTACGCCGCCAAGAAGTGGGGCCAGTCGGTGAACGTCGTGAACATGCCTGGCGCCTCGGGCATCACCGGCGCGCTGCGCGCGCTGAACGCGAAGCCCGACGGCTACACGCTGCTGCTGGAGCCCCACGCCACCGCGTCCATGCTCTTCGCGGTGGAGAGCGACGTGCCGTTCAAGATGGACGGCAAGACGCCGATCGGGCTCATCACGCTCGACCCCGTCATCTACACGGTCAAGGCCGACTCGCCGTGGAAGACCCTGAAGGACGTCGCGACGGCCGCCAAGGCCGACCCGAAGGCGTTCCGGTACGGCATCGCCGGCGTGTCTGGGGTGGCCGCGTTCTCGGTCTCGCAGTTCCTCTTCTCCGCCGGCGTGCCGCTGGCCGAGACGAACAAGGTCGTGTTCACGGGCGGCGCGCCCGCGCTGACGGCGCTGGCGGGCGGCCACACCGACTTCGCCGGGCAGCAGTGGAGCGAGTCCGCGGGGCTCGTCGCGGGCGGCAAGATCCGCGGGCTCGCCGTCGTGAATCCCACCCGGCTCCCGGGGTTGCCCGATATCCCGACGGCCAAGGAGGCGGGATTCCCCGATCTCGACGTGGTCGGCTGGCAGGGTCTGGCCGGACCGCCGAAGCTGCCAGCGCCGATCGTGGCGAAGTGGAGCGCGCTCATCGAGGAGGCGTCGAAGGATCCCGCCTTCCTCGAGCAAGCGCAGAAGGTCAGCAAGGTGATCGCGTACAAGGGGCCCGACGCGTACTGGCAGTTTCAGCAGGACGAGCTGGGGAAATATCTTCCGCTCGCGACCAAGATGGGCATCCGAAAGTAACACTGCGCGTGCCGTCACTCGTGTGACGGCGGTCGACGGTGCCTCCGCCGGCGCTTGACGGACTAGCCAAGCGCCGGCGGATGACCTGCCCACGATACGCGCACCTTCTCGCGCCCTTACCGGCGTGGCACCTCGCTTGCCGCGCTCGCGCCGCCGTCGCGACGCTGCGTGGCGTTGCAAAGTCGACGTTGCCGACGCCGGAAAGGGTCACCGATGGCTCACATCAGCAGAAGGCGTTTCCTCGGTGCGCTCGGCGCGACCGCCGTCACCTCCTGGACGTCCAGTGCGTTGCTCCTCCGAACCGCGCACGCCCAGGCGCCGCCACGCCCCCGGCGATTCGTGATCCGTGAGGACCGGTTTGGCCGCATGTTCCCGGAGCTCCCGCCGTTCTTCCGCGAGACGAGTCCCCGTCTGCTGGCAGCGATGCGCGAGATCGGTGCGCCCGGCGGGCCCATGGACGCGAGGGACGCGCTGGACCGCGGGCCGATCGCGCTGATCACGGACGCCGCCCTGAACGTCAACAACCCGAACAACACGACGCACACGGCCGGCACGACGTTCATGGGCCAGTTTCTCGATCACGACATGACGTTTGACCTGACGTCGCGACTCGGCACGCCGGCCGAGCCGACCGACTCGCCGAACGCGCGCACGCCCGCCCTCGATCTCGACTCGGTCTACGGCGGGGGACCGCTCGCCGATCCCGAGCTCTACGTGCCCGTCGAGCGGGGCAGCCGCGAGCGACCCACGAAGCTCCGCATCGGGGCCGGCGGGCTGTTCGAGGACCTGGCGCGTACGCGGGACGGCAGCGCGATCATCGCCGACCCGCGCAACGACGAGAACCTCGTGATCGCGGGACTGCAGGCCGCGTTCATCAAGTTCCACAACAACGTCGTGGACCTGGTCGCGCGCGATCGCCGTCAGTCGTCCGAGGACGTCTTCCGCCGCGCGCGCCAGCTCACGACCTGGCACTACCAGTGGATGATCGTGCACGAGTTCCTGCCGCTGTTCGTCGGCCAGACGTTAGTGAACGACATCCTCCGGAACGGGCGGCGGTACTACGAGCCGGAGATCGGCTACATGCCGGTCGAGTTCCAGGGCGCCGCCTACCGCTTCGGCCACACGATGGTGCGGCCCTCGTACCGAGCGAATCTCAGGGGCGACGTCGACGCCAACGGCCAGCCCGCGCCGTTCTTCGCGATGATCTTCGACCCGGCGGCGGAGGGGCAGGCCGATCCGATCGACCTGCGAGGCGGAGCCCGGGCCCGGCGGCGCTTCATTGGCTGGCAGACGTTCTTCGACTTCGGCCTGCTCGAGGCGGACGGGAGCGGGCCGGCGGTCAAGCCGAACAAGCAGATCGACACCCGGATCTCGACACCGCTGTTCAACCTGCCGCTGGCCGCCATCGCCTCCGGCGATCCACCGACGGCGCTTCCGCAGCGCAACCTGCTCCGCCATGTCACGTGGTCGCTGCCGTCGGGACAGAGCGTCGCCCGGCACCTGCGGGTCCCGATGCTCGATGGCGACGACTTCCGCGAGCTGCGGTCGTTCCGGCTTGGACTCGAAGACTCGACCCCGCTCTGGTACTACGTCCTCCGCGAGGGCGCCCTCATGGGGGGCGGCCAGCGCCTGGGGCCGGTGGGCGGACGCATCGTGGCCGAGGTCTTCATCGGGCTGATGCAGCTCGACAGCGACTCCTACCTCGCGGCCAACCCGCGCTGGCGGCCAACGCTGCCGACGCGGAGCGGGCGCGTCACGGGCGATTACCGCATGGTGGACTTCCTGAGGTTCGCCGGCGTCGACCCGGGCACGCGCGGGCAGTGACGAGGTAGACCGTCGGGCCTCGCCGGGGCGCGAGTCGTCGCGCCCCGGCGGGGCCGCTCACTCCTTGTAGTCGAGGCCGGCCGCGGCGAACTTCGGCTTGACCGCCGCGCTCGTGAGGTAGGCGACGAAGGCCCGGGCCACGTCGGGCGTGACCGCCTTCCGGGCGATGCCGGTCGAGTAGACCGTGACCTTCTGGACCTCCCGGGGCAGGGGACCGACGAGCGTCACGCCCTGCACGGGGACGATCTCGCTGATCTGGTGGACGACCATCTCGACCTCGCCCTTGGCGACCAGCTCGGCAGGATAGCCACCGGGCACCAGCGTCGTCTTCGGCTTCACGGCGTCGGCGATGCCGAATTGCTGGAGGATGCCCGCGAAGTGGATACCGCTCGTCGCGCCCTGCGCGGGGTCGACATAGGTGATCGAGCGGGCCTCGACCAGCGCCCGCTTGAACGCTTCCGCCGTCGCGATGTCGGGCTTGGGCGCGCCGTCGCGCACGCCGACGCCCATGCCGGTGCGGGCGATGTCGACGCGGCTGCCGGCGACGAGCGCGTCCTGCTTGATCGACTCGTCGATGGCGACATCGCTCATGATGACGACGTCGGCCGGGTCGGTGGCGAGCCGCTTGCGGGTGACGCCGACCGTGCCGAACGCCAGCGACACCCTGTGTCCCGTCTCCTTCTCGAACGCCTGCGCCAGGTCGGTCACGATCGACCGGACCGCCCCCGCGCTCAACACGTGGATCTCGGCCGCCTCGGCCGGCCCGGCGATCACCGCCAGTACCGCCACCGCCAGCCACCGTACGGCCCGTCGCGTTGCTCCGCTCATGTCGTCCCTCCGGCGCCGCGTTCTCGCGGCCGCCCGTGCAGTGGTCCCCCAGAACCGCGGGCGTGTCAAGGACCGGGGTGAGCTGCGCGTCACTCGATGACCCTGTCGGCGCGCGCGAGGACGGCGGGCGGGATCGACAGACCGAGATCGCGGGCGGCCTTCAGATTCACGATGAGCTGGAACCGGGTCGGTTGCTCGACCGGAAGGTCGCCAGGCCGCGCGCCCTTGAGAATCCGATCGACGTAGGACGCCGCACGCTGCACCATCGCGTCGTAGTCGGCCGCGTAGGCGGCGAGGCCGCCGGCCTCGACGAACCACGGTGCCCAGTGCATGGCGGGGAGACGATGCCTGGCGGCCAGGTCACTGATCCGCCGCGCCTGAGCGCTGAGCATCGGATCGGTGAGGACGAGAAGGGCCTGGGCGCCGTCCCGCGCGGCCGTCTCCAGGCTGGTGGCCAGATCGCCCGGCTGACGCGCATCGACCTTCACTAGTCGGACGCCGACGGCGCCGGCCGCACGCTCGGCATCCTGACCGTAGAGACCGAAGACGTGCGCCGACTCGGGGTTGTCGAGCACGGCGACGCGCGTCGCCTGCGGCACGATCTCCTTCAGCAGCTGCAAGCGCTTCTCCACGAGGTCCGTGGCGTAGTACGTGAGGCCGGTGACGTTGCCGCCCGGCCGGGCGAGGCTCGCGACGAGCTGCGTGCGGACGGGATCGCCACTCGCGATCATGACGATGGGAATGGACGCGGTCGCGCGGCGGGCGGCGTAGGCGGTGACGTGGGTCAGCGCCGCGATGAGGGTGACGTTGTCAGCGGCGAGCGCTGCGGCGGCCTCGGCCAGTCGCTGGTGATCGCCGTCCCCGCTCCGGCAGACGACGTCGATCGTCTCGCCCCACGCGTAACCGAGGTCGCGCAGCGCCGTAGCGAAGACCGATTGTCGACCCGGACACGCCTCCCACGCGAGGACGCCGACCCGGGGCTGTTTCCGCCCCGGCTGTGCCTCGGCGCCGAGCACCGACGCCAGGAGGACGAGGGCCAGGGCCCCCGTCAGCCGGGTGCGCATACCGTCACGGGACCACCGGACCGATACGGCCCGGGCTCACCCCCGGGCAGGCACCACGTACCCGTAGCGCAGGTTGCTGCGGGCCGGTCCGACCTGCTCGTACTCCGTCTTCATCGCCGCCACGCGGTCGGTGGCCAGCGCGGCTCGGCGCTCGTACTTGTAGAGGCGCGCGTTGGTCTCGCCGAGGATCGCGCTCTTGACGGGGCCGTCGGCGGCGCCCAGCGGCTTGAAGCCGTACTTCTTCTGCATCTCCTCGGGGATTTCGAGGCGGCGCAGCGCCTCGATCTGCCACTGCGGCGAGCCGGTCCACACGGCGTCGCTGCCCCACACGACGTGGTCGGCGCCGAGGCCGGCGACGAGCTGGCCCAGCATGGCCGCGCACACGCGCGGGTCGGCCACCGTGCTCTGGGCGAAGATCTGTCCGAGGTCGGCGTAGACGTTGGTGACGCCGTACTTGGCCGGGATCTCGGCGAGGTCGGTCACCCACTCGATGCGTCCGGTCTTCTCGAACTGCGCCCAGGCGTCCTCGACGCGGCCGCCGCCCGCGAAGCGGTAGCCGGAGTGATAGATGACGAAGTTGAGCTGCGGCCAGTCCTTGGCGGCGCGGCCGACGTCACGGACGTCGGCGTGGGCGAGCAGGTGGGGGAACTTCTGCTCAACCGAGGGCGGGAACAGGCCCTTGTGGACGCACACGTTGACGAGGCCCGCCTTGGCGAACTTCTCGTACGCCTTGTAGACGACCTTGTCGTCGTCCATGCGCCACGGGTACTTGCTCAGGTCCTTGTTGGTGTTGTCGCCGATCGTGTAGCCCTTGAACGAGTCCGGCTTGAGGTCGCTGATGGCGCGGTCGACGGCCTCCAGCCAGCCCGGCTGCCCCGGCGTGAAGATGGCGTGGCTCAGCATGCGCCGGGCGCCGGCCTCCCGGTTCACACGCTCGCGCGCCTGGGCCTTCATCTCGTTGGTGAGGAACCAGTCCTGCACGAGGTCCGACGGGGCGCCCGAGATCAGCGCCACCTTGGTGTCGCTGTCGAGGTAGATCTCCTTGAAGTAGTTCCCGAACTTTAGATCCTCGATGGTCTGGGGCTTGCCGACCAGGGCCGGGTTCCAGCCGGCCTTGCCGACTGACTCGCGCGCGCGCACGAAGCCCATGAGGCGCGTGTCGTCCCGCAGGAAGTGCGTGTGGCAGTCCATGACGAACTGCTTGACGAGGCCGCTCGCACGCTCCTTGGCCGCCTCGGGCGCCTGCGCCTCGGCCGGGCTGACGGCGTAGAGCGCTCCGTACACCTCGTTCATCGCGAGGAACGCCGCCGCCATGCCGGAGGCGGTGCGGAAGAACTGGCGCCGGCTCACGCCGTGACGGCGGGCGAGGGCGTCGCCGAGCGCCTTCGTCCGCGCCTCGACCTGGCGCTGGCGCCCGGTCTGTGGCACGGGGAGGTACTCGTCGCTGGAGACGATCTGCGTGGGAATGGGACCCGGGAAGGCGGCCCGCTCGGCCGGCGCCAGCCCGGCGATCTCCGCGTCGCTGAGCAGCCTCATGACACCCTCCTAGGCGATCTTCACGATGCCCGGCTCGATCTGCTTGAAGCGCTCGGCGACCTGCGGGTCGTGGCCGGCGACGATCAGCTTGGTGGCGCCGGCCAGCGTGTGGATCGTCTCGAACGCCTGCACCATCTCCGGCAGGTTGGTGATGATCTGCACCGGCTGCCGTGTCTCCACGTTGTGGTAGAAGTGCGAGGCGTCGGAGGTGAGGACCACCGGGCCCCGCGCGGTGTTGACGGTGACGATCTGCAGGCCCGCGGTGTGGCCGCCGACGCGGTGCACGCGCAGGCCCGGCAGCACCTCACGCTCGCCCTCGATCACCCGGATGCGGTTGGCGTAGTTCAGCGTCACCAACCCGGCCAGGGCGTTCACGTTGGCCGAGCCGCGGAAGGCCGGCGTGCTGCCGAACGGCCCCGTCCAGAACGCGACCTCGTCCCTCTGGATCCAGAACTCCGCCTTGGGGAAGAGGCTGTGCCCGGCCCAGTGGTCGTAGTGCAGGTGGCTGATCAGCGAGATCGGAATGTCGGCCGGCTTCACGCCGACTCGCTCGACCACCTTCGCGGGGCTCACGTAGTCGCGGATGTGGCGCTCCTGCGCGTCGTCCTCGAGGAAGCCCGTGTCGACGAGCACGGGATGGGGACCGCCGAGGATCAGCCACACGAAGTAGTGCAGCGTCAGCTTGTCGTGCGAGCCCTCGCGGTAGAAGAACTGACACTTCGTCGTGTCGCGTTCTCCATACTTGAGCGCGTAGACCTCGTAGGTCGGATCAGTGGCCATGGCCCGCCGCGGTGTGGAGGTCGGCGATCGGCACGAGCCGCCCGTGCAGCGGCAGCAGCCGGTCGACGGCCAGGTTCAGACGCTTGAGGTTCTCGGCGAAGTTCACGGTGAACGGGCTCGGTGGCATCGGGGGCGGCGTACCCGCCGGCGGCGGCGTGAAGACGTCGGCCTCGCTCAGGAGCTTCTCCTTGGGAAGGTAGACCATGAGGAGCCCGTCGGCGTGGCTGTTGCCGGCGATGTGGTGCAGCTCCACCGTCCGGCTCCCGTCGGTGAGGACACGCCGGTCGGGCACGCCCTCGACGACCGGCTTGCGCGACGCCTTGGCCATGTGGTCGGGCGCGACCGTGGCGGGCGCGGCCAGCGAGCCCTCGAGGAACGCTCGGTTCGACTCGTGCGTGATGACCGTCGCGCCCTCCGCGGCGAACGCGCGGAGGCCGCCCGAATGGTCGAAGTGGTGATGGCTGGCGATGACGTACCGGATGGGCTTGCCGGCGGCGAGCGTGCGGGCCTCGGCGATGACCGCCAGCGCCCGCTCGTCGTTGAGGGGACCTTCCACGACGACGAGGTGGTCCTTCATCTCGATCACGACGCTGTGGTGCGAGCCGCCGGTCAGGTACCAGACGCCGTCGGCCACCATCTGCGTCGCGACCTTGCCGTAGAACCCGGCCGCCGCCCGCGCTCCCTCCGGCACCTGCACGTCGACCGCGACGTTGGGCTTCACGTCCGTCACGGTGACGTCGAGGGTCGGGAAGCCTCCGGCCGATTGACGGATGCGGGTCGGGAACTTCACGCCGCCGTAGTCCTTGTAGTCCGTGTAGGTCACCTCGACCGGCGTGTCGCCCAGCACGGGGTGGGGCACGACGGCCTCGATGCGCTCCACGAGGCTTGCGTCGTTGAGCGCCGCGCGCACGCGCATGCGGCCGGGGATCGTGAAGGCGACCACGCGGCCCTGCACGGTGGCGTTGTTCGCGGCCGCGGCCTTCACGACGCCGTGCGGCGTGGACCACAGTTGGAACTGGCGCTCGGCGAGCGAGATGGGCGCCGGCACCGCCGCCGTGCCCATCATGTTCCACGCGTGATCGCCGCTCACCCAGAACGACTGGCGCTGCTCGCCCCGGATGGGCTGCTGGCCGCCGCCGCGCACGGGATTCTCACCCTGCGTGCGGACGTTCTCGTCGCGCAGCGACGCGGTCTCGTAGTTGACGCTCCGCGTGAAGCTCTTGAGGTTCAACCGCGGCCAGGGCTGGCCGGGCGTGGCGCTCTGACCGAAGGCGAAGGTCGCGCCGCTGCCGCTGTACTCGATCGACTTGAGGCCGTCGGCGCCCAGCGCCTTCGACGCCGCGCTCAGGGTGGCTGACGCGTCCTGACCGGCGGCGGCGAGCGGGAGAGCGAGGAGCAGGGCGATCGTCAACGCCAGTGCGGTACGCATGCCGGGCCTCCTTGGGAGGGGTGCGGTCGGATGCTAGCATACAGTCCCTTCAACCGCCGAAAGGAGCCAGGCCGTGAGCACACCGAAAGCCGCCACATCCGCGCGTGACGAGGTCCGAACGGTCGCACCCAAGCTGATCGAGATGACCGAGAAGGTCGTGTACGGCGACGTTTGGGAGCGCCCCGGGCTGTCCAAGCGTGACCGCAGCCTCATCACCGTCGCGGCGCTGATCGCCATGTACCGGGGCGACCAGCTCTCCGGGCACATCGATCGCGCGCTCGCCAACGGGGTGACGCGCGAAGAGATCGGCGAGGTCATCACGCACATGGCCCTCTACGCTGGGTGGCCGACCGCCATGACGGCCGGCCGCATCGCGAAGAAGGTCTTCGAGGGAGCCAAGTCATGAAGATCGGGTTCATCGGACTCGGGACCATGGGCCGCCATATGGCGGCGAACCTCCAGAAGGCCGGCTACGAGGTGGTCGTGCACGACGTCCGCCGCGAGGCAGGTGAGTCGCACGTGAAGGCCGGCGCGCGCTGGGCCGACTCGCCGCGCGCCGTCGCCGAGGCGGCCGACGTCGTCTTCACCTCACTGCCGGAGCCGAAGGACGTCGAGGCCGTCGCGCTCGACGAGAAGACCGGCCTGCTGGGCGGCCTCACCGCCGGCAAGGCCTTCTTCGACCTGTCGACGAACTCGCCGACGGTGGTGCGCAAGCTCCACGCCGTCTTCAAGGCGCGTGGGGTCGACATGTTCGACGCGCCGGTGAGCGGCGGCCCGAAGGGCGCCGAGTCGGGGCGGCTGGCGCTGTGGATCGGCGGCGACGAGGCGGCCTTCAAGAAGTACAAGAAGGTCGTCGACGCGATCGGCGACCGCGCCTACTACGTCGGGCCGATCGGCGCCGGCTCGGTCGCCAAGCTCGTGCATAACTGCGCCGGCTACATGGTGCAGACGGCGATGGCCGAGGTCTTCACGATGGGCGTGAAGGCCGGGGTCGATCCGCTCACCATCTGGAAGGCGGTGCGCCAGGGGGCTGGCGGTCGCCGGCGTACCTTCGACGGGCTCGCCGACCAGTTCCTGCCGGGCACGTTCGACCCGCCGTGGTTCGCGCTGCGCCTGGCCCACAAGGACGTCTCCCTGGCCGTCGCGCTCGGCCGCGAGCACAAGGTGCCGATGCGGATGGCCAACATGACGCTCGAGGAGATGACCGAGGCGATGAACCGCGGCTGGGCCGACCGCGACTCCCGCGTGGCGATGCTGCTGCAGGAGGAGCGTGCCGGCGTGGAGATCAAGGTGCCGCCCGCTGCGCTCAAGGAGGTCCTCGAGGGCGACAAGAATTGACTTCACCGGCGGCGGCGGGTAGAAGAGGCCTCACCGTGGGCCAGCCCGCCGCCGCCCGTCGTCTCGCGCGCTTCGTCGTCGAGCTCGCGCTGGACGACGTGCCGCCTGCCGTCGTCGCCGCCGCGTCGCGGCTCACGCTCGACACGCTCGGCAATGCGCTCGCCGCCGCCGGCGAGGACTTCGGCGACGCCGTGCTCGGCGTCGCCGAGCGGCTCGGCGGCGCTCCCGAGAGCACGCTGCTCGGCCGCCCGGTCCGGGTGGCGGCCGCGAACGCGGTGCTCGCCAACGCCACGCTCGCCCACGGCCTCGACTTCGACGACACGCGCGAGGACGCCATCGTCCACACCGGCTGCGTGGCCGTCACGACCGCGCTCGCGGTGGGGGAGGCGGTCGGCGCCGACGGGCGCGCGATGCTGGAGGCCGCGATCGCCGCGGTCGAGGTGATGTGCCGCGTCGGCCTCGCCGTCCCGGGCTCGCTCCACGCACGCCACTTCCATCCGACCTCGATCACGTCGAGCTTCGCGGCCGCCGCCGCCGCGGCGCGCCTCCATGGACTGTCGGAGGACGAGCTCGTCCACGCGTTCGGCATCTGCGGCAGCCAGGCGGCCGGCGTCATCGAGTACCTCGCCGACGGCTCGTGGACGAAGCGGCTGCACCCGGGCTGGGGCGCCCACGCCGGCGTCGTCGCAACCCTGCTCGCGCGCGGCGGCTTCACCGGGCCCACGACCGTCCTCGAGGGCGACCACGGCCTCTACGCCGCGTTCGCCGGCGGTCACGACCCGGCCCGTCTCGACGCGCTGCTCGACAGCCTCGGCCGCACGTGGGAGCTGGAGGCGCTCACGCTCAAGCCCTATCCGTGCGGGTCGATCGCCCAGCCCTACATGGACTGTGCCGCGCGTCTACGCGACCGCGTGCGGCCGTCGGAGATCGTCGCGATCCGCTGCCGCACGGCAGCGGGGCCGGTGCCGCGGCTCTGGGAGCCGCTCGCGGCCAAGCACGCGCCGCCGAACGGGTACGCGGCCAAGTTCAGCCTGCCGTACCTGCTCGCGACCATCCTGGTCCGCGGCCGCGCGGGGCTGGCCGAGTTCGCCGACGCCGCCGTCTGCGACCCCGACGTGCTCGACGTCGCCCGCCGTGTGAGCTACGAGCTCGACGCCACGATCGACTATCCGCGCCAGTTCGTGGGCGACGTGGAGATCACGCTCGCCGACGGTCGCGTGCTGCGCGAGCGCCAGGACCGCCCCCGCGGCGGCCCCGACGCGCCGCTCACCCGGTCTGAGGTGGAGGCGAAGTTCCGCGGCAACGCGGGCCTGGTGCTGCCGCCGGACCAGGTGGAGGGCGCCATCCGCGCCGTCGAGGGGCTCGCCGCGGGAGCGCCGCTCGCCGAGCTGCTCGCATCCTTGACCCCCGAGAGGAAAGGCTCATGAGGCTCACCGTGCTCCGCATCGCCGCCGCGCTCGTCGGGCTGGCCTTGGCCGGCCCCGTCTACGCCCAGGACCCCCGACTGGACGCGGCGAAGAAGGAAGGCAAGGTCGTCTGGTACACGTCGCTGGCACTGCCCAGCGCCGAGAAGGTCGCGAAGCTGTTCGAGACCGCCTATCCGGGCATCAAGGTGGAGGTGCACCGGACCGGCTCGGAGCGGATCCTGTCGCGCGTGATGCAGGAGCTGCAGGCAGGCATCAAGAACGCCGACATCGTGCACACCTCCGACGCCGGCCACTTCGTGCTGCTCAAGAACAAGAACCTGCTGCTCAAGTACACGCCGGCGGGTGTCGACGGTTTCCCGGCCGGCTTCAAGGACAAGGACGGCTACTACTTCGGCCTCCGCGCGACGGTGAACGTCATCGCGTACAACACGAAGGCCGTCTCCGCCGCCGACGCGCCGAAGACGTGGAAGGACCTGCTCGACCCCAAGTGGAAGGGAAAGATGGTCACCGCGCATCCCGGCTACAGCGGGGTCATCGCGACCCACGTGCTCGCGCTGGTGAACCAGTACGGCTGGGACTACTTCAAGCAGCTCGCCCAGAACCGACTGATGCTGGTGCAGTCGGCGGTCGACCCGTCGGGCGTGGTGGCCTCGGGCGAGCGGGCGGTCGCGGTCGACGGCGGCGAGTACACCTTCTACCAGACGAAGAAGAAGGGGAACCCGCTCGAGATCGTCTACCCTAAGGAGGGCGTGCCGCTCGTCGTCTCCCCGACGGCCATCATGAGCTTCACGGCCCGCCCCAACGCCGCCAAGCTCTTCACCGACTTCACCTTCAGCCGCGAGATCCAGCAGGTGATGGCCGACTCCGAGGGCCTCTACACGGGCCACCCCGAGGTGAAGTACCCGACCGACAAGCCGAAGCTCTCGGACCTCAAGCTGCTGACCGTCGACCCCGAGGAGCTCGAGAAGCGCAACGAGGAGATCAAGAAACGCTTCGTGGAGTTCTTCGGCGCGTGACGCTCGGCGTCTTGGCGTGGCCATGAGCCGGGTGCTCGCCGAGGACCTCGCGCGGGCGGGGGTGCCGCGCCGCTGGGCCGGCCTCGACCGCGCCCTGCCGGTGTGGGCGTCCGTCCTCCTGGCGCTCGTCTTCCTGATGGCGCTGCCGATCGGGTGGCTCGTGTGGATGAGCGTGGGGGGCGCCGCCGGCGTGACGCCGCGCCACTACCTCGCCGTGCTCCACGACCCGGCCCTGATGAAGGCGCTGTGGAACACGGTCGTCCTGGCGTTCTGGGCGGGGCTCGCCTCGATCGCCGTCGGCGCGCCGCTGGCGTGGTTGACGGCGCGGACGGACCTGCCCGGCAAGGGCCTCATCCGCTCGCTCGTGCTCGCCTCCTTCGTGACGCCGCCGTTCCTCGGGGCCTTCGCGTGGGTCATGCTGGCCGGCCCCAACGCGGGGCTGCTCAACGTGCTGTGGCGCGACGTCACCGGCGCCGCCGACCCCCTCGTCAACATCTTCACGATGCCGGGCCTCGTCTTCGTCGTGACCATCTACACGTTCCCGTACGTCTACATCATGGTCGCCAACACGCTGGCCCTCATCGCCTCCGACCTCGAGGAGGCGGCGGCCATTCTCGGCGCCGGTCGCCTGGCCATCGCGCGCACGGTGACGCTGCCGATGGTGCTGCCGGCCCTGGTGAGCGGCTTCATCCTGGCCGTGCTGCAGGCGCTGGCGCTCTTCGGGTCGCCGGCGATCCTGGCGCTGCCGGCCGGGTTCCACACGATCACGACGCAGATCTGGGCGTTGTTCCAGTACCCGCCCAAGGTCGAGATGGCGGCCGCGGTCTCGATGCCGCTGCTGCTCGCCACCGCGCTGCTGCTGCTCGTGCAGAAGCGGCTGCTCGGCCGGCGGGGCTACGCTGCGGTGGGCGGCAAGGGCGGGCAGCGCCGGCCGATCCCGCTCGGCGCCTGGCGCTACCCCGCGCTGCTCGGGGCCCTGGTCGTCATGGCCTGCGCGATCTTCCTGCCCTACGGCGTCCTGGCCAAGGCCGCCTTCGCACGCGCGTGGGCCCAGCCGCTCACGTGGAGCAACGTGACGCTCGGCAACGTCACCTTCACGTTCTTCGAGTACGGCGCCACCCAGGCGGCCGTGCTCAACACGCTCGAGCTCGGCGTGGCGACGGCCACGATCGGCGCCGTGCTGGTCGCGCTGCTCTCGTACGTCACGAGCCGCCGGCTGATCCTGGGCCACCAGCTCGTGGCCTTCCTGGCCCTGGCGCCGATCGTCATCCCCGGCGTGGTTCTCGCCGTCGCGTTGTTCATCGCCTACACGCGGCCGCCCTTCGTCCTCTACGGCACGCTGGCGATCTTGTTCGTCGCCTATCTCACCAAGGAGATGCCGGTCGGCTACGCGCAGTCGGAGGCGACCTTCCGCACGATCCCGCCCGAGCTGGAGGACGCCGGGCGCATCCTGGGCGCCGGTCGCCTGCGCATCCTGCGCGATGTGACGGCGCCGCTGGCCCGCAGCGGCATCATCGCCGCCTGGTGCTTCATCTTCATCGGCGTCATCCGCGAGCTCTCCGCCTCGATCATCCTCTTCACGCCGAACACCAAGGTGATGTCGGTCGTGATCTTCGACCTCAAGGAGGAGGGCCACTTCGGCGCCATCGCCGTGCTCGGCATCGCGATGCTGCTCCTGACCTTCGCGACCGTCGCCCTCGTCCAGCGGGTGCTGGGGCGCGACGTGCTCGGCGTGAGGGAGTGACGTGCCCGGCGTGAGCCTGCGGGACCTGACGCGGCGCTACGGCGACGTCGCCGCCGTCGACCGGCTCTCGCTCGAGGTCAAGCCGGGCGAGCTCGTCGCGCTGCTGGGCCCCTCGGGGTGCGGCAAGACGACGACCCTGCGCCTCGTGGCCGGGTTCCTCGCTCCGGAGGCGGGGGAGATCTGGGTCGGCGACCGCTGCTTGTCCTCGCCGGCCACCGTGGTGCCGCCCGAGCGCCGCCGGATGGCGATGATCTTCCAGAGCTACGCGCTCTGGCCCCACATGACGGTCGCGCAGAACGTGGCCTACGGGCTGCGCTTCAAGCGCGACCTCACCGCGGCCGACCGCCAGCGGCGGGTGGCCGAGATGCTCCGCGTCGTGCAGCTCGCCGGCTACGAGGCGCGGTATCCCGGCGAGCTCAGCGGCGGCCAGCAGCAGCGGGTGGCGGTGGCGCGCGCGCTGGTGGTGGAGCCGGAGATCCTGCTGCTCGACGAGCCGCTCTCGAACCTCGACGCCAACCTGCGCGAGGAGATGCGCTTCGAGATCCGGCGGCTACACGAGGCGTTCGGCATCACGACCCTCTACGTCACCCACGACCAGGCCGAGGCCATGGTCATCTCCGACCGCATCGCCGTGCTGGAGCGCGGGCGCATCGCCCAGGTGGGCACCGCCGACGAGGTGTTCCTGGCGCCGCGCACGCGGTTCGTGGCGGAGTTCATCGGCAAGACGAACCTGGTCGATGGCGTGGCCGTCGGCGCCGACACCGTGGCGGTGGGCCCGCTGCGGCTGCGTGTGGCCGGCGCCGGGCTCGTCCCGGGGGCCCGCGTAGCGGTGTCGATCCGGCCGCACGACATCGCGCTGATCGCCGCCGACGGCGCGTCGATCGGCGTCAATGCGCTGCGGGGCACGGTGCAGCGCGCGAGCTTTCTGGGCGACAGCGTGGACTACCAGGTCCGGGTGGCCGACGGCGACGTCGTGCTGCGCGTGTCGGCGCCGACGGGCCAGCGCCGGCGCGCGGGCGAGGTCGTCGGCCTTTCGATCGATCCCGCCGCCTGCGTCCCGCTGGCGGCGAACGAGGAGCCTAGCCAATGAGCGCGAGCGCGACCGAGGGGCAACGACGACGCCCGCTGGAGGGTATCCGGGTGCTGGAGCTGGCCCAGGTCGTGGCCGGCCCGTTCTGCGGCGCACTGATGGCGGAGTTCGGCGCCGAGGTCATCAAGACGGAGATCCCCGGCAAGGGGGACGACTTGCGCCGCCTGGGGCCCAGCGAGGACGGGACGTCCTACTGGTTCGCGGTCGACAACCGCAACAAGAAGCTCATGACGCTCGACCTGCACACGCCGGCGGGCCAGGACATCGTCCGCCGCCTCGTGGCGACGTGCGACGTGGTGCTCGAGAACTTCCGCCCGGGCGTCCTCGAGCGGTGGGGGCTGGGCTGGGAGCATCTGCACGCGATCAACCCGCGCATGGTCATGGCACGGATCACGGCATTCGGCCAGACGGGCCCGCTGCGCCAGGGGCCCGGCTATGCGGCGATCGGCTCCGCCTTCGGCGGCACCTGGTATCTGAACGGCCCCGCCGACCGCCCGCCCGCCCGGCCCACGCCGGTCTATCCGGACTACATGACGGGGCTCTTCACCGCCTTCGGCGTGATGACCGCGCTCCGGCACCGCGACCTCACGGGCGAGGGGCAGTGGATCGACGCCGCGCTCTACGAGTCGGCGTTTCGCGTGCTGGAGTACACGACGACGGCGTACGGCCGCCGGGGGCTCGTGCGCGAGCGGGGCGGGCTGCAGCACTCGGGGTGGCCGGGCGGCGCCTTCCAGACCCAGGACGGCCACTGGATCGTCTTCACCGCGCCGGCGCAGCACCTCTTCGAGCGCCTGTGCGCGATGCTCGGCCAGCCCGACCTGCCGAAGGACCCGCGCTTCGCCACGGCGGACGCGCGTCCCAAGAACATCCCGTACGTCATCGAGCTCGCGACGGCGTGGTTCGCCGCGCGGCCCTTCGCCGCCGCGATCGACGGGCTCAAGAGCCACGACATCCCGCACTCCCCGATCATGAGCATCGCCGATATCTTCGCCGACCCCCACTTCCGCGAGCGCAGCATGATCATCGACGTGCCGTCCGAGGAGCTGGGCTCGCTGCACCAGCCCGGCGTCATCCCCAAGCTCTCGCTCACTCCCGGCCGCGTCGACCACGCCGGCGCCGCCCTCGGCCGCCACACCGACGAGATCCTCACCGGTCTGCTCGGCATGTCCCCCGACGAGATCGCCGCGCTCCGCAAAGACGGGGTGATCTGATGCGACGCGCAGACGTCGCGGGGGTGGGCACGACCCGTCGCGCCCACCCCCGCGTCACCGCGCGCCACGCGAGGCCACGCGCATGAAGTTTGGGGTGTGCGTGATGGCGAATGTCGACGAGATCGGGTTCTTCAGTCATGCGGAGACGCTCGGGTACGACTCAGTATGGGTGACCGACAGTCAGATGCTGTACTCCGACTGCTACGCCGTGCTGGCGCTGGCGGCGCGCCAGACGACGCGGCTCAGGCTGGGGCCGGGGACGGCGATCTGTGGGACGCGGATTCCGCCGGTGCACGTCGCGGCGATGGCGACCCTGAACCGGCTGGCGCCGGGACGCGTGCACCTCGGGATTGGGACCGGGAATACGGCGACGCGCACGATGGGCCAGCGACCCATGAAGGTCGCGGACTATCGCGAGTACTTGCGCGTCGTGCGGGCGCTGCTGGACGGCGAGGCGGTCGCGTACACGTTCAACGGCGTCACCCGGCCGATCAAGATGCTGCTCCCCGACCGCAAGTACACGAGCCTCACGCCGCCGATCCCGCTGTACGTCTCCGGCTTCGGGCCGCGCGCGATGGAGTTGGCCGGCGAGTTCGGCGATGGCCTGGTGTTCGCGATCCCGCCCCGGGGGGTGCCGGTGGCCGAGGCGCTCGGCCACGTGCGCACCGGCGCGGCACGCGCGGGGCGGACGCTCGACGGCTTCCGCAACTGCGCGCTGACGAACATCGTGCTGCTCGAGCCGGGCGAGGCGATCGATTCGCCCCGCGTCGTCGAGACGATCGGCCCCAACGTCATGGCCAGCGTCTACTACTTCTACGACGAGGTGCACGAGCGCGGGGTGGAGCCCCCTGGGTTCCTGCGGCGGATGTGGAAGCGCTACTGCGCGCTGGTGGAGGCCACGCCGCCCGCTTACCGTCATTTCCGCACGCACGAGTACCACTACACGTACCTGCACCCCGGCGAGGCCGAGCTGATCGACGCCGAGCTCATCCGCGCGACCTGTCTGGTCGGCACCGCCGACGAGCTGGTCGAGCAGATCCGCGAGCTGGAGGCGCAGGGGCTGCAGGAGATCATGTTCGCCACCGGCACCGACGCCAAGTGGCGGTTCGCCGAGGAGCTCGCGCGCCAGGTCATGGCGCGCGTGTGAGGAGCGCCATGCACGTCGGCCTGTTCTCCACGAACGCATACGCGTGCAGCTACCCCGACGTCGTGGCCCGCGTGGCCCGCGCCGCCGAATCGGTCGGCTTCGAGTCGCTGTGGGGCGGCGAGCACGTGGTGCTCCCCGATCCCCAGGCGCCGCCCTCGCCGATGGCGCCGCAGGACCGGATCCTCGATCCGATCATCACGCTGACCTACTGCGCGGCGGTGACGACACGCGTGCGTCTCGGCACCGGCATCATCATCCTGCCGCAGCGCAATCCGCTGGTGCTGGCCAAGGAGCTCGCGAGCCTCGACACCCTGTCGAACGGGCGGCTGCTCTTCGGGATCGGCGTGGGCTACCTCGAGCCGGAGTTCCGTGCGCTCGGCGCGCCGTACGCGCAGCGGGGCGCGGTCACCGACGAGTACCTCGCGGCTATGCGGGCGATCTGGAGTCAGCCCAGGCCCACCTATCGGGGCCGCTTCGTCGCGTTCGCCGACGTGCAGGCGCATCCGCAGCCGGTGCAGCAGCCGTCTCCCCCGATCGTGGTCGGCGGCCGCACCCCGGCCGCGTTCCGGCGCGCGGTGCAGCAGGGCAACGGCTGGTACGGCTTCGCGCTCGACCCCGACGGGACCGCGCAGGCGCTGGCGGGGTTGCGCGACGCGGCGCAGCGCTACGAGCGCCCGGCGCACCTCGGGCCGCTCGAGATCAGCATCACGCCTGGTCGCGGGGCCGCCGTCGAGCTCGCCACGGCCGCGAAGTACGCCGCCCTCGGGGTCCACCGGCTGATCCTGATGCCATCGCCGAGACTCGACGCCGACGGTTTGGAGCGCTACGTGGCCGACGTCGGCTCCCGCCTCATCGCCCGCCTCTAGGCCGGCCGCGCCTCGCGTCCAGGCACCGAGGTTGGCCGGTCACGGCCCGCCATAGGTGCCCAGAAACGTCCACGATATCGGTGAGATCGGGCCGCCGCGGCGCCCCGACCGAGGCCGCTGCGACGTACCGCTTACGTCCCGATCGGCACCTACGCTAGCGTCGAAAGAGGTCCCCGACCGCTCGAAGGAGGCCCGCATGAGCCCGGCCCGTCTTCTCGGTTGCGCGATGCTCGTCGCTGCGCTCGCCGCTCCTGCTCTCGCCGCACCGCCGCCGACCAGCGAGGCGGAGGCGCAGGCCCAGATGCGCAGCCTGAACTGGCAGCGCGGGCCCGCGGATGGCCAGCTGGGCGGCGTCGCCACGCTGAAGATCACCGACGGGCAGGCCTTCCTCGACAGCGCCAACACCCGTCGCTTCCTCGAGCTGACCCGCAACCCGCCGCGCGACGGCCGCTACGCGCTCGTGGCGGCGGAGTGGTTCGCCATCTTCTTCTTCGAGGACAGCGGCTACGTCCGCGACGACGAGAAGCTGGACCCCGACGCCCTGCTCCAGTCGCTGCGCGACAGCGACACGCGCGGCAACGAGGAGCGCAAGCGCCTGGGGATGCCGGCGCTGCACACGGCGGGCTGGGCCGTGCCGCCGCACTACGATCCGACGACCAAGCGGCTCGAGTGGGGCGTCCAGCTGCGGGGCGAGGACGGCCACCCGCTCGTCAACTACAAGGTCCGCCTGCTGGGCCGACGCGGCGTGATGCACGCGATCCTGGTCTCCGAACCGGAGCGCCTCACCCAGGACGTCGCGGAGTTCAAGGCCGCCCTCGCGGGATACGAGTTCGCCGCCGGCGAGCGGTACTCGGAGTGGAAGGCGGGCGACCGCGTGGCGGAGTATGGCCTGGGCGCGCTCGTGCTGGGCGGGGCGGCGGTCGTGGCGACGAAGAGCGGGTTCCTCAAGGCGTTCGGCAAGCTCATCGTCGTCGGCGTCGTCGGGTTCGGCGCCGCGATCCTGGCCGCCGCGCGCAAGCTCTTCCGCCGGAGCTGACGCTCGGGTAGTGGAGACCGCCCGCCTCGCCGACTACGCGATCTGGGGGGTGGCACTCCTCCTCTACGTCTACGACGCGGCGCGGCTCCTCGGTCCCCACGACATGATGCTCGTCGAGGCCGGCCGCACGCACCTCACCGCGGCGCTGGCGGACAACCCCTTCGGCTCCCGGACGCGCTCGGTGGCCTTCGCCCCGCTGCACCTGCCACACCGCGGCGTGTTCGTCGCCACCTGGGGTCGCCTCTGGTCCGACGACGCCGCACTGACGCGGACGCTGGAGTCCCTCGCGCGCCTGCGAGCCTCGCTCCGCCCCGTGCGCGTGCTCGCGGCGGTGGCCGGCGTGCTGCTGTTCATCGTGGGGCCGGTCCTCACCGCGGCGCTCGGCCCCGACGCGGCCGTCGTGGGCACGGCCGCCGCGCTGTACCCCACCGCCGCGGCCGCGGTCGCCGTGCTGTGGTGGTGGCGCCGCCGCCTCGAGCTGACACCGGGGCGGGCGGCGGTGCTGAGCGTCGAGGTGCTGATCTGCCCCGCCTTCCTGCCGAACCTCGTTCGCAAGATCACCGCGCACCGGCCGCTCGACACGGACGGCGCCCAGCTTCTGCTGGCCACGGTCCCCGACGCGCTGCGAGGCGAGTTCCTCGCTCGGCTCGCCCGGCGGACGGAGGCCCTGCTGGAGGAGGACACCACCGACGTGGCCGAGCACGCGCGGCTGCGCGCGTATCTCGCGACGCTCGAGGACGAGCGATGACGGTCGTGACCGCGCTCATCGTGCTCAACGTCGCGGTCAGCCTCTTCGGCTTCCGGGCGCTGCGAGAGGGAGAGGGTCGGGCGGCGGAGGCGTTCCTGTTCGTCCCGGCCCAGGTCGCCCGCGGCGAGAACGGTCTCGGGATGCTCCTCGCCCACTTCGCGCACGGCGGGGCGCTGCACCTGGCGTTCAACATGATCGCCCTCTACTCCTTCGGCGACGCCGTGCTGGCAGCCCTCGGCCCGGCCCGCTTCCTCCTCGTCTATGCGGTGGCCGGGCTCGGCTCCGACCTGGTGGTCTTCGCCCTGCGCCAGGACGATCCGACGTACCGGTGCCTCGGCGCGAGCGGCAGCGTCTTCGGGATCATGGCGGCGGCGGTCGTCCTGGATCCGTCGACATCGGTGATGATGTTCTTCGTGCCGGTCCCGATCCCGGGGCCGGTCTTCCTGCTCGGCTACGCGGTCATCGCCGTCGTGCTGATCGCCCAGAAGCGTCGGGGCGGCGTCAGTCACGAGGGGCACCTGGGCGGGGCTCTGCTCGGCCTCGCGGTGACGGTGCTCCTGGCGCCGCGCGGGCTCGGCCCCCTCGTGCAGTGGCTTGGGCGGTGGTCGTGAGCGGCGCGCGTCAGGCCGGGCGGAGATCGAAGCCCGGCGGCCGCGCGAGCTGAGGCCGCGCGGCGAAGAGGCGGCCCCACGCCGCGCGCGCGATGCGGTCGGCCTCGGCGACGAGCGCCGGCTCGTCGAGCGTGAGCACGCGCCGATCGCGCATGAGCCAGCGCCCGTCGACCATCACGCTCTCGACGTCGCCCGCCTGCGCGTTGTGCACGAGATCGGAGACGACGCGCAGCGCCGGCGTGAGGTGGGGCCGGCGCAGGTCGATCACGATGAGGTCGGCGCGGTTGCTGGGCGCCAGCCACCCCCCGTCGGGCACGCCCAGCGCCCGATAGCCGTTGCGCGTCGCCCACGTCAGGACGTCCTCGGGCGTGGGGCGCCGGCCGTCGCGGCGGCGCACGCGCTCCATGAACAGCGCCGTGCGCATGACGTCCACCATGTCCTCGGCCATGTTGTCGGTGCCGAGCGTGATGAGGCACCCGGCGCGCTCGAGCTCGTCGACGCGAGGCGACAGCCCGCGGCGCGCCGCGATCGCCGAGTTGAAGGCGACGGCCGCGCCCGTCGCACCGAGCGCGCGCTCCTCCTCGGCCGTCATGCACCGGCAGTGCGCGGCGACCAGCCGGCCGGAGAGGAACCCCTCGCGCGCGAGGTATTCCGTCGGCAGCACGCCGCGCTGCTCCTGGACGGCCGCCACCTCGCCCCAGATCTGGTTGAGATGCACGGTGGCGAGGACGCCGAGGTCGTCCTGCAGCGTGCGCAGGCGGCCCAGCAACGCCGGCGAGCACATGTCGGGCGCCCACGCGGCGAGGCCGGTGCGGACCCGGCCGTCGGCGGCGCCGTCCCAGCGGCGGTGGAGCGCCGCGATGCGCTCGAGCCCGTCGTCGCCGAGCTCCCGGTCGAGCGCGAAGGGGCCGGGCTGGCCGATGCCGGCCCGCGCGCGGTCCCACGCGCGCTCGCACAGCACCAGCCGCAGACCGGTGTCGGCCAGCGCGCCGGCGTAGGCGTCGATCCCCGCGCTCTCCTCCAGCGCCAGCGTCGTGCCGCTCCGGATCGCCTCCAGCGCGCCGAGCAGGACCATCACCCGCTCCTCGTCGGCGCTCAGATCCGGCGTGGGAAGCGGGGCCAGGCCGCCGGTGAAGGGCGGCGTGTGCGAGGGCGAGAGGTCCTCGTAGATCCCACGGGCGAGCACGCGGGAGAGGTGGGTGTGCGTATTGGCGAGGCCGGGCAGCACGGCCCGCCCCCGGCCGTCCACGCGCTCGGCGGTGGGATGCGCGGCGAGCGTCCCGGCCGTCGGACCGATGGCGGCGATGCGGCCGCCATCCACGACGAGCGCGGCGCCGTAGTGGATCGTCCCGGCGTCGTCGGCGGTGACGATCGTCGTGTCGTGGACGACCGTGACGGCCACGCTCAGCCCTGGCGAGGGCGGACGGCCGCGACCGGCGTCGGCAGCTCGTCGGGATCGATGGGGACCTCGATGATCGCGGGCTTGCCGCTGGCGAATGCCGCCGTCACGACGTCGCCGACCTGGTCGGGGTGGTCGACGTAGAAGCCGGCGGCGCCGAACAGCCGGGCGTACGCGTCGTAGCGAGGGTTGCCGATGTCGCAGCCGATGTACCGGCCGCCGAAGAACTGGCGCTGGTACGCCTTCTCGGAGCCCCAGCAGTTGTTGTTCATCACCAGCGTGACGACGTTGATGCCGTGGCGCACGGCCGTCTCGAGCTCCTGCGCGTTCATCAGGAACCCGCCGTCGCCGTGGACCGCCAGCACCGGCGCCTCGGGGCGGCCGAGCTTGGCGCCGAGCGCCTCGGGGAAGGCGAAGCCGAGACCGCCGAGGTCGAGCGGGGTGAGGAAGCTGCGCGGCCGAGAGAACTGCAGGCGGTCGTAGCCGTAGGCCGGCGCGGCGCCGGCGTCGAGCGCGACGATCGTGTCGGGCGGCAGCGCGCGCCGCAGCTCCGCGTAGACGCGCTGGGGCTTGAGCGGCGTCGCGCTCAGCCCGGCCTCGGCGGCCAGCCGCGCCTGGCGCTGCTCGCGCAGGGCCTCCGCCTCCTTCCGCCATTCGTCGGCGCCGGGCCGCCCGCCCTCGCGGGCGACGGCCTCCAGCAGCGCCTGGCAGGCGGCGTGGGCGTCGGCCTGGACGGCGACCGCCACCGGGTAGTAGCGCCCGATGTCTCGGCCGTCGACGTCGATCTGCACGATCGCGGTGTCCCGTCCGATGTAGCGGTGATCGAAGTGCGTCGTGAAGTGCGCCAGGCGGGAGCCGACGGCGAGGATCAGGTCGGCCCGGCGGCACGCCGCCGCCGCCTCGGGCGAGCCGGCGCGACCGAGCGGGCCGATGTAGAGCGGATGCGCGTTGGGCACCGCGTCGTTGCGGCCGTAGGCGGTGATCATCGGCGCCGCGCATTGCTCGCTCAGCCGCACCACGAGGTCGTTGGCGTCGGCCCAGCTGACGCCGCCGCCGACCAGTAGCAGGGGACGCCGGGCCTGACGGAGCAGTTGCGCCGCCTCGCGGATCGCCTCGGGGTGGGGGATCTGCGGATGGGTGGCGCGGTAGCCACCGGGCTCGAGCGTGGCCGCGGGCGTCACGCGGTCGCTCAGCACGTCGCGCGGGATCTCGACGAAGACCGGCCCGCGGCGGCCGCTCATCGCGGTGCGCAGCGCCAGCCGCAGCAGCTCGGGGATCCGCTCGGCCTGGTTGATCTGCACAGCCAGCTTCGTGACCGGCTTGAACATCCCGACGAGGTCGAACTCCTGGAAGGCGTCCTTCCCCTGGTGAGCGCGCTCGATGCCGCCGACGAGCGTGACCACCGGGGAGTGGCCCACGTGGGCGGCCGCCACGCCGGTCAGGAGGTTGGTGGCGCCGGGGCCGCTCGTCACGAGGCAGACGCCCGGCTGGCCGGTCACGCGGGCCAGCCCGTCGGCCATGAAGGCGGCGGCCTGCTCGTGGCGGACGTTGATGTACTCCACGCTGTGGTCGTCGTAGAGGGCGTCGAGCACGTCGAGGAACGTCGAGCCCACGATGCCGAAGATGTAGCGTACGCGCTCGGCGCGCAGCAGGTCCACGACGAGGCGGCCGCCCGAGATCTCGTCCATCAGAACCAGCCCGCCTTGTCGACGACGTTGCGCAGCGGCTGACCGGCCAGGAAGCGGCGGCCGTTGTCGAGCAGGATCTCGAAGCGGCGGTCGTCCAGGTAGCGCCCGTGGCCGGCGGTGTGCGGCGTGATCAGCACGTTGGGCAGCGTCCACAGCGGGTGGTCGGCCGGCAGCGGCTCCTGCTCGAAGACGTCGAGCGCGGCGCCGGCGATCTCGCCGGCCCGGAGTGCGGCGACGAGGTCGTCGAGGCGCGTCGTCATCCCACGCCCGATGTTGATGAAGTACCCGGTGCGCTTCATGCGCTGGAAGCGCGCCCGGTGCATGAACCCCTCGGTGGCGGGGGTGTGGGGCACCGTGAGGATGACGAAGTCGGCCAGCGGCAGCAGCGCGTCGAGCGCGTCGGGGCCGTCGAGCTTGAGGACGCCGGGCGGCGCCTCCCGGCGGCGGGCGTCGACGCCCATCACGTGGATGCCGAAGGCGGCGCACAGACGCGCGGCCTCGGCGCCGATGCCGCCGACGCCGACGATGAGCGCGGTCGTCTCCGGCAGGTGGAGAACACCGCTGGCCTCGCCGGGCTCCGGGCGCCACTCCCGCCGGAGCTGGCGCGGGAGGTAGAGGTGCAGGCCGCGGGCGAAGGCCAGCACGAAGGCCATGATGTGGGCGCCGATGTGGTCGTTGTAGATCTCGCGGAAGTTGGTGACGACCACCGGGTGCGCGATCAGCTCCGGCGTGTAGTAGCCGGCGGGCGGCGCCGCCTGGGGCGCCTGCAGCCAGCGTAGCCGGCCCGCCGTCCTCAGCAGTGCGGGCGAGATCGTGCCGAAGGCCGCCTCCGCGCGCGTGGCGACCTGCGCGGCCTGGGCCGCGTCCTCGGCGACGACCACCTCGAGGTCGGGGAGTGCGGCGGCCAGGCGCGCGGCCCAGTCGCGGGTCGTCGCCGTCTGCGGCGGCAGCATCAGGAGGGTGGCCATCAGCAGGCCGTCGCGCCCTGCGCGTTGACGTAGAGAGCGTAGAGCGACTGGCTCGCCGCCATGAACAGGCGGTTGCGGTGAGCGCCGCCAAAGCACAGGTTGGCGGCGCGCTCGGGGAGCAGGATGCGGCCGATCAACGCGCCGGCCGGATTGAAGACGGCCACGCCGTCCTCGCCCTCGCCGCCGCCCCAGCCGCACCAGAGGTTGCCGTCGGTGTCGCAGCGGAAGCCGTCGGGGATCCCCGCGCCGCAGTCGACGAAGACGCGGCCGTTCGACACCTTTTCGCCTTCGACGTCGTAGACGCGAATCTGGCGCGGCATGGCCCCGCTCACGACGACGTAGAGGCGGCGCTCGTCGGGCGAGAAGGCCAGGCCGTTGGGGCGCGGGATGTCGCCGATGACCACCGTGGCCTTCCCGTCGGCCCCGACCCGGTAGACGTTGGTCGGGAGCTCCACCGGCGCGAGGTGCCCCTCGTAGTAGCTGAGGATCCCGAAGGGCGGGTCGGTAAACCAGATCGAGTCGTCGGACTTGACGACGACGTCGTTGGGCGAGTTCAGAGGCTTGCCCTCGAACCGGTCGAGGATCACCGTGATGGTGCCGTCGTACTCGGTGCGGGTGACGCGCCTCGTGTCGTGCTCGCATGTGACGAGGCGCCCCTGGTGGTCGCGGGTGTTGCCGTTGGCGTTGTTCGACGGCTTGCGGAAGACGGTGACCGTCCCCGCCTCCTCGTCGTACCGCATGATCCGGTCGTTCGGGATGTCGCTCCACAGCAGCGAGCGTTGATCGCCGAACCACACCGGCCCCTCGCTCCAGCGGAAGCCGGTGGCGAGCCGCTCCACGGCGGCATTGTTGACGCGGTAGCGGGCGAAGCTGGGATCGACGACACGCACGGACGGGTCGGGATACCGGACGAGATGGGTGTCCACGGGCGGGAGTCTAGCATCCGGCACCTGGGTGGCGCCTCGTGAGAGGCCGGGGTATCTTGGGGCCGCTCGATCGACAGGAGGTTCGCATGGTGCGTGTGAGGCGTCTGGGAGTTTTCGGTGTCGTCCTCGTCGGTGTGCTGTTCCTCGTGCTCGCAGCCGCTCCCGGCGAGTCCCAGACCCCGAAGAAGGGCGGGGTGTTGCGGGTCGGCATGATCGGCGAGCCGCCCACGCTCGACGGGCACACGACGACCGCGGTCATCACCCGCGAGATCGCCGTCAACATCTTCGAGGGGCTGTACGCGCTCGACGGCAAGTACCAGCCGGTGCCGCTGCTGGCCGAGGGGCACGACGTGCTCGACGGTGGCCGGCGGTACGCGATCCGCCTGCGCAAGGACGTGACGTTCCACAACGGCAAGCCGCTCACCTCCGCCGACGTGGTGGCGTCGCTGAAGCGCTGGGGCACCACCGCCGGCACCGGCAAGGCGACCTTTAAGGTGGTCGAGGCGGTCGAGGCCAAGGGGCCCAACGCCCTCGAGATCCGGCTCAAAGAGCCATCGGGCAGCCTGCTGACCGTGCTGGCCGGCGTCGACAACGCCGCCTTCATCTATCCGAAAGACATCATCGACGCGGTCGCCGACAAGCCGCTCAAGGACTTCGTCGGCACCGGTCCCTTCAAGTTCGTCGAGCACCGGCCCGATCGCCACGTCAAGCTCGCCCGCTACGACGGCTACGTCGCGCGCACGGAGCCGTCGAGCGGGCTGTCCGGTCGCCGCACCGCGTGGCTCGACGAGATCCTCTTCATCCCCGTGCCCGACTACGCCACCCGCCAGGCCGGGATGATCACCGGCGAGTACGACTACATCCAGCAGGTGAAGCCGGACCAGTACGATCGGCTCAAGGCGAGCCCCGGCGTCGAGACGGTCGTCGTCAAGCCGTACGGGTGGGCGACCATCGCCTTCAACGTGAAGCAGGGGCTGATGACCGACGTGCGGCTGCGCCAGGCCGCCCAGGCGGCGCTCGACGTGGAACCGATGATGCTGGCCGGGGTCGGCCACAAGGACTTCTACCGGGTAGACCCCGGGCTCTTCTTCCAGGAGCTGCCGTGGCACTCGCGCGCCAGCGCGGCCCTCTACAACCAGCGCGACAAGGACAAGGCCCGGCGCCTGCTGAAGGAGGCCGGGTACGCCGGCCAGCCGATGCGCTGGATCGTCACCACCGAGTACGAGCACCACTACAAGCCCGCGGTCGTCGCCAAGAGCCAGCTCGAGGAGGTCGGCTTCAAGATCGACCTGCAGGTCTCCGACTGGGCCACGGTCGTGCAGCGGCGCAACAAGCCGGAGCTGTGGGACGCGTTCAGCACGGCGTTCGTGTTCGTGCCGGAGCCGGCGACCTCCTCGCAGGTGCTCTGCGAGTGGCCGGGCTGGTGGTGTAACCCCGAGAAGGACGCGCTCCTGCAGGCGATGGGGCGCGAGCTCGACTTCAAGAAGCGCTACGCGCTCTGGGAGAAGGTGCAGACGCTGTTCTACCAGGAGGCGCCGCGCATCAAGATCGGCGACTACTTCCGCCTCGACGCCCGCCGCAAGGACGTGGCCGGCTACGAGCCGGGCCCGTACATGCACTTCTGGAACGTCTGGCTCGACCGCCGCTGAGCCAAGGAGCCGAACCCATGCGAGACCTCGTCCAGCGCTTCAACGAGCTGTGTGACGCCCTGCCGTTCCAGACGAGCTGGTACTTGAAAGACCTGGCCAGCGGTGCCAGGGCCGACCGCCTCGGCGACGTGCCGGTGCCGTCGGCGAGCACGCGCAAGATCTCGATCATGATGGCGGCGCTGGCCGCCGTGCACGCCGGCAAGCTCGCCCTCGACCAGAAGGTCACGATCGACGCGAAGTACCAGGACAACGACTCGGGTACGTTCCAGCACCTCACGCCGGGGTTCTGGATCACCTTCCGCGACGCGCTGGTGATGATGATCATCGTCAGCGACAACACGTGCACCGGGACCGTCGTCGACCTCGTCGGGCTCGACACGGTCCAGCGCTGGTGCGACGGCGTCCGCCTGAAGGGCACCACGCACCGCTTCGGCATCCCGCCCAAACTCGGCCGTGACCACACGCTGGAGCAGGTGACGACGACCACGCCGAACGACCAGGGGCTGCTGCTCGAGCTGATCTTGCAGGCGACGACCGATCCCGCCGTGGCTCGCAAGCTCGGCTCCACGCCGGAGCTGTGCCGGCTCGGCCTCGACATCCTGTCGTGGCAGAAGCTGAAGACGCGGCTGCCCTCGCAGCTGCCGCTGGGCACCAAGGTCGCCCACAAGACCGGCACCGGCTCACGCGGCTTCATGGACGCCGGCATCGTCTTCAAGGGCGACCGTCCGCTCTTCATCCTGACGGCTTACACCGAGCACGTGCCGGAGGCACTACCGGACGGCACGCCGGGCTTTACGGCCGCCTATCAGCTGATGGGACGGATGGCGCGGCTGGCCTACGACCGGCTCGGCGCCTGAGCGGAAACGCCGCCGTGCGGCTGGGCGTCCTCGTCCCCGCGGGCAATCCGACGATCGAGCCCGAGCTCTATCGGATGGCCCCGCGGGGGCTCACCATCCACTTCGCGCGCCTGGACACGCTGGCGGGTGAGCCGGGTGGCGTCGACGGCATGGAGCGTCGCACGCTCGCGTACCTGGACTCGCTGCCGGCGGCGACGCGCTCACTGGCGGCGGTCAAGCCCGACACCGTCGTCCTGGCGCACACCGCCGTGAGCTATCTCACCGGCTTCGCCAACGAGCCGGAGCTGCTCGCCCGTCTGCGCGCGCTGGCCGGCGCGTCGGCGTTCACGGCAGCCGGCGCCATCCACGCCGCGCTCCGACACCTGCGCGTGCGGCACCTGGCCCTGGCCACGCCCTATCCCGAGACGATCGGCTCCGCCGGCCGCGCGTACTGGGAGGCGGCCGGCTTCGAGATCGTGGCGCATCGCCGGCTCGACACCCCGAACATCTACGACGAGACGGAGGACCGCGCCCACGACCTCGGCCGCGCCGCCGACGGCCCCACCGCCGAGGCCCTCCTCATCAGCGGCACCGGCCTCCCCACCGCCGGCATCATCGACCGCCTGGAGAAGACGCTCCACAAACCCGTCGTAACGAGCCAAGCCGCCACCCTCTGGCACGCACTCCAGATGCTGGGACTCTCCGAAGCCGTGAAAGGCTACGGCCGGCTACTATCCAACGTCGACGCCCAACCGCGGTAGCCGCGCGTAGGCGTGCTGGGGGCGGACCCGTGGTGAGGGCGCTGGACCCGTTCCCGACACGTAAGACCGTGCGCCCCCCAGACGGATGGAGCCCAGCCTAGGCGGATTCGAAGCGGCCTCCGACCACGTGGTGCCAGCGCCCTCACCACGGGTCCGTCCCCAGCACGCCGGGTCGCTACTGCCAGCGGATGAGCGACTTGACCTTCGGATACTCCGGCGACTTGCCCTCGACGTCCACGACCCGCCAGCCGTCCGGCGCCTCGAGCAGCAGGTTGTTGTTGCTGAAGGCGAGGAACTTGCCCCAGCTCTTCGGGATCGCGACCTCATACTTCGGGGCGATGGTCTGCGCCTGGGCGACTTCGGGCTGCACGCGCTCGAGCACGCTCGGCAGCAGCGGCCGGACGGCGATGACGACCAGGGCAACGGCGATCACGGTGAGCACGATCTTGGTGTAGCGATCCATCGGATCCTCCTTGGGTGGACGTGACATCGATTACGCCGGTGAGGGCGGGGTGCGGCGATCGGGCCAGAAGCGGATGCCGGCGCGGGCGTAGCCGCCACCGAGCCCGACCGGCGAGCCGTCGGCGCGCCAGCACGAGGCACCCGTGAGGCCGCCGTCGGCCTCGAAGGCGATGGCGCCCATGCCGCCGGCGACGTGCGGCACCGCGACCACGTGGTGCCCGCGGGCGGCCAGACCCGCGCGCACGTCGTCACCCACGGCGCCCTCGACCTCCAGCTCCTGGCCCTGCGTCCACACGCGGGGCGCCTCGACCGCCTCCTGCAGCGACATGCCGTGGTCGACGACGTTGACGATGGCCTGCAGCACGGAGGCGAAGATGCGCATGCCGCCGGGCAGGCCGAGGGCGAGCACGGGACGACCGTCGCGCAGCAGGATCGTCGGCGCCATCGAGCTGGTCATGCGCTTGCCCGGCACGACCGAGAGCACGTGACCGGGGTGCGGGTCGAACAGCGCCATCGTGTTGTTCAGCAGCATGCCGGTCCCCGGCACCATCGCCCGCGAGCCGAAGAGGCTGTTGATCGTCTGCGTGGCCGCGACCACGTTCCCGTCGCCGTCGGCGACCGTGACGTGCGTCGTATGCGACGACCCTGCGGCCACCGCGGCGGCCGGCGCGCCGGCCTTGGCCATGTCGATGTCCGCCCGCCGGGTGACGGCGTAGTCCTTGGCGATCAGCCGCGCCACCGGCACGTCGACGAAGGCCGGGTCGCCCGTGGCCGCCGCGCGGTCCGCGAACGCGATCTTCAGCGCTTCGGCGAGCAGGTGGATACCGTCGACGGTGCCGTAGCCGAGCCCGGCCACGTCGTAGCCTTCCAGCAGGTTCAGGATCTGGATGAGGTGGATGCCGCCGCCCGTCGGCGGCGGGCAGCCCGCGACGTCGAATCCGCGGTAGGTGCCGCGGACCGGCACGCGCTCGACCGTGCGGTAGCCGACGAGGTCGGCCAGCGTGATGAGCCCGCCCTCGCGCGACATGTGCTCGGCGACGCGAGCGCCGAGCGCGCCGCCGTAGAGCACGGACGGTCCGCTGGCGGCGATCGCCCGGAGCGTCGCGGCGTAGTCAGACTGGACGAGGCGCTCGCCCCGGCGCAGCGGCGCGCCGCCGGGCAGGAAGACACGCGCGCTGGCCGAAAAGCGCGCGAGGTCGGGCGCGGCTTCGACGAGGCACTCGCCGAGATAGCCGGTCACCCGGAAGCCGCGCTCGGCGTGCCGGGTGGCCGGCGCCGTTACCGACTCGAGGTCGAGAGTGCCGAAGCGGGCGAGCATCTCGCACCAGCCGGCCAGCGTGCCGGGCACGCCGACGGCGCGTAGCCCCACGCTGTTCTCCTGGCCCGCGGTCTCCATGTAGTCGGGCCACGCGTCGGACACGGGGCGGTACATGTCGGGGCGGGCGGCCGCAGGCGCCGTCGTGTAGCCGTCGATCACGGTGTGACGACCATCAGCGAGCAGCAGGTGCGCGTGGCCGGCCCCGAAGATCCCCACCATCATCGGCTCGACGACGGTGAGCGCGAACAGGGAGGCGACCGCAGCGTCGACGGCGTTGCCGCCGGCGGCGAGCATCTCGGCCCCCGCCGCGGACGCCAGCGGGTGGTTGGTCACCACCATGCCGCGGGCGGCGTGGACGGGGCGCTTCTCGGTGCGGAAGGTCGTGCCGGACCGCGCGCGCCAGCTCACTTGGCGAGCCAGGAGTTCCAGAAGTACATGCGGGCCGCGGTGCGGAACGGCCCGCGGACCTCGCGGCGGGCGACGTCGAGCGTGAAGTAGTCACCGAGCTTCACGCGGCCGACGTCCTCGTAGAAGATGGCCTGCATCCGGTCGACGAGCGCCTTGCGCTTCTTCACGTCGCTCTCGCGCGCGAGCTCGGCCAACAGCTGCTCCTTCTCCTCGTGGCACCAGTTCCCCCACCAGTTGCACCGGAACACGATGTGGTTGGCGGGATCGGCGGTGAACACGAGGCCCGTCGAGGCGACGTCCCACAGCTCGGGCTTCTGGGCGCGGGAGTTGAGCGTGGCCCAGTCGAGCACCTGGAGGTCGACGTTGAAGCCGACCTGGTCGAGCTGTTGCTTGGCCACCTCGGCGTTCTTGTACATGAACTCGTACTCGCGCGTGGTGGCCCACCGCACTGGCTGCTTCGCGTAGCCCGCCTCCTTGAGGAGGCGGCGTGCCCGGTCGGCGTCGCGCTGGTTGTAGGCCTTGGCGCCAACCGTCGAGTGCCACGGCTGCTCGGGGAAGAAGAGCCCCGGGTCCAGGCGGTAGAAGGTCTTGCTCCCGAAGCCGCCGATCATGATCGGCTCCATGTCGAGCGCGGCCTGGAAGGCCTGGCGGATCCGCTTGTCGGTCATCACCCCGGTCTTGTGATTCAGCACGGCCACCGCCCAGCCGCGCGGCTTGACGATGCGCGGGTCGAGCAGGGGCAGGGACTTGATCCGGTCGTAGGAGTCCTGCTTCACGAACATCCCGTGGTGATACTCGCCGGTCTCCACGCCGGCCAGCCGCACGGCGGTGTCGGGCACCGGGATGAACAGGATCTCGTCGAAGTAGGCGACGCGCTTGCCGCCGAAGCCGCTGGCGGGCTCGCTGCGGGCGACGTAGTCCTTGAAGCGGGCGAGCTTGAGGTGGCGGTCGGGGCGGTGCTCGACGAAGCGGTAGGGGCCGGTGCCGATGTACTCCTTGAGCGGCCCGTCGCCGGCGGCCTCGATGACCTCCTTGGGATAGACGGCGCCGTGGGCCTCGGCGAGGCCGAACAGGAGCGACGCCGACGGCTGCTTCAGCGCGAGGACCACCGTGTACGGATCCTTGGCCTCGATGCTCTCGACGTTGGCCCACAGGCTCTTGCCGAGCGAGGCGACCTGGCCCCACCGCTTGAGCGACGGCACCACGTCGGCGGCCGTCATCTCCTTGCCGTTGTGGAACTTGACGCCCTTGCGCAGCGTGATGGTGTGGCGGCGGCCGCCGTCGCCGATGGTGTGGCCCTCGGCGAGGAGCGGGACGGGATTGAAGTTCGCGTCGTACGTGAACAGCGTCTCGTTCACGTGCCACATGATCTCGTAGACGATCGTGGCCGTGGACATCGGCATGTCGAGCGTCGGCGGCTCGCCGATCGTGGCGACCTTGAGGACGCCGCCCATGCGGGGCGTCTCCTGGGCGTCGGCCCCCACGGCTGCGAGGCACAGCACGAGCGCGACGGCGAGCGCGAGGCGGATCATGCGCGACCCCCGATCAGTGTGTCGACGTGAGCCCGGGCGACGCCGACCTGCTCGCCGGCGGCGAGGATCTCCTCCCAGGTCGTGGCGTCCACGTCGATCCCGCGGCGCGAGCGCTCGGCACGGGCCAAGCGCTCGGGGTCGCCGGGGACGAGCACGGGCGCCGCCGGGTCGGCCGGGGGCGAGGCCTTCACGTACTCCACGAAGCCGTCGATCTCGCGGCGCAGCCAGTCGACGCCGGCGAAGCGCGCGGGGTCGATCAGCACGGCGAACATGTTGTTGATGACCCCGCCCGCGCGCGGGTTGCCGGGCTGGATCGTCGGCCCGCCCGAGAGCGCGCCGGCCAGGAGCTCGGTGACGACCGCGAGCGCGTAGCCCTTGTGGCCGCCGAACGGCAGCAGCGCGCCGTGCGGCTCGGCGTACATGACGTTGGGATCGCGCGTCGGCTTGCCGGCCGGATCGATGAGGATTCCCGGCTCGACGTCGTGGCCCTCGTTCTTCGCGACGCGGACCTTGCCCATGGCGATGGCGCTGGTAGCCATGTCGAGCAGCAGCGGCGGCTGCCGGTCGGTGCCGGGGAAGGCGATGCAGACGGGGTTCGTGACGAAGCGCGCGTCGGTGCCGCGGAACGGCGCGACGAGCGCGCGGTGATCGGTGACGTTGACGAAGTGCAGCGAGACGAGGCCGGCCGCGCTGGCCAGCTCGCCGTAGGCGCCGACCCGGCCGATGTGGTGCGCGTTGGCGAGGGTGACGGCGACGACGCCGGTCTGCCGGCAGCGCGTGATCGCCGCGGCCATCGCCTCGCCGGCGACGGGGCGGCCGTACCCGCGGCCGCCGTCGAACATCAGCGCGGGGCCGTCGTCCTTCACGGTCTTGGCCCGCGTGTTCGGTACCACGAGCCCGGCCTTCAGGTGCCGCACGTAGGTCGGGATCATCCCGACGCCGTGACTGTCGTGGCCCGCCAGGTTGGCGGCCACGAGGTGGTCGGCGACGAGGTCGGCCTCGGCGTCGGCGCTGCCGCCCGCCTTCACGATGTCGCTGATCACTCGCCGGAGCGCGTCGGCCGTCGCGCGCATGGGCTTACTCGACCTCGCGCAGCCGCAGAACCTCCGGCCGGCCGTCCATGAACTCGCCCATCTTGCGGCCGAGGGTCTTGAAGTGCTCGGTCGCCCGGTGCGCCTCGACGGCGGCCTGGTCGACGTAGCGCTCCATGAAGACGTAGGTGCCGGCCGCCTCGGCGCGGTGCAGAGCGTAGAGCTTGCAGCCGGGCTCGTTCGCGTTGACCTTCGCCACCAGCTCCTTGGCGACGGCCTCGAACTGCGCTTCCATTCCGGGCTTCACTTTGAGCGTCGCGACGACCCCGAGCATGACGGCCTCCTTAGCGTGGTGGGCCTCCGACCGGCCCCGATCCCGATGGCGCGCCCGCACCGTACCACAGTCCCCTATAATCACGGCAATCGGAGGAGGTGCCCATGCGCTACGGCATCGTCATGTTCGCCACGCACTACGCCATCCGCCCCGACGAGCTGGCCCGCGCGGTGGAGGCGCGTGGCTTCGAGTCGCTGTGGGTTCCCGAGCACACGCACATCCCGGCCAGCCGGCGGAGCCCGTGGCCGGGCGGTCCCGACCTGCCCAAGGAGTACTGGCACTCGTACGATCCGTTCGTGGCGCTCACCATGGCGGCGGCGGTGACGACGCGGCTCAAGCTCGGCACCGGCATCTGCCTCGTGATCGAGCGCGACCCGATCACGCTCGCCAAGGAGGTCGCGAGCCTCGATCACCTCTCCGGTGGTCGCTTCCTCTTCGGCATCGGTGGCGGCTGGAACGCCGAGGAGATGGAGCACCACGGCACCGCCTTCAAGACGCGCTTCCGTCTGCTGCGCGAGCGCATCCTGGCGATGAAGGAGATCTGGACGAAGGACGAGGCCGAGTACCACGGCCAGTTCGTGAACTTCGACAAGCTGTGGTCGTTCCCCAAGCCGGTCCAGCGCCCGCACCCGCCGATCCTCATGGGCGGCGACGCGCCGACGACTTTCGACCGCGTCATCGAATACGCCGACGGCTGGATGCCCGTCGTCAGCCGCATGGGTACGACCTTCGCCGACAAGATGGCCCTGCTCCAGCGCCGCGCCAAGGACGCCGGCCGCAAGCCCATCCCGGTCACCGCCTTCATGGTCAAGCCCGACCCCGCGGTCCTCGACCCCCTCAAGGCCGCCGGCGTCGAGCGCGCCATCTTCGGCGTCCCGTCCGAGACCTCGGACAAAGTGCTCCCGCTCCTCGACGGTTACGCGAAGCTGATTCGCTAGCACTCCACCGGCTCGGCGACCGGGCGCGAGCGGGGACGCGGGGCTCGGACACGCCCTGCTCCCCCGCTCGCGCCGTCAGCTCGCCTGTATCGCGCCAGCGGGCCTCGGTCGACCCCCCATCCCCCAGTGGGGGCTGGGTCGGTGACCAGTCGATCGTCGGCGGCTCCCTCGGCCCGCCGCGAATCGAGCGCTGGTGGCACGGCTCGCCGAAAGGCGCGAGCGGAGGAGCAGGGCGTGTCCGAGCCCCGCGCCCCCGCTCGCGCCCAGTCGGCGACAGGCGGAGGGCTAGGAGTTCGGGCCGCGCTCCATGGAGACGGGCTGCCAGCGGCGCAGGCCGGATTTTTCGAGCGCGCCGGGGTTGACGGTGCTGCGGGGCCAGCGGCCGGAGAGGGCGAGCGCGATCTCGGCGCCGACACGGCGGCGGCGGGCCGGGTCGAAGCGCGCCGAGGCCGAGGCGACGTGGGCGGTAAGGATCACGTTGTCCTTCTTCAGGAGCGGGTTGGTCGACTCCGGCGGCTCCTGCTCGAGGACGTCGAGCCCCGCGGCGGCGATCCAACCCTCGTCGAGGGCCTTGATGAGCCCGGGCTCGTCCACGGTGGCGCCGCGGCCCGTGTTGACGAAGATCGCCGTGCGCTTCATCTGACGGAAGTGCTCCTCGCGCAGCAGGTGGTACGCCTCCGGCGTCGAGGGCAGGTGGTTGGTGATGATGTCGGAGGTCTGCAGCACCTCGCTGAGGCTGCCCGGCTCGACGCCGTACTGGCTCATCACCAGCTCCTCGACGAATGGGTCGTAGGCGATCATGCGCACGCCGAACGGCCGGGCGCGCATGGCCACCGCGCGGGCCACGTGGCCGAAGGCGATGAAGCCCAGCGTCTGGCCCATCAGGCGGGGGAACTTCAGGAGCTGCGGGCGCCCCTCCTTCCACCGTCCCTCGCGCACCATGCGGTCCTGCTCGACGAGGCGCCGGAAGGTGGCCAGGATCAACGTCATCGCGTGGTCGGCGACCTCCTCGATGAACGTGTCTGGCACGTTGGTGACGGGAATGCCGCGGGCGGTCGCCGCCGCGACGTCCACGGAGTCGACGCCGACGCTGCCGAGCGCGATGATCTTGCAGCGCTCCAGCCCGTCGATGATGCGCTTCGTGATCGGCCGGCCCTTCGCGTAGAGCGCGTCGGCGTCGCGCGCGGCCGCGACGAACTCGTCGTCGGTCTTGGCGGCGATCTCGACGATCTCGGCGCCGAGCGGGGCGAGCGCCTCCATCTCGAACTCGTAACCCGCGCCCTGCGGGTTGTAGGTGACTCCGGCTGGGGTGACCACCTTGAACTTCGCCACGTGCGCCTCCTGAAGGGGATTTCGACCCGCCCGCACCGCGTGGATTTTTATAGACGCTTTTCGCGCGAAACGCCACCCAAGCCGGGGCCGCGAGAATTAGGATTGACTACGCGAGCTAGTTAGGTGTACCTAATCTCATGCGACGGCGAGGGACGGGACGGCAGTGGACGGTGCTCGGCATGGCCTTCGGGGCCCTGGCCGGGGCCGGCGGGGCCTTCGGCCAGCGGCTCTGGGACGATCCGGCCTTCGTCTTCTATCGCGAGGCGACGGAGGCCATGGACCGGCGCGACCACGCGCGGGCGGCGGCCCTGGCCCGCGCCGCGATCGGGCACTATCCGGACTTCGTCCTCGCCCACTTCTTGCTGGGCCAGGCTGCCCTCGCGCTCGGCCGCTGGGAGGACGCGGTGGCCGCGTTCCACACGGTCGTCGAGCTCTACCCGGGCTCGGTGGCCGGACGGCGGGCGTTGCAGACGGCCGTCGACCGGCGCTCGCGCGAGACGGAGACCCTGGTGGCCGAGGAGCAGGGCGCGTGACCCTCATGCACGTGCGCGAGCTGCGGCTCTGTCCGACCCATCGTACGGCCGTCGTCCGCCTCGACGACACCCAGCATCGCCTGACGATGACGTTCTCCGCCGACGCCCACGAGGCCGCGCGGCTGGCGAAGACGATGGAGTGTGGGCCCCAGGCGTGCCACCCGGTGTACGACTTCGTGCGGGCGCTGCTCGACTCCTTCGAGGCCGGCCTCGCTCGGATCGTGCTCGACGACGTGCAGGGAGAGGGGATCTCCGGACTGGTCTACGTCGGCTGGGGCGGCGGCGAGCTACCGGTGCCGTGCTATCCGCCCGATGCCATCGCCCTGGCGCTGCGCGCGGGCGTGCCGATCTACGCGACTCCCGCCGCGCTCTCCCACGCCGAGCCCGCCCCGCCGTCGCCAGGCGCCGTCAGCGCCTGGCTCGACCAGGTGCGTCCCGACGACTTCCAGGGCTCCGCCCCAGGGCCGGCGGCATGATCGTCTGTCTCTGCGCGGGCGTGCCCACCAGTGAGATCCTCGCCCTCATCGCGCGCGGGGCCGTGTGCCCCGAGGACGTCACCGAGGCCTGCGGCGCCGGCGGCGGCTGCGGCGCCTGCCTCGACTCGCTCAGCCAGCTGCTGACCCAGGGCGGCGGCGCCGCCGCCCTGGACCTCGCCTCCTCGTAAGACCCCGCGTCCTACTCGGCCAGCCAGACCGTATCGAGCTGCTGGTTCAGGAAGTGGGCCGGGGTGACCGTCCAGCCCCGCACTTTGCTGCTGTGGACGACGATGCGGTTGTATTGCAGCGTGTAGATGTAGCGCACTTCCTCGTCGAGCAGCCGCTTCTCGAACGCGCGCAGGTGCCGCTTGCGCTCCTCCGGATCGGTGGCGCGCGCCTGCTTGACGTACAGGTCGTCGAGCACCTCGTCCTTGTAGCCGCCCCAGTTGCGGTCGGACTTGCCGGCCGACTGGAACTTCTCGATGTCGATGTCGGGCTCCACGACGAAGCTGCACTGGAAGTCCATCGCCACGTCGAAGTCGCCGCGCTTCAGCATCGGGTGGTAGGCCGACGCCTCGATCGTCTCCTGCTTCACGTTCAGCCCGATCTGCCGCCACTGGTCGACCAGCCAGATGCCGATCGGCTCGTAGGGGTGGGGAATGCCCCGGTTCTTGAAGGTGAAGGAGAAGCCCTCGGGGATCCCCGCCTCCTTCAGGAGCCGCCGCGCCTCGGCACGGCTCGCGTTGATGTCACGGCTGTAGCCGGCCAGCTTCTCGAGCTCGGCGGGCGGCGTGGCCCACGGCGTGCCCGGCACCTGGATGCCGGCGACGTCCTTGACGATCGTGATCTTCGACAGGCTCTGCGACGCCGACCAGCGATCCAGCGCCAGGGTCAGCGCCTTGCGCACGCGCCGGTCATCCCACGGCTTGTGGGTCTGGTTCATGGCCACCAGCAGCACGCAGTCCCACGGGCTCTCCTGCACGGTGACCTTCGGGCCCAGCGCGTTCACCAGCGTGTCGCGCTCGGCCGGGCTGAAGCCGCGGAACTGGGCGTGGGCCCGCTCACCGCGGACGGCGGCCACCTGGGCGGCGTTCGACGTGATGAAGATGATGCGGAAGCCGTCGAGGTACGGCTTGCCCTTGTCCCAGTAGTCGGGGTTCTTCTTGCCGACCCAGTGCGAGCCCTTCACGTGCTCGACGAACTTGAAGGGGCCGGTCCCCATCACGTTCTTGGCGTACCACTGCTGGTCCTTGGCCAGGATGTCGGCCTTGTAGATCCAGCTGTACGGCGAGGCCAGCGTGACGAGGAACGACGACTCCGGCCACTTGAGGTGAAAGCGGATGGTCTGGGGGTCGGGCGCCTCGACCGCCTCCACCGAGCCGTAGTTGCCCTTGCGGTACGAGGTCACGCCGGCGGGGGGATTGACGATCCGGTCGTAGCTCGCCTTGACGTCGCGCGAGGTCATCACGCTGCCGTCGTGGAACTTCACGCCCGAGCGGAGCTTGAGGGTGTAGATGCGGCCGTCGCGCGAGATGCTCCACGACTCGGCGAGGTCGGGCACCGGCTTGGTGCCGGTCTTGTCGAACGGGTCGATGCGCAGCAGCGTGTTGTAGTGCGGCGCGAGCGGGTGGACGACGCCGAAGGTGCCCTCGGCATGGCCGTCGTAGGTCGGGGGCTCGGAGGGCACGACGAAGGTGAGCTCACCGCCGTGGCGGGGCTTGTCCTGGGCGGCCGCCGGGGCGAGCCCCGACACCACTATCGCCACGATCGCCGCCAGTACCAGGGTCAGACGTCGCATGGACATACCTCTCCTCTGTGAGAGCGGTTGCGGACGGGAGCGGTCAGGACAGAGTCCCCGCTCGGCTCAGGCGAACATCGAGAAGTCTTCCGCCTTCTCGGTGATGAACTCCAGCAGGGCCGGCACGCCTTCCCGGGTCTTGGCGACGGCGCGACGGATAGCGGGCACGATGTCGTCGGGCTCGGTGACGCGTTCGCCGTAGCCGCCGAGCGCCTTGGCGAAGTCGGCGTAGTTGCCGCTGATGTCGGTCGAGCGGTACTTCGCCGTCGCGGTCTTCATGATCTTGAGCTCGATGGCCATCGAGAAGTTGTTCGAGAGCACCGACAGGATCGGGATGCGCTCGCGCACCGCTGTCTCGAAGTCCATGCCCGTGAAGCCGATGGCGGCGTCGCCCCAGAAGTTGATGCAGAGCTTCTCGGGCTGGGCGAGCTTGGCGCCCATGGCCAGGCCGAGGCCGTAGCCGAGCTGGGTGGTCTTGCCCCAGCCGATGTAGGTCAGCGGCTCGGTCGGCTCCCAGAACGGGGAGATCTGGTCGCGCGGGCTGCCGGCGTCGTGGGTGATGATCGTGTTCGCCACGTCGACCGTGTGCATCAGGTCCCACAGCACCCGGTAGGGGGAGAGCGGCGCCGTCTTCTGCGTGAGCCGCGGCATCCACTGGGCGAGCCACTCCTGCTTCAGGGTGGCGATCTCCTTGGTGACGGCGGCCAGGCGGCCGCGCGGCTTGCCCTTCAGACGATCCTTCACCTCGGCGATCAGCGCGTCCAGCGTGAGCCCGGCGTCGCCGGCGACGGCGAGGTCGGCCACGATGTCCTTGTTGATGTCGAGCGGGTCGAGCGTGGCATGGGCGATGCGCTTGCCCTTCGGCATGGCGACGCCGTAGTTCGTCGTGGTGAAGCTGCAGCCGATGCCGAAGATGAGATCGGCGTGGTTCAGGAAATGGTGGAGCTGCTTGCTGATCGAGCGCCCCCCCGAGCCGAGCGCCAGGGGATGGTTCTCCGGGAACGCGCTCTTGCCCTGCAGGCTCGTGGTCACCGGGGCCTCGAGCAGCTCGGCCAGCTCGCGCAGCTGCTTCCAGGCCCGCGCATAGTGCACGCCCTGGCCCGCGTAGATGACGAGGCGGTTGGCGGCGACGAGCGCGGCGGCCAGCTCGGTGACGGCCTGCGGATCGGGCGCCATCCGCAGCCGCGGCGCCGGCGTGTAGACGAAGTCGTCGGGGATCTCCGCGCGCATCACGTCGACGGGGATCTCGACCAGCACCGGCCGCGGCCGGCCGTTCTTCACCTGGGTGAAGGCTCGCCGCATGGCGTCGGGGACCGACTCGGGCAGGATGACCTGCTCGCACCACTTGGTGACGTGCTGGAAGTTCAGGAGCGAGGAGAAGTTCGGGGTGATGTTGAGCTGCTTGCGCGCGTACCCGCCGGGGAGCACGACGATCGGCACCGAGTCGCCGAAGGCCTGGGCCACGCCGCCGAAGGCGTTCTCGGTCCCGGGCCCGTGCTGCATCGCGAACACGCCGATGCGCTGGCCGGACGAGATACGGCTGACCGCGTCCGCCATGTGCAGGCCGACCCGCTCCTGGCGGACGATGATGGTGCGGATGTCCTCCTCGGCGGCGGCCTCGATGATCTGGTTGACCGGGTAGCCGATGAGGAACTCGACGCCTTCTTTCTTGAGGATCTTCGCGACGGCGTTGGCGGCTTTCACGCAGGCTCTCCTCTCTCGCCCCGGCTCGGGCCGGGTGCCGGCAGCGTATCACGGCTGCCGGCCGGAGCGATGGCCTGGTCCTACCCCTGAAAGCGCACGAGGGACCGGGCCGTCGGCCGCAACAGCAGCGTCGTGACGTCCGCGGTCAGGAGGGCCCGAGCCTCGGCGGGGAGGCGCCAGCCCGCGGTCAGGCGGGCGTGGTGCGCCTGGTCGCGACAGGCGGTGAGGACGACGAGGAGGGCGGGATCCTGGGTGGCGGGCAGGCGCGGGTAGTCGTTGGGGGTGAGCTCGGCGACGAAGTGCCCGACGACCGCGTAGCCGTGGTCCGCCAGCGCGGGCCTCACGCGCGCCTCGAAGACGTCGACCAGCCGCTCGCGCGCGCCGGCGGCGCGGTAGAAGTCGACGACGACGAGGCCGGTCGAGGGCGGCGTGAGGCCGGCCGGCTCCCGCGCCCGGTCGTCGAGGGACGCGCCGCCCGTCATCCGCTCGATGGCGTCGAGCGGACGGAGCAGGTGCACGTCGTGGTGCTCGAGGATCATGGCGTTGGCGGTCTCGCGGCGCGCCAGCCAGAACGCCCCGTCGTAGAAGCCGGTCAGCCCGCGCAGGCGGGCCGCGCGGTCGGCGAACCCACGAATCCACACGAAGCGGTCGGGGTGATCCACGACGGCGAACTGCCCCAGCACGTGCATGCCCTCGTCCCGCTGTGAGACGAGGAAGTGCTCCTCGAAGTAGCGGATGAACTCGCCGGTCCGGCCGTCGGCCAGCCGATAGTTGCGGAGCTCGATCACGCGCATCGGCGGCGTCACCACCAGGGTGTGAACGGCCGACCCGGTTTGAGCTCCCACAGCACGTTCACGATCACCCAGCGGCCGTTCCATCGGGCGAGGTGCAGGTAGTCGATCCAGCCGGCCGCCACGACCTTGACGCTCGCGGCGTTCTCGAACACGTCGAGCACGGTGACGTCCTGCTGGCGCTCACCGGGCGGGGTCGGGTGATGGGCGCGCGTGAGCTGCACGAGCGTCAGCGCGCTCATCTCGGCCAGCCGGCTGCGCCGGGTCGCCGCGTCGGTCTCCACGATGCGCTTGGCCAGCTCGGGATGCAGCGCGCGCTCCATGCGGACCGCGTCGCCGTCGTAGAAGCCCTCGATGTAGTCCAGCGCGGCCTGGGTGATCGCGACCCGGTCGGTGTCGACGGCGAGCGCCATCGCTCAGCGCGCCCGGTCCTCGCGGACGCTCGTCATGATCCAGTTCTTTTCCCAGGTGCGGCCCTCGTCCGGCGAGAAGTCCTGCTCCCAGCGGGCGGTGGTCGACGTGATCCCCGACCACGTGAAGCGCACGAGGATCGGGCGCCGGTCCAGCTCGTCGCGACCGAGGAACGTCCCGACCCCGTCGGCGCCGAACGCACCGACCACGGGCGGCAGGAAGGTCCCGATCCGGTTGCTGGCCCAGTAGAGGCGCCACGTCCGCGTCGACGGATCGTAGATGCGGACGGTCATGCCGGCGAAGCCCGGCCAGTGGTCCGTCGTGTACTCGTCCATGTTGCCGAGACCGCCCGGGAGCATCCGCGCGTTGGACCACGCCTCGAACGTCTCCCACTCCGTGCAGCCCTTGAGTCGCTCGACGAGGCGCTCGTTCCGCACGCGCCAGCGTCCGGTGTAGAAGTCGAAGTCGTGGGAGCCGTCGCGGCCGGTCGCGTCACCCATCGTCGTGGCCTCCTGAGCCGACGTCATGCGCGGATTGTCGTCCCGCCCCGTCCGACGGCCGAGAGCCAGTTCCGCGCGTGGGTATCAGGCCACTTGGCGGACATGTGGGCTGGTATCATCGACCGCGCGGCCACCGCCGTGTCCGATATGGCCACCTCAGCGCCCGCGTCCCTCCTCGTCCGCCTCGACTCGCGCCGGCGCGCGGGGCTGCAAGCGCAGATCTACGCCAGCATCCGGCGGGCGATCCTCGACGGCGTCGTGCTCCCGGGCGCGCGGCTCCCGTCGTCACGGGCGCTCGCCGCCGACCTGGGCGTGTCGCGGACGACGACGCTGCTGGCGGTGCAGCAGCTCCAGGCGGAGGGCTATCTCACAGCGCGGCGCGGCTCGGGCACGTCGGTGGCGGCGGAGCTGCCCGACGATCTCGTCCAGCGGCGGAGCACGCGGTCGGCGTCGCGGTCGCGGCACCCGGCGCTCTCTAGGCGCGGCGCGGCGGTGGTGGCCTCGCCGGCGGGCGCCCGTCGTCTCGATGGGCCGCCGCGCGCATTCCGTCTGGGGACGCCGGCGGTGGACCTCTTCCCGGTCGCGCTGTGGTCGCGCCTGGTGAGCCGCCGCGTGCGCGCGGTCACGGCGGCGCAGCTCGACTACGGCGATCCGGCCGGCGCGCGGCCGCTGCGGGAGGCCATCGCGGGCCACGTGCAGGCGGCGCGGGGCACGCGCTGCGACGCCGAGCAGGTGCTGATCGTCGCCGGCGCCCAGCAAGGTTTCGAGCTGATCTGCCGGCTGCTGCTCGATCCCGGCGACCGCGCGTGGATGGAGGAGCCGGGCTATCCGGGCGCCCGCAGCGCGCTGCGGGCGGCCGGCGCGCGCATCGTGCCCGTGCGAGTGGACGACGAGGGGCTCGACGTCGACGCCGGCGCGCGCCGCGCGGGCGACGCGCGGCTCGTCTACGTGACGCCGTCACACCAGTACCCGCTCGGCGTGCCGATGAGCCTGCCTCGCCGGCTCGCCCTGCTCGGCTGGGCCCGGGCCGCACGGGCGTGGGTGATCGAGGACGACTACGACAGCGAGTTCCGGTACGGCGCGCGGCCGATTCCCTGCCTGCACGGCCTCGACGTCGACGGCCGCGTGATCTACGTCAGCAGCTTCAGCAAGACGCTCTTCCCGGCGCTGCGGCTGGGCTTCGTGATCGTGCCGTCCGACCTGCGGGAGGGCCTCGTGGCGGCGCGGGCCGCCGCGGATCAGCACCCGCCGACGCTCGACCAGGCCGTCCTCGCCGACTTCATCGTCGAGGGCCACTTCGCGCGGCACCTGCGCCGGATGCGCCTGGTGTACCAGGAGCGGCTGGAGGCGCTGCGCGCGGCGGCGGAGCGCTGCTGCCGCGGCGTGCTCCGGCTGCGGCCGGTGCGGACCGGGCTCCACGCCCTGGCCGAGCTCGACGGGGTCGACTCCGTTCGCGTCTCGCGGGAGGCGGCCGCGCGCGGCGTGGAGGCGACGCCGGCGACGGCCTACGTCGCGAGCCGCGCGCCGGCGGTCAACGCGCTCGTCCTCGGCTTCGGCGCCGTCCGTCCCGAGGCGGCACGGCGCGGGATGGAACGGCTGGCGGCGGCGATCGAGGCGGCCCGTCGTTGACGCCGCGCCGGCGCGTTGACTGGCCGCGTCACCGGCCGTACGCTGCCTCGAGTCGGTGGGACCGCGGGCGCAAAGTTCTTGGGAACCGCTGCGCGCGGCTCTACGCTCTCAGAAGTGTCTGAGAACGGAGGTGCCATGGGCGGGACGGCGCGACTGAGCCGGCGCGAGCTCCTGAAGCTGAGCGCCGGCGCGGCGGGCGCGACGCTGGTGACCGGATGCCGATCGGTCGGCCTGATGCCGGGCGCCGACGTCGACCTGTCCGCCGGCGCGCAGCTCGCGTACCGCGACAGCCTGCGCGCCCTGCGTCGCACCGTGCCCGGACCCGATGGGACGGAGGTGCGCGAGGCCGGTACCGGCACGCTGTCGTCGGACCCGGCCCTGCTGCGCGCGTCCCGACACGCGCGCGGGGACCGCCCCGACTTCGACATCCTCATCATCGGCTCGGGCTACGGCGGGGCGGTGTGCGCGGCCCGCCTCGCCGCGCAGCGTCGCCCCGGGGTGAGGATCGGGCTCCTCGAGCGCGGGCGCGAGTGGGTGCCGGGGACGTTCCCCCAGCACCTCATGTCGTTCAGCCCGTTCGCGCCGTTCGTGCGGCGCACGTCGTGGATGAGCGAGCAGCTGCCACTGAACCCGCTGGGGCTCTTCGGCTTCTACGAGGGCGACGTGCAGGTCGTCATCGGCAGCGGGCTGGGCGGCGCATCGCTGACCAACTGCGCCGTCGTGCTCGAGCCGGAGGAGGACGTCTTCCGCCAGGCCGCCTGGCCCGAGGAGGTTCGCGCCAAGTCGACGCTGCGGCCCTACTACGACGCGGCCCGGCGCATGCTGAGCCCGCAGACCACGCCCGAGGATCGCCCGACGCCGAAGCTGACGAATCACCTCGGGACCGCCGCCAAGCTGAGGGCCGACCGCGTGTGGGACGTCGACGCGTACCGGGCGCCGCTGGCCATCACGTTCTCCCCGCGCACGAACGCGCAGGGCATGCGGCAGCAGGGCTGCGTGCAGTGCGGCGACTGCGCGACGGGCTGCAACGCCGGCGCGAAGCATTCGCTCGACATGAACTATCTCCCGCTGGCGTGGTCGGGCGGCGTCCAGATGTTCACCCAGGTCGACGTCTCCACGATCCGGAAGGCCGGCGACCGCTACGAGATCGACTACGTGCTGCGGCCCGACGCGGGGCGCCCGGGCCGCGAGGAGCGGGGCTCGGTCAGCGCGGGCCTCGTCATCGTCGCCGCGGGGACGATGGGCTCCAACGCGATCCTCCTGCGCTCGCGGGAGGAGGGGCGCCTGCGCACGTCGCCGTGGCTCGGCAAGGGATTCTCGGCCAACGGCAACTACCTAGGGTTCATCGACTACCAGTACACGGACCCTGCGGTCATCACCGACTCGGCCGGCGTTGGGGTCGCGTCCGGGGTGCCGCGCAGCCCGGTGGGCGCGTACATCGAGGGCGCGCTCGACTTCCGCCGCCCGGGCCGGCCGCTCGAGCGCCGGGTGCTGATCGAGGACATGGCGCAGGCCAGCTCGCTGGCCGGCGGCGTCGCGCTGCTGATGCTGGCCGATCTGAATCGCGCCGTGACCCTGCTGGGGATGGGGCACGATCGGGCCGAGGGCGAGATCCGCCTGGACCGCGATGCGCCGAGTGTCCGCTGGCCCGACTACGACCGACAGCCGAGCCACGCCGAGCTCATCCGTCTGATGGAACAGTACGCGCGGGTGTTCGGCGGACGGTACGGAGGGTTCACGCCCGCCCGGAACTACACGGCGCACCCGCTGGGAGGCTGCCGGATGGGGGCCTCGGCCGCGAGCGGCGTCGTGAACCATCGCGGGCAGGTCTTCGACGCGGCGGCGCCCGACGAGCGCCGGGCCGTGCACCCTGGCCTGTACGTGGCCGACGCGTCCATCTTGCCCACCGCCCTCGGCAACAACCCGCTGCTCACGATCGCGGCCCTGGCCGAGCGGATCGCCGACCTCATTCTCAAGAATCCGGACCACGCGTCGCTGTTCGAGCAGCCCCGTCAACGGCACGAGCCTCCGACGCAATCGATGTGACCTCGGCGATCGCTCGCGCCCTCCTCGTCCTGGCCGTCCTGGCCGGCGCCGTCAGCGCCGCCTCGCCCGCCGGGCCGCGCCAGCTGTCCGAGGATCAACGGCGCCGCCTCGCCGCCGGCGAGGTGCTGGTGGACGACACCATGCCACCGGGGGCGAGTGAGACCGCCCGGGGCGGCACCGCCCTGGCCCTGGTGCGGGCCACGCCGGACCAGGTGTGGCGCGTCCTCGTCGACTACCCGGGGCACTCCCGGTACTACCCGCGCGTCGTCGCCGCGGAGGTCGTGGAGCAGAACGAGCGTCGCGTGGTCGTCCGCTACCACGTGGGGCTCGGCCCCTTCTCGTTCGGCTTTCACATGGACAAGTTCCCCGATCCCCGCCGCCGGCGCATCGACTGGCACCTCGCCGAGGGCCACAGCCACGGCCTCTTCCGCGAGAACTCGGGGTACTGGCAGGTCGACGCGTCGGACGGCGCGAGCCTGGTCACCTACGCGATCGCGGTGCGGACGATGCTGCCGGCCTTCGTCACCCGCGGCGCCGAGCGCGAAAGCCTCATCGAGACGGTGACGGCCATGCGCAACCTGGCGGAGAACCGGTAGCCGGCTGCCGCGCAGCCTGCCTCAGCGCTCGTTCAGGAAGTCGAGGGCGACGGCGACGTGCATGGCGACGCCGTTGGGGAGCGCCGACTCGTTCACGATCATCCGGTTGGAGTGGTTCGGCGGCGCGGGGCCGTCGGCCGGACGGGTGCCAAGGAAGGCGAAGGCGCCGGTCACGCGCTGCAGGACGTACGAGAAGTCCTCGCTGCCCATGATGGGCGTGGCCATCGGTTGCACGCGCTCCGGCCCCAGCAGCTCGGTGGCGACGCGGTTCACGCGGTCGGCGAAGACATCGTCGTTGACGGTGACCGGGTAGCCGCGGATCAGGTTCACCTCGACGGTCGCGCCGTGGGCGGCGGCGACCCCGCCCGCCACCCGCTTCACGCCCTCCAGCATGCCGTTGCGGGTCTTCTCGGAGACGGTCCGGATCGTGCCGAGCAGGCTCGCCGTCTCGGGGATGATGTTGCGCGTCGTGCCGGCCTCGATCTTGGCGACGGTCAGCACGGCGGGATCGAACGCGTTCACGCGGCGGGTCGTCAGCGTCTGGAACGCCTGGACGATCTCGCAGGCGACCGGGATCGGGTCGAGGCAGTCGTGCGGCGCCGAGGCGTGGCCGCCCTCGCCGCGCACCGTGATCTGGAAGGTGTCCCCCGAGGCGAGTAGCGCGCCGGCGCGCGTGGCGATGACCCCCGCGGGGTGGCGCGCGCCCACGTGGAGGCCGAAGGCGGCGTCCGGCTTGTGCGGACCGTCGAGCAGCCCTTCCTCGATCATGACCCTGGCGCCGTGATAGCCCTCCTCGCCCGGCTGGAACATGAACATGACACGGCCGGCCAGCGTGGCGCGCCGGGCCGCCAGCATGCGGGCGGCGGTGAGCAGCATCGCCACGTGGGTGTCGTGCCCGCAGGCGTGCATGGCCCCGGCGACCTCGGAGGCGAACGGCAGCCCGGTGTCCTCCTGCAGGGGCAGGGCGTCCATGTCGGCGCGCAGCAGCATCGTGGGCCCCGGCCGCGCCCCCTCCAGCGTCGCGACGACCGACGTCGTCTTGGTCCCGGTGCGGATGGCCAGGCCGAGCGGCGCCAGCGCGTCCAGCACCACCTGCTGGGTGCGCGGCAGCGTCAGGCCGATCTCGGGGTGCCGGTGGATCCGGCGCCGGAGCTCGATGGTCTCGTCCAGCAGCCTGCGGGCCTCGTCGAGGAGAGAGGTCTGAATGGTCGCCATGGCCCCGGAGGGTACCACGGCGGAGTGCGGTAAAATCCCGTCCATGCGGCTCGGATACTTCGCGATGCCCCTGCATCCGCCCGGGGCCGACCCGGCGCAGACGCTCGACGACGACCTCGCCCAGCTCGCGACGCTCGATCGGCTCGGCTACGAGGAGGCGTGGATCGGCGAGCACTTCACCGCGCAGTGGGAGAACATCCCGTGCCCGGACCTCTTCATCGCGCGCGCGCTCGGCGTGACGACACGGATGAAGCTGGCCACCGGCGTCTCCTGCCTGCCCAACCACGATCCGCTCATGCTGGCCCAGCGCATCGCGCAGCTCGACCAGATGGCGCGCGGGCGGTTCTACTGGGGCGTCGGCTCGGGTGGGTTTCCGGGCGACTTCGAGCTCTTCGAGGTGGACGGCAAGACCGGCCAGCAGCGCGGCATCACCCGCGAGATCCTCGACACCGTCATCGCGCTCTGGAACGACCCCAAGCCTGGCGTCTACGAGTCCGAGACCCGGCACTGGCGCTTCCGCATTCCGGAGCCCCAGGACGACATCGGGCTCAGACTTCACTTGAAGCCCTATCAGCGGCCGCACCCGCCCATCGGGGTGGCCGGGGTGTCGTCGGGGTCGGACACGCTGCGGCTGGCCGGTGAGCGCGGCTACATCCCGATGAGCATCAACTTCGTGCCGCCACGGATCTTGAAGACGCACTGGGAGGCCGTGGCCGCCGGCGCGGCGCGGGTGGGGCGGGTCGCCGACCGCGGCACCTGGCGCATCGCCCGCGACGTCTACGTGGCGGAGACCGACGCCCAGGCCCGGCGCGAGGCCCTGAACGGTCCGCTGGCACGCGACTATCGCGACTACTTCCTGAGACTCATTCCGAAGCTGCGCGGCTTCGAGATGCTCAAGCTCGATCCGGCCATGCCGGACTCCGACGTCACGCTCGAATACCTGATGGACCACATCTGGATCGTCGGCAGCCCCGAGACCGTGGCGCGCAAGATCCTGGCCCTCGGCGAGGCGGTCGGCGGCTTCGGCACGCTCCTGGTGATCGCCCACGAGTGGAAGCCCCGCGAGGCCTGGGAGCGCTCGGTCACGCTGCTCAAGGATGAGGTCCTGCCCCGACTGGAGGCCCGGCGATGAACATCTTCAAGACCATGGCCGTGCGAGATCCCGAACAGATCAGCCGCGCGATCCCGGTGATCGACGTCGGCCCGGCGTTCGCCGGCGTGCCCGGCGCGCTCGACGCGGTGGCCGCGCAGGTGCGCGACGCCAGCGAGCGCGTGGGCTTCTTCTACGTGGCCGGTCACGGCGTGCCCCAGGGGCTCATCGACGACGCGTTCCAGGCCTCGCGCGAGTTCCACGCCATGCCGCTCGAGGACAAGCTCGCCCTCAAGCTGAATCAGAACAACATCGGCTATCTGCCCGTCAACGAAAGCATCCAGCGGGCCTCGACGGTCCACAAGGCCACGCGGCCCAACTTCAACGAGAGCTTCTTCATCAGCCACGATCGCGGCCCCGATCACCCCGATGTCATCGCCGGCACGCCGCTACGCGGCGCCAACCGGTGGCCGGCCGGTCATGACCGGATGCAGGCCACGATGGTGGGTTACTTCAAGGCGATGGAGGCCCTCGGTGAGCGCACGCTGCCGCTGCTGGCGCGCGCCCTCGAGATGCCGGCCGGGTTCTTCGCGCCGTTCTTCGCCGACGAGGCCCACATCAACCTGCGCTTCCTCCACTATCCGCCCCAGGAGATCGACGACCCGGAGCAGTTCGGTCAGGGTCCCCACACCGACAACTCGTTCATCACGTTCCTCGCCCGCGAGGACACGCCCGGCCTGGCCGTCCGGCTGCCGAGCGGAGAGTGGCTCGCGCCGCCGCTGATCGAGGGCACCTTCCTGGTCAACCTGGGCAACGTCATGAAGCGCTGGTCCAACGACCGCTTCCTGTCGACCCCGCACGGCGTGGTCAACGACTCCGGCCGTGACCGCTACTCGATCGCGTTCTTCTACAGTCCCAACATCAGCGCCACGATCGAGTGCCTCCCGACCTGCACCGCCGACCGCCCCGCCGCCTACGAGCCCGCCGTCTACGGCGACCTCGTCAAGGCCTTCTACAGCGCCAATTACTTCCACCAGAAGGACCACGCCCGCACCGCTGGCGCGTAGCGCGGATTCCGGAGGGGGCGCTACGGCTCCGTCGGGGCGCCCCGAGTGCGTCGGGGGCATGTCCGCGGACTGCTCCCTGGAACTCTTAAGAATCGCGTCGCCCACGTCGACCCCTCCGGACCGTCGCCTCGGGGGCCCGGCGCCGTGCTCGCCGCGCCCGCCTGGAGGACAATCGTCGCGGGGAGCCGGAAGGGAGGTCCTGGTTGACGACGTATGAGTCCATCACCGTCGCCCTCGCGATTCTGCAACTGTTCGTGTCCGGCCTTGGGTTCGTCGTGGTCGCGTGGACGCTGCGTGTTCTCCTCCGGTCTCTCGATGCCCAGGCGAGTGCTGGAGTCGCGTCACGGCAATTGCAGTTCGACAGGATCCTTCTCTCGCACCCGCGCCTGTACAGGTATTTCTACCAGGGCGAAGACATCGCCCCGGATGCTCGCGAATACAGCCGGGTGATGGCCGCGACTCACTTGCTCGCCAACTACTTCGACGGTTACTTCCAGCAGCAGGGGATGTATCGGCAGATGTGGCCGGACAGCAAGTGGACGAGCTATATCCAGGATCACGTCACGAGGAGTCCGGTCCTACGCCGCTACGTGACGGAGAACCCCACGTGGTTCGCGCCCGAATTCGTCGAGATGTGCCGGCGGTGACCGCCCCGACGATCAGAGCAGGGCGGGGCGTCCGATGACGTCGGCGATGATGCGGATGAGGGCGGCGGGGCCGACCGGCTTGGTGACGTGCGCGGTGAAGCCCGCGGAGAGGGCGCGGTCGCGGTTGTCCTCGCCCGCGTAGGCGGTGAGGGCGACCGCCGGGATGCGGCCGCCGTGCTCGCGCTCGCGCTCCCGGATGCGCGCGACGAGGTCGTAGCCGTCGGCACCCGGCATCCCGATGTCGCTCACGAGCACGTCCACGAAGGTGTCGGACAGGACGTCGAGCGCCGCCTCCACGGAGTCGGCGACGAAGACCTCGGCCCCGACGTCGGCGAGCACCGTCTGCACGAAGCGCCGGGAGTCCTCGTGGTCGTCCACGACGAGGGCGCGGACGCGGTCCAGCCGGGGCAGGCCGGCGTCCTCGCGCGGGCGCCGGACCTCGGGCCCGGAGGCCAGCGCGAGTGGGCGGGCGTCCTCGGACAGCAGGGGCAGGTACACGGCGAAGGTCGCGCCGTGGCCGCGGCCCGCGCTCGTCGCCTCGACCCGGCCGCCGTGGAGCGCCGCCAGCCGGCGGACGATCGCCAGCCCGAGGCCGAGGCCACCATGCCGACGGGTGCTGCTGCTGTCGGCCTGGCGGAAGCTCTCGAAGATGTGGGGGAGCATCGAGGACTCGATGCCCAGACCGGTGTCGCTGACGGTCACGCGGGCGAGGCCGTCCTGGCGGTCGAGGCGCACGTCGATGTGCCCGCCCTCGGGCGTGAACTTGGCCGCGTTGCCGAGCAGGTTGACGACCACCTGCTGCAGCCGCACCGCGTCGCCGGCGACCCAGGCCGCCTCCGGGTCGATGGTGCAGGTGACCGCGTGGCGGCGACTCTCCGTCTCGCGGCGCACCGAATCGAGCGCGTGCTCGATGACGACGCGCAGATCGACCGGCCGCTTGTCGATCTGCAGCTTGCCGGCCACGATGCGCGACACGTCGAGCAGGTCGTTGATCAGCTGCGCCTGCACGCGCGTGTTGCGCTCGATGCTGGCGAGCGCGCCCGCCGCCTCGTCGCCGCTGAGCCGGCCCGAGCGCAGCATCGATACCCAGCCGAGCATCGCGGTGAGCGGCGTGCGTAGCTCGTGGGAGAGCGTCGCCAGGAACTGGTCCTTGGCGCGGTTGGCGCCCTCGGCCTCGGCGTAGAGGCGCGCGTTGTCCACCGCGATGGCCGCCCGGTGGGCGAGGTCCCGGGCCAGCGCGAGGTCGGCCGGCCCGTAGCGACGCTCGGCGCGCGTTGCGATGAACGACAGCGTGCCGACCGTGCGTCCCCGCGCGACCAGCGGCACCACCATCACCGACTTCGGGGCGAGCTGCCGCAGGAGCTGCAGCCCCTCGAGCCAGGCCGGGCCGATCTCGGGCATGAGCAGCGGCTCGCCCGTGCGCAGCCGCTCGATGAACGGCAGCAGCGCCGGAAGCTCCAGGGCCGGGGCTAGGCGCTCGAGCGCCTCCGCCACGCGCGTGCCGTCGGGGTCGGCGCCGGCCGCGTGCAGGCGTCGGCCGCCGACGGGCTCCGCGAGGTGCACGAGGCACCAGTCCGCGAAGGCCGGGACCGCGAGGCCGACCAGGCTGTCGAGCGTGGCCGCGCGGTCGAGGGAGGACGAGAGCAGGTCGCCGGCCTCGGCCAGGAAGCGCGCGCGCTGGGCGGTGGCCTCGGCGTCCGCGCGCGCCGCCTGCTCGGCGGCGAGCAGCCGGTCGCGCTCCTCGACCAGGCGCTTGCGCTCGGTGATGTCGATCATCAGGCCGCGCAGCTGCGTGACGACGCCGTCGTCGCGCACGACGGGCTGCACGACATTGTCGACCCACACGAGCCGGCCGTCGGCGGCGGCCACCCGGTACTCGAGCCGGCACTCGCGGCCGTCGGCGGCCGGGCCGCGCAGCTCCGCCAGCACGGCCTCGCGGTCGTCGGGGTGGATCAGGCGGGTCCAGAAGCCGATGTCGTCCAGCCACTCGCGCGCGGGATGGCCGAGCAGGCTCTCGGCGCGCTGGTTGACGAAGGTCAGCTCCAGCGTCTCGGGGTCGGCTTCCCACACGATCGCGTCGAGCCCGTCCACGAGGCCGGCGAAGCGCGCGTGCGCCTCCTGCGAGCGCCGGTACTGCAGGCTGTGATCGATGGCGGTCGCCGCGCGGCCGGCGAGCTCCTGTGCGGTAGCGAGGTCGTCGGGCGCGTAGGGCTCGCCGGAGCCGCCGCGCACCAAGGTCAGCGCCCCCACGACGCGGCCCCGACTGACGAGTGGCACCAGGATCACCGAGCGCAGTCCGAGCCCGTCGACCAGGCGCTCCTGCTCCTCGCCGCGCACGAAGCGCCGCCGCTCCTCGGCGTCCACGTCGGCCACGAGCTCGGCGTGCCCGCTGGCGAGTGCCTCGCTCCACGCCTCGGGCAGGTCGGCGCCAGTCACCGGGCGGCGCTGATAGAGACGGGCGAGGTGCTCCCGGGCGGGATCGGCGTGGACCACGGCCAGGCGGCGGAGCGCGCCGTCGTCGCCCACGAGGTCGATCACGCACCAATCCGCCACGCTTCCCGCCGCGAGACGGGCCAGGCCCGCCAAGGTCGTCGCGTAGTCGGCGGACAGCGTGAGCATCCGACTCGCCTCGGCGAGCAGCCAGGACTGCTGCGCCGCGAGCTCGGCCTCGGTGCGCGCGGCCTCCGAGCGCCGCAGCTCCTCGGCCCGCTCGCTCTCGCGCCGCTTCTGCTCAGTGACGTCGCGCAGGACCAGCGTGCAGACGCCCGCGCCGGCGCCCTCGCTCCGCGAGACGGTGGCGTCGAGCGCGAACTCGGTGCCGTCCCGGCGGAAGCCGACCGGGCTGTCGCCGGTGCCCACCGCGATGGCGCGCAGGCGACCGCGCGCGCCCTCGAGATGGGCGTCGATCACGCGGAGGAAGCGCTGGGAGAAGAACCGGTCGGCGGGCTCGTTGATCGCCTCGGCCGCCGAGCAGCCGAACAGGGTCTCCGCGGCGTGGTTGAAGAGGATGACGCGGCGCTGCTGGTCGATGCACATGATGGCCGCCGGGGCGGCCTCGAGCAGACCCGACAGCCGCGCCTCGCTCCCTCGCAGGCGACTCTCCGTCTCCCGGCGCGCCGTGCCTGCGGCCGCCACCGCCCGCGCGAGGTCGTCCAGCTCGCGCACGGGGAAGGAGCCCAGCGCCGGGACGTCGCCGTGGCCGATGGCACGGGCGGCGCCGGTGACGGCGGAGGCGACCTTCGCGAGACGGCGGGCGACGACGACGGTGAGACCGAGCGCGACGAGCAGCAGCGCGCTGGCGCCGACGATCCAGCCCGTCGCCAGCGAGTCCGCCTGGAGGACCAGGCTCGTCGTGAGCGCGCCGAGTGGAAACGTCGCGGCGACGAGGAGCAAGAGGTGCGCCCGGAGCGAGATCGCCGTGCGGGGTCGGCTGTCTTGCATGGCGGGAGACTGAGCAAAATTTGCACCAATTACAGTCGCCACCGAAGTGGCGTGATGATGGGCAAACGCGCGCCGATGTTACGTCACGCGTGATCGCCGCATGACAGAGGGTGACGCCGGGTGAACGGCGTCGCCACTGTCAGCGGATGGACGGACCGAAGTGGGCGCGCTCAGCCGCGCGGGATTCGCGTGATGCCGGGCAAGCGGCCGAGGAAGTTTCCGCTGACGCCGCCGTCGACGATGAGATCGTGTCCGTTCACGTAGCGCGCGTCGGGACCGAGCAGGAATGCGATCACGTCGGCCATGTCCTCCGGCGTGGCGACGCGCCCCAGCGGCACGAGGGCGTCGCGCTCGGCGGCCAGCGCGGCGTCGGCGTAGACCGCGGCGGTCATACCGGTGCGCACCATGCCCGGCGACACGGCGTTCACGCGGATGCCGTCGCGACCGAACTCCTGCGCGAGCACCTGCACGAGCATGATGACAGCGGCCTTGCTCGGTCCGTAGGCGCCGAGGTTCGCGTGCGGGTTGCTACCGGACATGGAGCCGGTCGCGACGATCGCGCCGCCCGAGGCCTTGAGCGCCGGGTGGGCGGCCTTGGCGAGCAGCCAGGTGGCGCGCGTGTTCACCGCGAACAGGAAGTCCCAGTCGGCGACGTTGTACTCGACGAGGCGGCCGGGCCGGTTCACGCCGGCGTTGCTGACGAGCCCGTCGAGACCGCCGAAGCGCTCGACCGCGGCGGCCACCACCCGCGCGGGAGCGTCGGCCGTTGCCATGTCGCCCTGCAGCGGGAGGGCGTCGGCGCCGAGCGCGCGCAGCTCCTCCACCAGGCGGTCCAGCCCGGCCGAGGGGCCGATGTCGACCGCCGCGACCTGCGCCCCCTTGCCCGCTGCCCGCGCGTCGCGCGCCAGCCGCAGACACGTCGCCCGTCCGATCCCGCTCGCCGCGCCCGTCACCAGGACTCGCATGGCCGCCTCCCGCGCGGAGTGTACCTCAGCCGATCCCGAGCTCCCGGAGCAGGCGCAGGACGCCGGGATGGAGGAGCGCGCGGCTCGGGGCGGCGGCCACGGTGTTCGCGGTGGTCGTCTCGGCCGCCTGCGGCAGGCGCGCGGCCAGCGTCGGCGCTCCGGCGTGGAGCGCGCGGGCGAGCCGATAGACCGTCTCCTCCGCGAGGTCGGGCCGCGCCATGATGAAGCTCCACGAGCCGACCGAGACGAGCCGCTCGCGCTGGCCCGGATAGGAGCCGGCGGGGACGGTCAGGGTCTTGAGGAAGGCGTGCTTGGCCTGGATGCGGCGGATGCCGTCCTCGTCTGGCGTCAGCAGACGACCGCCGGCGGTCGTCACGGCCGTGAAGCCCGGCCACCCGATGCCGCCGCCCCACAGCGCGGCCGCGCGCCCGTCGAGGACCATGGCGGGGCCGTCGCCGGCGCGATCGAGATAGATCGCCTCGAAGTCCCGCGTCTGGTCGAGGCCGAGACCGTCGAGGACGTAGCGGGCGAGGATCACGAGGCCCGAGCCGCGGGCGCCGAACACGACCGGCTTGCCGCGCAACTGCTCGATGGCGCGGACGGCGGAGTCGCCGCGGACCACGAACATGCCCGGCGTGGAGTACATGGCGGCGATGATCCTGAGGTCCGCGGGCGGGCGGCCGATGCCCTGCAGCGCCTCGTAGGCGACCTCGCCCTGCACGAGGGCCAGGTCGAGCTGGCCGGCCTCGAGCAGGGGGACGTTCTCGGTGCTGCCCTTGGTGTTGCGGGTGGTCACTCCGAGCGAGGGGTCGACCTCGTTCAGCACGGCCGCCACGGCGTCGCCGTACACCGGGAAGCCACCGCCGGGGGTGGCGGTGCCGAGGACGACGCTCATGGCTTCTTCTTGGCGGCGCGGGCGAGCTCGGCGATGCGGTCGGCGAAGTTCACCTGGCTGTCGTCCTCGGGCTGGTAGCCGATCTTCCGCTTGGCGCTCGCGAGGCTCCAGAACCGGTGCGTGTTGCCGCTGATCCCGTAGACGATCAGGAACGGCACGCCGTTCTCGTCGGTGATGTCCTCGGTCTCGACCATGCGGATCGCCTGCTGGGCCTGATCGCGGGCGGAGAGATAGGCGCCGAGCGCGCGGTGCATCGTCGGGATGTCGCCGGGCTTGATGGTGTCGAGGTCGTTGTCGCGGGGCCCGCCGATGCGCCACTGCACGACCTCCAGCCGGCGCCCGTCGACCTTGCCGGTGGCGAACACGAAGCCGAGCAGCTCGTAGGACGCCTTCGACCACCCGTACCAGTTGTCGGAGCGCGGCGGCATCTCCGGCGTGACCATGTCCACCCGGCCGTCCCAGACGAGCCGCTCGTAGTAGTCTGCGGCGTGGTTGGAGCTGCACACGACCACGCGGCGCACGCCCTCCTCGAGCGCGACCCGGTAGACGTTGTAGGCCATGGCCACGTTGGTGTGCTCGGCCTGGAACTTGGCGTCGCTGTTGTCCTGC
>Ga0209382_10000522_pt1 | contig 63530 bp, 47 predicted proteins | sample SoiMetdeltSBSDD5_FD_187599 | JGI IMG/M metagenome (GOLD analysis project Ga0209382, IMG submission 187599) | Bulk soil microbial communities from a Populus tree surrounding site in Tennessee, USA - Soil MetaG P. deltoides SBSDD5 (SPAdes) (version 2) | ecosystem: Environmental > Terrestrial >...
CACCTCGGCGATGTTGCGCACCTGGCCGGTGAGGTTGTTGGCCATGCCGTTGACGTTCTCGGTGAGCTGCCGCCAGACGCCGGAGACGCCGCGCACCTGCGCCTGCCCGCCCAGCTTGCCCTCGGTACCCACCTCGTAGGCGACGCGCGCCACCTCGGCGGCGAACGAGCTGAGCTGGTCGACCATGGTGTTGATGGTCAGCTTGAGCTCCAGCATCTCGCCCTTGACCTCGGCGGTGATCTTCTTGGAGAGGTCGCCGTTGGCCACCGCCGTCGTCACCTCGGCGACGTTGCGCACCTGGTTGGTCAGGTTGGCGGCCATGAAGTTCACGTTTTCGGTGAGCTCGCGCCAGACCCCGGACACGCCGCGCACCTGCGCCTGGCCGCCGAGCTGCCCTTCGGTGCCCACCTCGCGCGCCACGCGCGTCACCTCGTCGGCGAACGAGGAGAGCTGGTCCACCATCGTGTTGATGGTGTTCTTGAGCTCGAGGATCTCGCCACGCACCTCGATGGTCACCGTCTTGGTGAGGTCGCCCTGCGCCACCGCGGTGGTGACGCGGGCGATCTCGCGCACCTGGGCGGTCAAGTTGGAAGCCATGAGGTTCACCGAGTCGGTGAGCTCCTTCCACACCCCCGAGACGCCCGGCACCTCGGCCTGGGCGCCGAGCTTGCCCTGCACGCCCACCTCGCGGGCGACGCGGGTCACCTCGGAGCCGAAGCGCGAGAGCTGTTCCACCATGTCGTTGACGGCCTTGGCGTGCTTGAGGAAGTCGCCCTGCAGAGCCTCGTCGGCGCCGTGCACGTCGAGCGCCTGTGTCAAGTCGCCGCGTGACACCGCCTGCACCACCCGGGCGATCTCGTCGGCGTGGGAGGTGAGGTCGTCGAGCATGGCGTTGACGGCGCCCACGTAGCGGGACCAGCCGCCCCGGCTCTCGCCGCGGCGCAGGCGCTTGCGGGTGCGGCCCTCGCGTCCGATGGCGTCGCGCAGGTCGGTCACCTCGTCGCCGATGCCGGCGACGAGGGTCACCACGTCGTTGAACGCCTCGCAGAGCTGGCCGTCGATGCCCTGCAGGTCGTCGGGCAGCCGCACGTCGAACTCGCCGCGCTTGAGCGCGCGCAACGCCGCGAGCAGCTGGCGCCTGGTGACCCCTTCAGGCCCGGGGCGCGGCACCCGGGGGGTCTTGCCGTTGTTCGTCTTCTCGGGTGAAAGCGTGGCCATCCGTGTCGCTCCTCAAGACCCGCTGGAGCTCGAGCGGTCCAGCGGGTTTCGTCAGATGAGAGTCGAAGCCTGCCCGTCGCGCGCGCTCGCGGTCCTCCTCCCGCCCGAAGCCGGTCAGGGCCACCAGACGGGGCGATTGACTGCCCAGCTCCGCGCGTACCCGGCGCGCCACCGAATAGCCGTCGAGCCCCGGCATACCGATGTCCACCAGCGCGACCTCGGGGCGGCTGCGCACGATGAGGTCGACGCCGGAGAGCCCGTCGGGCGCCGCCTCCACGCGGTGGCCCCACCCTTCGAGCAGCGCCTTCATCGCCTCGCGCACGTCGTCCTGGTCCTCGACCACGACGACGCGCTGCGGGCGCGGGCCCTGCGGCCGCTCGCTCCCGGCGCGCGCCTGCTCGACGGACGCCGGCGGCTGGACAGGGTGGTCGGCCTCGAGCAGCGGCAGGCGGACGACGAACTCGCTCCCCCGCCCCGCGCCCTCGCTGTAGACACGCACGGCCCCGCCGTGAAGCTCGACCAGACGGTGCACCAGCGTCAGGCCGAGGCCGAGGCCACCGCCCCCCTCGCGCTCCTGCACGAACATGTCGAAGATGCGGTCGATGATGTTGGGAGCGATGCCGCGGCCGTTGTCGGCGACGCGGATGACGGCGTGATTGTTGTCGCGCCCGCAGGAGATCTCGATGCGGCCCCCGCTGTCCGTGTAGCGCGCCGCGTTGTGGAGGAGGTTGGCGACCACCTGGGTGAGCCGCACCTGGTCGCCGTAGAGCATGAGGTTGTCGGGGCAGGTCTGGACGACGAGCTCGTGGCGGCGCTCGTCCATCAGCGGCTCGGCACTCTCCACCGCCTGGTGCAGCACCACGCCGAGGTCGACGGGCTCGAGCCGGAGGGTGATCTTGCCGCGCGAGATGCGCGACACGTCGAGAAGGTCGTCGACGAGGCGGATCAGGTGGCGGACCTGTCGCTCCATCGACTCGCGCACGCGCTCGAGGCCCTCGTGCTCGATGCCGTAGACGCGGATCAGCTCGAGCCCGGTGACGAGCGGCGACAGCGGATTGCGCAGCTCGTGGGCGAGCACGGCGAGGAACTCGTCCTTGCGCTGGTTCTCCTCGCGTAGCGCCTGCGCCTCCCAGGCCTGGCGCTCCTCGAGGAGGCGGCGCTCGAGCTCGCGGCGTTCGAGCTCGCGCAGCATCGCCGACTGGCGCTGCAACTCCTCGGCGCGGCTCTGCAGCTCGACGAAGACGGCGGCCTTCGCCCGCAGGACTTCGGGCACGATCGGCTTGAACAGGAAGTCGACCGCCCCCAGCGAGTAGCCACGAAGGATGAGCTCGGTGTCCTCGCGGTTGTAGGCGGTGACGAAGATGATCGGCACGTGCCGCGAGCGCGGCCGCTCGCGGATGATGCGAGCGGTCTCGAAGCCGTCCATGCCCGGCATGTTGATGTCGAGCAGGATGAGGGCGAAGTCCTGGGAGAGGAGGCAGCGTAGCGCCTCGGCGCCCGAGCGCGCCTTCACCAGGCGGCGGCCGAGGTCCCCCAGCGCGACCTCGATGGCCGCGAGGTTGCCTGCATCGTCGTCGACGACGAGGATGTCCGGGGATGCGGCTTCCACTTCCCGCACCTCGCCCTTTGCAAGTTTTTCCTCGACGCCTTGTAAAGCGGATCGAGACATTCTGGGCCTGGCGCAACCTCCACGCGGTGGCCACCCCTTGGCTGCAATGGCCGGGCCAGCAAATGCTTAGGCCCTGGGAAGGGGCCGCCGGGGGTTCCGCGGACCCCGCCAGGTGGGTGGTAGCATCGATGCAGCCTCGATTCTCACCTCTTGCCTGTGGCAGGGAGCTCACACATGGGTCGCTCGGCAGTGGTCGTCGGGGGCGTCGTCTGTCTTCTCGGGGTGGCGGCGCCGTCGCTGGCGCAGACCACCGTCTCACCGGGGAACCTCGGCCCCTGGCAAGAGCAGAACACGACCTGCGGCGCCACCAACACCGGCTCCACCGGTTTCGAGGGTGGGCCCGGGACGCCGCCGCTCGGCATCGGCAGCGGACGGCTCACCGTCGGCAGCGACGGCGACTCGTTCAACACCTTCCGCGACACCGGCCTTGATGGCGTGCTTCTCAACCAGATCACCGAGCTGCGTTATGGCACTTACGTGCAGGCCCCCGGCTCCGGCGGCCAGGCTCCCTATCTGATCCTGGACATCGACCTCGACGGCGACACCACCTTCGACGACCAGCTCTTCTTCGAGCCGGCCAACCAGGCGCCGGTCACGACCGGGATCTGGCAGAGCTGGAACGCGCTCGTCGGCGACTGGTCCGACACCCTGGGCGGCGGCACCCTCGTCACGCTGGCAGCCTACTACGCTGCCAATCCCACCGCCCGCATCATCAACACCGCCACCGGGGACGGCGGCTTCCGCGTCGCGTCCGGCTGCGGCGGCGCCGCCTGGGTCGGCTTCGTCGGCAACTTCGACGGCGTGGCCGTCGGAGTCAACGACAAGACGACGACCTTCGACTTCGAAGGGCAGGTCCCCGAGATCAGCCTCGACGACGTGGCGGAGCTCGAAGAGACGGGTGGCACCCACTTCATGGCCTTCACGGTCTCGCTCTCCTCGCCGGCGCCCCAGGACGTGACCGTCTCCTACACGACGACGCCGGGCACTGCGGTCGCCGGAAGCGACTACGTCCCGGTGAGCGGCGTGCTGACCATTCCGCAGCAGACGAGCTCGGCCCCGATCGTCGTCGAGGTGGTGACCGACGCCAATCCCGAGTCCGACGAGACCTTCTTCGTGGACCTCTCCAACCCGCAGGGCGCCACCATTCTCGACGGCCAGGGGCTGGGAACGATCCAGAACGACGACGGGGCCCCGACGGACGCCGACCTGTCGATTGCGAAGACGGGCCCGGCATCGGTGGGCTTCGCCGCCAACATCACCTACACGATCACGGTGAGCAACCTGGGCCCTCTGACCGCCTCGAACGTGACGGTCACCGACCCCATCCCCGCCGGCACGACCTTCGTCTCGGCGTCCTCGTCGCAGGGGGGCTGCTCCGGCACCACGATCGTGACCTGCAATCTCGGGGCGATCGCCAACGGCGGCAGCGCCACCATCACGCTCGTCGTTCAGGCGCCGAACGGCCCCTCCTCCCTCACCAACACCGCCTCGGTGACGAATACCCCCGAGCCCGATCCCGTGGCCACGAACAACGCCGCGAGCGCTCCGACGCAGGTCACGGGCGGAGTGGCGGCTCAGGTCCCGACGCTGTCGAGCTGGGGTGCGCTGCTGCTGATGCTCGGGCTCGCCGGCGTGGCGCTGCGCCGGCTGCGCTAGCGGCCTAGGCCGAACGTTCGCGTAACGAACGCGGCTAGAGCGCGGCCGGCGACCGCAGCCAGCCGACGAGCTCGGCACCGGTCACCAGACGCACCTCGGGGTGCGCGAGCGACTCCTCGACGATCGTGGCGAGGGCGCGGCGGCGCTCCTCGGCGGTGCTGCCGGTAATCCCGTCGTATTGCTCGGAGTAGATGTCGCTGTGGGTGCCGAAGGTGAGCGGCGCCCGATTGCCGGCGAGGCGCCGATCGAGGGTGTAGCGGAAGGTGGCGAGCACCTCCGGCGCGCTCATCTGGAACGCGACCCAGAGGTTCCAGTCGAAGCCGGTGATCTTGCCGTCCGCGACGTCGAAGTAGTCCTGCTTCCGATGGAGCTTCTCCCGCAGCCCGGGCGGGACGCCGTAGCGCTCGCACAGCTCGTCGGGCGGCACGATCATGGCGTATACGGGCAGCTCCCAGAGCTCCCGCGCCGGGTCTCTGCCCTCGCCTCCGTAGCCGGCGGCCACCCGGTAAGGCCACGGAAAGTTGCCGCCGTCGTAGCTCCGCTCCGTCCCCACCTCGACGCTGCAGTCGTACGCGAGCCCGCGCTCCCGCAGGGCTGGAAAGAGCGGCGGACCGAGCTCGAGGAACGGCGCGCGAAAGCCGAGCTGCGCCGTTCGCGCGACGCCGAGACCGACCGCCGGCTCCGCGGCCCGCTCGCCGTCGAAGGGCTTCGAGAGCCAGTCGGAGCAGGTGGCGATCTCGGCGGCCCACTGGGCGCTGGTGAAGCCGGCGCCGTGCGAGTGGCTGTGCGTGTGGAGCCCGATCTCATGGCCGGCGTCGGCTGCGGCGCGCAGGGCGCGCTTGACGTTCTCGGGGCGATCGGCGTCGGGTGCCTCCAGGTAGCGGGTCGCGGAGTAGAACGCGATGCGGGCGGGTGCGCCGTCGAAGGTGCGCGGGTTGCCGCGACCGGGCGGGTTCCGCTTGCCGTCGAGGAGATCGACGACGAAGCGGATGCTGCCGGTGGTGTCCGACCCCGGCATCCCCGAGATGAAGTTGTCGTCGAAGCCGAGGAGCACGAAGAGCGGGACCGCCTCGGGGCGCAGGCCCGCCGGCGGCGACGAGGAGGCGGAGCCTCCGCTGGGGTCGGCCGCCACCGCGGTCGGCGGCACCGGAGCCACGGTGGGTGCGGAAGCGCACGAAACCGAGGTGGCGACGAGGGCGACGAGCGCGAGCGACGCCGGGAACGACGTCAGGGAGCGACAGCCAATCCGGCGCGTTGGAAGGGTCATTGCGCGGTTAGGATACGGCACATGCGAACCAGAACGCTCCGGGCGGCGGCCACGGCCGCCGGTGTGCCGGTCCCGTGCCCCGGCGAAAGGCTGCGCGGAAGCCACTCCTCGACCCCGACGCCGGTGTCGGCACGCGGCGCGGCGGCAGGGGCGTGGCGATGAAGACCGCCCACGAGATGCTCCAGTCGCCGGCGTTGCGCCGGCTGGTGGCGCGCCGCTGGGCGATCTCGCTCACCCTGACGGCCCTGCTGTTCCTGGCCTACTACGGATTCATCCTGCTCGTGGCGCTCGACAAGGACCGGCTGGCGACGAAGGTCGGCACGGTGACCACGCTGGGGATTCCCGTTGCCGTCGGCGTCATCGTCATCGCCTGGGCCCTGACGGCGATCTACGTGTCCTGGGCCAACCGCGTCTACGACCCGGCCGTCGACCGGCTTCGCGAGGAGCTCGAGAAGTGAACGACGGCACGCCAGCCACGACGCTCGGGCACCCGACCGCCGCCGCCGTCGGCTTCTTCCTCCTCTTCGTCGCCATCACCCTCGCCATCACCTGGTGGGCGGCACGGCGCACGCGCTCGACGCGCGAGTTCTACGCCGCCGGGCGCAGCATCTCGCCGTTGCAGAACGGGCTCGCGCTCGCCGGCGACTACATGAGCGCGGCCTCGTTCCTCGGCATCGCCGGCCTCGTGGCGATGAAGGGGTACGACGGAATGATCTACGCCACCGGCTGGCTCGTCGGCTGGCCGGCGCTGCTCTTCCTCGTCGCCGAGCCGCTGCGGAACCTCGGCAAATACACCTTCGCCGACGTCGTCGCCTTCCGGTTGCGCCAGAAGCCGGTGCGTGTCGCCTCCGCCATCGGCGGCATCCTCACCGTGCTCTTCTACACCATCGCCCAGATGGTGGGCTCCGGGAACCTCATCAAGCTGATGTTCGGCATCCCCTACGAGTGGGCGGTGACGCTCGTCGGCTCGGTGATGCTCCTCTACGTGCTCTTCGGCGGCATGATCGCCACCACCTGGGTGCAGATCACCAAGGCCGTGCTCCTGCTCGTCGGGGTGAGCGTGCTCACCCTGATGGTCCTCGCCAGCTTCGACTGGAGCCCGGGGTCTCTCTACGCCGCCGTGGCCGGCCAATACGGGCAGGCCGCGCTCGAGCCCGGCGGGCTGGTGACGAGCCCGATCGACGCCGTCTCCCTGGGGCTGGCGCTGATGCTCGGGCTGCTCGGGCTGCCGCACATCCTCATGCGGTTCTACACCGTGCCCGATGCCCGCGCCGCGCGCAAGTCGGTGCTCTATGCCACGGGCTTCATCGGCTACTTCTACGTCATCATTCCCATTGTCGGCTTCGGCGCCGCGGCCCTCGTCGGGCGCCAGCTCATCGGCGAGATCGACAAGGGCGGCAACATGGCGGCGCCGCTGCTCGCCGAGCGCCTGGGCGGCGAGCTGTTCCTCGGCTTCATCGCCGCCGTCGCCTTCGCCACCATCCTCGCGGTCGTCGCCGGCCTCACCCTCGCCGGCGCCTCCGCCCTGTCGCACGACATCTACGTGCACGTGGTCAAGGGCGGCGAGGCGGACGAGCGCGAGCAGGTGCGCGTCGCCCGCTGGGCCACGGTGGTCTTCGGCGTGCTGGCGGTGCTGCTCGGCATGCTCTTCAAGGGGCAGAACGTGGCCTTCATGGTCGGGCTCGCCTTCGCCATCGCCTGCAGCGCCAACTTCCCGGCGCTGCTGCTCTCCATCGTCTGGCGGCGCTTCACCACCGCCGGAGCCGTGGCGTCGATCCTTACCGGCGCGGTGCTCACCGTGGCTCTCATCGTCCTGAGCCCGACGGTCTGGGTGGACCTGCTGCACCGCGACGTGGCCCCCTTCCCGTTGCGCAACCCCGCCATCGTCTCGATGACGGTCTCGTTCCTCGTCGGCATCGTGGTGTCGCTCATGAGCCGGGAGCCGACGGCCGAGGCGTTCTTCGACGACGAGAAGCTGCGCACCTACTTGGGAGTGGGAGCCGAGTGAGGGCCGCCGCGGGTGCGATCGGAAGCCCAGCGCGAGCGCCGGGCCGGCTCGGTCACTGCCTCGGCTTGCGGAGGCTCGCCCAGGCCTGCCTCGCCACCGCCGCTGCCCTCCTCTACGGCTGCGCGGCGGCGCATCCACCCCAGCCCGCTGTCGCGCACGGCCGCACTCGCACGGCCGTGATCCTCGCCGTCAACGACGTCTATCGCATCGAGGGGGTCGAGGCCGGCACGACGGGCGGCATCGCCCGCCTGCGAACCCTGCGCCGCGAGCTCGAGTCCCGGCACCCGGACCTGCTCGTGCTGCACGCCGGCGATCTGCTCTTCCCCTCGCTGCTGAGCCGCACCTTCAACGGCGAGCAGATGATCAACACGCTCAACGTCCTCGACGGCGACTCCGCCGCCTTCGACGAGCGCATGTTCGTCGTCTTCGGCAACCACGAGTTCGATCTCGTGCAGCGCAGCCAGGCGGGGATCCTCGACCGCCGCGTCGAGGAGTCGCAGTTCCGCTGGGTCAACGGCAACGTGGTGTTCGCCGCCGGCGACGACGGTCAGCCGCTGGTCGCCGCCGGCAACCTGGCGCGGCGCTGGATCGTCGACAGCGGCGGCATCCGCGTCGGCATCTTCGGCCTGACGATCGACAGCCGGCGGCCGGAATACGCGCGCGAGTTTCTCGATCCCATCGCCACCGCGCGCGAGCTCGCCGCCGGGCTGCGGCGCGACGGTGCCGAGGTGGTCGTCGCGCTCACCCACCTCAACGCCCGCGACGACCGGCGGCTGCTCGCCACGCTCGGCGCCGACGGCCCCGACCTCGTTGTCGGCGGCCACGAGCACGAGCACCTCGCCTGCGAGGTGGGCGGCCGGCTGGTGTTGAAGGCCGATGCCGACGCGCGCACGGCGTCCGTCATCGAGCTGACCCTCGGCCCGGAAGGCAAGCTCGCCACCACCCACCGGCTCGAGGCTCTCTCGGCCGGCGTGGCGGAGGACTGCGCCGTGCGGGGCAAGGTGGACGCCTGGCTGGCGCGGCACGAAGGGTTCTTCTGCGGGCAGCAGCCGGCGAGCACGTCACCGCCCGATCCGCGCTGCCTCGGCGAGGTGCTCGGCCGCAGCGAGACCCGCCTCGAGGCCGAAGAGAGCAAGATCCGCGGCACCGAGACCAACCTCGGCGACTGGGTCGCCGACCGCATGGTGGAGGCGTTCGCGCCGTGCGGCGCGCAGGTCGCCTTCGTCAACTCGGGGTCGCTGCGGCTCAACCAGGACATCCCGGCGGGCCCGATCACCCGCCGCACGGTCGAGGAGCTCTTCGCCTACCCCGCGCCGATGCACCTCCTGCGCATCGACGGCAGGACGCTCGAGCGGGTGGCGGCGCACTCCATCGACGGCTGGCCGGGCGCCGGGAACTGGCTGCAGATCTCGGGCTTCGCCTTCACGCACGACACCGTGCGGCGCACCGTCTCGGGAGTCGAGCTCGAGACCGCCGGCGGCCGCCGCCCGGTGCGGCCGGACGAGGAGATCCTCGCCGTCACCCTCGGCTACCTCTTCGACACCGGCGGCGACCGCGACGGCTACACGATGCTGGACCCGTCGCTCGTCGTGCGCGACTGCCCGGTGAACGGCAGGGACCTCAAGGGCGAGGTCGTGATCCCCGCGCTGCGTGCCTCCGCTGGGGCGACAGGAGGGGCGATCGCGCCGCGGGTGGCGGGACGCATCCTCCAGCAACCGGCGCCGTCCGACGGCGGAGTCGCCGATCCCTGCGCCGGGGAGTGACGCCCGGCAGCCCGCTCGCAGCCGCTACAGCCAGCGGAAGCTCTTCGCCACGCGATCCCAGTGCTGCTCGTTGTCGGCGCCCTGCGGCGACCAGAGCGTGAGGCCGGCGAGCCTCCCGTTGGCGTGGAAGAGGATCGTCCGGTTCTCGACGCGCAGCTGCTTGCCGGTGGCCGGATCGGGGTCGGAGTTCGTCGTGTATCGGATCACCACCGCCGGACCCGCGGGGAGCGTGACGTCCTCGACGGAGAGGATCTCCGCGGCGCGGCCGCTCTTCTCGAGCTGCTTGGCCTCGAGGCCACGGGCGCTCGCCGCCGTCGGCGGCGTCGGGGACTCGCGCACCGCCACCCCCACGCCGTCCGGGCCGTCCAAGAAGGTGACCGCCGGGCCGTCGTCAATCCGTTCCCAACCTTCGGGCGCCTCGAGGGCGTAGCCGCCCTCGGCCGACTCGTAACTCGCGAACGCCTGCCCCGGCGGGATCACGCCGGGCGGGTTGGCCTCGGGGGGCAGCGGAGTTTCACCCTTCTCGCGACAGCCGCCGACGAGGGGGAGCAAGGCGAGAACGACGAGGATCGCAGGCAGCGAGCTGGTCTTCGGACGACGCATCGAGCACCTCCTGGCCGCCGCGGTCCCGGCGGAAGGCGCGTACCTTAGCAGGCTCTGGAGGAGAGTCTGGAGGGAAGACCTCGAGCACCGTGAAGTCGACCCAGTAGAGACCGGCGAGGTTCGGCACCTGCGCGACGAGTCGGTGCCCGATCTCGCGCGGCGGGTCGGCGAGGGACCTCCACCAGGAGCTGTCGGACCGGTAGCCGAACTGGTAGGCGACCGGCCACGGCGCGAAGGCCTTCCCCCACTCAGCGAACTCCGCGACCATCGCGTCGAGCGACGGGAAAGTTTGACTGTCGTCGACGAAGAGGATCCCCTCGCGCACGCTCGGCGGCATCTTCTCGACCAGCCAGTGCTTGAGGAAGAGCCGGTAGGCGGGGTCGTGCGAGCGCGCGGCGGCGAGCCAGGCGCGCGCGTCGGCGTCGCTCACCGGGTCGCCGTGGTCGGGGTCGAGCGAGCGGTACCACTCGACGTCGACGCCCACGCCGACGACGGAGCGGTGGTGTCCGTAGCGCGCGAGCAGCAGGTGGAGGAGCTTCTCCACCGAGGCGAAGCCGGGCTCGACCTGCAGCCAGACCTGCACCCCCGCCGCATCGAAGAGGTCGAGCGTCTCCTCATAGCGGTCGGCGGCCGAGAACCGGATCAGCGGGTCGTCGCTCGTTCCCGGGAAACCCAGCTCACAGCCGCGTCCCGCGAGCCGCCCGGCGATCCAGATGGTCCCCGGCACCGATCCGGGGAAGCGCGACGCCATCCGCTCGCCGACCGAGCGCCAGTAGGCCGGGCCGGGATCGTGGTCGGGTCCGTAGGGAGAGAACCGGAACCCCGCGGCGAGAGGCTCGCGGCGCTCCGCGTGCGCCCGTCCGTCGACCGCCAGCACCAGGAGCGCGAGCGCGACGAACGGAGCCCTCGACCTCAGCGCCTCGCCTCCGCCATCGGGTTGCGCCGCAGGAGCTCGCGCAGCGGCACCGTGGCGTTGGCGATCAGCGGCCGTGCCCAGAACCCGACGCTGGCGATGTAGCCCAGCGTGAAGTAGATCACCACCATGCTGACGCGCAGCCCGAAGCGATCTCCCAGCCAGCCCACGAGCAGCGAGACGAAGGCGCCGCCCACGATGCCGGTGCAGAGGATCCCGGAGAACGATCCGTGATGATGCGGAACCGAGTTGAGGGCGAGCGAGAAGATCACCGACCACATCACCGACAGGAAGAAGCCGAGCATCATGAACGAGTAGTAGGAGACCGTAGCCGGGCCGAAGAGCGCCGCCGAAAGCGTGGCGATGGCGGCGAGCGCGAAGGCGATGAGCACGCGCCGGGCGTCGAAGAGCTTGAGCATGAGCAGGCCGAGCAGGCAGCCCGCCGTCATCAGCCCCCAGAACATCGCCACCGCGTGCGCGCCCTGCACCTGCGGGTCATAGCCGTGGTACGTCGAGAGGAACTTCGAGATCCAGTTGGCGATCCCCTGCTCGGAGCCGACGTAGCAGAAGATGGCGATGAAGAAGAGCCAGACCGTGCGGTTGGCGAGAAGGTCACGGTGGGTCGCCCAGGCCCCGGGGCGTTCGTCCTCCTGGAGCTCGACCCGCGGTAGCCGCACGACCGCGAGCAGCACGACCATGAGGAGCGTGACCCCCGCGAACACCCAGTAGAGCGACACCCAGGGGAGCGCCGGCGGCACGCGCCCGGCGAGCACCGAAAGCAGCGGTCCCTCGGCGGACGGGGCGCCTGTCTTCAGGTGCGTGACGAGGTAGGAGTAGACGAGCGGGCTCAGGAACGATGCGGAGCCGAAGACCAGCTGGCCCATCACCGAATAGAAGGCGAAGTGCTCCTCGCCACCGGCGGTGCGCAGCAGGGGGTTGATGGCCACCTGCAGGATGGTCATGCCGATTCCGATCAGGAACAGCGAGCTGAGCGCCACGGCGAAGGTCGGCTTCGAGGCGAACAGCAGCGAGCCTGCGAAGGCGAGCGCGAAGGCCGCCACCATCACCCGCTTCTCGCCGTAGCGCTCGAGCAGCATGCCGGCGGGGATCGACATCACGCCGTAGGCGACGAAGAACGAGAACGGCAGGAAGCCGGCGAGGGCGAGGCTCAGGTGGAAGCCGTCGATGATGTCCGGGACGAGCGGCCCGAGGATGTTGGTGATGAACGAGATGACGAAGAAGACGAGAAAGACGAGGAGCACGATCAGCGGATAGCGCTTCGTCGCCATTTCAATGGCCTCCTTCGATGCTTGATTGGGTGCTCGACGGGGATCCGCCGACCGACGCCCGGCGCTCTGCCGTGCTGGGGAGGTTCATCCCCTGCCAGCGCAGCTGGGGATGCTCGCCGGCCAGCGCGTGGCGGGGGATGGTGCCGCGGATCTCGCGCCGTTCGCCCGGCAGCAGCGAGACGTAGTTGTCGTCCCAGTAGATCGGCGCCGCGAGCACGCCGCTCTTGCCGCCGACGAGCGACAGCTCGACGAAAAACGCGATCTTGTCGCTCTTGTTCTCCAGCGAGACGATCACCATCTCGCCGTCGTCCGTGCGCTCGAACCGGTGACTGACGTCGACCACCGCCTCGGGCAGGCTGGAGACCGGGCTCAGGTCCGCATAACGCGACACCGGCGTGACGAACCACTGGTGCTTCTTGTAGTCGAGGACGTCGTCCTGCGCCGCGAGCCAGTAGAAGTTGCGGGCGAGGACGGCGCCGTCGGCCCCGAGGATGCGGGTGTCGAGGAAGTAGACCGGCGGAGCGGCGGGCGCCCCCGACGCGCTCGCTTGGCGGCGCTTCTCGAGCTGCGCGAACGGGTCGAGGGTGACCACGTCGCGGCGCTCGCCGGCGGGCACGGCCACCGGCTTCGAAGCCTCGAAGAGCATTCGCGAGGCCGCGTCGTAGACCCGCACCTGCGCCGTCGCCCCGGTGAGCGCCGCGCCGGTGTCGTTGACCGCCACCACCTTACGCTCGCCGTAGTCGTAGGCGACGTGCAGCGGCTTGTTGGCGTTGCGCGTCGCGAAGTAGGCACCGTTGGGCACCAGGTACCAGTCGTAGAGCTGCCAGAACATGTCCGGCCACGCCGAGTTGAGCATCCACTGCACGACGCCCTTGGCGGCCGGACGGCGCAGCGAGAAGGACTCGAACATGGCGCGCATCGCCTCGTAGTTGGCGACCTGCGCCTTCTTCGCGAAGTCGCCGAGGCCGGTGGCCTTGCCGTAGCGCCCCTCGAGGGCCTTGGTGTAGAAGCCGAGGTCCTTGAACTCACCGCGACCGCAGTGGTAGCTCCACATGTCGTCGATGGGCCACCAGTGCTCCTTCGGCAGCATGCGCATGATGCTGCCGATCGGCGGCGGCTGGGCGCCGGGGCCGGTCTCGGTGTTGAAGCCGAAGGCGCCGCCGTTCTTGGTGTCGACGTACCAGTAGTTGGGCGGTACCCACTCGTAGGGCCCGTTCATCTTCACCGCCGTCGGCCCGGAGACCTCGCTCGTGCGTACCGAGCACGCGGCGAGCGGCGGGCGCGTCGGATCCACCTGCGAGAGCATGGCGCGGTAGCGGCGCTCGAGCTCCGGCTTGGCGAGCATGTCGCTCGCCAGGTTCCACACCACGACGCTCGGGTGGTTGCGGAAACGCACCACCTGGTCCCGCATCGAGGTGGAGAGGAGCTCCATGTCCGCCTCGGTGTCGGCGCCGCCGAAGGTCTCGTCGACGGGCGCGCCGAGGTAGTTCTCCCACTCCCACTGGCAGCTCCAGCCGACCCAGACCATGATCCCGTAGCGGTCGGCGAGGTCGTAGAGCTCGTGCGTGGTGCCCCAGAAGCCCTCGAGGCGGATGGTGTTGAGGTTCAGGTGCTTGACGTAGCGGATCTGGTCCTCGAGCCGCTGGTGGCTGTCGGCGAGCAGCAGGTCGTCCACCCAGCCGCCACCGCGCACGAGTACCTTCTTGCCGTTGACGATGTAGCCGCGGCCGTGCTCGTCGACGTAGTCGGCGACCTGGCGGATGCCGAAGTCGAGCCCGTGGCGGTCGGAGACCGCGCCGCCGGCCACCGCCTCGAGGTCGAGGTGGTAGAGGTTCGGCTCGCCGAGGTTGTTCGGCCACCACACCCGTGGCGAGCGCACGAGCAGCTGCGGCACCTCGGCGGGCGTCAGCGCGACGTCGCGCGCCTCGCGCGGCGCCAACGAGAGCTTGTGCTCGAAGGGGACGTCCCCGAGCTTGCCGCGCAGGGTCACCTGCTGCGCGCCGGCGGTGTGGTTGGTGACCCGGCCACCGAGCGTGAGCCGGGCGTTGGCGAGGGTCGGGAGGTCGAGCTCGCTGCGCACGAAGACGTCGTCGAGCGACACTCCCCGGGTGCGGCGCAGCTCGACCTCCCTCCAGACCCCCATGTTGCGGTCGGGAGGTGGCGGGTTCCAGTCGACGAAGCCGATGGTGAAATCGCCGCCGACGGGCGGGTGGACGAGAAGGGCGAGAGCATTGACGCCATCGCGCAACTTGCCGGTGACGTCGAGCTCGAAGGTGCGGAACGAGCCGCGCACCTGGTCACGGCCGGCGATGAGCTCGCCGTTGAGCCAGACCTCGGCGCTGTAGTTGATCCCATGCAGGACGAGCCGCGACTCCGCCGGCAGCGGCGCCGCGACGGCGAACTCGGTGCGGTACCACCAGGGGACGGCGAAGCGCACCGCGGGGATGGCCTCGAGGTTCTTGCCCGTGTAGGGATCGGGGATCTCGCCGCTGGCAACGAGCGCGGCGAGCACCGTCGTCGGGATCTTGGCGGCGGTCCAGCCCGCGACGTCGTACCCCGCGCGCGAGACGGCGGCGCCGCCGCCCTCGAGCCCGGCGGACGACCGCAGCTGCCACCCGTCGGCGAGGAGGGTGCTGGGCTCGTCGGGCAGGGTCCGCGGCCCCGGCGTCGAGCCCTGGCCGAGGGCGGGCGTCGCGAGGACCAGCGACACCAGCAGACAGGTGAACAGGAAGACGATTCCGACCCAGTAGCCGACCGGCGCGCCGCTGGCTCCCGAACTCGGTTTCTCTGCGCGTGCCATCACTCGCTCGACCTCCTTCGCGTGCTGGGGGGGCGAAGGCGCCGGTCCCGTTCCCGCGTGCCGGCGCTTGACACCTTCGAGGGCCGAATGGTATCACGTAAATCGATTTAGCAACCCTCGATCGACGGCTTCGGAACCAACTTCGGCAGACACGGATGGAGCACCCGACAAACCTCGCATGAGCCTCCACGAAGAGATCCGTGAGCAGCCGGCCGTTCTCGCGCGCCTGCTGGCGGGACAGGCCGATGCCGTGCGAACCGTGGCGCGCGAGCTTCGCGGCCACCGCGTCCAGTGGGTCCTCCTCGCCGCCCGCGGCACCTCCGACAACGCGGGGCTCTACGCCCAATACGTCTGGGGCAGCCGCAACCGGCTGGCGGTGGCCATGGCGACGCCGTCGCTCTTCACCCACTACGGCACGCCGCCGGCACTCGCCGGGGCGCTGGTCGTCGGCATCTCGCAGTCCGGGCAGTCCCCCGACATCGTCGGCGTGCTCGCCGAGGCGCGCCGTCAGGGAGTGCCGACGCTCGCCATCACCAACGAGCCGACGTCCGCCCTCGCCCGCGAGGCCACCTGGGTGCTCCCCACCGGCGCCGGGCCAGAGCTCGCCGTGGCGGCGACGAAGACCTACACGACGCAGCTCCTGTCGATCGCCATGCTGTCGGCGGCCTTGCGCGACGACGAGGAGAGCTTCGCCGCCCTCGACGGCGTGCCCGCTGCCGTGGCCACCGCGCTCGCGCTCGACGAGGCGATCGCCGCGGCGGTCGGCCGCTATCGCGAGATTGCGCGCTGTGTCGTCCTCGGTCGCGGGTTCCACTACGCCACCGCCTGCGAGTGGGCCCTGAAGCTCGAGGAGCTCACCTACGCCGTGGCCGAGCCCTACTCCACCGCGGACTTCCGCCACGGCCCGCTGGCGATGGTCTCCGCCGGCTTCCCCGTGCTCGCCGTGTCCCCTGGCGGGGCCGTCCACGCGGACGTCCTCGCGTTGCTCACCTCCGTCGTGCGCGAGCGCGGGGCCGATCTCGTGGCGATCTCCGACCGCGACGACCTGCTGGCGCTCGCCACCACACCGCTGCGGCTCGCGGCCGATCTGCCCGAGTGGCTGCGGCCGATCGCCGACATCGTGCCGGCGCAGCTCTTCTGCTACCACCTCGCGACCGCCATGGGGCGCGACACCGAGAAGCCGCGCGGGCTGTCGAAGGTGACGAAGACCTGGTGACGCGGGGGAGGCGGCGGAAACCCGGCGCCGGCGGGCTCAGCCCGGGTTCTTCTGCACTTCGCCGGTCATGGGGACGAAGCGCACCGGTGCGACGGTGCGCTTCTCGATGCCCTGCGGCGTCTTGGTGATCAGCAGCAGGTCCTGGACGAAGGAGCCCACGGGCACCACCATGCGGCCACCGACCTTCAGCTGGTCGAGCAGCGGCTGCGGGATCTTCGGCGGGGCGGCGGTCAAGATGATGGCGTCGAAAGGCGCCTCCTCCGGCCACCCCTTGTAGCCGTCACCTACCCGCACGTGCACGTTCTGGTAGCCGAGCTGCTGCAGCGTGCCGCGGGCCTGCTTGCCGAGCTCGTCGATGATCTCGATGGTGAAGACCTGACCGGCCACCTTCGACAGCACCGCGGCGTGATACCCCGAGCCGGTGCCGATCTCGAGCACCTTGTCGCGGCGGTCGAGGTCGAGCAGCTCGGTCATCAGCGCCACGATGTAGGGCTGCGAGATGGTCTGTCCCCAACCGATGGGAAGCGGCGCGTCGCCGTAGGCCTTGTCGCGGCTCTCGTCGGGGATGAAGAGGTGGCGCGGCACGCTCTCCATGGCGCGCAGCACCTCGGGCTGGTGGACTCCGCGCTCGTGGATCTGCTGCTCCACCATGTCGCGCCGCGGCGAGACCCACGGGTCGTCGCGTTGCCCTGGCTGCCCCTGATCGCCCTGCGTTCGAGATGTCACGGCTGGAGTGGTCATGGCGCCGACGACCGCGGCGAGGATCGCGGCGTGCGCCGCCCGGCGGATGTGTTGTCGAATCACCGCGCCCCCTCGCGACGATAGACGACGCGGCCGCCCACCACCGTCAAGTCTACGCGAGCGCCGGGGATCTCGGCCGCCGGGACCTTCATCGGGTCATGCGCGAACACCACCAGGTCGGCGCGCTTGCCCACCTCCAGCGAGCCCGTCTGGTCGTCGAGGAAGAGCGACCAGGCGGCGTCGGCCGTGAACCCGCGCAGCGCCTCCTCGCGGGTCAGCCGCTGCTCTGGGAGCCAGCCGCCGGCGGGCTTGCCGTCGAGGTCCTGGCGGGTGACCGCCGCGTACAGCCCGAGCAGCGGGTCCGGGCGCTCGACCGGGAAGTCGCTGCCGAGCGCGAGGCGCGCTCCGGCGCCGAGCGCGGTGCGCCACGGGTAGGCACGGTCGAGCCGTCCCGGCCCCAGGCGGTCAGGCACCCAGGGCATGTCCGAAGTCGCGTGCGTCGGCTGCATCGAGGCGACGATGCCGAGCCGGCCCATGCGCTCGAGGTCCTGACGGCGGACGATCTGCACGTGCTCGACACGCCACCGCAGCTCCGGGTGCGGCGCGCCGCCAAGCGCGGCCTGCATGGCGTCGATCGCCTGTTGGTTGCCGCGGTCGCCGATGGCGTGGATCGCCACCTGGAAGCCGCGACCGCGGGATAGCTTCGCGACTCGCTCGAGCTCCGCCACCGGGGTGACATCGAGACCCCGGTTGCCGGCGTCGTCGGAGTAGGGCTCGATCATCGCCGCACCGCGCGAGCCGAGGGCGCCGTCGGCGTAGAGCTTGACGCCGCGCAAGGTGAGCATCGCGTCGTCGCTGCGGAACGGGCCGGCCGCGAGCCACTGCGGGAGCTGCGGCGCGGCGCCGCTCCAGAAGAGGGCGACGCGGACCGGCAGGCGCCCGGCCTCCTGGAGCGCGCGATACGCGGCGGCCGAGTCGGCGCCGACGCCCATGTCGGTGACGGTCGTGAGCCCGAGGGACGCCGCCGCCTGCGCCGCGGCGAGCAGGTGGCGCTGCCGATCGGCCGCCCCCGGCGGCGGCACGCGCGCCTCGTAGCGCGCCGTCGCACTGTCGACGAGGACGCCGGTCGGGGCGCCGCCCTCGCGCAGGATGCGTCCGCCGTCGGGATCCTGATCCGCGGCGGCGAGGCCGACGGCGCGCATGGCGGCGGCGTTGAGCAGCGAGGCGTGACCGTCGACGCGCTCGAGCCACACCGGATGATCGGGAACTGCCGCGCTCAACGCCCCGTGGGTAGGAAAGGCCTTCCCCGGCCAGCGGTTCTGATCCCAGCCGCGTCCGCGGATCCAGGCCCCGGCGGGGGCCTTGGCGGCCGCCGCCGAGACGCGCTGGATCACTTCCTCGTAGCTCGCAGCGCCGTTCAGGTCCACTTGCTCGAGGAACTCGCCGAGTCCCTCGAGGTGGGAGTGGGCGTCGATGAGGCCCGGCGTCACCGCCCGTCCGCCGAGCTCGATCACCTCGGTGCGCGGCCCGACGAATGGCGACACGCCGGCGTCGGCGCCGACGTAGACGATGCGACCGCCGCGCACGGCGATGCTGCCGGCGGTGCCGCCAGGCTCGCTCACCGGATGGCCACTCGCCGGACTCGCGCTCACCGGATAGAGCGTGCCGTGACGCAGCACGAGGTCGGCCCCGTCCTGCCCAGCGGACGCCGCAAGGCTCGCGCCTGAGGTCACCACAGCCATCAACATCGCCGCTCGGAACGTGGTCAGCACCTTGGGTTCATTGCCTTTCCCGACCGCGAGGGGGCCGCGCGCACCACCGCCGCGCGTCATTCTCGCAGGGAAATTTTGCAACCGGCAAGCCAGACCCGGATCGTGCGATGATGGGCGCTCCCACTCCTACGCCCAACCGTCGCCGGGAGGTACCACCGTGCCGAGCCGGTCAGCCGTTCTCGCCCTCCTGCTCCTTCTCGCCGCCGCGACCGCCTTGTTCGCGCCGCCGCTGCCGAATCCGGGTTCTGCGGACGAGCAGATGCTCGCCATCGGCCGTGACGTCCCGGGCTTCGGCGGCCTCTTCGTCGACGCCCGCGGAGGCATTCACGTCTATGTCCTCGACCCGGCGCGCGACGGCGGCCTCGCCGCGAAGGCGCTCGGCCCGCGCGCCACGGTGCTGGACGGCGACTACCGCTTCGATGAGCTGCTCGCGTGGCGCTACGCGCTTCGCTCCCTGCTCTCCTTCGACGGCGTCACCACCCTCGACGTCGACGAGGCGCGCAACCGCGTCGTGCTCGGCGTCGAGCCTTCGCTCGGAGCCGAGGCCCGCGCGGCGCTAGCGACGCGCCTCACCGCCACCGGCATTCCTGCCGGCGCGGTCGTGCTCGCGGACATCGGCGCCGTGCGCGAGCTGCCGGCGGACCGCGCCACGGCCGCTGCCGTTGCACCGGCGACCGTGCAGGGCAAGTTCCGGCCGGCGCCCGGCGGCGTGCAGATCGTCTTCTCCGGCCGCTTCGTCTGCACGCTCGGGTTCAACGCCGTGCTCGGCCGCGACTTCGGCTTCGTCATCAACGACCACTGCACCGAGGTGCGGGGCGAACCCGACGGCACGGCCTACTCGCAGGGCATCCCGGGCGACGGCATCATCGGCAGCGAGGTGAGAGACCCGTCGTTCATCACCGAGGGCTGTCCGGTCGACCGCCGCTGCCGCATGAGCGACAGCGCGTTCGCGCGCTACACCAAGAAGAACCTCGGCGTCCTCGGCCGGGTCGCGAGAACGACGGCGCAGGGCGACGTCGAGGGCTCGCTGCGGGTCTCGCCGCCCGGCTCGCGCTTCACGGTGATCGGCAAGGCCCCCGACCCGCTCGTCGGGCAGCAGGCGCACAAGGTCGGGCGCACGACCGGCTGGACGGCCGGCGAGGTGGTCGGCACCTGTGTCGATGCCAACATCAGCACCAACGACGTGACCCTCTTCTGCCAGACCTTCGTCGCCGCCGGCAGCGGTCCGGGCGACAGCGGTAGCCCGGTGTTCGCCCGCGCCGGCGGTACTCAGGCGCGGCTCATGGGGATCCTCTGGGGAGGCGGCACCCACCCCGTGTTCGGCCAGTTGTTCATCTTCAGCCCGCTCTCCGCGATCGAGCAGGAGCTGGGAGCGCTGAAGGTCAACTGAATCGGTCGCGCTGGCCGCTCGCGGGGGAGGTTCCGTAGCTCTGCTACGCTCGCCGCCCCTCGATGTCGGAAAGCACGTTGATCCCTGCGGACGAAGCGCTGGCGCTGCTGCGTGAGGCCGTAGCCCTCTCGCCTGCCGACGAGACGGCGATCAGCATGGTGGAGGCTCGCCGCCTGGTGGCCGGGCTTCGCGGCGGCGGGCAGCGCTCGCAAGTCGAGACGCGTTCCCGGCTCGAGGGAACCGTGCAGGTCCGCGTCATCGAGGCCGGAAGGCTGGGTGTCTATCGAGCGGACGGCGCCACGCCCTCCGATCTGGCATCGGCGATCCGCCAGGCGATGGCGCAGGCGCGAGGCGCGGAGCCGTTGTCCCCCGAGCTGCGGCTCACACCGGAGGACGCCTCGCCCGTCGAGGAGGGGCCACCCCTCTTCGACGACGAGATCGCCGCGTTGACCGCCGAGGAGGGGCAGCGCCGCGTGCGTGAGCTCGCCGCCGAGCGCGAGCAGGCGCGGCTGTCGTGGTCGGAGTCGGCGCTCACGGTGGTGACGAGCCGCGGCTTCTCCCGCCACCTGCGCGCCACCAGCGCCGCGCTCGAGGTGCGCTGCGGCCGTCACCCTGGAGCGGGCTTCGCCGCCGCCGCGGCACGGACGCTCGAGCTGCTCGACGCACCGGCGGTGTTCGCTCGCGCGCGCCGTCGCGACGCGAGCTCCGATCCGGCGGAGTGGACCGCGCCCTCCGCGATCGTGCTGTCGCCGGAAGCCACCGCAACCCTGATCGCCGCCTTCGGCGCCCACGGCCTCGCCGCCGCGGCGTGGGCGGCGGATGGGTGCTTCGGCCACGCGCACCGCGAAGCCCCCGCGCTGGCTCCAGGGCTCACCCTCGTCGAGGACGGGTCGCACCCTGACTGCCTCCCGTTCCCCCTCGACACGACCGGCGCCCGCCGGCGCGCCGCCACGCTCGTCGCCGATGGAGTCCTGCGCGGTCCTGTGGCCGACCCGATCGAGGCCGCGGCGCTGGGAGTGCTGGCCACGCGCCCGACGCTCACCGGCGAAGAGAGCGGCCCCGAGCACCTCGTCGCGCTGCCCGGCGGCGTTGCCGAGGACGACCTGCTGGCGGCGGCGGGCGACGGGATCTTCGTCTCGCACCTCGACCCGTTCGACTGCTGGGACGACGCCGCCCTCACCGCACGCACCATCGCGCGCGGCGTCCACCGGATCGAGCGCGGCGCCCTCGCCGCCCCGCTCCCCGACGTGGAGTGGCGGGTCTCGCTGCGCGGGGCCCTCGCCGCGGTCCGCGCCCTCGGCAACGAGCTGGTAGTCATCCCCGCCGAGCGTGGATGGCTGGGAGGCACCGGTGCGCCGGCGGCGCTGCTCGGGCCCGTCGGGGAGTGGGAACCGATCTAGTGTCCCGATACCGTGATTCGGGACACTAGGCGGGTGCCGGCGGCGCCGTCGAGCGTCGCAGCAGCACGACCGTCTGGTCGTCGCCCTGCGCGGCGCCGGCGCCGAAGTCGCGCAGCGCGCGGTCGAGCACCGAGCGCACCTCGGCGAGCGGAGCCGTCTGATGGTCCCGCAGGAGCCGCTGCAGACGGCCGAGGCCCCACTCCTCGTCAGTCGGCGACGACGCCTCGGTGACGCCGTCGCTGTAGAGGCAGAGGAGGTCGCCCGGCTCGAGCCCTATCGTCTTCTCGCCGTAGGCCGGGCCCTGCAGCAGCCCGAGCGGCACCGACGAGGCCCCGAGCAGCTCGAGGGTGCCGTCGCGACGCAGCAGCACGCCCGGGTTGTGACCGGCGTTGACGTAGACGAGCTCGCCAGTGGCGGCGTCGAGCGCCACCAGCAGCAGCGTCACGAACTTGTTCGAGGCCGAGAACTCGATCAGGTGCTGGTTGACCGCCTGCAACATTCCCGGCGTGCTCTCGCCACGCGCGAGCAGGAGCCGCAACGCCGAGTGCAGGGTCGACACGAGCAGCGCCGCCGAGACGCCCTTGCCCGAGACGTCCGCCACCAGCATCGCGAACCTGCCGTCGGGGAGCGGCACGACGTCCCAGTAGTCGCCGCCGACGTGCCGTGCCGGACGTGTCCAGCCCAGCACCTCGTGACCGGGCAGGGCGGGGAGCGCGCGCGGGAGGATCCCCTGCTGGATCTGTGCGGCGAGCTCCATCTCGCGCTCGAGCCGCTGCTTCTCGAGCGCCTCCTGGTGCAGGCGCGCCTGCTCGAGCGCCAGCGCCGCCTGGTTGGCGAAGAGCGAGAGCGCGCGCCGGTCCTCGTCGGGGAAGGGGCCGACGCCGCTGCGACTCTCCTTGTCGCCCACCACGAGCACGCCTCGCGGCTCCTCGTCCACCTCGATCGGCACCGCGAGCAGGTAGCGCGCCTGCGGCAGGAGGTCGGCCGTCTCGGCCGCCACACCGACGGCGAGTCCCTCGCGGGCAGTGCCGCCGATCGTGCTCTGCAACCTGTAGCGTCCCTGGTGCGCGCCGGCCGAGTCGTCACGCAGGTAGAGGGCGCCGCGCCGCGCGTCGAGCAGCGACACGGCACGCAGCAGGATCTCCTCGGAGACCTGGGAGAGGTCGAGAGTCGAGGTGAGGGCGAGGCCGACGTCGTAGATGGCCTCGCGTTCGACGCCGCGGTATTTGGCGTCGAAGTCGAGCCTCTTCACGCTCTGCCGCAGCCGGCAGAGCCGGAGGCCGAGCGCGAGGAGCAGCCCGAGCGGGTGCGGCAACTCCTCGGCGACCTCGGTCCCGGTGAGCAGGATCCCTCCCGAGAGCGGTTGCGACGGCCACGGGATGGCGAGACCACGGGCGAGCGACGGGGGAAAATCCGCCGACCCCAGTCGCGCGCACGACTCGTAGCCGTCGTCGCCCTCGAGATAGGCGGCGAGGTCGTCGACCCCCAGCACCTCGCGGCAGAGCTGGAGGGTCTCGCGCAGGAAGAGAGCCTCGGCGCCCTCCTCCTGCAACAGCGCGTAGAGCCGCCGCTGCCGTTCGGCGTGGATCGGCAGCAACATGGTGCCGCTCATGGCACGGCCTACGTGCCGGCGGGCGGCGCGGCGGCGGAGAGCAGCTCGGAGAGGGCCGTCGCCTCGTCCGGATAGACCTGGGCGTATTGGGTAAGTCCCATGATGTGGAAGGTCTTCTGGATGGTCGGCGTCAGGTTGCAGAATGCGAGCCGCCCTTGCAGCTCCAGCATCCGTTCGAGCACTTCGATGAGGATCGAGATGCCGATCGAGTTGACGATCTTGCTGCCCGCGAGGTTGAGAAGGAGCGTCCGGTACCCTTCTTCGATCAGCGAGTTGGCAGCCTGGGCGATCTCTTCACCGCCCTGGTTGTTGATGTACCCCTCGGTATTGACCACGGCCAGACCGTCCCGGCGGTCCACCCGTACCTTCAAGCTCTCGGTCATCGCGTCGTTCCCTTCACTTCCCGGCGAGCCCTAGATCTTCTTCCGCATCACCACGACCGTGCCGTGGCTGCCCGACTCGATCTCGACCTCGTCGACGAGGCGGCGGATGAGCGTCAATCCCCAGCCGCGCTTGCGGGGCCGCCCCTCCTCGTTTCGCATCGTACCCCGGAGCACCGGCTCGGGAAACCCCACCCCGGTGTCGCGCACCGTCACCTGCACCAGCTCGGCCCGCTCGTCGCCGAGCAGCGCCAGGCTGACGTAGACGCGGCCGTCGCTCGCCCCGCTGTGCTCAGACGCGTTGATGAACGCCTCCTGCACGGCGAGCCGCAGCTCGTCGATGCGGTCGGGGTCCATGCTCGCCTCGATGGCGATCTCGGACGCTTCTTCGCCCGCCTCGAGCTCCTTGTCGGGGAGCATCGGCAGGACGAAGTCCTTCTGGAGCAGACAACGCATCCCGGTTGCCCCGTTAGTCTCTGAGGGCTCGCGCAGATCCAAGCCTAGGGTCCAATAAGCCGGGCCGGATCTTAGAAGGTCAGGTAGACCTGCAGGAAGTAGACGAACAGGGGATGGATCTGGTCCTGGACGAGGAGCCAGCCGAAGCTGGTGACGGTCCCGACGGCAAGAATGAGCTGGAGTGGTAGATCGGGCAGGGCGGCGACGCGCTTCCGGACGGACTCGATCATGATTGGATCTCCTTCCCGCGCTGGCTCAGAGCAAGGGCCAGGCCAGGCGCCGGGCGAGAGATGCAACCCCTTTAGAATCATCCGCTTAAGAGTCCTTTCACAGAGACTGAAACATCGACGAATCTGAGACAATATGCCTCATACCCAAAGTCGCGAGCGGATGCGTGACCTGTGGCGCTTGTGACGCCTGGGTTACGGGCCAAAGCGACATAATGTCTCGATAGGGACAATTTGACTCCCAAATCGTGCCTCCACGGAGCGCTCAGAAGCCCTTGCGGTGCAGGGTCCGGCGGTTGACGCCGAGGAGCTTCGCTGCAGCCGATTTGTTACCGCTGACGAGCCGCATGACGCGGGCGATGTGACGCTCGGTCACCTGCTCGAGGCCCATCATCCCCGCCTCGTCGGGCGCCGACGAGCCGGCGCCCAGCAGCGAACGGACGAGCTCCGTGTCGACGCGCCCGCCGGCGTCGACACGGCCCGGGGCGAGCGAGATCGCACCCTCGACGACGTTCTGGAGCTCGCGCACGTTGCCCGGATAGTCCCAGGCGAGCAGGAGTGCCAGCGCATCGCGGTCGAAGCGCGGCTCGGCGATCCCCTCGCGGGCGCAGAACTCTCGGGCGAAGTGACGCACGAGATAGGCGATGTCCTCGCGCCGCTCGCGCAGCGGGGGAAGCTCGATGTCGACGCCGCGCAGGCGGTAATAGAGGTCCTCTCGGAAGCGCCCGTCGCGGACGAGCTGCTCGAGGCTGCGGTGGGTGGCCGCGACGACGCGGGTGTCGACCTTGATCGGCTCGCGCCCGCCGACGCGGACGACCTCGCGCTCCTGCAGCGCGCGCAGGAGCTTGACCTGCAGCGGCAGCGCCAGGTCGCCCACCTCGTCGAGGAAGAGGGTGCCGCCGTGCGCCAGCTCGAACTTGCCGCGGCGCGCAGTCACGCCGGTGGCGACACCCCCCTCGATGCCGAAGAGCTCGCTCTCGAGCAGCGACTCCGGGAGCGCCGCGCAGTTGAGCGCGATGAGCGGCCCGGTACGGCCCGATTGCACGTGCAGGAGGCGCGCGATGAGCTCCTTGCCGGTGCCGCTCTCGCCGCGCACCAGCACGTTGACGCCGCGTGGAGCGATGCGCTCGACCCGTTCGAGCGCGGCGCGCATCACCGGCGCGTGCGCGACGATGCGTCGCCCCTCCACCTCGGAGACGAGCTCCCCCTTGAGGGCGCGGTTCTCCTCCTCCAGGACCTCGCGCTCCTGCGACAGCCGCTCCACCTGGCGCGCGTTCTCGAGCGCCACCCCGCCGAGCGCCGCCACGGACTCGAGAAAGCGGCTCTCCTCCTCCGAGAAGGACAGCTCCCCCGCGGCGCGCGACTCCTTGTCGAGCACCGCGAGGACGCCGAGCGTCTCGCCGCGGTAGGCGATCCGCGTCGCCAGCAGCTCGCGGAAGTTCCTCCCCGCGAGGCTGCCCCCGGAGCGCTGGACCACCCCGTCCCGCGCTTCGATGTCCCGCCAGAGCGGCGCCTCCACGAGCTTGTCCGACGGACCCTCCGCCGGCCACCCCACGCTGGAGACCGCCCGCAGCCCGCCGTCGTCGGTCCGCGTCGCCGCCACCGCGGCCCGGGGGTCCATCACCGCGCAGACGCGCTGCAGCAACTCTTCCACCAGCTCGGGCTCGGGCCGATGCGCCTGCAGCGCGAGCGCCAGGTCGTAGAGCGTCTCGAGCTGGAGGATCCGACGCTTCTCGAGCAGGGGTGCGGCGGGCATGACGTTTCGTCGCGCACCGACGCCCTTGCAGACCGGCCCTCGGGGCGCGCTTGTGACTTATTGTCGCATCCCTGCCGACCAGATGGGCCCGGGACGGGCCGGTGGGGCCGCGCCTCCGGTGCCCGAGCCGCGGCCGTTCCTACCCGGCCGCGACCAAGGGCGCCCCCGCCAGCACCTTCTTCAGGTATTCACCGGTGTGGCTCGCGGCCACTTCGGCGATCTCTTCCGGCGGCCCCGCGGCGAGGAGCTTCCCGCCGCCGCTGCCCCCCTCCGGCCCGAGGTCGATCACCCAGTCGGCGGTCTTGATGACGTCGAGGTTGTGCTCGATGACGATCACCGTGTTGCCGAGGTCCGCGAGCTGGTGCAACACCCGCAGCAACTTCCGCACGTCGTCGAAGTGCAGCCCGGTCGTCGGCTCGTCGAGCAGGTAGACGGTGCGCCCGGTCGCGCGGCGCGACAGCTCCGTAGCGAGCTTCACGCGCTGCGCCTCGCCGCCCGAGAGCGTCGTCGCCGGCTGCCCCAGGTGCAGGTAACCGAGCCCGACGTCGTCGAGCGTCGCCAGGATCCGTTCGATCGCCGGCACGTTCTGGAAGAGCTCGCGCCCCTGCTCCACCGTCAGCTCGAGGATCTGCGCGATGTTGAGGCCCTTGTAGTGCACCGCCAGCGTCTCGCGGTCGTAACGCTTGCCGCCGCACACCTCGCAGGGCACGTAGAGGTCGGGCAGGAAATGCATCTCGATCTTGATCTGCCCCTCGCCCGCGCACGCCTCGCAACGCCCGCCCTTGACGTTGAAGCTGAAGCGCCCTGGCTCGAACCCTCGCATGCGGGCCTCCGGCGTCTTCGCCATCAGCGAGCGGATGTGCCCGAACACCTTGGTGTAGGTGGCGGGGTTGCTGCGCGGCGTGCGCCCGATGGGGCTCTGGTCGATGGCGATCACCTTGTCGAGGTGCCGCATGCCGCTCACTTTGTCGTGCTCGCCGGGCACCTCGCCGGCGCGGTGGAGGTAGCGCGCGAGCTGCTTGTGGAGCACGTCCTCGACCAGGCTGCTCTTGCCCGAGCCCGACACTCCGGTGACGGCCGTGAAGAGACCTAGCGGGAACCCCACGGTCAGGTTGCGGAGGTTGTTGTGGCGCGCCCCCTCGACGGTGAGCCAGCGGTCCTTCTTGGGCTCCCGCCGCGCCGGCACCGGTACCGAGAGCTCGCCACGCAGGTACTTGCCGGTGAGCGACTCGGCGCTGCGCGCGATCGCCTCCGGCGGACCTTCCGCCACCACCGACCCGCCATGCACGCCGGCACCGGGCCCGAGATCCACGACCCAGTCGGCGGCGAGGATCGTCTCCTCGTCGTGTTCGACGACCAGCACCGAGTTGCCGAGGTCGCGCATCCCCTTGAGGGTGGCGATGAGCTTTGCATTGTCGCGCTGGTGCAGGCCGATCGACGGCTCGTCGAGCACGTAGAGCACACCCATGAGCTTGCTGCCGATCTGGGTCGCCAGGCGGATGCGCTGGCTCTCGCCGCCGGAGAGGGTCGCCGAGGCGCGCTCGAGCGAGAGGTAGCCGACGCCGACGTCCTCGAGGAAGCCGACGCGGTCGAGCACCTCCTTGAGGATCTTCTCGGCGATGCGACGCTCGCGGGGCGTCAGGTCCGCCTCGAGCGCCGCCACCCGCTTGCGCAGCTCGGCCACCGGCATCGACGACACCTGGTGCAGGTCGAGCCCGGCGACCTTCACCGCCAGCGCCTCGGGCCGCAGCCGCTTGCCCTGGCACGTCGGGCAGGTCGTCATCGACATGTAGCGCTCGATCTCGGCGCGCACCATCTCGGAGTCGGTCTCCTTGTATTTGCGCTCGAGCGAGGTGACGACGCCCTCGAAGACACCACGCCACTGATAGCTGCTGCGCGGCCCGCTCATCTTGAACTCGAGCTCGCGTTCGCCGCTGCCCCAGAGCAGCACCTCGCGCACTTCCTTGGGGAGCTGGCTCCACGGCTGCGATAGCGAGAACCCCATCGCCCGGGCGAGGGTCTTGACCATCGACATGCGGATCGAGCGGCCGTTCGGCTGCCACGGCCCGACGGCGCCGGCGTCGAGTGACCGCTCGGGATCGACGACGACTTTCTGCGGGTCGACGCGCTGCAGGGTGCCGAGCCCGGTGCAGGTCGGACAGGCGCCGTAGGGGCTGTTGAAGGAGAAGAGGCGCGGCGTGATCTCCGTCAGGCTGGTGCCGCAGTCGGCGCAGGCCCAGCTCTGGGAGAGCGTCTCCTCGGGCGCCCCTTCGACGGCGAGGGTGACGAGGCCACTGCCCACCTTGAGCGCCGTCTCCAGCGAGTCGGCGACGCGACGCTCGATGCCGGGCTTGACGACGAGGCGGTCGACGACGACGTCGATGTCGTGCTTCTTCTTCTTGTCGAGTTCGGGGAGGTCGCCCGAGAGCTCGACGGTCTTGCCGTCGATGCGGGCACGCACGAACCCTTCTTTGGACATCTGCGCGAGCTGCTTCTTGTATTCGCCCTTCTTGCCGCGGACGTAAGGGGCGTAGAGGACGAGGCGGCTGTTGGCGGGCAGCGCCATCACGCGGTCGACCATCTGCTGCACGGTCTGCGGGCGGATGACCTTGCCGCATTCCGGGCAGTGGGGCACGCCGACGCTGGCGAAGAGGAGGCGCAGGTAGTCGTGGATCTCGGTGACGGTGCCCACGGTCGAGCGAGGGTTCTTGGCGACCGTCTTCTGCTCGATGGAGATCGCCGGCGACAACCCTTCGATCGAGTCGACGTCGGGCTTCTCCATCTGCTGCAGGAACTGGCGCGCGTATGCCGAGAGGGACTCGACGTAGCGGCGCTGGCCCTCGGCGAAGAGGGTGTCGAAGGCGAGGGTGGATTTGCCCGAACCCGAGACGCCGGTGATCACCACCAGCTGGTTGCGGGGGATGGAGAGATCGACGTTCTTGAGGTTGTGCTCGCGGGCACCGCGGATCGAGATCGTGTCCATGGAGGGGGTGACTCTAGCAGGCGGAACTGCGGCGGTAAATGACAATCGTGCAACTCTGCAACTCGGGGGCGGTCGGGGCGAATTCCAGCCCTCGGAGAACGGGAGGCGGCCGTAGTCAACCGGCCGGCGAGCGCGGGCCCGACCTCGCCTCCAGTAGTGGTTCCTGGAAGGCCGAGATGGAGAGAGGGAGGGGCTGTCCCCTCCCTCTCGAAAATGCTGGCGGTCGTTCGCCGACGTTGCCTCCCCACGCGGTAAGGGTGGGGGGCTTTGGAACTAGCGCCGCGGGCGGCGGGGCTTCACCGGCTTCTTCTTCGCGGCGAGGTCGGTGATGCTGCGCGCGGCTTCGGGGGTCATGACGACCATGGCGGGGTCGAAGAAGTCGACGCTCGACGCGGTCGGGTTGCCGATGCCGTTGGTGCCGAAGACGAACGGGTAGAGGTCCACCGGCTCGATGTTGCCTCCGAACTTCTGATTGATCGCGTCGATGAAGAGGTTGGCGATGTACGCGTACCCGAACGCCGTCGGGTGCACCCCGTCGTACGAGAAGAGGCCGCCGGTGAGGAAGGAGCTGTTGTAGGTCACGCCGCCCACGTTGACGCCGTGCACGCGGGCGTCGTTGAGGAAGGCACTCGCGTCGACGAGCGCGGCGCCGTGCTGGCTGGCCACCGCCGAGATGGTCGCGTTGTACTGCGCGACGCGGGCGCGGATGTTGGCCGCCTCGCCGGCGGTGAGGACGACGGCGTCGGAGAGCGGAACGCCGGAGCCGCCGATGGAGGCCGGGATGCCGCGGCCGACGGCGATCTCGCTGGTTGCCGAGAGCAGCACGAAGTCGCCGCTCTGCAGCGGCCCGTCCTGGCCGATGAGCGGGATGGTGTTGCCGTTGATCACCAGCGGCTGGCCGGTGGCCGGGTTGGGCACGAAGCGCGACACCGTGGTGACGAACGGGATCGACGTCACGTCGGCGATGTTGGCGAGGGCCATCTTGGCGCCGAGGGAAGCGATGGCGCCGGCGATGGCGCGGTATTCGGCGTCGAACTGCGCCGCCGGCGTGAGCAGCGCGTCGCTGCCGTTGGTGGCCGCGCCGAGGGCGTCGTTGTTGCCGATCCAGAGCGTCACGAAGGTGGGCGACGTCGACAGCCCCTGCTGCAGCGCCGTGAACCCGGGCGCCGTCTGGTTGCGCAGCACCAGGTCGTGGAAGCCGCCGGTCGTGGTGGCGATGAGGTCGTGTACGGTCGCGCCCGGTACGCCGAGGTTGTCGTAGGGCCGGGGCAGGGTGAGATTCTGCGGTACCGCCTGGCCGGGGATGGGGGCGATCGTCGGCGCCGGGCCGGCGAGGCTCACCAGCCGCAGCACGCCGCAGGGAAAGAGCGGGCTCGCGGGGTTGCGGCAGACCGCCTGACCGCTGATTCCGGGCGAGCTCACCAGCGGTTGCTGGAAGACCGAAGCCGCCTCCTGCGGCGAGCGGTCCGTGGCCTGCGCGAAGATCAGCAGCGGAAAGCTGCCGAGCTGACAGTTGCGCACCAGGCCGCCGCTGCAGAAGCCGGCGGTCAAGCTGTCGCCGAGGGCGACGTAGCGCGTGAAGTTGGCGGTGCCGGTGTCGGCGGCGCGCGCCGCGCACGGCGCCAGCACCAGCGCGAGAACGGCGGCCACGGCAGCGAAACGAATGATGCTTTTCATGGCGTTTCTCCTCGAGGTGTCGTGCGCCGGACTACCTCCAGCCGATGGTCAGGCCGAAGAGGTAGGCGGTGGTGTTGTAGGTGCCGTGGAACGGCGCTTCGTTGGGGAAGGTGTGGGTCCGGGTGCGCTCGTCGAACTTGAGATACATGAGCGCCACGTCCCACATGAGACCGGGGCCCGTGGAGCCGTAGCCGACGGTGAAGCCGTTGCGGTTGGCGTCCGGGAGTAGCGGGCTCACGGCCTCCTCGGGCTGCGGCGTCTCGTCGTAGACGTAGCCGAAGCGCCACTGGGTGGTGGGGCCGCTGGTGAACCGCAGGCCGATGCGGTAGTTCATCGCATCGTCCCACTCTTCGGGAACGACGGTGCCGCGCACCTGCGCCGGGTTGGTGGTGTTGGGGCCGAAGACGGCGCGCGCCGTCGCGTTGTCGCCCACGATCACTACCTCCTGGAACGTGCTCCAGCCGGTCCAGTTGGCGTCCACCTCGACGAGCATGCGGGGAGTGATGCCGACCGCGACGCCGATGCTCGCCATGTCGGGGAAGTCGATCGCGGTCTTCACCGGCAGGTCGGTGTCGAACGGGGTGCGCGCGCGCACCAGGGCGTCGAACTGGGCGTTGCCGGTGGAGACCTGGGTGAGGCGACCGGTGCCCTCGTAGTCGATGCTGACCTTGCTGCGGTAGGAGAGCCCCCAGGAGACCCGCGGCGTGATCTTGTGCAGCACGCCGACGTTCCAGCCGTACGCGCGGTCGTAGCTGTCGCTCTCGATCTTCACCTTGGCGACGTCGACAGCGGTCTGCGTGAACGGGTTGATGGCCGGCACGTTGCGGTTGAGCTCGACCTTCGAGAAGCGGGCGATGGCGCCGATGCCGAGGCCGAAGGTGGGGGTGATCTGCCAGCCCAGCGTCGGGTTCAGGTCGATCGCCTCGAGCGCCGCCTTGGTGCTGACGAAGCGGCCGGCGAAGGTGCTGGGGTTCTTCCACTCGGTGGTGAGACCGAACGGAGTCTCGACACCGACCCCCCACTTCCACGTGTTGTTGATCGGCGACACGTAGTAGAGGTGCGGCGGAAACTCCGAGAGGCCCTTCTGATCGTGGTGGATGCCCGGGCCGGGGAACGGCGAGGCGCCGTCGAACTCGGCCTTGTTGCCGTGGATCCACGTGAGGCCGCCCGCGAAGGCGGTCTTGTCGACGAACGCGAGACCGCCCGCGTTGTGGAAGAGCAGCGACGGGTCGTCGGCCTGCGCGGTGAACGCGCCCGCCATCCCCATCGCCCGGCTCCCCTGCTCGAAGATTCCGAACCCGGCCGCGAAGGCCGGGGACCCTGCCACCGACAGCAGCGCCGCCGCTGCCAGCCACCGCACCGAAAACATGCGTCGCCAGCTCATCAATATCCTCCTGTGAGCTCGTTTCCGCCAAGAGAGAGGAGCGTCCAAGTGGAGAGGAGCGTCGTCGTGGCCTGGTTCCGACGACCGTCCGACGCGCGGCGCAACCGCCTCGACGTCACGGGCAAGACGTGCCTCCTGGCCAAGGGCCTCGGGCACGATATGCCTTTCTTTGCAAAGGGGTCAAGGCAAAGGGGGCGAGGACAGCGGCGGGCAGCCGAGGCCGGCGGGCGGATGTAGAGTCGTGCACGGAGGAAGCCGCACCATGGAGTTCGCCCACGCCGCCCATCGCGAGACCCATCGGAGGGTCGAGGAGTACCTGGGGGAGCTCTTCGAAGACCCGTTCCTCGACCCGGAGACCGCCCACTTCTACGTCCGTTACGGCACCACGGTGCTCGAGATCTCCGTCGACCCCTATGGACCGGAAGAGACGATGGTGCAGGTGATGGCGTATTGCGTTCAGGGCGTGCGGCTCGAGCCCGATCTCATGCTGGGCCTCCTCGAGCTCAACCACCACATGGCATTCGGCGCCTTCTCGCTCGTCGGCCGCGACATCTTCCTCTCCCACACGCTGTTCGGGCGGGGGCTGGAGCGCCCGGGCCTGCTGGGGGCGATCGCCGCGGTGGCCAACGTCTCCGACGAATACGACGATCGCATCGTCGCCAAATACGGCGGCCAGACGGCGCTCGACCGCATCCGCGACACCGGCGGCAAACGGCGGCGCGCGGGCGATCGCGACCCCGCCGCGTCGCATCCGCGATGAAGGACCGGCCGCCGGCCTCACCGCGGCGGCAGGCAGCCAAGACTGCCGTTCAGCCGCTGGCGAGCAACCGCAAGGCGCGCCACGACTACGAGGTGCTCGAGACGGTCGAGGCTGGCCTGCAGCTCGCCGGCACGGAGGTCAAGGCCGCTCGCCAGGGGCAGGTGCAGCTCAAGGACAGCTACGTCGAGCTGCGCGACGGACAGGCCTGGTTGATCGGCGCGCACATCGGCGCCTACACCCACGGCAACCGCGAGAACCACGAGCCCGAGCGTCCGCGCAAGCTGCTCCTCCACCGTCGCGAGATCGACCGACTCTTCGGACAGGCGCAGCAGAAGGGGCTCACCATCGTGCCGCTCGAGATCTACCTCAAGGGCCCGTGGGTGAAGGCGGAGCTCGCGCTCGTGCGCGGCAAGAAGCTCTTCGACAAGCGCGAGACGGAGAAGCGCAAGACCCTCGATCGCGAGATGCGGCAGGCGGTCAGCGACCACGGGTAGAGACAACAGGATGGTGCGCGATGCGCACCCTTCCCGGATCGCGAAATCGATCGCCCGGCCTCCGTTGTGGGGTGCGCATCGCGCACCATCCGGAGATTCCTCGCTCCCTCCTGGCGGGACCACATAACCTTCGCCGCTGCTAGAGTTAGCCGATGCCCTCACGGCTCGCGCTGCTGATCGCGCTGCTCCTCAGCGGCGCGCTGCCGGCCCTCGCCGCCGAGCTGCGCGACCTCCAGCCGACCGTGGCCGACGGCCAGGTGCTGGTCTCATTCCAGCTCGACGGCGCCTTCGAGCCGGAGGTGGTCGACCGCGTCGAGAGCGGGCTCCCCACCTCGTTCGTCTACCGGATCGAGCTGCTCCGCGACCGCAAGCGCTGGTGGGACGACCAGGTCGCCGGCGCCACCCTCGAGGTGGTGGCGATGTACAACGCGGTGTCGCGCGAGTACCTCGTCAACTTCAAGCGCGACGGCAAGCTCGTCGAGTCGCGCCTCGCCCGCAGCCGCGCCGACCTCGAGTCGGCGATGACACATTTCGAGCGGGTACCGCTCTTCGAGCTCGCCGACCTCCACGTCGGCCCGCACGCGCGGCTGCTGCTCAAGGCCAAGGCCGAGCTGGGCTCGAAGACCTGGCTCTCCTTCATCCCGGTCCACGTCGACACCGACTGGGCGCAGTCCCGGAAGTTCCTCCCCCGCGAGCCATGAGCTTCCTCGAGAGCTTCCGCAAGCGGCGCAAGGACACCCGGTTCATCCTGCGCATGCTCGGGGTGCTGCTCGTCTGTCTGTCGGTCGTCTACTTCCTGCTGCAGAAGAGCCGAGACCTCCCCTCCGCGCTGGTGGCCAACCGGCTGCTCCTCTTCCTGCTCTGGTACATCAACCTCGTCCTCATCCTGGCGGTGCTCTTCGTGCTCGCGCGCAGCATCTTCAAGCTGCTGCTCGAGCGCCGGGCGCGCCTGCTCGGGGCGAGGTTCAGCACCAAGCTCGTCGCCACCTACGTCGGCCTGTCGCTGGTGCCGGTGCTGGTCATGTTCGTCTACGCCAACGTCCTGCTCCAGCAGTCGGTCGAGCGCTGGTTCGCGGCGCCCGTCGCCTCGGTGCTGCAGCAGGGGTCGGCGGTTGCAGAGAACCTCCTGCGGCTCACGCAGCAGTCGACGCTGCACGACGCGCGCGTCCTCGCCGGCGACCTCGCCGGGCTCGATCTCGACCGCCCACGGCAACGCGCGCGGCTCGACCGCCGGCTGCAGCCTGCGCTGGCGCGCGAAGGGCTCGACTTCCTGGGTGTCTACCGCGAGGCCGACTTCGTCGCGGCCGTCGTCTCTCCCGAGGCCGGGCTGGGCGACCTGCCGGAGCCGCACCGCTCGGTGCTGCTCGAAGCCGCCGTGGGAGGCGAGGCGACGCAGGTGATCCCGCCGCCGCGCGGCGACGGGCAGCTCGTGCTGGCGGCGGTGCGCATCGCCGACAGCGTGCCGCCGGGCGGTGTGCTCGTGGCGGGGCGCCTCCTGCCGCCGGCGATCGCCAACCAGACCAACCAGCTCATCACCGCCTACCAGCAGTACCGCCAGCTCGAGAGCCAGAAGCCGGAGCTCAAGTCGAGCCAGGTGCTCATCTTCCTCATGGTCACGCTGCTCGTCCTCTTGGCGTCGACGTGGGTGGGCCTCTACCTCGCGCGGCAGGTGACGGGCCCCATCCAGGCGCTCGCCGACGGCACGCGCCGCATCAGCGGCGGCGACCTCTCCTACCGCGTCGAGGTGCAGGCGGACGACGAGCTCGGAGTGCTGGTGCGCTCGTTCAACGAGATGACCGCCGAGCTCGAGCGCTCGCGGCACCTGCTCGAGACCGGCAACCAGGAGCTCTCCGCCGCCAACCGCCGCCTCGACGAGGAGCGCAGGCTGCTCGTCGCCGTGCTGCAGAGCGTCGCCGCCGGCGTCATCGCCGTCGACTCCGACGAGAAGGTCTTCCTCTGCAACGACGCGGCCCTGGCGATGCTCCGGCAGGGCGAGGGCGAGGTGCGCGACCAGCCGATCCGCGCCATCTGGTCCGACAACGAGCGCGCGAAGCTCCTGCGGCTGCTCGACGAGGAGCTCACCACCGCCGCCGGCGACCGGGAGCCGCCGCGGGCGCACGGCGGGAGCGGGCTCGTGGTGTCGGCCCAGGTACGGCTGGTGCTCGCCGGCGAGTGGAAGACGTTCGAGGTCAAGCGCGCGGCGCTGCGCGGCGCCGACGGCGCCCTGCTCGGCCAGGTGCTCGTGCTCGAGGACCTGACCGAGCTGATCAAGGCGCAGCAGCTCGCCGCCTGGAACGAGGCTGCGCGCCGCATCGCGCACGAGATCAAGAACCCGCTCACGCCCATCCGGCTCGCCGCCGAGCGCCTCCTCCGCAAGCACCAGCAGGGGCAGGAGATCGGCGCGGCGCTCGAAGAGGGGGTGCGCATCATCGTGCGCGAGGTCGAGACGCTCAAGGGCATGGTGGACGAGTTCTCGCGCTTCGCCAGGATGCCGCGCCCCCAGCCGGCCGACGTGGACCTCGCGACGATGGTGCAGGAGACGGTCAAGCTCTACCGCAGCGTCAAGCCGGGAGTCGAGGTCAGCGGCGCTGTAGACCCGCAGGCCGCGCAAGCCTGGGCTGACCCCGAGCAGCTACGCGGAGCGCTCATCAACCTGCTCGACAACGCGGTCGAGGCAACCGACGCGCCCGGCCGCGTCGACGTGCGCACCGCGCGCGCCGACGGGCGGGTGCAGCTCGTGGTGGCGGACACCGGCCGCGGAATCCCGGCGGAGGCGCGAGAGAAGCTCTTCCAGCCTCATTTCTCCACCAAGGGGCGCGGGACCGGGCTCGGGCTGGCGATCGTCCACCGGGTGGTGGCGGACCACCACGGGACGATCCGCATCGAGGACAACGTGCCACGCGGCACGGTGTTCACCATCGAGCTGCCGGCTCGGTAGCCCTGACCGGTGCGGAGACCCTCTTTGGTGAAGAGCTGAACCTGCTGGCGCACAGTGCGCCTGTCAGCGGATCAGCTGGCGGTCGTCGCCGACGCGGCGTGTCACCGCCAGCGAGTCGAGGTGCTCGAGCAGCGGAATGGCCCACTTGCGCGAGAGCGCGAAGCGCTCCTTGAACTGCGGCACCGTGAAGCGGTCCCAGCCGGTCGCGCGGAGAGCGGCGACGAGGCCGTCGAGGGCCGCGCGCGACACGAGCAGCCCGCCGGGAAGGCGGGCGACGCGCCCCTGCTGCGCCAGGTAGCGCACGACGCCGTCGAAGATCTGCGGCTTGGCCGCGAGCCGTGAGGCGAGCTCGGCCGGCGACGGCGGGGTGAGCCCCGCGCCCTCGTAGGCGGCGAGCACCTGCGCGGCGAGGCGGGACTCGTCGGCCGAGAGCTCGGCACGCCGCCCCGGCAAGGTGACGCGGTCGCCGGCGACGGCGAGCACGCGCTGCGCCTGGAGCCACTCGAGGTAACGGTCGGCGAGCTCGCCGCCGCGGCCGCGCAGGATGCGCCGCACCGCCTCGGCGCGCGGCATCCCCTCGGCGAGGCGCTCGCGCTGGAAGTACTCCTTGAGCACGCGCTTGGCGCGCGCGGTGACCCGCTGCACCACCGCCGGCGAGAGCCACCGCAGCTCGCCGTTGCCCGCTTGCACCTTGAGCAGGTGCTGCTCGGTGGCGAGCGCCGACAGCTCGGGACGCACCGACTCGGCGCTCGACCCGAGCCGCCGCGCGAGCTCCTCGGCGGTGGCGCCGCCCTCGCCGGCCTCCTCCACCCACAGCCGCAGCGCGCCGTGCAGGCCGCCGGCGAACGTGGCGACGGCCTCGTCGCGCTGGCGCCCCCGCCGCCGCCGCCAGAGCGGATCGAGCACCTCGCCGCCGCCGAGCGTCGTCGGCGGCGACGGCCGCCGCAGCACCAGCCGGTCGCCGCGTGCGGCCACCAGTGCGTGGTCGAGACGGAGCTCCACGATGCCGGTGGCTCCGGGCGCGAGCTCGGGCGGCGCGAGCGCCCGCGCCTTGCCGAGCGTCTCGGCGGCGAGGAGGTGGATCCGCACGGGCGTCCATCCGGCGAGCGGACGCAGCGCCTCGGCTGCTCCGGGAACCCAGGACCCGCTGAGCCACGTGCAGCGCGCGAGCATCCGGTTGCTGACGGCGAAGGTGCCCGGAGGCGCGAGCTGCTGGCCGCGCTCGAGGTCTGCGAGATCGACACCCGCGAGCTGGAGCGACGTGCGCTCCCCCGCCAGCGCCCGGTCGCGCGAGCTGCCGTGCACCTGCACGGACCGCACGCGGGCGGTGCGGTCGCCGGGGAGCACCGCGAGCTCGTCCCCCACCGCCACCCCGCCGGCGGCCAGCGTTCCGGTGACCACCACGCCGAGGCCCTTCAAGTGGAACGCGCGGTCGATGGGCAGGCGGGCCGGGCGCGTCGGATCCGCCGGCACCGCGACGGTGTCCGCCGCGTCCACCAGCCGCGCGTGCAGCTCTGGCACACCGGCGCCGGTGACGCTCGACACCGCGACCACCGGAGAGCCGGCGAAGGCTGTCCCCTGGAGCAGCTCTTCGACCTCGAGCTGGGCGAGGCCGAGGAGGTCCTCGCTCACCAGGTCGGCCTTGGTGAGCGCCACCACCGCGGCCGGGATGGCGAGCAGCGAGCAGATCGCGACGTGCTCGCGCGTCTGCGGCTTGACCCCCTCGTCGGCGGCGACGACGAGCAGCATGACGCGGATGCCGCCCAACCCGGCGAGCGCGTTGTGGAGGAAGCGCTCGTGGCCGGGGACGTCGACGAACCCGAGCTGCAGGTCGCCGTCGACGAGCCAGGCGAAGCCGAGGTCGATGGTGATGCCGCGCGCCTTCTCCTCGGCGAGGCGGTCGCAGTCGATGCCGGTGAGCGCCTCGATCAGGCGCGTCTTGCCGTGGTCGATGTGGCCCGCGGTGCCGACGATGGCGCGGCGCATCGGGCCCCGATGCTAGCTGCCCAGCACCTCGCGGGCGATCTGCTGCAGCGTCTTGCCGTCGAAGCGGCCCTTGAAGCGGGGCAAGACGGCCTGCATCACCTTGCCGAGCCCGCTCGGGCCGGAGAGCCCCTCGGCGCGCACGAGCTCCTCGACCGCCGCGCGGACCTCCGCAGGTGACACCTGTTCGGGAAGATAGGACGCCAGAACGGCCGCCTCGCGCTCTTCCTTACCGGCCAGATCCTCACGGCCGCCCTTCCGGTACTGCTCGACCGAGTCGTTGCGCTGCTTCACGCCGCGCTGCACGACGACCAGGAACTCCTCCTCGCCCACCTCGTGTCCCAGCTTGATGCGCTCGTTCTTGAGCTCCGAGAGGAGCATTCGCAGCGTGCTGGTGCGCTCGGCGTCGCGCGCTTTCATCGCCAGCTTGAGGTCCTCCTGGACGCGTTCCTGCGGGATGGCCATGGCGGCGGATCATAGCTCGTCGCTGGCAGGCGCGTTGCAGAAGCATCGGGCGCCCGACCGGGCCGGTCATCCATCGCTCGAAGCGACAACGAGCGCCCGGCCGGGCATCCCGATCAAGAGATCCCCTCTCGCGCGACTGATACACAAGGTCCAGACCTCCCGGCCACGAGCCGGCTGGTCTGCCGCGCCAACTCGGCCCGGGATCCACTGGCCGGCGCGGAAGTTGAGCGCGGATGAACCGCGACGTGCCAAACTTCGTACTCACCCGAGACCCTGGATCTCGACCGAGGAGTACCCCATGCGCCCATCGCTTCGCCGCGCTCGACCCCTGACGACCGCCCTTGCCCTCGCGCTGATGCTCCTGACGCCGGCCCTTCGCGCGACGTGCGGCGGCGGTGGTGGCGGCGGCGAGGGTGGCTTCTCCGAAGGGAGCGCCGGCGTGGGCACCGAGCGCGTCTACCACGTGCCATGGAAGGTGCTCCCCGCCGGGTCCGAGACACCCACCACCCGCCTGGTCCTCTACTGGTTCCCCACCTCCCCGGCCGAGGCGCGTGGGTCGTCGCTCGTGACCTCGCGCCGTCTGTCGGTGTGGAGCGGCGAGTGCGTCGGCATGGGTCTCGTCACCGCCGACAACGCGGACCTGAGGGCGCGGTTCAAGGCCGCCGCCGATGCGCCGCTGGCGGTGCTCGCGGGCGCGGACGGCACCGAGGTGACGCGCATCGAGGCGAGCTCCGGCAAGCTCGAGAGCGGCGCCGTCGAGAAGGCGGTCGACGCGGCGCTCGAGGCGCGCGAGGACGCCGCCAAGGCCGCCCTCGACGCCGCGAAGGGGAAACAGAAGAGCGGTGACGCCGACGGTGCCGCGGCCCTCTACGAGCAGGTGCTCGCCGAGCGCTGCCTCTTCCCGTCGCTGGGCAAGAAGGCCGCGAAGGCGCTCAAGGCCATGGGCCGGCCGGTTCCCGAGGAGACGTCTTCGCTGTGGGAGGGTCCGATGCCGGACCTCTCCGCCGCGATGAACGCGCGGATGGTCGCGGTGATGGAGAGCGGGCTCGCCGCCGAGGAGCTGGGGCGCATCGAGCAGGCGCGGGAGGCCTACGAGCGGGCGCGCGACATGGACCCGGGCGATCCGGTGCCTCTGCGCTTCCTCGGCGAGCTGCACCGCCACCACACCGGCGACTGGGGAAAGGCCACCGAGATCTTCGAGGCGCTGCTCGCCCGCCCGGCCGATCCGCTCTCGCGCGCCGTGGCGCTGCACGGGCTCGGCAAGATGACGATCCACGCCGGTGACTTCGCCGCCGGGCTGGCGAAGTTCGAGCAGTCGCTCGTCGAGCATCCGCTGGCGCTCACCTACCGCAACCTCGCCGTCTACTGGGCCTCGGAGCGGCAGCCGCAGAAGGCCTACGGCTACGTCGAGAAGGCGCTGGCGCTGGCGCCGAACGACCCCTACAACCTCATCTTCGCCGCCACCCAATACGTGGTGTTGGGGCGTCCGGATGAGGCCGAGGCCGTGGCGAAGAAGAACGAGGAGATGCTCTCCGCCTCCTACAACCTGGCGGCGATCCACGCCCAGCTCGGCCACCGCGACAAGGCGCTCGAATTGCTGCGCCGGCACTTCTTCGTCTACGAGCAGTTCGACGCCGTGCGCCGCATGGAGATGCAGGAGGCGCGAGACGACGTTGTGTTCGCCCGCTACCACCAGGATCCCTCCTTCGTCGAGCTCACCGCGCTCGCCGACGGCAAGGGTGGAGCGATGCGCGGGCGGATGGGCGGCGCAGAGCACTAGGTTGGTCTGCCACCCCTCACTCCCCTCAGCCCACGGCCTCGCTGTCGCTCGGGCGCCAGGAACACCTGGCGCTCGCCGCGACGCGGCGCCGCGGGTCCCTCCCCGGAAGAGAAGCTAGCCGGCCTGACGGGCGCAGGACCGAGACGTTGGATCGCCTGCGCCGCGTCCTGCCGCTGCTCGGGATCAATGCGATCCCGATCGCCGGCGTCTTCGCCGGCGGCTGGAGCGGCGCGACGGCGCTGTCGCTCTACTGGTGGGAGAACCTGATCGGCTCGCTCCTCGTCGCGCTGCGGCTGCTCGTGCACCGCCGCCTGACGAGGAAGCGCGGCTATGGGCGCCTCCACCTCTCGCTCACCACTGGCAACGGCGAGGGCGGATCGGCCCGCGAGTGGAAGCCCGGACGACGGCCGAAGATCGCTCGCAAGGGGAGCTTCGTCGGCGAGTTCGCCCTCGCCGCCCTCGCCGCCACCGCCGTGCACGGGCTCGTGCTCTGGCTCGTCGTCGTCAAGGTGCTCGATCGCTCCCCCGACGGCAGCGCGCTCCGACTGGGCGTGCTCGGCGTCGCCGGCTTCCAGCTCGCTGCCTTCCTCTTCGACCTGAAAGGCCTGCGCCACCGCTCCTTCGCGTGGGTGAAGGAGCAGGCGCAGGCGACGGTCAACCGCGTCACCCTCATCCACCTGGTGCTGATCGTCGGCGCGTGGGTGTCTCTGCGCGGAGGCGGCACCGGCTTCTTCGGCCCCTTCGTCGTCATCAAGGCGATGGCCGACGTCGGCAACGCGCTGGCGCGCGGAGGCATGAACCTCGACACTCCGGAAGCGCCCGCCTGGCTCGCGGCGACGATGAATCGGCTCGCCCCCAGTCGAGGGGATTTCGGCGAGTACTGGCGCGAGCTCAAGGCGGAGGAGGGCCGCCTGGCGGCCGAGGACGAGCAGGCCCAACGATGAGCCGGACCCCTCGGACGTCGCGAGGACTGGCGCATCTGCGGGTGCTCGTCCTGGCCACCTCCCTCGCCGGAGTCACGGGCTGCTTCGAAGAGCCGGTGCGCGAGGAGCTGGTGCTGCGCTTTCCCTCCGCCGGGGTCGCGGAGGCGAGCGCAACCGTGACACTCGCGGTACCGAAGGGTGAGGAAGGCCATGCTCGGCTGCTGGCGCGCCTCGACGCCCTCGAGCGCGACCTCTTGTCGGGCGCCACTCCCTGGTCGCGCCGCTTCGCGGCCCTCGAGCCTGCGCGCGAGGGCCAGGCATGGCAGCGCGCCGGCGGTCGCCTGGAGTGGTTCCGGCTCTGGGCTTTCGCGGATCCGGCACGGCTCGCCGACTTCTTCGCCGACACGCCGGTGCAGGCCTTCTACCAGGTCAAGGGGCGCACCGCCGAGCTCAGCCTCTTCGCCGGCGCCGGGACGCGCGCCACCGCCGGCGAGGTGGCGCGCGCCGAGGCGGCGCTCGAAGGGTGGTCGGAGGCCGTGGCCGCCTACGAAGCGGCCGCCTTCCGCATCTGGCGCCACCTCGAGGCGCACCCCGAGCGGCGACGGGCCTGCTTCGGAAACCTCTTCGCGTTCGACCTCGAGGAGGGAGTGTCCGATCGCCTCGAGCCGCTCACCAAGGAGGAAGAGAGCCTGCTCGAGCCGCTGTCGGAGGCGATGGACGGCGTCACCGCCATCCTGAAGGTACCGCCCGACGAGCCGGAGACGATCGAGGAGCTGGCGAGCCGCGTCTACGATCCATACCCCGCGCGCGTGCGACTCGTGGTTGCCGGTAGGGTGCTCGCCGCCGACGGGCTGGTGCGCTCCGGCGACGGCTGGGAGGTTCCGCGGCGCTCGCCCTGGTCCGCATTCACCGCTCTGGCGAAGACATGGCTCACCCCCGATCCGCTCCTCGCCCGCATCGAGCAGGCGCGCCGGCCGGGGAAGGAAACGTTCGACCTCGATGCGTTCCTCGCGCAGCGCTTCACGCGCGCCGAGGAAGAGCCCGATGCGTCGGCGGTGCGCCAGGCGGTCACGAGAGCTCTCGCCCCGGGCGGCACCGTGCGTCTCGTCTGGGAGCTCGAAGCGAAACGTCCCGCCGGTTGAGCCGGGCTCGCAGGGTGCGTCGCCGGCGAGCTACCGGATCGCGCCGGAGAGGCCGCGGAGCTGGCCCCGCTGGTACTCCACCGCCTCGCGATAGGTCGCGTTGTCCGGATCCGCCGCGGCGAGGGCCTCGAATCGATGCAGGGCGGTCGAGAAGTCGGCACGAGCCGCGCCCTGGTTGCCGCCACGTGCGTGGGCTCCTCCACGCGTCTCGTAGGTCGAGGCGATGTCCTCCAGGAGCTGTTGATTGGAAGAGTCGCTCGCCGCCAGAGGCTCGAGGATGGCGAGGGCCTCGGCACTCGCCTCGAGCGCCCGCGACGCATCGCCGCCGTTGCCGTTCGCCCAGGCGAGGATGCGCCAGGCCACGCCGAGGTCGCGCAGGGTCTCCGCGTCCCCCGGGCTGCGTTCGGACAGGGCTCGCGTGGACTCGAGGTAACGCTCGGCGGCGGCGATGGCATCCGGCCACCGCTCCCGGCTGCCAGCGAGCCAGGCGAGCCGGCTCCAGGCGTGGGACACGGCGGTCGCCACACGGCGATCGCCGCCGGCGGCGCGGGCCCCTCTCTCGGCGATGGCGAGGCCGTCGCGATACTCCCCGTCCGCGTCGGCGAACCGTTGCTCGGACTGCCGCAGGTCGCCCAGCTCGAGACGGACGTAGACGGCATCGAGCCAGCTCTCGGGATCCGTCGGCGCCCGCACCAAGAGCTCGTCGGCGAGCGCTCGGCCACGCAGCAGCGACCCTGCGGCTTGCGCGTGGTCGCCCCGCTTGTGGAGCACCCTGCCGACGCCGCGCACGAGTCGCTCGCGGACGCGAAGGCCCGCCAGGTCCGCCGGCCGCTGCTCGCATACGGGCTCGATGAGCCCGAGCCCCTTGCGGTAGCTCGAGAGAGCCCCTGCGGTATCGCCGATCGAGGCGGTGAAGAACATCCCTCCCTGCAGGTTGCCCAGCCGCACGTAGGCGCGCGCCAGCTCGAAGGCGAGCCCGGGGTCCTCTCCCGCATCCGCCGCGAGCTTCTCGAGGTATTCGGTAGCCGTGCGCACCACCAGCGTCCGCGCCCCGGTGGCCCCCGGCAACGTTCGGATCGCGTCGTGGAAGTCGAAGAGGAACCGGCTGGCGAGCGCCCGCACGTCGTCGTAGCGGCGCTGGGCGAGGTCGCGCTCGGCTCGCAGCCGCACCGCCGAGACGACGACGGTGGCGGCGAGGAGGGAGATGCCGGCGGCCGTCCCGAGCAGCGCCCAGCGGTGCCGTGCGGCGAAGCGCGACGCGGTGTAGGCGAAGGTCCCCCGTCGCGCCGCCACGGGCCGGCGCTCGAGGAAGCGCCGCAGGTCGGCGCCGAGCTCCGCGGCCGACCCGTAGCGCAGCCCAGGTTCGGCGCGCAGCGCCTTCGACACCACAGCGTCGAGGTCACCGCGCAGGGTGCGGGCCGCCGAAGAGGTCCCGCCCTGTCCCCCGCGCACCGCGGGATGGTGGCTCGGCGGCACCACCGTCTCACGCTCGACCTCGCGCGCGAGACCGGCCGGTGTCGTGCTTCGTCGCGGATGCGGCGGGCTGCCGGTGAGCAGCTCGTAGAGCATGGCGCCCAGTGCGTAGACGTCGACGGCGGTGGTCGCCGGCTCGCCGAGGATCTGCTCCGGCGCCGCGTATTGCGGTGTCATCAACATCCCGCCGACGCGGGTCGCGGGAGCGGCCTCCGGGGCGATGTGCGGCGAAACCTCCAGAGGAACCTCCGGAGAGACCTCCGGAGAGACCTCCGGAGAGACCTCGTGGCCTTCCTCGGCGAGCACCTTGGCGATGCCGAAGTCGAGGAGCTTGACGTGGCCTTCCGCCGTGATGAGGACGTTCGATGGTTTGAGGTCGCGGTGAACCACCAGGCGGCGGTGGGCCGACTCGACGGCCGCGCAGACCTCGACGAGCAAGGCGACACGCGCGCCGACCGGGAGCTCGTGCCGCCGCGCGTAGTCGGTGATCGGCAGGCCCTCGACCCGCTCGAGCGCGAACCAGGGCAGCCCGTCGGCCGTGACGCCGCCATCGATCAGCTTGACGATCGCCGGATGGTCCAGCCGCGCGAGGAGCTGGCGCTCGAGCCGGAATCGTCGCTGCAGCTCCGGTGTGTCGAGCGTGCGCCGCAAGACCTTGATCGCCACGTCCTGGGTGAAGGCGCCGTCGTCGCGCTCGGCGGCGAAGACGACGCCCATGCCACCGCGCCCGAGCGGCTCGCCCACCCGCCACGGCCCCAGTCGCTCGCCCGTCAGCGCAGCGTCTCTGCCTTCCCAGGCCCCGCTCGCGGCTCCCGCCGCGACGGCCGCGAGCAGCGGCGCGGCACCGGCATCGAGCGCGGATTCGGCGGCGGCGTCGGCGCGCAGCAGCTCGGCGAGCTGCGCGGCGAGTCCCTGGTCGCGCGCCGCCAGCTCGGCGATCAGCGCCTGCCGTCCCGGCTCGTCGCGCTCGAGCGCTTCCACGAACAGGGGGCGAAGGACTGCCCAGTCGCCGCCGCCGGCCGGAGCGCTCATGGCGGAGGCCCGAGAATCCCGAGCTCGCGATGGAGGAACGCCCGGGCCGCACGCAGATCTCGCTTGACCGACGCCATCGAGCGCCCGACGACCTCGGAGATCTCCTCGAGGGAAAGGCCACCGTAGAAGCGCAGCTCGATCAGCCGCGCGCCCTCGGGGTCACTGGCTGCCAGCCGCTCGAGCGCCGCCTCGAGTGCCAGGACGTCGATCGGCGCAGGGCCGCCGGGCGCTTCCACGTCGCCCTCGAGCTCCGCGACGGCGAGGCCGCCGCCGCGCTTGACCGCCAGCCGGGCTCGCGCGTGGTCGACGAGGATGCGGCGGATCGCCTGCGCGGCGACGGCATAGAAGTGTTGGCGGTTCCTCCACTGCACGCGGTTCTGGTCCACGAGGTCGAGGTAGGCCTCGTGGACGAGGGCGGTCGGCTGCAACGTCTCGGCGCGGCGCTCCCGACGCAGCGACCGTGCGGCGAGCCGCCTCAGCTCGCCGTAGACGAGCGGCATCAGGCGGTCGAGCGCACTGCGATCGCCGTCGCTCCATTCGAGCAGGAGGGCGGTGACGTCGCCGCTGTCCACCGCGTCGTCCCCGTCGCCGAACCTCTCGCTCATGACCTCGGGAGGAGCCTAGCAGGCTCCCCTCGAGCGGACCGCCGAAGCACGGCGCAGCCGCGTGTGAAGGTTCGGCCATCGGGCGCCGTCGGGCGCGCTCTACACTGGGTGGCATGCGGCGGCTGTGCACGGCCATCGTGGGATTTCTGCTGGCCGTCCCCACCATGGCGCGCCTGCCGCAGGCGGCCCCTGCCCTGCCGCCGCCGAGCCCGGCGGTGTTCACGATCGTCAACGTCGACACCGCGCAGGAGCTGGCCGACGCCTGCTGGACCCTCACCTCCAACCGCGCGATCCTGATCGCGCCGGGTGTCTACAACCTCGCGACGGTTTCCTTTCCGAACGGCGTCGACGGGCGCCTCACCGTGGGGCGATTCGGCGCGCAGCCGATCTCGAACATCCAGATCCGCGGCACCACCGGCGACCCCGAAGACGTGGTCATCCTCGGCGCGGGAATGCTGAATCCGATCGTTCCGTACGGCTTCCAGGTCTTCACCGCCACCGACGTCTGGATCGCCGACCTCTCCATCGGCAGCGTCTACTTCCACGCCATCGGCATCCAGGGCGACCAGGGCGCGAAGCGGGTCCACCTCCACCACGTGCGCGCCTTCGACGCCGGGCAGCAGATCGTCAAGGGGTCGGGCTCCGGCGCGAACGACGTGACGATCGAGTGGAGCGAGATCTTCTACACCGCGGGCGCCATCGTGCATCCGGAGGGGAGCCCACCGAACTCCTGCTACACCAACGGCATCGACGCCCTCGGCGTCTCCGGCTGGATCGTGCGCGACAACTTCATCCACGACATCTGGTGCCAGAACAACACGCTCGCCGGGCCGGCGATCCTGCTCTGGGGAGGATCGAGCGGCACGCTCGTGGAGCGCAACCTCCTGCTCGACTGCGCGCGCGGCCCGCACCTCGGCCTCGGGCCCGGCGACCATACCGGCGGCATCGTGCGCAACAACTTCATCCGCTGGGATCCGGCGGCGTCCTACGACGTCGACGTCGGCATCTACACCGTGTCACCCGGCTCGAAGGTCCTGCACAACACGGTGCTCACGCGCGGAAACTACCCGAACGCGATCGAGGTGCGGTACGGGGCGACCACGGGTGTCGAGGTGCGCAACAACCTCCTCGACGCCGCCGTCATGCCCCGGGAGGGTGCGACGCCCACGATGTCGAACAACGTCACCAGCGCGGTCGTGAGCTGGTTCGTCGGCGAGGCCACAGGCAACCTGCACCTGACGACCGCGGCGACGCCGGCCATCGACGAGGTGAGCCGTCTCGCCGATGCCCTCGACGAGTTCGATGCATGGACCCGCTCGGCCGTCGCCGGGTCCATCGACATCGGTGCCGCGGAGTACGAACACCTCTTCCGCGACGACTTCGAGAGCGGCTCGACAGGGGCCTGGTCCGGCGCGCAGCCCTAGCAGGCCGCCAGGAGCGTCAGCTCTTCGCCTCGTACCAGTTGCGGCCCCAGCCCGTCTCGACGGCCAGCGGCACGGAGAGCTCGGCGACCCCTTCCATCTCCCGCTTGACGACGGCCGCCACCGCGTCGGCGGACCCTTCCGGCACCTCGAGCACGAGCTCGTCGTGGACGGTGAGAAGCAGGCGCGCCCGGGGGTGCTCCTCCCGCAGGCGGTCGTGCACGGCCACCATCGCCAGCTTGAGGACGTCCGCGGCGGTGCCCTGGATGCGGGCGTTGATCGCCATGCGGCGGGCGTTCTCGCGCACCGCGTAGTTGCGGCTCTGGAGCTCGGGCAGGAACCGCGCGCGCCCGTAGAGGGTTTCGACCTTGCCCTCGATCAACGCGCGCGAGACCGTCTCCTCGGTGTAGCGCGCGACGCCGGGGTAGCGCTCGCGGTAGGCGGTGATGAAGGCGTCCGCCTCCTTCGACGAGATGCGGAGGTTCTTCGCCAGGCCGAAGGCGCTCATGCCGTAGATGATCCCGAAGTTGATCGTCTTGGCGGCGCGTCGCTGGTCGGCGGTGACGAGCTCCGGCGAGATGCCGAAGACGGTCGCCGCCGTCGCGGTATGGATGTCGCGGCCGCTGCGGAAGGCCTCGAGCATCGCCTCCTCGCCGGCGATGTGGGCCAGCAGGCGCAGCTCGATCTGGCTGTAGTCGGCGACGAGGAGCACCGTGCCGGGCGCCGCCACGAAGGCGCGCCGGATCTGCTGCCCCACCGGCGTGCGCACGGGGATGTTCTGCAGGTTCGGGTCCTTCGACGAGATGCGGCCGGTGGCGGCGACCGCCTGCTCGTACCGCGTGTGCAGCCGCCCCGCGCCGTCGACGAGCACCGGGAAGGCGTCGACGTAGGTGCCCTTGAGCTTCGACAGCTCGCGGTGCTTCATCACCACCTCGGCGAGCGGGAAGCCGCGCGCGGCGAGGTCCTGCAGCGTCTCGACGTCCGTCGAGTAGCTCTTCGTCTTGCGGGTGCGCTTGAAGACCGGGTACGCGAGCTTCTCGAACAGGATCTCGCCGAGCTGGCGCGGCGAGCCGAGGTTGAATTCCTCGCCGGCGATCTGCCACGCCTGCGCCTCGAGCTGGGCGAGCTCCGCGGCGAGCTCGACGCCCATCTTCTGGAGGAAGGGGACGTCGAGCGCCACGCCCGCCTCCTCCATCGCCATCAGGACGCCGACGAGCGGCGCCTCGATGTCGCGGTAGACCTTGGCGAGAGGGCTGCCGTCGAGCTGCCCGGTGAGGCGCTCGTCGAGCTTGGCGAGCAGCTCGAGCCGTTCCGCGGCGAGCCCGAGCAGCCGCTGGTCGCCGAGAGCCGGTTCCTGGCCCTTCGACCAGCCGGCGTCGGCGTAGGTGAAGGCGCGGTGGCGGAGACCCTCGAGGGCGAGGTCCTCCATACTCGTTCCCTTGAGCGCCGGGTTGAGCAGATACGACCAGAGCATCACGTCGTCGAGCTCGCAGCAGGCGCGCGCCGTGGGCACGAGCCGCAGGATCTCCTTGAGGTCGTGCCCGAGGAGGCGCCGCTCGCGGTCTGCCAGCCACGGCGTGATGCCGGCGACGAGCGCGGCGCGCAGCCCCTCGCGGCGAAAGTCGATCCACCGCGGGTTCCCCGCTGCGTCGGCGAGCGCGACCCCCATCGCCTGCTCCGGGCCGAGCGCCAGCAGCGACACCCGCTGCGGCAGTCCCGCCAGCAGCGCCGGCAGCTCGCCGGGGCTCGTCACCTCCTCGGCCTGCCGCAGCTCGCCGGCGGTGCTCGCCGTCGTCAGCTCGGCGAGCAGCGAGAAGAACTCGAGCTCGCCGAAGATCCCGCGCAGCGCCTCGGTGTCGGGCTCGCGGCGTTGGAGTTGGTCGGGGTCGAAGGTCACCGGCAGGTCGGTGCGAATGGTCGCCAGCTCCTTCGACAGGAGTGCCTGCTCGCGGTTCTGCTCGAGCCCCTCGCGGTAGTTCTTGCGCTTGACCTCCGCAGTGCGCTCGAGCAGCGACTCGAGGCTGCCGAACTCGCGGATGAGCTGCGGCGCGCCCTTCTCGCCGATCCCCGGCACACCGGGGATGTTGTCGATGGTGTCGCCGATCAGGGCGAGCAGGTCGACGATGCGGTCGGGCGGCACGCCGACGTCGGCCTCGACGAGCTCGGGCGTGTAGATCTTCTCCCGGAAGGTGTGGGCGACCGAGATGCCGGGACGCACGAGCTGCAACAGGTCCTTGTCGGCGGAGACGATGGTGACGTCGTAGCCCTGATCCGCCGCCTGCAGGGCGAGCGTGCCGATGACGTCGTCGGCCTCCCACGTGGCGAGCTCGAGGATGGGGATGCGGTACGCCTCGAGAACCTGGCGGATCCAGGCGATCTGCGGCCTCAGGTCCTCTGGCATCGGCGAGCGGTTCGCCTTGTATGCCTCGTACTTCTCGCTGCGCACGGTGCGCGAGGAGACGTCCCAGGCGACCCCCAGGAGGTCCGGGTTCGACTCCCGCAACAGCTTGCGGAGCATGTTGTGGAAGCCGTAGACGGCGTTGGTCGGACGGCCCTTCGAGTTGGAGAGCGTGGGGATCGCGAAGTAGGCGCGGAAGATGTTCGAGTAGCCGTCGATCAGGAAGAGACGCTTGCCGGACATTGGCGGATTGTATGGGGCGGAGAGAGCCGTTGCCGGGTCTCGCCGCGGCAGCGTACGCGCAGGGGAAGAGACCGCTCACCCGCCTGGTTTGTGCCCTTGCGCCGGCGCCCGACGGTCGCTAGGATGCGCACCCCACCTCGGAGGTCTCGTTTGCGCCAAGCCTCTCGTGCCGCGGTCGTCGGCTCCGCCGTCCTCGCGCTCTGCTCGCTCTGCCCCACCCCGGCGTTGGCCGAGGTCAGCGGCGCCTATCTCGAGGCACGCACTGCCGATCTCTATGGCGGGCGCTGCACCGGAACCGCTCACGGGGACGGCCGCGCCGCGATCATCGCGTGGCAGATCGAGAAGGGGGACTTCGGCGGCGTGCCCCTCGCCGGTCTGGCCGCGGTGGCCGTGATCCGTGGCGAGGTCGCGCTCTCGGCGACCGACGGCGCAACGCCGAGCTCGCGCTCGCTCATCTTCGTCGATGCGGCGGCGACACCGGAGCAGCGCGCCGCCCTCGAGGCGATGGTGCGCGCCGAGGCCGGCAAGGTGCTGGGCGAGGTGGTGCGGGTCGACGCGGTCTCGATCGAGCTCGCCGTCGATCCCCGGCGCGCGCTCGGTCGCCTGCACGTCGCCGACCTCGCCGAGCTGCGGACGCGCCCCTTCAACCGGCTCGACGCGCTCTGCGGTGACGAAACGCTGGCGGCGCCGCCGCTCGCGAGGGGCGTCGACGCCACCCCGGCGGTGGCGCTCGAGCACGCCTTCCACGGCGACGAGCTGGGCACGCCGTGGGACGCCGTCAATGGCCGCGGCGCCTTCGTCGGCACCTTCGGACGGTAGCGCGCCAGCGGCGACACGCCGCGCGCCGACGCGCGGCCGTCGCATCGCCGCCACTATCGGCATCGCCGCCACCGCCATACCATCTGCCGGTGCCCGGCCGTCCACGCGCTCTCATCGCACTCGTTCTGGCGGCCGCGCTCGGCTGCGGCAAGGGCCTCGAACGCCCGGCGCCACCGCCCCAGCCCAAGGTGCCCGGCGTGCGCCTGGTGGTGCTCGTCGTCGTCGACCAGCTCGCCTGGGAGACGCTGACGCGGTTCCGGCCGGCGCTGCAGGGCGGTCTCGCGCGCCTGATGCAGGGTGGCGTCGTCTTTCGCGACGCGCACCACCGACACGCCATGACGGCCACCGCGCCGGGGCACGCTACCCTGGCGACCGGCCTGACCCCCAGGCACCATGGCATCGTCGCCAACGACTGGTACGACCGCAACCGCGCGAGCGACGTGTATTCGGCGGAGGACCCGGTGGGCGACGTCGTCGGCCCGCAGAACCTCCTCGCCACCGCCCTTCCCGACTGGGTGCGCCAGCGCGACCCGTGGGGGCGCACCTTCAGCGCCGCCGGCAAGGACCGTTCCGCCGTCATGCTCGGCGGCAGGCGGCCGAGCGGCGCGTTCTGGTACGACGCCACGACGCCGGGCTTCACGACCAGCACCCGCTATCGACGGGCTCCAGCGTGGGTCTCCGCCTTCGACCGCAGGCCGCTGCTGCGCCAGCACTTCGGCACGCTCTGGCAACCCCTGCCTCTCCCGCGGGGTGTGGACGCTTCGCGGCTCGGCGTGGTGCAGCTCGAGGGGAGCGGACTGCCCCGGCCCTTTCCGCACACCTACGGCGGCGACACGACATACCCCGACGAGTGGTTCTACGAGTCGCTCTTCGACACTCCGGTGGTGGACGAGTACCTCGCCGCCTTCGCGCGCGAGCTGGTGACGCGCGAGCGCCTCGGCGTCGACCGGCACCTCGACTACCTCGGCCTGTCGTTCTCGGCGGTCGACTCCGTCGGCCACACCTACGGCCCGCACAGCCGCGAGGCGCTCGACGCCGTGCTGCGGTTCGACCGGACGCTCGGCGACCTGCTCGACTTCCTGGACCAGAAGGTGGGCCGCACGCACCTCGTCGTCGCGCTCTCAGCCGATCACGGCGTGGCGCCGATGCCCGAGCGCCAGCGCCGCCTCGGCCTGCGGGGCACGCGCATCTCGCCGGCCGACATCGCCTGCAAGCAGTCGGTGCTCCGCAAGCTCGACGCCGCTCACGGGCAGCGCGACTGGTTCGAGGCCGACCTCTACCTCGACCCGCTGCAGGTGGCGCGGAGCCGCGTGCCGCGCGCCCAGCTCGATCGCGAGATCGTGGCCTGGCTCGGGGCCTGCCCCGGGGTCCAGCGCGTCTGGACCAGCGCCGAGCTCACCCCCGACCGCGCGACGAACGATCGCGATCTCGAGATGCAGCGGGCGAGCTACCTGCCCAGCCGGAGCGCCGACTTCGTCGTGCAGCGCACGCCGGGCTTCGTGGCGCGGATGTCGGGCACCAACCACGGCACGCCCTACCCGTACGACACCCACGTGCCGCTGATCCTGCGCGTACCGGGCGCTGCGCCCCGCCGCATCGACCGACCGGTGGCCACCGTCGACCTCGCGCCGACGCTCGCCGCGTTGCTCGGTCTGCGCCCGCCGCGAGACCTCGACGGCCGCGACCTCTCGGCGCTGGTGCTCGGCACAGAAACGAACCCGCCGGCCAGGACGCCGCAGCGACGGTAGGCTGCACCCGCTCCTCCTCCGGGCCCTTCTCTCCCCGGCCGGGCGACCACCCTGGCTAGTTGAGCTCTGGACCCCTCTCTCCCCGGCGAGGGGAGAGAGGGGCAGGGGAGTGAGGGGTGGCAGACCAACCCCGGGGAGGGGGTCGGGCGGGCGGGCGGCAGCGCGCTCTGCGCGCGGGGGGGGGTGGCCTACCCGCTACCGAGCTGATACGACGTCAACCGCCACTGGTCGCCTTCCTTGACGAGCTCGAAGCTCGCCGGCAGCTGGGTGCCGCCGGTCAAGGTGACCGTCCCCGAGAGTGAAGCCTTGCTGAGGTCGACGGAGCGGTTGTTGAACGTCGTCTCCTGGACGCGGAAGAGGTCCTGGTGTGCCGCCGCCTGGGTGCTGAACTGCTCGAGTGGCTGCACCTGCTTGAGCGGCTCCGAGAAGTAGCCGTGCGCGGTCGCGAAGTCGCCGCTGCCGGCCGCGGCGAGGAAGGACTGGATGGTCTTCTCCGGTCCGGCGGTCGCCTTCTTGACCACCAGGAAGATCACCGAGCCGGCCACGGTGCCGAGCAGCAGGAGCGCGCCGCAACCGAGGCCGAGCGCGCGCGCCCAGCCGGGCAGGCTGCTCGGCGGCGGACCAGGGGGGGGTGGCGGTGCGTAGCTCGGCTGCGCGGCCATCAAGACACCTCCGGTGAAGGACAGTGCGGCGATTCTATGCGCGAACTGCACCCCCAGGGAGTGCCGCAGCGCGCGTGCTACCCTGCCTTTCGTGACGCTCTGGTGGGGTGCGATCGCCTGGTCCGGCGCCGGTCTCCTGCTCGCCGTGCCGCTGCGCCTCCTCCCGCCGTGGCGCGGGACGTCCTGGCTGCTGACGCTCGCGGTGGGTCTCGTGGGCGCCGCGCTCGGCGGCGTCCTCGCCACCCTGCTCGGCTTCGGCGGCCTCGCTGCCCTCGACCCGCGAAGCCTCGCGACCGCCGCGCTCGCGGCGTTGCTGGCGCTGCTCCTCCTCGCCCTCGCTCGCGTCAGCGCGAGCGACGCAGCTGGCCGAGCAGGTGCCCGGCCACGGGCAGGATGAGGCGGGAGAGCCCGAGCTCTGCCGCCGCCGGCGAGCCCGGGAGCACGAACACCGCGCGGCCCTGCGCGACGCCGGCGAGGGCGCGCGAGAGCAGTGCCGCCGGGCCCACCTGCTCGAACGAGAGCGCGCGGAAGAGCTCGCCGAAGCCGTCGAGCGGGCGCTCGAGGAGCGGCGCCACCGCCTCGGGAGTGACGTCGCTCGGCGAAATGCCGGTGCCGCCGGTGGCGACGATGACGTCGATGCCCGGCGAGGCCAGCAGCTCGGCGACCGCCGAGGCGATCGCCGCCGCGTCGTCGGGCACCAGGCGGCGCTCGACGCGCTGCTGACCCGCCGCGGCGAGGAGCGTCGCGAGGCGGCTGCCGCCCGCGTCGTCGGCGAGGCCGCGGCTCGACGACACCGTGAGCACCGCCCAGCCGAGCTGCTTCGGCGCGTAGGCCTCGTGGGCCGCGACGGGGTCAGGCACGTCCCGAGCCCTGAGCACAGCGTCTGCTTCTGAACCCCCCTTCCCCCGGCGAGGGGGAAGGGGGGCAGGGGGGTAAGGGGTGGCAGACCAACACAGCTCTTCTCTGGAAACGCCGACCGATCCACTTTCCCTTGCGCTGCAACGAGACCGCCTCAGTAGGGCATCTCATCGCCTTCGAATCCGAATCAGTACGGCATCTCATCGTCGTCCAATCCGAAATAGTGGCCCAGCTCGTGGACCACGGTCTCGCGCACCTCGCGCACGATCTGGCGGCGGCTGTTGCAGCAGCGAAGCACAGGTCCTCGGTAGATGGCAACGCGGTCGGGGAGCGATTGGTACTGCGAATCGCGCTCGGTGAGCGGCACGCCCAGGTAGAGGCCCATCAGCTCCTCGTCCTCGCCCATGCCCATTTCGACGAGCACGGCCGGATCGGGCTCTTCCTCGACCACCACGGCGACGTTTTCGAGCATCTCGGCGAACTGCGGCGGCAGCCCGTCGAGCGCCTCGACGACGAGCTTCTCGAACGCGGTGCGCGAAAGCCAGAGGTCGTCGCGGGCCATGGTCGCGATTATCGCGATTCTCGGGCGGCGGCGGGCTGCCTGCCAGCTCCCGCCGGCATCGTGGCCGGGCCGTAACGACGGATCCACGCGAGCAGCAGCAGCGCCACCGAGGCGAGGCCGAGGGCGAGCCCCCACCAGATGCCCGGCAGCCCGAGCCGCAGGCGGAAGCCGAGCCACCAGGCGAGCGGCAACGCGAGTCCGTAGTAGCCGAGCACGTTGAACGCCGCCGCAGGTCGCGTCTGTCCCATGCCGCGGAGGATGCCGCAGCCGACCACCTGCAGCCCGTCGAAGACCTGGAACGCCGCCGCGATGGGAAGGATGGCGGCGGCGGCCGCCACCACCGCCGGCTCGGCGCTGAAGAGCTTCGGAAGCTCGAAACGGCCGAGCCAGAACCCGACGGCCGAAACGCCCATGACGCCGGCTCCCGCGCCGAGCGCCACCCACGCGGCGCGTTGCGCGTCGCGGCGCGCCCGCGCCCCGACGAGGTTGCCGACACGCACCACGGCCGCCATCGACACCCCGAACGGGATGGTGAAGGTCACCGAGGCGAGGCTGATCGCCGCGGTGTGCGCGGCGAGCGCGATCGCTCCCAGCCGCCCTGCGAGCAGCGTCGCCACTTGAAAGGTCCACACCTCGAGCATCAGTTGCAACGCCACGGGCCAGCCATAGCCGAGAACCTCGCCGAGCTCGTGCCGCCGCCGCCCGCGCTGCCACGCGCCCCGCCAGTCCGCCGGATCGCGCCGCCAGCGCATCCAGCCGAGCAGCGCGAGGGCGAGGAAGGCGTGCGTCAGCGATGTCGCGAGCCCCGAGCCGACGATGCCGAGCGCCGGGGCGCCGCCGCGCCCGAAGATGAGCATCCAGTTGAGCAGCACGTTGATGGCGTTGCCGAGAAGCGTCACCCACATCGCGGGGAGCACGCTGCCGCGGGCCTGCAGGTACTGCTTGACGGCGAAGAAGACGAGCAGGAACGGCAGGCCGGGGAGCTGCGCGAGGACGAAGCGCGACGCGCCGCCGGTGAGCGCGGCATCCTGTCCGAGCAACCGCAGCGAAGGACCAGCCACCAGCCAGAGGGCGCCGATCGGCACGCTGGAGGCGAGCGCCACGACGATGCCGCTGCCGAGCGCGCCCTCGTAGCGCCGCCGGTTCCCGGAACCCCACGCCTGGGTGGCCACGGGGTCGATGCCGAAGACGAGGCCCATCCCCGCCACCAGCGTGCCGAGCGCCCACACCCGCCCCAGCGACGCCGAGTCGAGCGCCGCGACACCGAGCCGCCCGAGCATCAGCACGTCGACCACCATCAGCAGCATCGCCCCCAGCTGCGCGATCGTCGACGGCAGCGCCAGGGCGAGGAGCCGCCAGACGTGGGTGGCCACCGGCGCGGGACGATCGGCGCCTTCCGGGTAGCGCGAGCGTGCGCCGGCGTCGCCTACCTGCGCGCCCTCGTCGGCGCCGGGAGCGGGTCGCGTGCTGCGAGGCGGAGTGCCGGCCATGGCGGCTTATCTTCGGCGACGGGGCACTGCGAAGGAAAGGCATCGGCCATGCGCACGCCGCGGGCGTCGCGTCTATCATTCGCGCCGTGACGCGACGACGGTACGTGCTCGGTGCCTCCGGCCTCGTCGCCGGCCTCGTCCTCGCTGCCGCCGTCGCCGCGGTGGCTCCCGCCGCGCTCGAGCTGCGCGATCGCGGCATCGCCCAGCTCGAAGGGGAGCAGCCGGCTCTCGCCGAGGCGACCTTCCGGCAGCTCGCCAAGACGACGCCCGAAGACCCGCTGGCTCTCGCCAACCTCGCCGTCGCCCTGATCCGCCAGCAGAAGGGTGAGGAGGCGCGCTCCCTCATCGATCGCGCCCTGGCGCTCGCTCCCGGCCGCGCCGACCTCATGACCCTCCAGGGCGACGCGCTGCAGGCGAGCGGCAAGCCGGAGGCGGCCCTCTCCGTCTACCGATCGGCGCTCGCCAAGGCACCGCGCGAGGTCGAGCTCGCGTGGTCGCTGTTCCGGCTGGCCGGCAGCCTCGGCGCCACCGCCGCCGGCACCGACGACGCCTCGGCGGGGGCGCGCGAGGCGCTGCGGCGGCTCATCGAGCTACGGCCGGACAACGTCGTCGTGCAGCTCCAGGCCGTGCAACAGGCGATCGCCCGTGGTGACCGCACCGCCGCCACGGCCGGCGTCCTGCGCGTGGGTGAGCTCCTCTGGCAGGCGAGCCCGCAGGCGCGGACCGCCTTCGACGCCGTGCGCGCGGCGCTGGTCGAGGGCGACGTGGCCAAGGCGCGCGTGCCGGCCCTCCGCCTCGAGAACGTGCTCAAGGCCACCGCGCTCTACCAGCAGGGGCTCACCGAGCTGACGTCGAACGTGCAAGGGCGCCCGGTGACGCGCTTTGGCGACGAGTCGCCGCCCACCTCGTTCGGCGCGCCGGTGCCGGTCACCTTCGCCACGCATGCCCTCGCGCCGGCGGCGCAGGCGCTCGCGATCGCCGACTTCGACGGCGACGAGCGTGCCGACCTGGCGGTGGTCGCCGATGGCAAGCTCGAGCTGCGGCTCGCGGCCAGGGCATGGAAACCGACGGCGGTCGGCGCGGCACCGAAGGTCGATCGCCTCGTCGCCGTCGACCTCGACAACGACGGCGCGTGGGACCTCGTCGGCGCGGGCCCGGGCGGGCTCACGGGCTGGCGCGGCAACGGCAAGGGCGCGCTCGCGGCGGCCGGCGACGCCTTCGGGCCCGCCGGCGTCGCCGGCCGCGCATTGGCGGCGCTCGACCACGACGCCGAGGGCGACCTCGACCTCGCGGTGGCCGCCGAGGGAGGCCTCGACCTCCTGCGCAATCCGGGGAGCGGCGCGCTCGTCGCGGTCGGCAAGCAGGCGCTCCCCGTGGCCGTGCCCGGCGCCGACGACATCGTCGCGAGCGACGTCGATCGCGACGGCGACCTCGACCTGCTCGTCGCGCGCCCTGGCGGCGTGGCGCTCCTCGACAACCGGCGTCAGGGGACCTTCGCGGCCGCCGCGCCGCCGGGCCTCGGGCAGCCGCGAGGGGTGCGCCGGCTCGCCGTCGGCGACCTCGACGGCGACGGCCGCTTCGACGTCGTCGCGGCGGGCGCGGACGTCACGCTGCTGCTGAACCGCGGCGGGCGCTTCGAGGCGGGTCCCCGGCTCGACGCCGGGGGTGCGGTGACGGCGGTCGCCGCGTTCGACCTCGACAACGACGGAAGGCTCGACCTCGGCGCGGCCGGGCCGGGCGGCATCGTCGTGTTCCCGCAGGCGGCGCCGCGCAAGTTCAGCCGCCAGCCGACCGCGGGCAGCCCGCGCGCCGCCACCGCGCTCGCCGCCGCGGACCTCGACGGCGACGGCGACCTCGACCTCGCGGCCGCCGGCCCGGGGGGTCTCGCCTGGCTCGAGAACAAGGGCGGCAACAAGAACCACTGGCTGTCGGTCCGGCTGCGCGGGCTCAGCGAAGGGAACGGCAAGAACAACGTCTTCGGTCTCGGCGCCACCGTCGAGGCACGCGACGGCGCCGCCTACCAGATCCGCGAGGCGCAGTCGGGCGTCACCCACCTCGGCCTCGGCACGCGTCGTCGCGTGCCACTGCTGCGCATCGTGTGGACCAACGGCGTGCCGCAGGACCGCCTCGACGTCGGCGGCGACCAGCGCATCGTCGAGGAGCAGGTGCTCAAGGGGAGCTGCCCGTTCCTCTACGCCTGGGACGGCCGCCAGGTGGCCTTCGTCAGCGACCTGCTCTGGGGGGCGCCGATCGGGCTGCCCGTCGCGCCCGCCACCTACGCCGGCGCCGACCCTTCCGAGCTCGTCGTCGTGCAGGGCGCCGCGCCCCGCAACGGCGCCTACGACCTGCGGCTCACCGAAGAGCTCTGGGAGGCGGCCTACTTCGACCACGTTCGGCTCTGGGTGGTGGATGCCCCCGACGGCGTCGAGGTGGCGAGCAACCTTCGCATCGTTCCCGGCGAGGCGATGCCGGAGCGCGTGCTCGGCAGCCGCGACGTGCGTCCCGTCGCCGCCGCGTGGGACGGCCGCGGCAGGGACGTCACCGCGGAGGTGCGCGAGCGCGACGAGGTCTACGCCGACGGCTACGCGCCGAGCGTCTACCAGGGCGTGGCCGCGCGCCGGTGGACCTTCACCTTCGACCTCGGCGTCGCGCCGGCGGGGCCGGTACGCCTCCACCTCGACGGCTGGATCTTCCCCGCCGACGCGAGCCTCAACCTCGCCGTGGCGCAGCGCTCCGATCTCGTTCCGGCGCCGCCGTCGCTCGAGGTCGAGGTCGACGGCGCGTGGCGCGTGCTGATGCCGGCGATGGGCTTCCCCGCCGGCAAGACGAAGACCATGGTCGTCGACACGCCGCCGCTGCCCGGCGGCGCCCGCCGGTTGCGGATCGTCAGCGGGCAGTGGCTCCACTGGGACCGCATCGCCTGGACGACGACGCCTTCGGACGATGCGCCGCGCGTCGTGGCCCGCCTGCTGCCGGCAAGCGCCGAGCTCCGCTTCCGGGGCTTCTCGCGCCTCGTTCGGCGTGCCCCCAACGCGCCGCACGCCTATGACTACGGCGACGCACGAGCCGAGTCGCCGTGGCTTCCCTTCCCCGGCCGCTACACGCGCTACGGCGACGTGCGCGAGCTGCTCGAGGCCGCGGACGACCGCCTCGCCATCCTCGCCGCCGGCGACGAGCTGGCCCTCACCTTCGACGCGCGCGAGCTGCCGCCGCTCACAGAAGGCTGGCGCCGCACGCTCGTCCTCGAGAGCCACGGCTGGGACAAAGACGCCGACCGCAACACCGGCGAGGCCGCCCGGATGGAGCCCCTCCCGTTCCGCGCCATGCGCGCCTACCCCTACGCGCCGGGCGAGAGTTACCCCGACGACGCGCTCCACCGCGACTACGTCGAGCGCTGGCTCACCCGCGTCGTCGAGCCCGGTGGGCCTCTTCCAGAGGCCCCTTCCGGGGGCGGCTGAGACCTAGATCGCGGCACCGCCCGGCCCAACCGTCGTAGAATCGGCGCGCCACAAGGAGCGTGACATGGTCAGGAAGCTGCGCGGTAGCGGTGTCCGTCACACCCTGCCCTTCGTCGGGCGTTTCGCCGGTCTCTGGATGCTGGTGACCAGCGCGGCGGTGCTGGTGGCCGCCGTGTCGACCTACCTGTTGTTCGCCCAGGATCACGAAGGCGCGAGCGTCGGCAAGGTGCTCGCCATGCAGACTGTGTTCACCATCCTCGCCGTGGGCGCCCTCGCCGTCTTCACCACTCACCGGCTGGCCGGGCCCTGGATCGCCGTGCGCCGTGCGCTCGAGGCGGTGCGTGACGGCAACTTCGACGACCGCCTGCGCATCCGCACGCAAGACGTCCACATCAAGAGCGTCGAGCATGCCTTCAACGAGATGCTCGATACCCTGCAGGGCCGCCCCGGCGCGACGCCTCCGAAGCGCGAGGCGTCGGTGGCGCCGCCGCTGGCGCCCTAGACACGTAGCCCGGGCTAGCCGTCCGCTTTCTTTTCGGGGCGGCCGCGTAGCGCCGCGAATCCGGCAGCGAGCTGTTCGCGCGGGATCTGCGTGAGGTGGTTGAACTCGCCGCCGTTGAGCCACTCGCCGCCGTCGATGGTGACGACCTCGCCGTTGATGTAGGCGCTGCCGGGGGCGAGGAGGTACGCGGCGAGGTCGGCGAGCTCGCGCTGCTCCCCGACGCGGCCGAGCGGCACCTTGCGCAGGCTCTGCTCCATGAGCCCGGGCGGCATCAGCCTGCTGAACGCTCCCTCGGTCGGGATCGGCCCGGGCGCGATGGCGTTGCAGCGGATGCGGTGGCTCCCCCACTCGACCGCCAGGCTGCGGGTGAGCGCGAGAACGCCCGCCTTGGCACACGCGCTCGGCACGACGTAGGCCGAGCCCATCCAGGCATAGGTGGTCACGATCGAGAGCACCGTGCCGCCCGCGCCCTGCTGGATCATCTGCCGCCCCGCCGCCAGGGTGGCGTGGAAGCTCCCGGCGAGCACGATGTCGACGACGGTACGGAAGGCGTTCGGCGAGAGCGTCTCGGTCTGCGCCAGGAAGTTCCCTGCCGCGTTGTTGACGAGCGCCGTCACCTTGCCGAAGCGCGCCACCGCCGACGCCACCCAGGCCTCGACCTCCTCGAAGCGGCGTACGTCGCACGGACCGGCCAGGACCTCTCCGCCCGTGGCGGCCCGGATCTCCTCCGCGGTCGCCTCGACGACGCCGCCGCGGCGGCCGCAGATCGCCACCCCGGCCCCGAGCTCGGCGCAGCGCAGGGCCATGGCCCTTCCCAGACCGGTGCCGCCACCCGTGATGAGCACCACCTGCCCCCGCAAGAGGTCGTTCTGGAACATGCGCGGCAGTCTGCCACAGCAGGTCGTGGCAGGAAGCGGCAGGGACGGCGCAGCGGCGGTCTTGATACGCTGCGCGGCTGTCCGTGGCGGGGCGCCGCACTGCGCGGCAGCCACCCCGGCGCACCTCCTCCAGATGACACAGCTGCCAGTTGCACCGCTGGGTGAGCCGGTCGACTGGATCGACACCCCCGCGGCGCTCGCCGAAGCCGCCGCGCGCTGGCGGGGGGCGTCGGCGATCGGCATCGACACCGAGTTCGTGCGCGAGCGGACCTTCTACCCGCGGCTCGGCCTCCTCCAGGTTGCCGACGGCGAGCGCAGCGCGCTCGTCGACCCGCTGGCGCTGCCCGACCTCGAGCCGCTGCGGCAGGTCCTCGTCGACCCGGCCATCCTCAAGGTGGTGCACTCGCCCAGCGAGGACATGGAGGTGCTCTTCCACCGCTTCGGCGAGTTCCCGTCGCCCCTCTTCGACACGCAGGTCGGAGCGGCGCTCGCCGGGCTCGAGGCCGCCATGAGCTACCAGCGCGTCGTGCGCGAGCTGCTCGGCGTCGAGCTCGAGAAGGGGGAGACGCGCACCGACTGGCTGCGGCGCCCGCTGTCGCCGGCGCAGATCCAATATGCGGCGCACGATGTCGAGCTCCTGCTGCCGCTCTATCGGGAGATCAAGTCCCGCCTCGATGCAGCGGGCCGACTGGCCTGGCTCCTGGAGGAGTCGGGCCGCCTGCGCGATGCCACCCGCTTCCTGCCGCCGGCCGAGGACGCCTACCTGAGGCTCGGCGGCCTGGGCGGCCTCGATCGCCGGCAGCTCGGGGCGCTGCGCGCGCTCGCCGCCTGGCGCGAGCGGCAGGCGCGCGAGCGCGACCTGCCGCGCAACTTCGTCCTCAAGGAATCGGCGCTCGTGACCCTCGCTCGGCGCCAGCCGCAGCGCCTCGCCGAGCTGGCCGACGTCCCCGACCTGCCACCCAAGCAGGTCGAGCGCTACGGCGAGACGCTCCTGCGCATCCTGCGCGAGGTCCGCCAGCTGCCGATCGAGGAGCTCCCCGCGACGCGCCCGCGCGGCGCCCGCGACGAGCGCGGCCGCGAGCTCGTCGACCGCATGCAGGAGGCGGTGCGACTGCGCGCCGAGGCGCTGCAGGTGTCGGCCCCGCTGCTGGCGAGCCGCCGCGACTTGAAGCAGCTCCTGAGCTGCCCGCTCGAAGCGCTGCCGCCGCCGGCGCTCGCCGGCTGGCGCTGGCAACAGATCCGCGACGACCTCGAGCCGATGCTCGCCGAGGCGCGCGCGCAGGGAATCGTCGGCTAACGGCAAGGCCCGTCGAGCGCGCGCTAGGATGCGCGCCATGCTCGACCCCCAGCGCCTCCCCGAGATCCAGCAGGCGATCGCCGACGCCGGCGCCGACGCCTGGTTGTTCTTCTGCTTCCAGAACAACGACCCGGTGAGCCTCGATCTCCTCGGAGTCGGCGGCCGCCACCTCGTCACCCGCCGCTGCTACTACCTGGTGCCTCGCGAAGGAAGCCCCAAGAAGCTCAACCACCGGCTCGAGCCGACGATGCTGGCGCACCTGCCGGGCGAGCAGGCGCACTACCTGACCTGGCGCGAGCACGCGGACCAGCTCGCATCGCTCGTCTCGGGTTGCCGCAGGCTCATCGCGCAGTACAGCCCCGACAATCAGCTCCCGAACGTCTCGCGGCTCGACGCCGGCACGGCGGAGTTCCTGCGCGCGCGCGGCGTGGAGCTGGTCTCGTCGGCCGAGCTCGTGCAACGCTTCGCCGCCACTTGGAGCGCCGAGCAGCTCGCCGGCCACCGCCGCGCCTGCCGTCACCTGCACGAGATCGTCAAGAATGCCTTCGAACGCGTATCGGCCACGCTTCGCGACGGCCGCGAGGACGACGAATACGCAGTGCAGCAGTTCATCATGGAGAGCTTCGAGCGGGCCGGTTTGTGGTCGGAGAGCGCGCCGATCGTCGGCGTCAACGCCCACAGCGCCGACCCGCACTATCAGCCTGGCCCCGGAGAGACCGCACCGATCCGGCGCGGCGACTTCCTGCTCATCGACCTGTTCGCCAAGGAGAAGGCGGAGGGCAGCGTCTACGCCGACATCACTTGGTGCGCGGTCTGCGCGCCGGCGCCGACCGACCGCCAGGAGGCGGTCTTCCGCACCGTCGCCAACGCCCGCGACGCCGCCCTCACACTCGTCACGTCACGCTATCCGGCGACGACGGTGCGCGGCTTCGAGGTCGACGACGCGGCACGCCAGGTGATCGTCGCCGCCGGCTACGGTGACCGCTTCATCCACCGCACGGGCCACTCGATCGGCATCTCCGACCACGGCCAGGGCGCCAACATGGACAATCTCGAGACCCATGACACGCGCCCGCTCTTGCCGATGACCGGCTTCTCCATCGAGCCGGGGATCTACCACGAGGGCGAGTTCGGCGTGCGACTCGAGATCAACGTCGCGCTCACCGAGGATCGCGCCGAGGTGACGGGGGCCGAGCCGCAGCAGGACTTGATTCGGCTGCTTTGAGTGCGTCGACTCGCGGCGCCAGCTTGCCGCGGGAACTCTTCGGATCTCTTCCTCCGAGCGGCGCTCCATCAGGCGACTGGGGCCGGTGGGGGGTTCGCGGCGGCCCCTGAGCACGCCCTGGGGACCCACTTGGCCGACGGCGAGGTCCGCGGCGGTGAACGCGCCGGCGCTTGCCTGAGGGCCCTGATAGGGCG
>Ga0209382_10000523_pt1 | contig 63520 bp, 43 predicted proteins | sample SoiMetdeltSBSDD5_FD_187599 | JGI IMG/M metagenome (GOLD analysis project Ga0209382, IMG submission 187599) | Bulk soil microbial communities from a Populus tree surrounding site in Tennessee, USA - Soil MetaG P. deltoides SBSDD5 (SPAdes) (version 2) | ecosystem: Environmental > Terrestrial >...
TGACCTGATCGCACAGGGCCGGGACCTGCTCCACGGGGAAGGGCGTTCTGCGGGCATCCAGCGAGAACAGCAGCAGGTTGTCGCGATTGAAGCCGCCGTCGCGAGTTTCCAGGTTCCGCAGAGTACGCGTGAGCAGGCCGGTTCCCGCCACCAGGACCACGCATAAACCGATCTGTGCTGCGACCAGAATCCGTCTCGTCGACCATCGCCGACGACGCTGGGAGACCGGCGCGGCCTTCAGTCCGCCAGTCAGGTCCACCCGTGTGGCGCCAAACGCGGGCGCGAGTCCGAACAGCAGCCCGGTGAGTGCTGACAAGGCAATCGTGAACGCCAGGACCATGGCGTTGGGCTGGAGATCGAGGAGGATCGGGCTCGGGCCGGCTTCAACCAGGCCGGCGACCGTGGCAGTTCCGAAGCGGGCAATGGCAAACCCGAGAGCCCCGCCCACCAACGCCAGCAGCATGCTCTCGGTAAGGAATTGCCGGACGAGCCGTGCGCGGCCGGCGCCGATCGACAGGCGTATCGTCACTTCTTTGGCGCGTGCCGTACCCCGGGCCAACAGGAGGTTCGCGACATTCGCGCATCCGATCACGAGCACGAGCCCGACCATCACCATCAGCACGTTCAGCGACAGTGAGTACTGATCGCGCAGGCCAGCCGTGCCGCGGCCTGCCGGAATCAGCGACGCGCGGACCGTGTCCCACCCGGGCAGCTTGCGCAGCCAGACATTCGGCGGTTCGGTGAGGAACTGCTGGAAGACGGCATCGATGGCCGCGGTTGCCCGGTCCGGTGCGACGCCGGATCTGACCCGAGCCACGATCGGCAGGTCGCCCAGCCAGGTCTCGTGATCGGTCAGAAAGCCCGGCGCGTCGAGCGTCCGCACTGCAAGAGGGAGCGTGACGTCGACCCGCGTTCCCGGATCCAGGCCGCCGAAGCCGGCAGCCGTGACGCCGACAATTGACAACACGCGTCCGTCAATCGTGAGTGTCTGGCCAAGGATCTGCGGATCCCGGCCGAATTTCCTGGTCCAGTAGCCGTCGCTGATCACCGTGATGAGCGTGTCGGCGCCGCCGCGATCGTCCTCCGCGGTGAACCCGCGTCCGATCGCCATCGGCACACCAAGGACCGCGTGATAGTTGCCGCTGACGAACTGGCCCCGCGCCATTTCGACGCCATCGCCGGCGGCCACTTTGAACGTGGCTCTCGAGTAGCAGGTGACACCGTCGAACACGTCGGTCCGGGCACTCATGCGCTGGTAGTACGGATAGTTCGAGGATGGCGAGAAACGGCTGCCACCGTGCGCGACGAAGTAGAGCTGCTCCGGCTGGTGCAGGGCCACGCCCCTCAGCATGACCGCCTCGAACAGGCTGAAGATCGCCGTGTTCGCACCGATGCCGAGCGCGAGCGTCAGTACGACGACGATGGCGAAGCCGGGTTGACGCCGGAACGTGCGCAACGCGTAGCGGACGTCCTGGGACAGTTCTTCGGCGAAGCGCCACCGCCAGACCGCCCGCGCGTCCTCCCTGGCGAGCGAGACGTTGCCGAACGTGATCAAGGCGCGGCGGCGCGCTTCCTCCGGCGTCATGCCACGATCGAGGTTGTCCTGGATTTCGCGTTCCAGGTGATCCTGGATGTCGGCGTCGAGCCGGGCCAGCGCTCGCGTTCGACGGAACATCTCCCGATTACTCCTGCGCCGCCGGCCGGAGCACGCGGGCGATCGCGGTCGCCAGCCGGTCCCACTTGCTGGTTTCGATGTCGAGCTGCTTGCGTCCCTTGGCGGTCAGGCTGTAGAAGTTGGCGCGCCGGTTGTTCTCGGAGGCGCCCTCTGCGTAAGTGATCCACCCGCGCCTGAGGAGCCGGTGCAGGGCCGGGTAGAGCGATCCTTGTTCCACCTGGAGCACATCATCCGAGTTCCGTTCGATCGCCTTGGCGATGGCCTGGCCATGGGTAGGTCCGAGCCGCAGCGTACGGAGGATGAGCATGTCGAGCGTGCCCTGCATCAGCTCGACGCGGTCATTGCGGGCATGACGCGCATTCCGGTCGTCACGCTCGTTGCGCTTCTGTCGGGTAGACATCCTAGGTGAGACGATAGCCACGCCCACCTAGAATGTCAAGGTGAGAAAGAGAATGAGACAGAAATGATCGCTGCCACTCTGCTGTGGGAGGCATGGAAGCAGGGCGCGCGGATTCGGTCGCTGCCCGAGCAGTGCCGTCCGCGGGATCGCGCCGAGGGATACGCCATCCAGGCGGAGCTCGTACGACTCTCAGGGCAGCGGGTCGCGGGCTGGAAGATTGCGGCGACCAGCGTCGCGGGACAGCGTCACATCAACGTGGACGGTCCTCTCGCGGGTCCTTTGCTGGCGAATCGTCTGGTTGGTGCCGGATCTACGATCGATCTGCGTCGCAACAGGATGCGGCTCGCCGAGGCGGAGTTCGCGTTCCGGATGGCGGCGCCCCTGCCGCCGCGCGGCGCACCGTACACGATCGACGATGTGAAAACGGCGACGGCGTCGGTGCATCCTGCCATCGAGGTGCCTGACTCGCGCTACGAGGACGTCACCGCTGTCGGCGCACCGCAACTCATCGCCGACGCGGCATGTGCGTGGTGCGCGACGGTGGCTGAGCGCGGCGTCGGCGATTGGCGGGGTCGCGATCTCGATGCTCACCCGGTCGTCGTCTTCAAGGACGGGCAGCTCGTGGCAGAAGGCCTCGGCAGCAACGTCGGCGGGCCGCTTCGCGCCCTGACCTGGGTTGCCAACGAGCTCGCGGCTCATGGCCGCGGCCTCTGCGCCGGCGATGTGGTGATCACGGGCACTTGCGTTGAGCCTGTTCCGATCGCTCCCGGTGAGCGACTGCGCGCCGACTTTGGCGACTTCGGCGCGATCGAGGTGGCGTTCGAGCCGGAGTGACCAATCGGTCCTGCGCTCATCGGCAGAGCAGCACGCGCGGGCGCCGATCTGAGAGAATGGGACTTCTTGCTTGCATGAAACAAGCGGCATCCGGATCCATCATGGAGGCTCAGATGCGAAAGCAGGATCGTATCCAGCAACAGAAGAACCAGGATCCTTCCCGGCAGCAGGGGCAACAATCACCGCAGTCCAATGAGCAGGTGAAGGGGACCGACTCGGGGGCTCAGCCGTCGCGACCGCCCAGAGAACCAGGAAAGCCGCTTCCGATCCCTGACTAGCCGAGCTCGCGCGACAGAAGCCTGGCTAAGCTCGTCGGTTATACTGCCCTGCTGGCTCGCTCTCGAACATCGATGATGCGTGCCGAAGGGAGACGTCGATGAGCGATTCCGGGCGTGGTGCGGAGGCGGGTCTGCCCGCCCACGTGCAATTGATTCAGATGTGTGCCGGCGCGTGGGTGGCGGCGGCCGTGTACGCCGCAGCGAAACTCGCCCTCGCCGACCACCTGGCTGACGGGCCTCGAAGTGCGCTCGACCTGGCGCCCGTCACGGGCACTCACGCGCCAACCTTGCACCGCTTCATGCGCACCCTCGCCGGTTTCGGCATCCTCGCCGAGGGCGACGGGCAGAAGTTCGCGCTGACCGAGCTCGGCGAGGCGCTGAAGACCGGCGCACCCGGCTCAGCACGTTCGACGCTCATCGCCTTTGGCGGACCGGCATTCTGGCGCACCTGGGAGGAGATCTTCTATTCCCTCGAAACCGGAAAGCCGGCGTTCGACAAGGTGTGGGGCATGCCGATCTTCGACTATCTCGCCCGGGATCCTGAAGCCGCGTCGCACTTCAGCGAGGCGATGGTGGGCTTTCACGGATCGGAACCACCGACCGTCGCGGAAGCTTACGACTTCAGCGGCCTTGAGACCGTCGTCGACGTGGGCGGGGCTTCCGGCAACATGCTGGCAGCTCTCCTGTCGCGTCATCCCGGGCTGCGCGGGGTGCTCTTCGATCTTCCGCACGTCGTGCGCGACGCACCGGCCCTGCTGAAGGCGCGCGGCGTGGAGTCGCGTGTCACGATCGAGACGGGCAGCTTCTTCGAGCGAGTGCCCGCAGCCGGCGACGCGTATCTCCTGTCGCACATCATTCACGACTGGAGCGAAGCGCAGTGCCTGACGATCCTCGGGCACTGCCGCGAGGCGATGCGTCCTGACGGCCGGCTGCTGATCGTCGAAACGGTGCTGCCCGAGGGCAACGTTCCGCACCAGGGCAAGCTGCAGGATCTCGTGATGCTGGTCTTTCCGGGAGGGCAGGAGCGCACCGAGGCCGAGTACAGGGTGCTCCTGGGCAAGGCTGGTTTCCGGTTGAATCGAGTCGTCCCGACGTCGTCTGTCGTCAGCATCGTGGAAGGCGTGCCGGCCTAGGCCCCAGCCCCTGGCCGTGCGGACGGCGCCGCCGGACATCACGTCAACGCGCCCGTGCCTTGTCCGGGGCGAGTGGACATTCCAAACGGTCCGGGTTGAATGACATTCGGTGTACGCTCCGGGCGAGATGCACACCCGTTGGCTCGTCCTGCCAGCCCTGATCGCATTCCTGCCAATTTCGGCCGCGGTTCGGCAGGTGCCCGCGGCCGACCGGGCGGTCGCGGTCACCTTCGACGATTTGCCTGCGACCCCGGCGGGCCTGGTCGCCAACGACGTGGCGAGCCTCGCCGACGTCACGCGGAAGCTGCTGAAAGCAGTGCGTCAGCACGGTGTTCCGGCAGTGGGTTTTGTCAACGAGGGAAAGCTGTTTCTCGAAGGAGCGGGCCCGGACGATGTCGAGGGGCGCACCAGCGTGCTCCGGATGTGGCTGGATGCAGGACTTGAGCTGGGCAATCACACGTACTCGCACCGCGACCTGAACACGATGCCCGCCGACCGGTTCGAGGCCGACGTACTCCGTGGTGAGGCCGTTACTCGCGGTCTCATGAAGACCAAGGGGCAGCGGCTCCGCTATTTCCGCCATCCCTTTCTCCACGTCGGCGCCGATCTGCAGAAGCGTCGCGCCTTCGAGGCCTTTCTCGACCGCCACGGTTATACCGTGGCCCCGGTGACCATCGACAACGACGATTTTGTCTACGCGGCGGAGTACGCCAAGGCCCTGCGACGCGGGGATTCCGCGGCTGCCGCGCGGATTGCCGACGACTACCTGCGCTACATCGAGGAGGTGTTCTCGTTCTTCGAGGATGTCTCGCGGCGGGTGATTGGCCGCGAGATCCGTCACGTCCTCCTGCTGCACGCGAACACGCTGAACGCCGATCGGTTCGGTGCAGTGGCAGAGGCACTGAAGCGCCGCGGCTATCACTTCGTGTCGCTCGCGTACGCTCTCCAGGACCCCGCGTATCGCCTGCCCGACGAGTTTGTCGGGGCCCCGGGGAACTCGTGGTTCAACCACTGGGAAGTCACCGCGGGCCGGAAGCCGATTCCCACGCCCAGGCCGCCGGACTGGATCACCACGCGCTGACGCTTGTTCACGCCAGCCGTTGATATGCTTGGTCCCGTGGATCAGCCGGGCGTTGAGCTGCTCGTGCGCTTGACGGCACGCGTCTCGGGAGCCACTTTTGCGGCGGCATTGATCCTGTTCGCCGCGGGTGACCAGCAGAATCGACGACGCCTCTACTTCGGAACCCGCCTCTTTGCAGGATTCGTAGTTGCACACACCGTCCACTTTCTGACCGTCGCCTGGCTGGCTGTCGTCACCGCAGGAGAGAACATCCGGGAACGCGACGGTTGGCCCGGCGTCGTAACGGTGGCGCTCCTGTTCTACCTGGCGGTCTTTTCAGTCCTCCGCGCATGGGGTGACGCGGCGCTGGGGCGCCCGTCGTCGCGGAGTCTCCGCGTGACGGCCAACGTCGCCGTCGTGGCGATTGCGGTGGTGTTTCTCAACTCCTACCTCGCACGAGTCGCGCGAATGCCGGTGTACTGGTTGCCGGCGGCAGGTCTCGCCGGAATCCTGGCCGTCTATTTCGTCAGGACGCGGGGCGCGGCTCTTCCTGCTTTACGTGGGCAACGCTCGGGCGCCGACGCAAGCGGCTGAAACCGGGCACGGTGCGGCACGCTCGTGAACTTGATGCGCCTCGAGCGGCAGCGTATTATTACCCCCACAATGTGGTTTAACACGGACGCCCCGCCGCTCGGCGACTTCGAACAGCTCACCATGCTCGCCGTCCTGCGGCTCGACGAGGACGCCTACGGCGCGGCGATCCAGCGCGAGATCGAGTCCCAGACCGGCAGGGTGGTGTCGGTCAACGCCATCTACACCACGCTCGATCGCCTCGAGGCGAAAGGCCTGCTGCGGTCCTGGATCGGTGCCCCGACGCAGGAGCGAGGAGGACGCCGCAAGAAGCACTACGCCCTCGAGCCGCTCGGGCTGACCGCCATCAGTCAGGCCTATCGGACCATTCGTCGCATGTCCCGGGGCCTCGAGCGGTTCCTGGAGCGGTCATGAGTCGCCGGCTCGTGCTGCTCCCGCTCGTGCAGTGGCTGCTGCGGCAACGGCTTCCCGAGGAATGGGCCGAGTTCGTTCTTGGTGATCTCGAGGAGGAATACCATCGGCGTAGCCGGCAATCCTCGTCCGATGCATCGGCGTGGCTGCTGAAACAGGCGCTGGTGTGTTTAGCGTCGCCTGTTCCTGCAGCGAGCCGGCGGATCGAACCGTCGACCCGTCCACGAATCGCGCTCAGGCCGGGCCATTTGCTACGAAGTGCGTGGCGCACCTTCAGGGCGCGCCCGCTGCTGACCGTCTCGTGCATTGCCATTCTTGCCGCCGGTGTTGGCAGTGCCACGGCGGTCTCGGCAGCGGTGTATGGGCTGCTGATCCGGCCGCTTCCGCTTCCGGCTTCGGAACGGCTGGTATCCGGCTACGCGCTGCGCGAGGGCTTCGATCCATTCGGCACCTCGCTCGCGGAGTACAGCGCCTTCAAGACCGGCGTGGCCTCCTTCGAGTCGATCGGCGTCGCGCGAACTCAGACGTCTACGCTGCGCGCAGGCGGCGATACCGTTCGCGTTCAGGGAGCTGTGGTCACCTCGGACTACCTGTCGACTGCGGGTGTCGTGCCGGCGCTCGGGCGCGCCATCTCACCGGCTGACGATCGGCCGGGCAGTTCCGCGTCCGTCGTGATCAGCCACTCGCTCTGGATCCGGCAGTTTGCCGGGCAGCCCGAGGCCGTCGGCCGCAGCGTGACGATCGATGGCCGCGCGGCCACCGTGATTGGCATTCTGCCTCCGGGGTTCGATCTGCCGTCAGGGACCGAGATGTGGATGCCGCTCCAGGTGACGATCGACACCTTGCCGCTGCAGGATCGGCTCGCCTCGACCTACATGCCCCTTGCCCGGCTCCGGCCGGGCGCCGCGATCGGGCGCGCGAACGAAGAGATCGCCGCCATCGCCAAGGCACTTGCCGCTGAATATCCTCAGCGCCGCGGATGGACGTACCGCGCGATTGGTCTGCGGCAGCAGCTGATCGGGGATCTGGATGGCCGGACGACGAGGATTGTCGGGTTGGTGGTGGCGGCCGTTGTCTTCCTGCTCGTGATCTGTTGCGTGAACGTCGCGAACCTCGTCCTGCTCCGGGCGGCAGACCGTGAACGCGACGAAGCGATTCGCGTGGCCCTGGGCGCGTCAGGCGGTCAGCTCACGCTCGAACGGCTCGCCGAATCGATGGCGATCGGCCTGGCGGGCGGCGCAGCCGGCCTGGCGCTCACTGCCTGGGTGGCACCGCTCCTCAGCACCCTGAACCCGGTCCGTCCCGTTGCGTTCGGGCCGGCGCTGACTGATTTCCGGATCGACACTCTCACGATCACGATCGGCGCCAGCCTTTCCGCATTGACGACGATCCTGACAGCGATCGTCTCCCACACACCGAGCAATTCGCGGTCGGACGTGGCGGCCACACTGGCGGCGTCCGGACCGCGTACGGGGCTTGGGCGCGCGCGGCGGACACGGCTCCGGCTCCTGGTCGCGGCGCAGATCGCCGTCGCCGTGCTTCTGCTGATCGGCAGCGGCCTGGTGTTGAGAAGCTTCGCCGCACTTCGCGACACCGACATCGGGTTCCGCACCCGTGGCGTCGCCAGCTCCCAGCTGACGCTGCCGCCGCGCATGTTCACCGATCACGGCAGCCGCGCCGCGGATCTCGAACGCCTGGTCGCCTCGGTGCGCAACATCCCCGGCATCAGCAACGCTGGCATCACGACCAACATCCCTCTCCAGCGCGGGTCGTTCGACTCCTTCTATACGGTCGAGGGCAGGCCTGTGCAGAACCCGAACGACGTGCCAATCACCGGACACCGCGTGGTGACGCCCGGCTATCTCGGTTTGCTGGGCGTGCGCCTGATGCAAGGTCGGTTGTTGTCGGAGAGTGACACCGCGACCGCACCGCTGGTCGTGGTCATCACCGAGGAACTGGCGCGCCAGGCGTGTCCTGGAGAGGATCCCATCGGCCGTCGCATCAGGCGCGGACGCTCCACCGACACCACGAATCCCTGGTTGACCGTGGTTGGCGTCGTCGGCGACGTGAAGGAAGATCGCTTCAACTTCAGGACGGATCGTGCCGCCTGGTACCTGCCGTACGCGCAACAGAACAGCTCCGCGCCACCCAACCTGGTGATCGAGAGCCAGGCGGATATCGGCACCTTGAACGCGGCGGTGCGTCAGCGCGTCCGCGCCTTCGATCCGGACGTCGCCGCGTCGGAGCTGGTGCCCTTCGACGTCCACGTCGCCGAACTGCTCGTCACCGAACGCTTCGCGGCCGTGATGCTGTCGGCGCTCGCCTGTGCCGGGCTGCTGCTTGCCGTGATCGGGCTCTACGGCGCCATCTCGCACATCGTGCGGGCGCAGCAGCCGGAGATTGCCCTGCGGATCGCGGTGGGAGCGGCGCGCGGCCGCGTGGTCGGGATGGTGGTGCGTGAGGTGATGCTGGTGGCCATGTTGGGCACGATCGCCGGCATCCTCGTGGCCGCCGTCGGCGCGAACGGACTTTCAGCCGTTCTGTACGAGGTCAGGCCGCACGACGCCGTTACCTATGGTGGTGTGGCCGTGCTCCTGATCGTTGTCAGCATTGCGGCGGCGTTCGTTCCGGCGCTGCGCGCCGCGCAGGTCGATCCGGCCGGGCTGCTGCGGTAGCCATCTGTGGTTTCTAGAGTGTCAAATCCCAAGCTCCAAGCTCCAAATCCCAACGCACACCCAACTCCCAAATCCCAAAACCAATTCCCAAATTAACTCCCAAGCGAGTTGGGAATTGGATTTGGGAATTGGTTTGGGATTTGGAGGTTGGGAGTACGTTGGAGCTTGGAATTTGGAGCTTGGGATTTGACAGTATAGGAATCTCAGCCACTAGTTCTCCCGAGAGCCACGAGTCGCGCCCGATCCGAGTTGGTCGAGGAGCCACGCGCGCGCGAACGCCCAGTCCCGCTTCAGCGTGGCGATCGAGACACCAAGCGCTTCTGCGGTTTCGCGCTCGCTCAAGCCGGTGAAATACCGGAGCTCGACCACGCGGCTCGCGCGCGGGTCGATCGATTCGAGCCGCGACAGCGCTTCGTTGAGCGCGAGGAGATCTTCCTCGCCTTGCTCGGCGGGCACGTCGACCTGGCTCAACGAGATCGCCAGGCGCTGATCCGGACGCTTTTTCGCATCGCGCGCGCGGGCGTAGTCGACGAGGATGTGCCGCATCTCGCGCGCAACCGCCGCGAAGAAGTGGGCGCGGCTCTGCCAGTCCATCGAAGCCGCACCGAACAGCCGGACGTACATCTCGTTCACGAGACCCGTCGTCCGCAGGGTGTGACCGGGACGTTCCTGCCGCATGTAATGGGCGGCGATGCGACGCAGCTCGGGATAGACGAGCGTGAGCAGCTCCTCCCGGGCGGCGTCGTTGCCGTGCCGCAGCTCGCCGATGAGCATCGTCAACCGGGCCTGCCCGTCCTCTGACATTTGTAGCTGAGCCGGCTGCCGGGCTCGGACGCCAGTATAAGTGAGGGCGTTGTTGATCTCCGGCGGCGGCCGCGGGGAAGATCCCCGAGTGCTCCAGACTCCGGATCGGCATCGACGGCTGCGTGCGGTCTTCGATGAAGCGCTGCTGCAGGAGCCCTCCGGGCGCGCCGCCTTCGTTCGCGAAGCCTGCGCGAACGATCCCGACCTCATGCCGGAAGTCATGCGGCTGCTGGCCGCCCACGAGGACACACGATCGTTCCTGGATCGCCCGCCGTGGTTGCCGGTGGCGGCAATCCGGGCCGAAGAGGACTTCCCCGGCACCAGCCGCTTTTGGGTGCTGCGGCGGCTGGGTGCCGGAGGCATGGGCGCCGTCTATGAGGTGCACGACCGCGACCGGGACGAGATCGTCGCCCTGAAGACGTTCCTTCGGACCGGAGCGGCCGATCTGTATCGGCTCAAACGGGAGTTTCGCTCCCTCGCCGATGTGACGCATCCCAACCTGGCCTGTCTCTACGAGCTGTTCGTCGAAGACGAGCGGTGTTTCTTCACGATGGAGCTCGTGCGCGGCCTCAACTTCGTCGACTACGTGCGCGGCGCCGATCGGGCCCGTCGATTCCACGATCGATTGATCCCCGCACTCCACCAGCTCGTCGACGGCGTTGCTGCGCTGCACGCGAGAGGGAAGCTTCATCGCGACATCAAGCCGTCGAACGTCCTGGTCACTGCGGAAGGGCGGGTGGTGATTCTCGACTTCGGCCTGATCACCGAGCTGCTGCCGCTGCATGCGGGCGTGGCCAGCCACGTGAAAGGTGGCACACCGGCCTACATGGCGCCGGAGGAAACGTCGGGCGGCATCCCCTCGGAAGCGGGCGACTGGTACGGAGTCGGGATGACGCTCTATGAAGCGCTGACCGGCACGATCCCCTTCGCCGGTACGCTCACCGAACTGCTCATCTCGAAGAGAACGATCGATCCCCCGGCTCCCGTGAATGTCGCGCCGGGCATACCTGCCGAGTTGAGCGCCGTGTGTATGGGTCTGTTGTGCCGGGATCCCGCGCAGCGTTTGTCGGGCCCCGCGGCCGTTCGCGAATTCGCTCGAGAACCTGCGCCGCCCGCCGTGCCCGCGCGGGCTCGCGACACGCCCTTCGTCGGCCGCGCCAGGCAACTCCACGTGCTGAACGAGGCATTCCGGACGGTCGCGAACGGGAACGCAGCGGCGGTCTCGGTCTCCGGCCCGTCCGGAATCGGCAAGACCGCGCTGATCCGCCAGTTCCTCGGCGAGGTCGCCGGGGCCGACATCCTGGTCCTTTCGGGGCGGTGCTACGAGAACGAGTCGGTCCCGTTCAAGGCGCTGGATGGAGTGATCGACGATTTGAGCCGTCATCTCATGTCGATTCCACAGTCGGACGTCGAGAGCCTGCTGCCGCCCGACGTCCCGGCATTGACCCGGGTGTTTCCCGTGCTTCTGCAGGTGCGCGCCATCGCGGCCCTGCGGCCTGACCGGACGGTCGGCCGCGCCGATCCGTTCACTCTGCGACGGCGTGCCTTCAGCGCGCTGCGCGAGCTGCTCGGACGTCTCGCGAACCGCCGGCCGCTGGTGGTCTGGATTGACGACCTGCAGTGGGCTGACGCGGACAGCGCGGTGCTCCTCGAGGATCTCCTGTGGCCGCCGTTCGCACCGGCGATGCTGACGCTGTTGTCGTTCCGCAGTGAAGAGACAGCAGGGAAGTCGTTCCTGCGTGCGCTGCTCGATCGGGCGGGCCGCGACATCTGGTCCGCGCTTGCGCTCGATCCCTTGACCGATGACGAGGCACGGACCCTGATCGGCGCACTGGTTCCGTCAGACGCGACGCTCGACGAGGACGGCCGCCGCCAGCTGACACGTGAAGCCGCGGGCAGCCCATTCGTCCTCGAGCAGCTGGCCCACTATGCCGGCCTCCGCATCCCGCAATCGGGGCCGCCGCCGACGTTCGCGGACATGTTCGCGGCCCGGCTCCAGTCGCTCTCGCCGGATGCGCACCGCCTGCTCGAAACGCTGGCGATCTGCGGCCGGCCGATGGCGTCCGACGTGGTCTGTGATGCCAGCGGAGTCGCAGCCGAGCGGCAGTCTCTCATTGCCACGCTCCGTGCTTCACGGTTCATTCGCAGCAGCGGCTCGTCGGAGCGGATCGAGACCTATCACGACCGCATCCGGGAGGCGCTGACTGCGAGCGTCGCTCCTGACGCGGCGGAACAGATTCATGGCCGGATCGTGAAGGTGCTGGTCGCCAGAGGCAGTGACGACTGCGAGGCGCTCTTCGAGCACTATCGCGGCGCCGGAGACAAGGAGAACGCGGCGATGCAGGCCGCGCTTGCCGGCGACAAGGCAGGCTCCGCGCTCGCGTTCGACCGGTCGGCGTTCTTCTATCAGCATGCGCTGGCGCTGTCTCCTGCGTCGAGCGCGGTTGGCCGGTGGAGGGAGGGATTTGCGAGCGCGCTCGCGAACGCCGGCCGCCCGACCGAGGCCGCTGCGGCCTACATGCAGGCTGCGGCTGCAGCCACCGGCCTGCAGCGCGTCGAACTGCAGCGGCGCGGCGCCGAGCAGTTCCTCATCGGTGGTTACATCGATCGCGGCCTCAACCAGATTCGCACCATGCTCGCGGACCTGGGCATGAGCGTTCCAGGAAGTCCACGGGCCGCGCTGCTGCCGTTGCTGTGGCGGCGTGCACGACTCCGCTGGCGCGGGCTGCACTTCACGTCGCGCACGGCCGACCAGGTCGACCCCGACACGCTCCTGTGCGTCGACGCCTGCTGGTCCGCGGCGACGGGATTGCTGCTCGTGGACATGATCAGCGCGGTCGCGATCAGCGCACGCCACCTGCTCGTGGCGCTCGAGGCCGGGGAACCGTACCGTCTCGCGCGCGCGATGGCCCTCGAATCGATGGCGAGGGCGGCCTATCCGAGCGGCCGCGCGCTCAGCCGGCGTCTCGTCGAACAGTCGAAGGAACTGGCCAGGAGCGTCGGCCACCCGCACGCCATCGGGTTGTCCCGCCTCGCCGACGGCATGATCGCTGTCTCGCTCGGCCAATGGAAGAGCGCCTTGGCGCTCTCCGAGGACGCGCTCGCCTTCCTGCGGGACCAGTGCGTCGGGGTCACGTGGGAACTGAACATGGCGCAGAACGTGGTGATCTGGGCCCTCATGTATCTCGGAGAGCTCGGCGAAGTGTCCCGTCGCGTGCCCCCTCTGATCGCCAGCGCCCGTCGGAGCGGCAACCTGTACATCACCACCGAGCTGTGCACGAGGAGTAACTACGTCTGGCTGGCGGCAGACGATCCCGACGAAGGTGAGCGCGTCACGATCGAGAGCATCGGCCGATGGTCGCACACCGGCTTTCATCGTCAGCACTACAGCGCGATCCTGGCTCGGATACAGACCGCGCTCTACCGGGGCGACGCCGCGCTGGCGTGGCTCCTGCTCGAGGACCTCGATCGCATCCTCCGCCACTCGTATCTGAGGCGCGTCCAGGTCCTGCGGATCGAATCGGAGTACCTGCACGGACGCGGCGGTCTGGCCATGGCGGCAAAGTATGGCCTCCGCCGCCGGTTCCGGTCCGCGGCGCGCTCTGCGTCCCGGCAGATCGCGAGCGAACGCATGCCCTGGTCCGATCCCATCGCACTCCTCCTCGAGGCCGGACTCGCACACCTCGAAGGCAACGCCCCGCTCGCACTGCGTCACTTACACGACGCCGCGGCGCGATTCGACTCCGCCGACATGAAGCTGTACCTGGCGGTCACCAGGCGCTGTATCGGCGCGCTGCAGGACGACGCGGCAGGACGTGCGCTCAAGGGAGAGGCCGACGAGTGGATGGCCGCCCAGGACATCAAGAATCCCGCCGCGATGACCCGCACGCTGGCTCCGGGGTTTCCGGACCTTCCATAGCGTCGCGGGTTCGCGGGTTCGCGGTTCGCGGGCTCGGTAGAGCTGGTGGTTCTCAGAGGCAATGAGAGCCAATCCTGGTGCGAGTTGCCTCTGAGTACGACCGGCTTCGCCGAACCCCCGAACCCCCGAACCCGCGAACCCGCGAACCCGCGAACCCGCGAACCCGCGAGCGATGAGCTGTTTCCCTCCCCATTTCCGCCCGTAAGAGTGAGGCCGGAGTGGAGGACGGCCCGCTGGAGACTCGAGCCATGCTGGATGTGTTCCGCGCCGTGTTTGGCGTCATCGTCCTCGCTCTCAACACGCTGGCGCCCCGTCAGGCGGATGCGCGACAGCCGCAGGACGGCGAAGCTCTGCTAGAGGTGCAGGCGAGCCCCCAGACTCCGGGGCGTCCGATGATCCGCCGTCAGACTCCTGAAGGCGCGGAAACTCGTGCGCTGCGCTTTGCGCGAACGGAGCTGTACTTCGGCACGGCGACGTCGGACGGGCCGGTGACCGAGGCGCAGTTTCAGGACTTCGTCGACAAGGAGGTCAGCCCGCGTTTCCCCGACGGACTGACCATCACGAAAGCGGAGGGCCGCTTCCGCACCGGGGAAGGAGACATCGTCAGGGAGCAATCGTTCGTGCTCGTATTGCTCTATCCCTACGAAGCCTTCGCCGAGAGCAGCCGGCGAATCGAACGCATCCGCAGGCTCTACAAGAAGCAGTTCGACCAGCAGTCGGTGCTCCGCGTCGACGACCAATTCGTCGTCTGGGTCTCGTTCTAGCTCTCGAGGAAGAGAAAGACATGTTCCTTCAGTCCCTCACCACTTCGTTTGTGTTTCCGGTGATGCTTGCTGCCGGAGCTCCTGGCCAGGCGCCGCACTCTCATCTTGCGGGTACAGGGCAGACACCGATCGTCGCCAATGACAACCGGCGGGCCGCAGGCTCGCTCGCCAACGGCATCCTCACCCTGGAGCTGCGCGCACAGCTCGGCGTGTGGCGCCCGGAGGGTGATGGAGGTCGCGCGCTCCTGGTGGCGGCATTCGGCGACGGATCTTCACCGCCGTCAGCCCCGGCGCCGCTCATCAGGGTCCCTGAGGGCACAACCATCGCGGCGACCGTTCGCAACGAGCTCGAGCGCGTGCTCTTCGTTCACGGACTCTGCGACCGCGGGGAAGCGTCGTGTCCGCCGGTCGAAGTGCCCGCAGGCGGGATCTGCGAGCTCCGGTTCAGCAGCGGCCCGCCGGGGACTTACCACTATTGGGCTGCCACCGGCCGGGTCCCTCTCGGGTTCCGCGACATCGAAGACTCGCAACTCTCGGGGGCTTTCATCGTCGACCCGAAGGAGGCGGCGCCGAATGACGACCGCGTATTCGTCGTCACCGAATGGGCCGATGTCACGCGCGATCAGCTGAAGCAGATCCTCACGCAGGACGATCCCGGGGCCGCATTCATCAAGTTGCGGCCGGATGTCCTGTTCACGATCAACGGACGATCGTGGCCGCACACCGAGCGCCTCGAGTACACCGTCGGCGATCGCGTCCGGTGGCACATCGTGAATCTCAGCTCACAAGTTCATCCCATGCACCTTCACGGGTTTCACTACGAGGTTGCCAGCATCGGAGATGGAACCCGTGATGAGCAATATCCCGACGGCCAACGGCGCACCGTAGTCACGCAGCTCATGCCGTCCGGCGCGACGATGAACATGGCGTGGAGACCGGCGCGGGCAGGCAACTGGCTGTTCCACTGCCACGTGATGCTGCACGTGTCACCGACGCTCCACATCGATGGGTCGCCCAAGGAGCCACCGGCACACGACGATCACCACGCGGCAGCGGGAATGACCGGCATGGTACTTGGCATCCGGGTCGCGCCCGCGTCCGGGCCGGCCCGTGCCGAGCCGGCGATCGGTACTTCCACACCGCCACGAACGATGACGCTGACCATGCAGGCGGAAGCGCGGCGATTCGGTGACGAGCCGGCATTCGGATTCCGGCTGGCCGGCGCATCGGCGGGGGAGCGGGTTCAAGTGCCCGGGCCGGTTCTCGTGCTCGAGCGCGACAAACCGGTAGAGATCACGCTCGAGAACCGGCTGCCCGAAGGCACCGCCATCCACTGGCACGGGATGGAGCTCGAGAGCTACTACGACGGCGTTCATGGCTGGAGCGGAACGAATGTTCAGGTGACGCCGATGATCGAGCCCGGCGCCTCGTTCGTGGTACGGTTCACCCCGCCGCGCGCAGGTACGTTCATCTACCACACGCACCTTCACGATCGACGGCAGCTCACGCAGGGTCTGTACGGTGCACTGATCGTGGTCGAGCCGGGCGAGCAGTTCGACGAGCGCATCGATCACGTGCTGGTCATCGGGCGCGAGGGTCCCGATCCTGGCGCCCCAATCGTGATCAACGGCGAGCACGCTCCGCAGTCGGTCTGGCCGGCCGGCGTGCGCCAGCGCGTCCGGCTGATCAACATCACGCCGGATGACATCGTCTCGGTCGTGCTTCAAACCAGCGAAGGTCCCGTGACCTGGCAGCCGGTGGCCAAGGATGGCGCGTCGCTGCCCGCCGCGCGTCGACAGGCCGGAGCGGCGAAGCAGATCATTGGTGTCGGGGAAACCTACGACTTCGAGGTCGAGACACCGGCCGGACGCCGGAATCTCTGGCTCGAGGTGCGATCACCGGCAGGAAAGTGGCACGCGCAGGGGCATGTGATCGTGAAGTGATTCGAAGAGTCGGGGTCCGGGATCCGGGGCCCGGGGTCCGGGGGTGGTGGTACTCAGCGGCAACAAGCCAGTTGAATTAGCCCCCGTTCTCTCTTACTAGCAAGACGTCCGACCCCCCCGGACCCCGGACCCCGATCAGCCCCCAGAAACTTTCGATCTCGTCCGCGCGCGGAGATCGCGCACCTTACTGCGCCCGAAGCGCGTCGACGGGATTGACCGACGCCGCACGCCACGCCGGGATCAGGCTGGCGACGAGCGCCAGTATGCCGAACACCATCGCGCCACCGGCAAACGAAATGAGATCCAGCGGGCGGACGCCATAGAGCATGCCCTCGAGCAGACCCGTGGCAAGTCCGGCGGCGAGGACGCCGAACGCGATGCCCACCGCCGCGAGGCGGCCTGCGTGCCCGAGAATCAACTGCAGGACCTGCGCGCGGACAGCCCCAAGCGCCACGCGGATGCCGATCTCGCGAGTACGCAGGCTGGCGTTGTAAGCGGCAATGCCGTACACGCCGAGCGCCGCCAGGAAGATTCCGATCGTGCTCACGACCGCCGCGAGCCACGCCGCGAGACGCTGAGGGAAGAGCGTGAACGCGGTCATCTCGGCAAGCGTGCCTGCCTGGACCACCGGCAGGTTCGGCTCCATCTCACGGATCACCGCGCGGACCTGCGGTATCAGGCTCTGACCGGTCGGACGCACCAGGATCCACGAGATCGGCTCGTATCGCTGCGCCGCCGGTACGTAGAAGAACGGCGACGGGCCTTCACCGATCGTGCGGTACTTTGCGTCGCGGACCACACCGACGACTTCAATCGGGAAGCGACGCGCGCCCACCAGGATGCGTTTGCCGACCGCGCTCTCACCGCGCCATGCACGCCTGGCGAGCGTCTCGTTGACAATGGCCACCGCAGGCGCATCGGCGCGATCAGTCTGATCGAAGTTGCGGCCCGCGACGAGCTCCAGGCCCAGCGTCCGGAAGAACCCGGGCGTGACAATGTTCTGGCTCCCGTCAATCGCACGATCCGACCCGACCTCCCCCGGCAGCCAGAAGCGGCCGCCCTCCCGCTCCATCGTCAACGGCACGACGCGGGCCGACGCCGCCGTTTCCAGCCCGGGCAGGTTCTCAATTCGCGCCATGAGGGCCTCGGCGAACAGTCGTCCTCGTTCGGGGTCGTATCCGCCCAATCGATGGTTCAGCCCGATGACCTCGACGCCGGCGACACGGAATCCGGGATCGATTTGAGTGGCATGCCGAATCGAGCGGGTGAGCAGCAACGCGCATACCACGAGCAGGACGGACAGGGCGACCTGCGCGACAACGAACATCGATCTGGCTCGAAGGCGGGGTGCGCCGCCGGTACGATCGCGATTGAGCGTCGCGGCCAGTTCCACGCGCGTCGCAGCGAGGGCCGGACCAAGGCCGGACGCGAGGCCCGTCACCAGCGCAAGGCCCACGGAAAAAGCGATCACGCGCCAATCGATGAAGAGATCGATGCTCAGGGCAAAATTCGGCAGGAGTGGAATGGCACGTTCCAGGAGGCTGATTACCCACGAGGCCACGACGAGTCCCATGATCGTACCGGCGAGCGAGATGGTCAGGCTCTCCACGACCAGCAGTCGAACGACGCGCATCCGTGCCGCGCCGAGCGCGAGCCGCATCCCGAGCTCTGGAGCGCGCGTCACTCCCCGCGCCAGCAGCATTCCAGTCGCGTTGAAACACGCGATCAGCAGGACGAGGCCGACCAGCGCGGATAGGAGCGCGACGAAGCGAGTCATCACCGACCGGAGATCGACCGGAATCGCCCCGGCGGATTCGACCGCGAGGCCATGACGGCGGTTCTCGTCCGGGAACTCACGCTGCAGCGCCCGGGCGATCCGCGACATTTCGTCTCTCGCCTGTTCGATTGTGACGCCCGGTTTCAGGCGTCCGATCCCCATGAGCCACTGTCGCCCGCGCAGCGCCACGCGCTTGAGATCGTCGCCATCCGGGTACGCCGTGATCGGCACCCACAGGCGCTGATCGTCGATCGTGTACCCGTTGAAGCCGGCCTGGGTGACGCCGATGATCGTGAACGGGCGGCCATTCAGGCGCACGGTCCGTCCAACGATGTCCGGCGTCCCGTTGAACTCTGTCTGCCAGAGGCGGTGGCTGATGACGGCGACGGTGTTCGGATGGTCGAGGCGCTCGTCTTCCGGCAGAAAACCGCGTCCTCGCGCCATCTGCACGCCGAGCACGTCGAAAAAATTCGCCGAGACGTAGGCGCCGGGCACCGGCACGGCCTCGTGACCCAGACCAAGTCCGAATCGTGCGAGTCCGCCGACGTGATAGGCCGCGAGCCCGTCGAAAACCGCCTGCCGCGCGCGATAGTCGCGGTAGTTCGGGTAGGAAAAGGTGTCGAAGCCCTCGCCGCTGTAGATCCCGCCGCCTTCGCCACTATCGGTGCGGCCGACTTCGGCCAGGCGATCCGGGTTGGCAATCCCCGACGGGTACCGGAACAGGAAGGCATCAGCCACGCTGAAGACGACGGCATTGCCGGCGATCCCGATCCCGAGCGACAGCGCGGCCGTGAACGCGAACATCGGCGCCCGCCGCAACGTTCGCGCCGCGTAGCGCAGATCCTGGAGCAGCAGGCCAATCGACGCCCCCACCTTGACCTCGCGCACCTGCTCCTTGACCGGCTCCAGTCCGCCGAGCTCGATGGCCGCTCGGCGACGGGCATCGTCCGGCCGCATGCCGCCCCGCATCTTCTCGGCTGCGAGCAGGTCGAGCGTCGCGCGCAGCTCGGCGTCGATCTCCCGTTCGACGCGGTGGCTCCGGAGCAGGTTTCGCCAGAGGGCCGTGGCGCGTGATGTGAGTGACATGTCAGGACCTCGTGAGCCTCGATCCGGGATCGTCGTATCGCCATTCGATACGAGCGCGAGTGTGTCGTTGTTCCTATCGAATGTCAATAGGGAGCACCAGTGTGGACCGTGCGGATATGCTGCGTGCGACCTGCGGGAGCCCCGACAGGCCGGCGAGCCTCGGTTCCATCCCCGGCGCGCCCGGCTCGAGGCGACGGCCGCCGGACTGACCCTCCAGGTGCCGATCCATCGAGACCACACCAGCCGGGGACATTTCTAACGAGTCTTAGGTCCGAATTAAATCCTTGACAAACAGATGAGTGAGATCGGATCGTCCGTCGCTGACGTCAACCCGAAAAAGCCCATTCACATTACAATCACGCGCCGAGTCCGCAGTGATGGATGAACAGCACCCCCGGGGCACCCTCGCGATCGTGGCCGTGTTCGGCCTGCTCTTCGCGCTTGGATGGCTCGCGATGTTTCTGCTCGTGTTCCTGAGGCGCGGTGCTCCGCAGCTTTAGACCAGTACCTCGCGGCAGGAGACAAGCCGATGAACGTCGATCTCTACGAGCGGATCTGGATGTGGAGCGCGGGGGTCATCGTCGTCCTCTTTCTCGGCACCATTTTCGTGATGGCGGGTGCGCAGGCTGTGCACCCGCCGAGCCACCTCGAGACCGTTGACCCGACAGCGCTCGCCGACCACCCGGAGTTCGGAAATCCAGCCGTGAGCACCCGCCCAGACGGCACGGTTGTCGTGCCGGTCGTGGCGTCGATGTTCGCGTTCGCGCCGGACCCGATCGAAGTTCCCGCGAACCGCCCTGTCGTCTTCCGGCTGACGAGCGGCGACGTGGTCCATGGCTTTCAGATCGTGGGTACCAATGCCAACGCGATGGCGATTCCCGGCTATGTCAGCCAGTTCACGTTCACGTTCACGAAGCCGGGTGAGCATCTCATCACCTGCAACGAGTACTGCGGGCTCGTGCACCACGCCATGGTCGGGCGATTGATCGTCAAGGGGGCCCAATGAACGGCCGTCACACGCTCGCCGCCTCGCATCTCGGGGTCGCGGTCGCGGCCTTTGGCGTCGCCTCGATCATGGGCCTGCTGCAGGCCTTGTCGATCGCTGATGTCGCGTTCCCGTTCCGCAGCGAGTCCCTTTACTACATTGCGGTCACGGCGCACGGCGTCCTGATGGCGCTGGTCTTCACCACGTTTTTCATCATGGGGCTGGGCTACGTCTTCTCGCAGGAGAGTCTCGGGCACATCAGCGGCCGTGGTGTCGCGTGGCTCGGGTTCTCCGTCGCCGTCATCGGGTCGGTGATGGCCGCGATCACCATTCTGCGGGGCCAGAGCACGGTGCTCTACACGTTTTACCCGCCCATGCAGGCACATCCGCTCTTCTACATTGGCGCCACCCTGCTCGTCGTCGGCTCGTGGATTTGGGGCGGCGTCATGATTGCCAGCTACCGCAGCTGGCGGCGTCAGCACGCGGGGATCCCCGTCCCGCTGTCGATACACGGTATGCTGGCCACGGTCATCGTCTGGTTTCTCGCGACCGCCGGCCTGGCTGCGGAAGTCGTGGGCCTGCTGATTCCGTGGTCGCTCGGCCTGGTTGAAAAGATCGATCCCCTGCTGGCGCGGACCTATTTCTGGTGGTTCGGCCACCCGCTGGTCTATTTCATGCTGCTCCCGGCGTACGTCCTCTGGTACTACGTGCTGCCGCGGATAGCCGGCGGCCGGCTGTTCAGCGATCCGCTCGCACGGATGGTGTTCATTCTGTTTGTCGTGCTCTCCACGCCAGTGGGTTTCCACCACCAGTTCACCGACCCGGGGATCGGGGCCGGATGGAAACTGGCCCATACCGTGACCACGTATGCGGTCCTTTATCCAAGTCTCGTGACCGCATTCACGGTCATCGCCTCGCTCGAAGTTGCCGGACGGATGAAAGGAGCGACGGGACTCTTCAACTGGATAAAGCAGCTGCCGTGGGCCGATCCGTTCTTCTCGTCGGTCGCGCTGGGGATGATCGCGTTCGTCTTCGGCGGCTTTGGCGGCGCCATCAACGCCGCCTACGCGATGAACGCGATGGTGCACAACACGGCCTGGATCCATGGGCACTTCCACGTCACGCTCGGCACCACCGTGGCGTTGACCTTCATGGGTGCAACCTACTGGCTGTTGCCGCGGCTGATCGCACGGGAGCTGCGATTCGGGTGGCTGGCCCGCATCCAGCCGTATCTCTGGATTTCCGGAATGATCGTGTTCAGCACGAGTTATCACATCGCGGGACTGCGCGGCATGCCCCGGCGCGTCTATAGCGGGACCCTTACCGGTGAGTACGGCGCTTCCTGGCAGTCGCTGACGATGGTGGCGGCGCTCGGCGCGGTGCTGCTGTTCCTCAGTGCCCTGGCGTTTGTGACGGTCGTGACCGCCACCTGGATCGCAGGACGCAGAATACAGGCGCCCCCGTTCGAGTTCGCCGTTCCGCTGCAGCCGGTGACGAGGATAGGTGTGTGGGATCGCTTCGGGGTCTGGACCGCGGTCGCCCTCATACTTCTGGCGGTTGCCTACGGGCATCCCCTCTACACGCTCCTCACTCACACGCGCTACGGTTCGCCTCCCTTCCAGCCGTTTTGAGCACGTTTCTCACCCGGCTGAATCGCTCGGCGTACGCCTGAAGGATGGTCCATGCCCGAACTGCGAAAGGTGTTCATCAGCCACTCACACAAGGACGAACCGCTCGCGGCGGCCTTCCGCGACACGCTGAAGAAGGTGTTTTCGAAGGTCGAAGTGTCCTTCTCGTCCGACAAGACAGTGGGTGGCGGACCGCAAACCGGATCGAACTGGCTCGACTGGATCCACCGCGAGATGCGCGACTGCCAGGAGTCGCTGCTGCTCCTCACGCCCTATTCGATCCGCAAGCCCTGGCCGATGTGGGAAGCGGGTGCCGTCGGCGGCATGGCCCTCGTCGATGACGCAAAAGATGGGAGCCCGAGGGTGGTGACGCCCATTCGTTTCAACATTCCCGAGGAGGCGCTGCCGGGCCCGTTCGTCGTGACCCAGGCCGTTGACGGCCGGCGCGAAGAGTCGCTGAACAAGCTGCTCAGCGACCTGATGGTCCGCTACGACTACGCGACGACCAACAGGGTCGTCATTTCCCCGGTCCTGAAGGAAGAAGTCCCCCTGCTGTCAGCCAGGATTCGCAAATGGCTCGACGACGCGCCGCCGATGGTGACTGAAGGAATGATCACTGAATGGTGCAGCCGGCTCGACCTGCTCCGGGAGGAAAAGCGCAGCGCTGAAGTCCGCCACCTCCATCGCTGGATCCGCCTGATGTACGAAGGGCCGCACAAGCACGAAGGCGACGGTGACACCTGGCGGGCGAAGCGGGGGCCGGAAGCCTGGGACCTGCGCCTGCATTTGCGGCTCGCGCAGAACTACACGATCGCGAAGCAGTTCAAGGAGGCGATCGAGCAATACACGCTGGCCGCCGAGCTCGCCCCACTCGACGTCTTCGTGCTTCACCGGCTGGCGCAGGTCTACCTGGACATCGGATATTCCGACGATGCGTGGAAGACGATCCAGCACATCCTCGATCTCGATCAGGAGGCCGCGACCTGGAACGCTGAAGTCGCGGGCCTCCTGGGCCGCTATTACAAAGACCAGGCAGACAAGTACGCAGAGCAACCCGAAAAAAAGGCGAGCGCCACGGAGTCGTATCGCAAGGCGCTTGCTGCCTACCAGAACGCCATGGAGATCGAAGGGAGCAAGGTCGATTCCTACATGGCTGACAACGTGGGACAGTTGAGCCTCAGGCTTGACGATATCGACACTGCAAAACAGGCCTACAAGCGAGCGCGCGTGGCGCTCGAGGCCGTCACGGACGCGACCGAGAACATCTGGACGCTTGCGACCCGTGTGACGACAGTCCTCGTGCTCGATGGCGATGTTGCGGCAGCTCTCGGCTACCTTGACCGCATCCGGGGGCTCTCGCCGACCGAGAAACAGAAGGAGAGCATCGGGAAGGGACTCAATCGCGTGTGCAAGGCCCTCGGCAAGACCGACGAATACCCTCGCTTCGTGGCTGCACTCGGCTAGCGCGCGATGCCTTTTTCCCCTTTCACCGCCACGCGTTCGACCGCTTCCATCACGCGCAGGATGTTGACGCCGAGAATTTTCGTGACGTCCTTCTCGGTGTAGCCCTTCTTCAGCAGCGCATCGGTGATCTTCGGCAGCTTCGACGCGTCTTCCATGCCGATCGGCATGGTGGCGCCGTCGAAGTCGGAGCCGAGGCCCACGTGGTCGATTCCCGCGACCTTCACCGCGTGATCGATGTGCTCGATGATCGCGTCCCACGTCACGGCCGGCAGCTCGCCTTTTGCCATGGCTTCGTGATCGAGGCGTTCGCCCTCCAGTGTCGTGCACGCTTCGTTGCCGCCGCACTTCTTCGACATCGCTGCCATGGCGGCGACCAGGTTGCCCGAGCGCTTCTCGCTGGCGACCCGGAACGGCTCGCTGAGGAACGCGGCGTGGTAGTTGATCATCACGACGCCACCGTTCTTCGCAAGCGCGCGGAGCATGTCGTCGGTCATGTTGCGCGGATGGTTGGCGATGGCGCGGCACGACGAGTGCGACGCGATGACGGGCGCCGTGGTGATCGCGAGCGCGTCGAAGAACGTCTTGTCGGCGACGTGGGAGATGTCGACCATCAGGCCCAGGCGATTCATCTCCCGCACGACGTCCTTGCCGAAGTCGGTCAGGCCGTTGTGGGCCGGCGTGTCGGTGGATGAATCGGCCCAGTTGTTGTTCTTGAAGTGCGTCAGCGTCATGTATCGCACGCCGAGCGTCGCATACTCGCGGAGCGTCGCCAGGCTGTCGGCGATCATGTGGCCACCCTCCACTCCCATGAGCGCCGCAATCCTGTGGTCGGCCGCCGCCTTTCGCACGTCCGCGGCCGTCGTCGCCAGGACCAGATCCTTCGGATGGTCGCGAACCGTTTGCCGCACGGCGGTGATCTGACCCATCGCCCGTTTCACCGCGTCGGCGCCGGTGACGTCGCTGGGAACCCAGATCGAGAAAAAGAGCGCGTCCAGCCCGCCCTCCCGCATGCGGGGTATGTCGAGGTTCCCGGTCGTATTCCGCGCGGCGATGTCGAACGTCTTGTCGAAAATCAGCCGCTGGGTCGTGTCGTCGTGCGAGTCGACCACGATCGCGGCGTCATGTACCCGTTTCGCGCGCGCCGACGCCCCGCCGGTCGAGGAATGCGTGAATACGGCGACCGGAAGACAGAGTGCGATCGCCATACCGTGGAGCCAGATGCGGTTCATGGATGCATCTTAGACTGAACATCGCTCGACCGCCGCTCGCGGCTGTGCTGCTCGCGTCTTCACAATTAATTCACGGTCTCCGGCGAGGATCGTGGCATGGCTCGCCGAATCCTGATCTTGCTTCGATCCTTCTGGACGACTGCTCCGACAGTGGACCGTGTTGGCTACTGCGTCGGCGCGCTGCTGCTCGCCAGTGGTCTCGCGCACTTCGCGATCCTCATGGCCACCGGCGGCGCCTGGCAGGGGCCGCGTTCGCTGCGGAAGCCAACCACGTTCGGACTCTCGTTCGGCGTGACCCTCATCACCATCGTCTGGGTGGCGTCGTTCATCCGCCTGGGCCCCGCGGTCCGAATCGTCCTGCTCGGTGTGTTCACGGTCGCGTGCGTGCTGGAAACCGCAGTGATATCGATGCAGGCGTGGCGCGGCGTCCCCTCACATTTCAATGTGGAGACGCCGTTTGATGCGGGGGTGACGGGCTTCCTGGCAGGCGGTGGTGTCACGCTCGTCCTCGTGATTCTCATGCTGACGATCGCTGCATGTCGTTCGAATCCGCGCGTGCCTCTCAGCCTCACCCTCGCGGTCCGGATCGGTCTTCTGACGCTCTGCGGGTCGCTCGCCGTGGGCGCGCTGATGATCGCGAAGGGCATGACCCTGGCGCGCGGCGGCAATCCCGAGGCCGCCTACGCCACGGGAGGTGCCTTGAAGCCCACACACGGTGCGCTGATGCATGGGGTCCTGCTGCTGCCGCTGTTCGCGTGGCTCTTGTCGTTCACCGGCTGGAGCGAGCGCCGCCGGCTCGTCGCGGTGGCGATCGCATCTTGTGTGTATGTCGGGATCGCGGCGGCCGTTGCGGCCGGTAATCTTGCGGGAATGTACTGATGGGACCACGTGTATGTGGCACGAATGTCGTGGTCGGTCTGGACCGGGCTCGATCGGGCCGGTCATCACCGGCATCACCGTCCACCCGACAAACGTGGCCGGAACTCGTCAAGCGCGTTGAGCATGTCAGGCGAAGTAGAATCTGCCGAACGGAGGACGCCATCGCAAGAAGTCTCCTGAAAACACTGACCGGTCTCGGTGCCATTCATGCCGGCGACGTGCCGCTCCGCACGGCGAGGTACGAGCTGTCGCTGTGGTCGGATGACCGGCAGACCGCGTCCGAAGAGGATCTCGACGCAGTCGCGAGCATTGAGGGTCACATCGACATCACTGGAATCGCCGAGGCTGTCGTGCTCGCCGGTCCAGGCACGCTGACCTTGACGCTCGAAGACGGACGTCGTCTGGCGTTCGAGCTGACGGGCACCGGTGGTGCAATCGTTGGCCGAGGCTGGCTGCCTTGACAGTCGTCCCCAGGCAATCGGCGCCGATCTTCAAAAGAACGATTGTGAATGCGTTACCGGGCTCGCGACAGTGGAATGCCAGCCTGCCCGGACGAGAGCACCCATGATCGACGCGCCGACCATCCAGGGCCTCTATCGGTACAACACGTGGGCCAACAGCCGGGTCTTCGATGCGGTCTCCGGCCTGGGCGAAGGAGAGTTCACCAGGGATCTTGGTAGCAGTTATCCCTCGGTCCGCGACACGCTGCTGCACCTCGTCTCCGCGGAGTGGATCTGGCTGGAGCGCTGGAAGGGCGTCTCGCCGATGGCGATGCTTCACGCCGCCGATTTTCCGAACTTCGAGGCTGTCAGAGCCCGCTGGTCAGCGATCGAAGGAGCGCAGCGTTCATTTGTCGATGCGGTGACGGAAGCGCAGCTCCCTGCGGTGGTACGGTACGTCAACCTCAAGGGAGAGGCCTGGCAGTATCCTCTCTGGCGGCAGATGGCCCACGTCGTGAACCACTCGACGTACCACCGCGGACAATTGACGACGATGCTTCGTCAGCTCGGCGCACGAACGGTGTCGACCGACCTGCTGATGTTCGACGATGATCAGGCCTCGAGCCGGGCTGAGGCGCGCCGCGGCGAACCGGGTTAGAAGCAGGATCGCCCCCCGCTCAGTTGTCGGCGATCGCGACCCTGGACAGCAGGCTCGGGTCGGTGAGCAGCTTGCCCACGCCCACGACGACCGTGGCCATCGGGTCCTCGGCGATCAGCACGGGCAGTCCGGTTTCCTTGTGCAGGTGCTCGTCGAATTTCCGGAGCATCGCCACGCCGCCGGTCAGCACCACGCCGCGCTCGAAAATGTCTCCCGACAATTCCGGGGGCACGCATTCCAGCGCCTCGCGAATCGCCTTGACGATCGCGCGGATCGGTTCGGACAGCGCCTCCCGCACTTCCTCATCAGTGATCGTGGCGGTTCGTGGAACGCCCTCGGACAGGTGACGGCCTTTCACTTCCATCTTCAATGGCTTCGAAAGAGGCGCCGCCGATCCGAGCTCGCACTTGATCCGCTCGGCGGTGCGCTCGCCGATGAGCAGGTTGTGCCGCCGTTTCACGTGCTGGATGATTGCCTCGTCCATGTCTCCGCCTGCCAGCCGCAGGGATCGGCCGTACACGACCCCGCCCAGCGAGAGCACGGCGATGTCGGTGGTTCCCCCGCCGATGTCGACGATCATGTTGCCGGTCGGCTCGGTGACCGGCAGCCCAGCCCCGATCGCGGCGGCCATGGGCTCGTCCACCAGCTGAACGTCGCTGACTTTCATCCGCCTGGCGCTGTCCTTGACCGCCCGGCGCTCCACCGGCGTGCTGGCTGCAGGGACGCCGATCACGAGGCGCTGGCGCCAGTAGGCGCGCCCGGTGGCCTTGCGGACGAAGTGCGCGAGCATCTTCTCGACCGCCTCGAAATCGGCAATCACGCCGGCTCGCATGGGCCAGATGGGCGTAATGTTCGCCGGCGTGCGCCCGAGCATCTCACGGGCGTCGATCCCGATCGCTTCAACACCGCCGCGCACGGTGTTGAACGCCACCACGGACGGTTCGTTCAGCACCACGGCGCCCCGGGTGTAGATGCTGGTGTTCGCCGTGCCGAGATCGACGGCCACGTCGCCACCCGAGAACATTCCCATTCTTCGGGGACTAACAAGTTCGATTCCGCCGCCCACGCGCCGGGACACTGTCAAAAACGCGTGCGTTTTCGTGCCAGCGTCCTTGCCGGCCTGATGACGTGCTCGTTCCGGACATACGAATTGCTCTGGAGGATTACGGTTCTGGCTCTGTCTCTCCGCCTTCGCCGCTGCGCGGCTACGGCGAGACAGGCTCAGTCGCTGCGCGGCTACGGCGAGACAAGCTCCGTCGCTGCGCGGCTACGGCGAGACAAGCTCCGTCGCTGTGCGGCTACGGCGAGACAGGCTCCGTCGCTGCGCGGCTACCGCCCGACAGGTTATTCCTGTCGAAGCGTCAAGGTCGGATCGAGCCGGGCCGCGCGAGTGGCCGGAATCGAGGCGGCGGCCAGGCAAGCCGCCGTGATGACGAGCAGGCTGGCGCCGTAGGCGATCGGATCGAGGACGTGAACGATTTGGCCAATGAACTCGGCACCCGGTGTGGCCAGCAGCAGCGCAGAGAGTCCGGCGGCGGCACCGCTGCCCAGCAACAGGCCGGCGCCCACCGGCCGGATCGACTGCGACAGGACGAGCCGCGTGACATCGGCGGTGGTCGCCCCGAGCGCCATGCGCACGCCGATTTCCCTCGTGCGCTGCTCGACGAGGTACGACAGCACGCTGAACAGGCCCGACAGCGTGAGCACGAGCGCCAATCCGCCGAGGCCGATCGTGAACCAGAACCCGACCTTCAGCAGGTAAGTCTCCATCCTGACGATCCATCCGAGGACTCCCACCTGCTCCGAGCCCGCCTGCTCCATCCCGGGATCGATTGTGGTCAATCGTTTGATGAGTGCCTGTCGCGCCCGCTCCGGATCGCCCTGAACGCGCGCAATAACCGCGGTCCCTGGGACCGCGGCGCCGGTCGGCAGATAGACGATGGACTTCGGGAAAGGGGCGATCCGGAAGCCGGCGACGTCGCGGACGACTCCGACCACGGTGACCGATCGCGGCTGGAACCGTGGTTCGTCGGCAGCCCGCACGTCGGCTCGAGGGTCCCTCTCGAGGCGAACGACCTGGCCGATCGCATCGGCGCCCGGCCACAACACTCGGGCCGCCGTCTCTGAGACGATCGCCACCGGCAGATCTGGCGAACGTTCGTCGACCGTAAACGCCCGCCCTCGCACGACCGGGATGTCGAGCACGCTGAAGAAATCCGGTGAGACGAACTTGTAGGCGACCGTTGCTTTTGCGCCGGCCGTTTCGGCAACCGCGGTTCGCGACGCACCGAGGGCGCCAGGCGACGAGGCCGCGAAGGCCACAACCGATGGCTCGGCCGCCACCGCCTGCACCATCGCCGTGCGAGTCGCTTCCTTCGCGATCTGGATGGCGATCGTGTCTACGGTTCGGAGGCCCGGGTCCGCCGTGGCTGCCGCAAGCGCACTTCTCAGGAAAACCACCGCACAGATCAGCAGGATCGCCGACGCGCTCACCTGCACACCGATCAGGAGATCCCGCGCCCGTCCCGGCCGCGCATCCCTCACCACCTCGCCACGCATCGTCCTGACTGGTTCGATCCGTGTCGCCTGCAACGCGGGGGCGAGCCCAAAGAACATGGCTGAGATGCCGGCGCCGATCATGAGGAACAGCAGCACACGCCAGTCCGCGGCGGGCACGAGTAGCTGGAGATCTCCTATCTCCGGCGGCCAGCTGGTCAGCATCGCGTCGACGAGGGCCCGGAGTGCCACGCGCGAGATCGCGAACCCGGCCGCGGCGGCCAGAACCGCAAGCAGCAGGCTCTCGGTCAACAGCTGCCGGACGATGCGGCCACGGGCGGCGCCAAGTGATAGCCGGATACCAATCTCACGCTGGCGCGCCACGGCCCGTGCGAGCAGCAGGTTGGCGACGTTGGCACAGCCGATCAACAGGATGAGGCCGAACGCAAAAAACAGCGGTCCCGTGACGACCATCGCCTCGAGAGGCTGCTGGACGGTGCCACGCCACGGCACGAGGGTCATGCCTGGCGCACCGCGCGACCCTGAGCTTGCCAAAGGGCCGAGTGGACTGCCGCTCGGCTGGCTGGCCGACCAGACGGCGAGTCCTGCTTGTGCCGTCTGCCTGGATATGCCGGGTTTCAACCGTCCGACCACACGAACATCGACGTGTGCTCCGCGACCCCGATAGGTCGGGACAACGTCGTCGACCATCGAGAGCGGCGCCCAGTAGTCCGGTGGAACGATAGAGAGTCCGCGAAACCCTTCGGGCATTACGCCGACGACCTCGAGCGATACTCCGCTGACGAGCAGCGCGCGACCGAGAACGGCCGGGTCGCGCGCAAACAACCGGTCCCATCCGCGGTCGCTGAGAACGATCACCGGTCGTCCCGCGAGCGGCTCGTCATCGCCAGGCATCAGCGTCCGTCCCATTGCGGCGTTGACACCGACCACCTGGAAGAAGTTGGCGGTGGTGAACGTCATCAGCAACACTCGCCCGTCGACGGGGAAGTCGATGCCCGAGATTTCCCCGTAAGCGTCAGTGAAGATGGTAGTGCCTCGGCGGAGGTCATCGAGGTGCGCGCGCGTGAGAGGGGCCGGCTCGCGCTCCGCGGTTCTCGGCCGGTCCACGGCGAACATCTCGTGTATGTTCGGCACCTGATCCTGGCGAAACAGGACCATGTTGAGGAACGTAAAGGCCACGGTGACCAGCCCCAGCCCGAGCCCGATGGTGGAGACGATGGTGAAGGCAACCAGCGGGGCCCGCGCGAATCCGCGCAGCGCGTAGCGGATGTCGCGGATCGTATCGTCAACGAAACCCGTGCCCCGCGCGTCGCGACACTCTTCCTTGATCTGCTCGGGGCCGCCGAACAGTCGCAGCGCCTGAAAGCGGGCCGCTTCGCGAGGAGTGCCGCTCGCTTCGAGCCGTTCGGTCTCGCGTTCGAGATGAAACTCCAGCTCCTCGCGCAGGTCGTCTTCCCGGCGATCGCGAAAGAACACTGATCGCAGCCGGCTGTGGAAGATGTGCCAGAGCCTCACGTCACGTTTTCTGTAACACGAGGTTGACGCCGGCCGAAAGGCGCTCCCACTTCGAGACTTCGACGTCGAGCTGCTTGCGGCCAGCTTTCGTCAGCGAGTAGAAGCGCGCACGGCGATTGTTCTCGGACGCACCCCAGTCGGCCACGATCCAGCCCTGGTGCTCGAGCCGGTGGAGCGCGGGGTAGAGCGACCCCTGCTGGACCCGCAGCAGCTCGTCCGAGATCTGCTGAATCCGCTGCGCGATCGCCCAGCCGTGCATTGGCTCGAGGGCGATGGTCCTCATTATCAAGAGGTCGAGGGTGCCTTGCAGGACGTCGGTCTGGTCGCTCATCCGGTTCTCTTGTAGATTGGCCTAGGGGACAAGACGGAATGGAGCGGGAAAAGTTCACCGATCATGGCCGAATGATCGAGTCGCCAGGTGCCTGAATCGTAGAATCACGGCCATGAAAGCTTCCATCCTCCAACTCCCAAAACGATCTGGTTTACGGGAGGGCAGGAGATCAGGAGAAATGCTTTCTCAAACCCGAGAATCTCCTAACCTCCTGCCGTCCTGGAAAACCAATCGATTGTGGTTCTTCTCGGTCGCCGCCTTCGGCGTTGGACTGACCATGCTGGCCGACGCACAGCAAACGTCGGCCGTCCAGGCCCTTCGCTTTGGTCACCTCTGGGATGGCACGCGACTGATCGACGACGCCACGGTGGTTGTGAGCGGCACCAAGGTTGTCGCGGTTTCGGCCGGCGCCGCTCAGCTGCCGCCCGGGGCCCAGGAGATCGATCTGCGAAAGTACACCGCCATCCCGGGCCTGATCGATCTGCACACGCACATGACGTATTACTGGAACCGCGATCCGGCCACGAAGGCGCGCCAGCCGGTGACGCCGCGCAGGACGCCGGCGCAGACCGCCGAGGCGTCGTTCGAGAATGCGCTGCGGACGCTCGAGACGGGCGTCACGACGGTGCGGGATCTGGGCGCCGGAGGCGGCGCTGACTATCTGATGCGCGACGCCGTCAACGCCGGCCGGAAGGTCGGCCCGCGCATGTTCGTCGCCGGTTCCGGCATCTCCGCGCCGAGAAACGCAACCAACACGATCGATCAGTGGCGCCAGCTGGTCGAGCAGCGGGTGCAAGCCGGATCCGACTGGATCAAGGTGTACGGTTCGCGCGGCAGCTACGAGAGCGTCGACACGACGCAGACGCTGACCCTCGACGACATGAAAGCCATCGTCCATGCCGGACACGCCGCGAAGACACCTGTCGCCATCCATTCCTATGGGGCGTCGGGCGTGCACGACGCCGTGCTCGCCGGCGCCGACTCGATCGAACACGGCATCGAGATCGACGACGACACGTTCAGGGAGATGGTGAAGCGCGGCACCGTCTGGGTGCCGACCATCGATCACAACCGGTACTACGTGGACGCGAAGGACGATTTCGGCTTCGCGCCCGAAACGATTCCGCCGCTGCAGGCCTACATCCAGAAGAACTTTCAATCCGCGAAGCGCGCGTTCGAGCTGGGCGTGAAACTGGGCATGGGTTCGGACGCGGTGTACTCGGGCTTCGGCCAGAACACCGGCGAGCTGCGATGGTTCGTGAAAGCGGGCATGACGCCCGCGCAGGCGCTCGCGACCGCGACGACGACGGCAGCGGCCCTGCTCGGTCACGAGAAGGATCTCGGACAGATCGCCGCGGGTTTCTCCGCCGACATTGTGGCCATCGCAGGGGAGCCGCTGAAGAACATCGAGGACGTGATCAAGGGCGTGAAGTGGGTGATGAAGGACGGAGAGGTCGTCGTGGACAAGAGATAGCGAGCTCGAGTGCCCCCCTCCGCTTTGACCGCGCCCGATCAGCAGGGTACAATCGAGGTTCGTTTCACCCGCCAAGTGGGCCTGTGGCGCAGCTGGGAGCGCGCCTGAATGGCATTCAGGAGGTCACCGGTTCGAACCCGGTCAGGTCCACCAGCCTTCGCTCATGATCAGGTGCGAAGGCTGTCGCGCCGTAGCCCCGTAGGGGCGAAGGCGGACTCCATCGCTCGTATTCAACCACCTGCGAGCTACGGCTCGGCAAGCCTGTCGATGATCAGGTGCGAAGGCTGTCGCGCCGTAGCCCCGTAGGGGCGAAGGCGGACTCCATCGCTCGTATTCAACCACCTGTGAGCTACGGCTCGGCAAGCCCGTCGATGGTCCTGTGCGAAGGCTGTCGCGCCGTAGCCCCGTAGGGGCGAAGGCGGACTCCATCGCTCGTATTCAACCACCTGCGAGCTACGGCTCGGCAAGCCCGTCGATGGTCCTGCGCGAAGGCTGTCGCATGGTCGCGCAGTCGGAGCAGGCGTTTTTCGCGCTCGCGGGAACCAAGGTGCCCCGGCTCCGGCGGTGAAGGTTCTCGAGTACAAGGGGATGGAGCCGTTCTTCATGGCTGGCGACAGCGACGCACCATGAGAAGCGCGCTAGTCAACGCGCAGCGCCAGCAGCGGATCCAGCTTCGCCGCGCGGCGCGCCGGCAGATAGCAGGCAATCGCGGCCGTGACGAGCAGCGTCAGCGCGACGCCGCCGAGCGCGAGCGGATCCAGCGGGCCGACGCCGTAGAGCAGATTCCGCAGCGCCTGGGCGAGCGAGGCCGCGCCGAGCAGGCCGATGACGAGCCCGGCGATCACCGGACGCATGCCGTGCGAGAACACCCAGCTGACCACGTCCCGCGACGTCGCACCGAGCGCGAGGCGAACGCCGATGTCGCGGGTGCGGCGTGTCACCGAGTAGCTGACCACGCCGTACACCCCGACCGCGCCCAGCAGCAGCGCCACGACGCCGAACAGCCCCGTCAGCACCATCTGGAAGCGCCGCTGCGCCAGCGCCGTCGAGACGATCTCCTTCATCGTCCGCATCGCGGCAATCGGGACCGTGGGGTCGCGGCGCTTGACCACCTCGCGCAGCGACGCCGCGAGCGTCGCGGGATCCTGCGATGTGCGCACGACCACGAACATGCGTCCGCTCGATGCCTGATGATGCGGCCGGTACAGCTGCGGCGGCAGGTCGCGATCGACCGCGCCGGGCTTCACGTCCTGAACCACGCCGACGACGGTACTGTCCGCGGCGTCGACCGAGGCTAGACGAATCTGGCGGCCGACCACGGCGCTGGTGGCGGCGTTCGGCCAGAGGCGGCGCGCGAGCGACTCGCCGATCACCACGACGGGCGTCGTATCCTGCTCGCTGAAAAAGCGTCCGGCCCGCAGCGTGCTGCCGCTCGCGGCGAAGTAGCCCGGGGTCGCGTTGCGAATGCCCGCGACGGGCCGTTTCAGCGTGATGTCGGGTGTGCCGGCATCACCGGGCAGGAACACGACCTGGGTATTCGACTCGCCAAGGGCTGGCAGGTTGGCTACCGCGCCGGCGGCACTCACGCCTGGCACCGCCCGCACCTCGGTCATGAGTTCCTGATAGAACGCGGCACGCGCCGGCGGCGTGCTGTAGCGCGGTCCGGCCGGCGTGAGCTCGAAGGCGAGCACGCGCTTGATCGCATAGCCCCGATCGGCCTGCGCGACGCGCACGAAGCTGAGGAGCAGCAGCGCCGCGGAGGCGAGCAGCACCGTGCTCAACGCGACCTCGACCCCGACCAGCAGTTGACGCATGGCCGCGGCGCCCGCGCCGGCGTGGCCTCGCTCGCTCTCCTGCAGCACCGATCGCGCGTCCTTGCGATACGCCTGCAGCGCCGGCAGGAGTCCGCAGACCACACCGCAGCCGATGCTGACCAGCAACGAGACGGTCAACACAGGCAGCTGCGGACGAACGTCAGCCAGCGCACGCAGGTCGCCCGGTCCCCGCGCGAGCAGGACGCCAACACCGAGGTATGCAGCGGCAATGCCGGCGATGCCGCCGATCCCCGCGAGCAGCGTGCTCTCGATCACCATCTGCGAGACGATGCGCGAACGCGACGCGCCGAGCGAGGCACGGATCGCGAACTCCTGGCCGCGGCTGGTGAAGCGCCCGAGATACAGATTCGCGACATTTGTGCAGGCCGCGAGGAGCAGCAGGGCGGCGGCGCCGAACACGAGCAGCAGCCGCACGCGGATCTTGCCGGAATAGATCTCCCGGAGCGGCACCATGCGCGTCTGGAATTCGGTCTTCATATCGGGCATCGCGGCGCGCAGCGATGCGTTCAGCATGCTCTGCAGCTGCAGTCGCCCGCGTTCCAGGCTCTCCCCCGCCTTCAGCCGGACGATCAGGCCGTGGTTCCAGTTCTCGCCCTCCAGATCCCTCGGCGTCGGCGCGATCGGTATCCACACGTCGATGCGCGGCGCGAACGGCAGCGCCGTGTGGAGCGCCGGCCCGGTCGGGACCAGCAGCGTCGGCGGCGCGATGCCGACCACGACGAAGCTGTCGCCGTTGAGGAAGATCGTGCTCCGGAGCACGGCGGGATTGGCGGCGAAGCGGCTGCGCCACAGCGCATCGCTGATGATCGCGACGCGATCGCGGCCGGGCTGCTCTTCTTCGGGCAGGAACGTGCGCCCGTGGGCCGGCGGCACGCCGAGCGCGGCGAAGAAGTTCGTCGACACGCGCGCGGCCCCGACGCGCTGAGGTTCGCCGTCACCGGTGAGGTTCCACTCGCCTGGCGTCAGCGCGGCCACGGCCGAAAACACCGTCTCCGCCCGGCTCCATTCGAGGTAGTCTTGCACGCGCACCGGCAGGCTCGACATCTCGCGCCGGTCGGGGATGACGACTTCGACGCTGTAGAGCTGATCGGGAGTCTCGTAGGGCAGCGGCTGCAGCAGCGCCGCATACACGACGCTGAAGATCGCGGTGTTGGCGCCGATGCCGAGCGCGAGCGTCAGGATCACGGCGGCCGCGAAACCGCGCTGGCGCACGAACATGCGCATGGCGTGGCGCGCGTCCTGCCAGAGATCGCCGAGCGCGTGACCGGAGGTCGCGCCTGGCGTGATCGGCGGGGGCACCTGCGCCTGCCGGAGCGGTGTCAGGTGCTGCGCGAGCGCGGCGCTGCTCCGGAACGCACCGAGTGCGGCTCGCTGCGCCTCGTCCGGTGACGCCCCGCCGGCGATCAGCTCGTGATAGCGGTCGTCGAGATGCTGCGACAGCTCCTCGACGATCTCCGCCTCGCGGGTCGGGGCCAGCCGCAGCGACGCCAACCGGGCACGGACCTCGGCAGCCCATTCAGGCATGTTCGGCCTCCGTGACGCGACGCACCGCCTCGACGAACGCATCCCACGTCTTCCGCTGCTGCGCGAGGACGCGACGCCCTTCGGGGGTGACCTTGTAGAAACGCCGCCGCCGCTCGCCTGGCTTCTCGACCCACGTTCCATTGATCCAGGCGCGCTCCTCGAGGCGATACAGCAGCGGATAGAGCGAATCGATGTGAAACGTGAGCTGGCCACCGGACCGGGCATGAATCAGCTTGCCCAATTCGTAGCCATGCCGCGGCCGCGCGTCGAGCAGCGAGAGAATCAGCAGCTCGGCCGAACCACGCTTCAGCTCGCGATCGAGCGCCTGCACATTGATATCTGCCATGAACAGATATTATGTGTACAGGTGTTGACAGTCAACGGCACTCGGCAATGGCGGGGAGGCGGGTGCCGCATCAGCGGCCTCGAGCAGAGATGCAATCCGCCTGAGCCAACCGCTGATGCGGTTCCAACTGGCGCTGTTCTGGTCCCACAAGAACCCCGTTGGGCGAGACACCGATGCTGTCCATTGCTATGGCAGATGGGCTTGGCAGGCGGAAGTAGCCCCACTGCAACATCCGGACGCCGCGTGGCTTCAGACCGAAACCGCGACACGCCGTCCCACAGACGAACGTTTCACACGCTGCAGGGCTGGAAATTGGGCTGATTTGCGATTGCTTGCATGGCAGGGATGTTGCCCCTGATAACTCTTCCATGAACACCATCCCTTCGGATTTCACCTGCGCTTTTCGTCAGATAGCCCGGCACCGGGCGTTTTCTGCGACCGTGATCGTCACGCTGGCGCTCGGGATTGGTGCGACGACGACGTTCTTTTCGATTTTGAACGCGCTCACATTTCGGCCGCTCGCGTTTCCCGATTCCGATCGTCTCGTTGCCGTCCGGACGTTCGAGCGCCCCCAGACCAGTTCATCGGAGGCGTCGTACAGCTCGGTTCTCGACGTGGCGAGAAGCACGCCGGCTCTCCGCTCCGCCGTCGCCTTCACGTCTCGCGAGGTCAACGCCGCTGGAGCTGAAGGCGCCGAGCGCGCTCTCAGCAGCGCGGTGTCTGGTGATCTCTTTGATCTTCTGGGCGCCTCGTTCAGCATCGGCCGCCCGTTTCTCGCGGAGGAGCATCGCTCGCACGCCGCTGTCGCGGTCATCAGCCATAGGTTCTGGACGCGGCACTACGCGGCGGATCCGCAGGCGATCGGCCGTCCGGTCGTGATCGACGGCCGCGCGCTTGACATCGTTGGCGTCGCGCCTGAGGGCTTTGGCTTTCCAAGGGATACAGACATCTGGGTGGTCATGGATGAAAGCGCCACGCCGCCGTCAGTTGGTGTCGTTGGGCGGCTGCCAGATGGTGTCAGTGTCGCGCAAGCGAATGCGGCACTGGCTGCCGCGTCAATTGACGTTGGGTCGGCACAGGGTCGGCAGCTTTCTCTAAGTGTTGGAGTCATTCGCCTTCGTGAGTGGATGACTCCCGCGAAACAGCAACGTCTCATAACGGCCATGCTGTTTGCCACGGTGCTCATCCTGTTGATCGCGTGCGCGAATCTTGCCGGGCTGCTCGTCGCTCATCTCGGCAGTCGCCGGCAGGAGATCGCCGTGCGCACCGCACTTGGCGCATGCAGGAGTCGCATCGTGACTCTGTTGCTGATGGAAAGCCTGGCACTGGCCCTGGTGGGCGGCGCATTCGGGATTCTGGTTGCGCAATGGGGCATCGCACTGTTTGCCGCGACGCTTGGCAAGCCTGACGGGCAGGGCTGGCTGAACTTTGCGATCGACGGGCGGGTACTGCTGTTTACATTCGGCGCATCACTCGCGACGGCGCTGCTGTTTGGCCTGGTGCCGTCGATTGGGGCGACCCGCCTGGATCTTCGCGGCGTCCTGCAGGAAAACGTGCGCACGGTCGGCGTCGCGCCGCGCGGCCGCCGCCTGCGTGTCATTCTCGTCGCGACGCAGATGGCCGTATCGCTGGGATTCATCGCGGCTGCGTCCGCCGTCGTTGTCAGCACCAGAGCCTTCGAGACGCTGGGCCCGGGTTTCGCTCGAGAGCAGCTCGCCGTTCTCCACGTGACCCTTGCTGGTACCGCCTACGACAGCGCGGCAGCTCGGATGGCCTTCGTCGATCGCGCCAGTACACACGTCGGAGCCATTCCGGGTGTCGTCCGCGTCAGCGCGACGAGTCATCTGCCACTTGCGGATCGTGATGTGCCGTATTCACGCGTGGAATTCGAAGGTGCCGAACCGAATGGCGCCGGGCGAGCCGCCAGCCTGCGTTTCGTGGCCGGCGACTATCCGGGCACCGTCGGCCTTCCGATCCGGCGCGGCCGATCGTTCTCAGCTGCTGATGCCGCCGACCCCAGGACACCTCTCGTGCTGGTCAATGAAACGATGGTGCGCCGCTATTGGCCCGATGCGGATCCCCTGGGCAAGCGGCTGCGATTACCCGACTCTCCGTACCGCGACGCCTGGCTGACGATCGCCGGCGTGGTCGGAGACGTTTCGCAGCGCAACCCTGGCGACGATCCCGAAAACCAGGTCTATCTGCCGCTGGCCCACTCGCGTGACATCAGTGTCGTCGTGCGCGCCTCCCACGACGCTGCATCGATCATGATGTCGGCTCGGCGTGCGGTTGCGAGCGTCGACAGCACGATTCCGATCAACGCGCGCACGTTCGACGATGTTCACGCGTGGTACGTGCGGGACAGAACGCTGCAGGGCTTCGTCCTGGGATCGCTTGGTCTCGTGGCGCTGGTGTTGGCGGCGCTCGGGGTGTACGCCGTCATGGCGCTGCTGGTCTCGCACGAGCGACGCGAATTCGCCATCCGGATTGCCCTCGGCAGCTCGAACCAGGCCGTGCAACGGCTCGTGCTCGGCCGCAGCCTTCGCGTGGCAGCGGGGGGGATTGTGGCCGGACTCATGCTCGCCAGCGTCATGACGTCTCTGCTGTCGAGAATATTCTTCGGCGTGCGCCCCTTCGATCCTCGAATCATGATGGGTGCGGCATTGCTGCTCGCCGCGACAGCGCTGTTCGCGTCGTGGTGGCCTGCACGACGCGCGATGAATCTGGATCCGATGGCGGTGCTCCGCACCTGATCTGCCATCACTGCCGTAAGGCTGTACTTGAATCGTTCAGGCCGCGTTTGAGTCCTGCCAGCAACTTCAGCCATTGCGCGATATGGTTCCAACTGGCGCTGGTCTGGTCCACCAGCCTTCGCTCACGCGAGCTTACGCCGTAGCGTGAGCTACGGCTCGGCGAGCCAGCGCGAAGGCTGTCGCGCCGTAGCCCCGAAGGGGCGAAGGCGGACCGCCCAAAGTCATCCTCACCGCAATCCTGACCACGTACCGCCGTCTTCGGTGTTGCACGAACTGCAATCATCGCGGGACCTGTTGCCCATTTCTCTCGCCTTCTCCGATGATGGCTTCCGGCACCTGCTTTGCCTTGGGCTTGTTGATGCTCCGCCGGCCTTGATCAGGAAGCGTTCGACACGTTCAGGAAGGCCGTCGAGGCCTCGGCTGTCTCCACGACGCACCGGAGTTCTGCGCGATGCTCGCCCCGTAACCGGCCTGGTCAGCCGCTAGTCGTACCGCAGCACATCGACCGGGTTGACGCGAAGGGCACGGCGGGCAGGAACGTAGCAGGCTACGAGCGACGCGACGCAAAGGAGCGCCGACACCGCCACGAACGTGACCGGGTCGGTCGGCGGGACTTCGAACAGCAGATCGATCATCAACCGCGTGAGGATGAGCGCCGCAACTACTCCCACGCACATTCCCACCAGCGCCAAGCGGGCGCCGCCGCCCACGACGAGTCGCACGACATCCCCCTGCTGCGCCCCGAGCGCCACGCGCACGCCGAACTCCCGACGCCGTTGACCCACGGAGTACGAGAGGACGCTGTAGATCCCCAGCGCCGCGAGCACAAGCGCGACCCCGGCGAAGCCGCCAAGCAGCGCCATCACCATCCGCTGCTGGCCCATCGGCAGCGCCGCGACCTCTTCCAGCGTTCGGATGTCCGTCGCCGGCAGGTCGGGATCGAGCCGCGCGATCTCGGCGACGATGGAGCGCGTGAGGCTGGCAGGCGCGGTGCCAGAATGCGCGCGGACGACCAGGTGCTGCGGCACGAGCAGCCACGGGTACTGCTGATACGGCACGTAGACCTCCGCGCGCGCGCCGTACTGCGGGCCTTGCGACATGGCACTGCCGGCCACGCCCACCACCGTCAGCCAGGGCCAGTGGGTGTCCGAGGGGCCTCCCATCTTGATGCGCCTGCCGATCGCGTTCTGCCCCGGCCACTGCGTGCGCGCCAGCTCCTCGTTCACGATGACGACGGGCACCCCGCCCGCCGTGTCGCGATCGTCGAAGGGACGGCCCGCCCGGAAAGGCATCTGCATCGTCTCGAAGTACCTGGGGCCAACGACGACGTAGTTGGCGTCGGGGACGTGACCGGCGGGTGGGTTCGGCTGCTCCTGGTTGACGAAGAACTGTCCGTTCCAGCTCTCGATCGGCAGGCCGCGCGCAACGCTAGCCGCGCGCACGCCCGGAAGCGCCTCGACAGACTTCACCAGATCGCGCCAGAACGCAGCGACGCGCGACGGCTCGGCTCGGCCGCCCTGGAGCGGAACGCGGAGCGTCAGCACGCCGACGGGGTTGAAGCCAAGGTTCACGGCGTTCATGGCCGTCAGCGTGCGGATCATCAGGCCGGCCCCGACGAGCAGCACCATCGCGAGCGCCACCTGCGCCACCAGGAGAGCGCTGCGGAAGCGGTGGCTCCGCGGGTGGATCGCGCCCCGCGCGGTCTCCTTCAAAGTGTCCGCGACGTCGGGCCGAGTGTTGAGCCATGCAGGCGCCAGGCCGAAGAGCACGGTCGTCGCAATCGAGATCCCGACGGCGAGCACGAGGATCCGGACGTCCAACTCACCGGAAAGACCGCGCGCCGAATTCAGCAGGTACGAAGGCGCCAGCGTCATCAGCGCGCTGATGCCCCACGAGGCGACGACGACACCGAGCACGCCGCCCGCGAGCGCGAGCACGGCGCTTTCCGTCAGCAGCTGACGGATGACGCGCCATCGGCCGGCACCGAGCGCCCTGCGCACCGCCATCTCGCTTGCGCGTGCGGTGCCTCGGGCCAGCAGCAGGTTCGCGACGTTGGCGCACGCAATCAGCAGCACGAACACGACGGCACCCATCAGGACGAGGAGCGCCGGTGCCGTGTCGCCGGCGTTGGCATCACGGAGCGGCGCCAACTCCACGCGCCAGCCCTTCAGGTCTGGGTGTGCCCGTTCCACCTGTTCCGACACCGTGTCGAGCGCGGCCTGGGCGAATTCCGGCGCCAGGTCCGCTCTGAGGCGCCCGACTGCCAGGTAGCGGTTCCACACATTGGTGGCCTGCAGGCCGATGCCCGAGACCCACAACTCCGGGATCGGCGCAGAGGGTGACGCGTATAGATGCGAGAACCCGGGGGGCATGACGCCGACGATCGTGTGCACGGTCCCGTTGATCTCGATGGCCCGCCCGATCGCGTCGGCGTCGGCGCCGAATCGCCGCTGCCACAGCCCGTGGCTCAGAATCGCCGCGCGGGCGCCGTTGGCCTGGTCCTCTTCAGACGTGAACGTGCGGCCGGTGAACGGCGACACGCCGAGCAGCGGGAACAGGCGGCTCTCTGCAATCTCGCAGGGATCCTCCTCGGCGCCCGGGCCGCCGGTGAGCACACAGGATGCGGCGGTGAATGCCGCCAGGCCGTCGAGTACCTTCGCCTGGCGCCACGCGATTACGTCGACGGCCGAGATCGGGTTGTTCCGCCACCCGCGCGGCGGGTTCTTCTTCAGGACTTGGACGAGCGGCTCAGGGTCCCGGTACGGCAACGGCTGGAGCAGCACTGCGTAGACGGCCGAGAAGATTGCGGTCGTGGCGCCGATCCCGAGCGCGAGGGTGAGGATGGACGCGGTCGTGAAGGCGCGGTCCTTGATCAGCGAGCGCACGGCGAAGCGGATGTCCTGGCAGGCATCACGGAACCGCGGCACGATCCAGACGTCGCGGGCGCGCTCCCGGGCAGCCACGGCATTCCCAAACTGCTGCCGGGCAGCGCAATGCGCAGCGTCAGCGCCGAGACCCTCGCGCGCCTTGTCTCGTTCCAGCATTCGGCGATGGAATTCCATCTCCTCCGTCAGTTCGCGGTCGAAGCGCGCACGACGGAACAAGAACCGCAGCCGATTTCGGACGCGAGACCACATGGAACTACGTCCCTTCAAGAATGGCCGTGATCGTGGTCGTGAGTCGGACGAACTCCGCGGCTTCCTGTGCCAGGCGTTTCCGGCCCGCCGGTGTGATCCGGTAGACGCGTGCGCGGCGGCCCAGTTCCGATTCTCCCCATTCCGCCTTGACCCAGTCGTTCAACAGCAAGCGCTGCAATGCGGGGTAGAGCGAGCTCTCGCCCACACGGAGTGCATCACTGGAGACGCGCTCGAGATGTCGCGCGATCGCGTAGCCATGGGCGGGCCCACGGGTCAGCGTTTTGAGAATGAGTATGTCGAGCGTGCCGGGGAGAAGCTCGGAGCTCAGCGACGTGCGGTTGCGCATGGACCGAAAGGCATCATTAAACGATGCCTCATTCTACGGAGCTTTGAAAGGCGCCGTCAAGTACTGTCTCGCCGCAACCCCGAAGGGGCGGAGGCGGACGTCATCCCTCGTATTCAGCCACGCGTGAGCTACGGCCAGGCAAGCCACGGAAGGATGTCTCGCCGAAGCCGCGCAGCGCCGGCGGCCAGCAGAAGCGTGCAGACTCCTGAACACGCGGCCCCCGTCTAGATTCTGCAAACAGCCACGTCGACGGGCGAATCACGGAAACCCGTCCGACTTCACGTCGATGCGATGAGGCATTGGCTGTGCCGTGCCGATGAGCGTGACCAAACGCTTTGTCTACGGACTTCGTCGCATGACCGATCAGACACGCTTTACACTGGCGTGACCAGCAATGTCTCAGCGCGCATCGAGTGGCACAACGCCGGCCGCGTGGCGCTGAATGAGCCCTTGGCCTCTGACCGAATTCGGCGGCGCATTACGGCTTACAATCTGCTCGCAACCGATGGTCGCCTTCTCTCCCGGCACCAGAGTGGGGTCGTACGAGATCGTTTCCCGGATTGGGGTCGGCGGGATGGGCGAAGTCTACCGCGCCCGCGATCCGCGCCTCGGCCGCGACGTGGCCGTCAAAGTCTTGCCCTCGGACATTGCCGACGATCCTGAACGCCGCGCCCGCTTCGAACGCGAAGCGAGAACGCTGGCGTCGTTGAATCATCCGCACATCGCTCAGGTCTATGGTTTCGAGGCTTCCAATCAGGATGGAGGTGTGCCGAATCTCCTCGTCATGGAGCTCGTGGAAGGCGAGGATCTGGCCCAACTGCTGGCGCGCGGGCCACTTCCACTCGACGACGTGCTGGTCGCCGCTCACCAGATCGCGCAGGCACTGGAAGCCGCGCACGAACAGGGCATCATCCATCGCGATCTCAAACCGGCGAATATCAAGCTCCGCAGCGACGGGACGGTCAAGGTCCTTGATTTCGGCCTCGCGAAGTCCCTTGGATCCGCTGAATCCGCCGGCCCGAGTCAATCAGGGTGGAGCCCAACCAGCACGCCAACGATCGCTTCGCCCGCAGTGACGATGGGCGGAGTGATTCTCGGCACTGCGGCCTACATGGCACCAGAGCAGGCCAAGGGCATGGCGGTCGACAAACGCGCGGACATCTGGGCCTTCGGCTGCGTGCTCTACGAGATGCTTGCGCGGAAGCGCGCGTTCTCATGCGACGACGTCACAGAGACGCTGGCGGCAGTGATCACGAAGGAACCCGATTGGAACGCACTGCCGAGCGACCTGCCACTGGTTGTTCGCCGTTTGCTCCAACGCTGCTTGACCAAGGATCTGAAGCGGCGCCTACACGACATCGCCGACGCGCGCCTCGAGTTGGACGACGCGCGCGATCCGTCGTCTCGCGACCTGCCGTTGCTCCCACAACGGTCTTGGTGGCACTCGATGGTGACCGTCGCGGCCGTCCTTCTCGTGGCGATCGCTGTTGGCTGGTTCCTGCGCGTGTGGGCCACGAGCCGCACGAGCGGCGCCGAAGAGGCGGAAGTAAGGCTCGAGATTGCGACGCCCCCGACAACCGATCCGCTCTCCCTGGCCATCCCGCCAGATGGACGGACCGTGGTGTTCGTGGCCAGCAACGAGGCACGTCCCATGCTTTGGCTGCGTCGTCTCGATTCAACGATTGCTCGCCCACTGTCCGGCACCGCTGATGCGAGCTTTCCCTTCTGGTCTCCCGACGGCCGTGCGATCGCGTTTTTCGCCGATCGCCAGCTGAAGCGGCTCGATCTCGCTGCAGGCAGCGTCCAGACTTTGGCGCCGGCAGTGGGGGGGCGCGGCGGCACGTGGAGCAGTGATGGCACGATCGTGTTCCAGCCGTCGCCGGGCCCAATGACGCTGGTCAAAATCACAGCTGCGGGCGGTAAGCCCGTACCTCTGGGTGATTTGCGAGGTCGATTCCCGCAGTTCCTGCCCGACGGCAGGCATGCCGAAGCCCCAACATCATGGCAAAGAAACAAACCGAACTTGCAGATTCATTTCCAATCAATCACATGTTCGAGTCACACCCTCTCTTCACCAGGCGTCAAATGCTGGGAGTAGCCGGTATGGCGGGCTTAACGGCTTTGGGCGAGATGACACGTTTGGCCGGCAGCGCAGCCGGTGCTGTGCCGCAGACTATGCAAACACGCCCCCGGATCGCCTGTATCGTGACCTTTTGGGGGGCTCCGGGATCACATGCGGACTGGATCATAGCCAAGCTGATGGACGGCTATTGGTGGCAGGGCGCCCACACCCCTTCGCGGGTGGACGTGGTCTCTGTTTACATCCATCAGTTTGACACCAGCCTGCTGGGACAGAAAATTTGCAAAGCGAAAAACATACCGATCTATAAAACGGTAGGTGAAACCGTCAAGCTTGGAGGAACGGAACTTGCGGTTGATGGTGTTGTCATAGTGGGAGAACACGGAGAGTATCCAGTCGATCTCAAAGGGCACTGGCTCCTGCCGCGCTGGTGGATGTACCAGCAGGTGATCCGGGTCTTCGAGCAAGGCAAGCGCTCGGTGCCAGTCTTCAACGACAAGCACCTCTCCTACAATTGGGACGATGCGAAGTGGATGTTTGACAAATCCCGTGAGCTGAACTTTCCACTGACCGGCGGTTCCTCCATACCAACCTACTTCCGCAAGCCAGAGGTAGACCTCGCTATCGATACGCCTGTAAAGAATTCGCTCGTGGTTGGAGGTGCTGGAGACGAGGGAGCCATCTTCCATTGTGTCGACGTGCTTCAAGCCTTTGTAGAACGCCGCAAGGGCGGTGAGACAGGCGTCAAATCGGTCCAGTCCATAAGGGGACCTGAGACATGGAAGTGGGTCCAGCGCAATCCCTGGGCCGGCACGCTGCTGAATTCAGTGGTGACACATTTCAATCTGAAGCCGGAATCCTTTCAGCAGAACGCCCAGGCCAACGTCTGTATCGTGGAGTATAACGATGGAACGAACGGGGCTGTGATGTCGGGTCGAGACGTGGGCTGGACCTACGCCGGCGACATTGAGGGACAGAAAGAGCCGACAATCGTCTCGATGCTTGGCTGGCCCGGCCCTTACTCGCAGTACCACGCCGCGAACGGTCAGCCGCACTGGATTACCGAGATGATGGTGACCAGAAAAGAGCCATTCAACGCGGAGCGGCTGCTGTTGTCCACCGGGATTGTGAACCACTACATGGACTCAAACTGGGAGAACGGCCGTTACTCTGCCGTTGGGCGCCGCATCGAGACGCCGTTCATGAACATGAAATACCACACAGCACGGGGACCGATGTTTGAAAAGGGGGAGCGTCCGCCGAACATCCCGTACATACGAGGTTTTGATAAATAGGCTCATCGCTGGTGGTGGTGGAAAATGAAGCGCCGAGATGTTATCAAGAGCCTGACACTCCTGCCGATGGCCGGATGTGTCTATCCCATGAACTCCCTGTCAACCACTTCTGCCGCCGGATCCAGTCTTCCTGCGACGCCTCTTCAGAACAAGCCGATGCCGGCTCTGCATCGCGACGCGTTTGTGATGGATGGACATACGCATGTAATGACCCGTGAACTATTGATGAACACCGATATCGGCCAGCGTTATCCGGATGGAAACGTCGATCTGCCAAGAGCGAAAGAAGGCGGCGTCGATGCGATGTTCTTCTCGGTCTACACTCCTGAAAACTATTATCCCGGAAGATTTGAAATCAAGAATACGTTCCGAGTGGTGGAGCTGGCGCTCGATCAGATAAAGAAAAATAGTAACGCGATCGAATTGGCGCTCAACGGCTCGGACATCGAACGGATCCACAAGAGCGGAAAGATCGCTGCTTTCCTGGATCTGGAGGGCGGTTATGACCTGTATGGCGATCTGAACCTGCTGCGCGCTCTGTACAGGCTGGGCCTGCGCTCCATGCAGTTGACGGCTCACAACACCACCAACGCATTTATCGATGCCTGCAACGACGTGTATACCTGGGGCGGTATCAACGGTCACGGAAAAGCTGTGATCAAGGAAATGAACGAGCTCGGCATGGTGATCAATGTCGCCCACGCATCCAACGACGCCATCATCCAGTCAGCCGCCGCCAGCCGCCACCCGGTGATCTATAGTCACGGCGGCTTTTACAAGATAGTGGATCATCCCCGCTGCATCAGTGACGAAGCTGCAAAAGCTATCGCCGCAAAGAGGGGAGTTATCGGTATCCATTTCGGCAGCCTCTTCAATAATCCAAAATACTGGGAGTGGCAGCGGGCGAAGAATCCCGTCCGGTCGCAGCCTGTTCCTCAACCTGAAACGCCGAGAATCTTTCGGTCGCAGATAACCACACAGACGATTGAGGATGTCGATAAGGAGCTGGCGCAAACGGTTCCCCTGAATTTTCGCGGCACTATCCCCGATGAATACTGGATGCATGTGGACCAGCTCGCAAACGTAATCGACTACGGCGTCAAGCTGGTCGGCGACGATCATATCGCCCTGGGCTCTGATTTGGATGGCGGCCCTGAGCTGCCGCACGAAATCAGAGACATCAGCGATTATCCGCAGATTACCCTCGCGATGCAGAAGCTGGGTTACAACGATCAGCGAATCAAGAAGATCCTTGGCTTGAACTGGCTCCGTGTGATTCGGCAGGTAACCGAGGAGAAATCGCCGTAGGAGCGTCAGAGCGGACTCACGGGTCGGTTTGTGCGTCGAAGACTCGACGGCGCCCGGTATGGGATAAGACGTTTGTCGAACAGGGTGCCCGGATCTTCGGGGTTGCCTGGAGGGCCGTCTACGAGCACAATCGGGGCGGGTCGGCGACGAACCACACCACACTAACGCCCCCCGGGACGACGTGCTGCGCGTCCGTCCAATCCGCCAGCTGGCATCTGCTGCATGGGACGTGTCCGGACTCGGCGACCGCTGGCGATCGCGAGCACACTGCTGCGGGCAGTGGCGCTGCCCTGCATGTTTGCGCTCGCGGCGCGCCTCGTCCCCGCCGCCGCACAAACCGTCACCGGCACCATTCTCGGCACCGTTCGCGATTCCACCGGCGCGGTCGTCCCACGTTCGCTCGTCACGCTGCAGGAAACGTCGACTGGTCTGAGTCGGACGGCGCCGACGAACGAGAGCGGCGACTATACCTCTCCGCTTCTGGCCACCGGCACCTACACGATTCGCGTCGAGGCCACCGGATTCAAGCCCACGCTCATCACGAACGTGCGGCTCGACGTCGACGAGAGAATCCGGATCGACGCCACGCTGGAGCTCGGAGAGGTCACCGACGTCGTGGCGGTTCGCGCCGAGAACGCGCTCGTGCAGCGGGCCTCCTCTGATCTCAGCGCACTGCTGGTCGCGGATCAGATACAGCAGCTGCCGCTCAACGGCCGGAATTTCGTGCAGCTGGCGCGGACGCTGCCTGGCGTCGTGCGCGGGGTCCCGGGCGAGAACATCGACGGGGCCGGCAGCCTGTCCTGGCGTCAGTCGTCGTCGTTCTCGGCGAACGGTCAGCGCAATCGCGACAACAACTTCCTGCTCGACGGTCTCGACAACAACGAGGTGTGGCTCAACTCGGTCGCCATCTTCCCGAACATCGATGCGCTGGAGGAAATGAAGGTTCACACCGGCATCTATCAGGCGGAGTTCGGCCGCTCGCTCGGCGGCGTGGTCAGCCTGCAGACGCGATCCGGCGCCAACGCGTTCCACGGCAATGTCTTCGAGTTTTTTCGCGACGATCGGCTCGACGCCAACGACTGGTTCAACAACCGCGCCCGGCGTCCGAAACCGGATTTCGGCCAGCACCAGTTCGGGGGCACGTTCGGCGGTCCGGTCCAGAGGAACCGTACGTTCTTCTTCGGCGACTACCAGGGGCTTCGCGTCATCCAGGATCTGACGCTCGTGTCCACCGTCCCGACCGAACCGATGCGGCGCGGGGATTTCTCCGAGTTGACTCGTGCGATCTACGATCCGACCACGTCGCTGCCGTTCGGCCGCAACGTCATCGATGCAAGCCGGATCGATCCGGTCGCGCGAAACATCATCGATCAGCTGTACCCGCTGCCGAATGCAACCGGGCGAGTCGGCCCGACCGGGCAGATCATCGACAACTACGTCGCCAACCCCGAGCAGCGCCGCATCGACCATCAGCTCGACGTTCGCGTCGACCACGCGTTCTCGAACGCAAATCGAGCGTTCGTGCGCTACAGCCAGCAGGACGCCTGGCGCCGCGTTCCGCCAGCGCTTCCCAACGGCGACGGCGGGGCCGGCCCCGGTACCTACGAGATTGGCGCGCACAACGTCGCGTTCAACGATACCCACGTCTTCGACCCTCGCTGGCTCAACGAGCTGCGGATCGGATGGAGCGCCATCGATCTCGGGTTCGTGAGAGTCGGCAACGATCAGAATATCGCGGAGGCTATGGGGATCGCCGGCATCAACAACGACGCGCTGACCCGCGGAATGCCCGTGATCACGTTCACCACGCAGGACATGCGGTCGGTCGGATCCGGGGGCGGACCCGGCATCGCGAACACCAGCGCCCTCCAGATCACCGACAGCGTGACTCACCCGCGGGGCCGTCACACGCTCAAGGCCGGGGGCAGCCTGATCCTGCGCAAGCGCCACATCTACTTCTCCGACACCCCTCTCGGCCTCTTCGGCTTCAACCCCAACCTCACCTCGAGCTGCGCGGGGCGCACCGGGAGCTGCACGCCGGACCCGAACAGCGGCCTCTCCCTTGCCGGCTTCATGCTGGGCCTGCCGAATATCTTCAATCGCGCGCTGCTCGAGGCGCCCTACACCGAGCGCCGGCCGGAATGGTCAGCGTATCTGCAGGACGATATCCGGGCGGGCGATCGGCTCACGCTCAATGTCGGGCTTCGCTGGGATCTGTTCGTCCCCTACGCTGAAGACGATGACCGCCAGTCGAATTTCGATACATCCAGCGGACGATTCGTCGTCGCGGCGCCGGACGCCACGATCGGCGGCGTCGTAGTTGGACGCCACCTGCAGACGTATTCGAAGATGGACTTCGGACCGCGTCTCGGGTTCGCCTACGATCTGGGTGGAACGGGCCGCACCATGCTCCGGGGCGGGTTCGGTGTGTTCTGGAACACGCCGCTCACGGGCACGGGCTCGTCGAAGGCACAGAACCCGCCGTTCCTCCTGTCGCAGGCGCTCGCCAACCCACTGCCGTTCGTGCCGGCGCTCTCGTTCTCGAGCGCGACGGTTCAACCCACGCCCCAGACCGGAGGGAACTCGCGTTCCAGCTTCGATCCCGATTTCAGGGACGGCTACGCGCAGCAGTGGTCCGTGAACGTCCAGCAGCAGCTTGGCGGCAACTACATGTTCGAGGTCGGATACGTGGGATCGCGGGCTCGTCAGCTCGTGGTGCTGGTCGACGTCAATCAGGCGCCGGCGCAGCTGGGCGCCACGAATCCGAACGTCAACCGCCCCTTCTTCCCGGTCAACCCGGGCCTGGCGAGCGTCGCCCAGTCGCAGAGTCGAGGGACGCTCGACTATCACGCGCTGCTGACCCGCTTCGTGAAACGCTTTTCGAACGACCTCTGGTTCACCTCGTCGTACACGTTCGGCAAGGCGATCGACCTGTCGTCGGACACGGATGGCGTCGCCGCCTTTCCCAACTCGTACGACCTCGGCTACAACCGGGGACCGGCCAGCTACGACGCCACGCACGTGTTCACATCGACGTGGGCGTACACGCTGCCGTTCTTCCGGAACGGACCAATCGGGGGATGGCAGATCAGCGGCCTGCTGCTCGCCCGTTCCGGTTACCCCTTCACAGTCTTTCAGGCGCAGAATCCGTTGTCGACGCTGTCCGCCAGCATGCCCGGCCTGTTCTACCGACCAAACCGGATTGGCTCCGGCGAGCTCGATCATCCGACGATCGATCGTTGGTTCGACACGGGCGCGTTCGTGCCGCCCGCCGAAACGACGGCCACGTTCGGCAACGCCGGGCGCAACATCCTCCGCGGCCCCGGGCAGTTCACGATCGACGCCGCGCTCGCGAAGCACACCACAATTGGCAAGGTCGACACCGAGATCCGCATCGAGGCGTTCAACCTCCTCAATCATCCCGTCTTCGCCAACCCGGCGGCGACGATCGGCTCCCCGAACGCCGGAACGATCTCGAGCCTGATGCCCTTCACACCGATGCGGCAGCTGCAGATTGGAGCCAAGATAAGATTCTGATCACCCCGTGGCCACCAGCGTTCATCCCGCCGCGTCGCAGGTCCGAGACGAGCTCAATCGGATCCTCGCCACCGATATCTTCACGCGCTCCGGGCGCCTGTCCGCCTATCTGAAATTCATCGTCGAGCGGACCCTCGATGGTGAAGGAGACACGCTCAAGGAGCAGGTCATCGCGACCGAGCTCTATGGCAAGGGCACGGACTTCAACGCCGCCGCCGATCCGATCGTTCGCGTCGACGCGCGCCGCCTGCGCGATCGCCTGCGCGAGTACTACGCGTCGGCGCCGCCTGGTGAGCTCGTCATCTCGGTACCCAAGGGCAGCTACACACCCGAATTCATCCCGACGCCGACGCCCCCGCCCGTCACTGACATCCCGGCGCCGGCCGCGCTCCGGCGACGTGTGTTGGCCATGTGGTGGATGGCGGGAGCTGCCGTGGTTGTCGTCGCTGCCGGTTGGTTAATCGCGAACCGCCTCGCTCGTCCAGCGTTCGAGCCGACGCGCCTGCTGACGGTTACCTCGCTGCCCGGTGCGGAGGATGATCCGGCCCTCTCGCCGGATGGCAACCTCGTCGCGTTCTCGTGGAGTGGCTCGAGCGGCAACCTCAATGCCGACCTGTGGGTGAAAGAGGTGGACGGCGACGTCATGCACCAACTCACCGACACGCCCCACGCCAACGAGAAGTTCCCGGAGTGGTCGCGCGACGGCCAGTCCATCGCCTTCGTGCGACTCGCGATCGGCAACTCGAGTGTGTGGACGGTGTCCGCCCTCGGTGGGCCGGAGCGGCTGGTCGCGCAGGCCAGCAGCTTCCCCTCGTGGCTTCCAGACGGCAAGTCTCTCGTCATGATCGCGCGCGCCCCTGACGGCCGTGCGTCGCTGGTGCGTCACGTTCTGGAATCTGGCGCACGTGAACGCCTGACCGAGGCGCCGGTTGGATTCACCGACAGTCATTCGAAGGTCTCCCCCGACGGTACGACGGTAGCCTTCGTGCGCCAGGCCGTCGGTCGATCAGCGGTGTTCCTGAAAACCCTGAGCGGCGGTGAGCCGACGCAAGAGGTCGACTGGGTCAGTGGTCCGATCGGCGGACTCGTGTGGACGCCTGACGGTCGCGAACTGATCTACGGGCGACCGGAGACGAGCGGGCGGCGGCTGGTCCGAGTCGTCGTGGGCAGCCATCAGCCAGGAACGCCGGTCACCGGTGTGCCGCTCGGATCGCTTGCCTCCTCGGTTTCGCGGCCGCGGGTGGACGGGAGCTATCGTCTCGCAGTCATGAGCGGACAGCCGGACATTGGCCTCAAACTGGTCGATCTCCAGGCGCCGCTCAAAGACGGGACGATCGCCGCCACGCCGTTCTGCGACTCGACCCGGATGGATTTGCCGGGGCACTTTTCGCGGGATGGCTCGCGGGTCGCCTTCGTTTCGGATCGCACCGGATCCCAGCAGGTGTGGACCGCAGAGCGGGATCAATCCGGCCTTCGCAGCCTGACCCGGTTGCAGGATGCAACGATCCATGGCGGCTCGTGGTCGCCGGATGGCCGATCGATCGTCTTCGGCACGACGATCGCCGACAACACTGACATCTACGTCGCCTCCATCGATGGCGAACCACTCCGGCGGCTGACCAACGGTCCGGCGACTGAAACCGATCCCGAGTGGTCACACGATGGCCGCTGGATTTTCTACGCGTCGAATGAAACCGGACAGTCGGAGGTCTGGAAGATGTCCGTCGATGGCCAGACGCGGCTCAAGCTGACTTCCGAAGGCGGTTTCGATCCTCGCGAGTCGCCGGACGGCCAGTTCGTCTATTACGTCGCCACGCCGCGCTCGTACGGCCTGGGACGCGGGACCGCTCTCAAGCGGGTCTCCACTCAGGGCGGGGCGCCCTCGCTGGTCTATACCGGCGTGGTGCCGGGAGCGTGGGACCTCGCCGGTGACCGCGTCGCGTTCCTCGTCGCGCGTCCCGGAGCCAACGTCAATGATGAGCCGGATCTCCTGGCCACTTACGACGTCGTTCGTCAGCAAGTGCAGCAGCTCGGGGCGCTGGCGTTCCGGGTCGCCCCATTCTTCGCCGACCGGTTTATCACCGTCTCTCCGGACGGCCGATGGGCGCTGATGCCCACCGTCGACAACTGGAATCGGGACATCTTCGTTGTGAACAATCTCCGTTAGAAGCCTTTCCTGCATCGCCGTTCATAGTCAGGTCGACTCTCCGCCGCCGGCCACAAGACCCCCGATTCTTCAGGTAAACCACCGTAAAGACCTGCCGCAGTCTCGCTGCGCGCGTCATCGTTCCGGCCGACGGAGGGGGACGGTGCGAATCGGCAAGCGGGCTGGGAGGGTGATGGTTCTCCTCGGTGGTCTGATGGGCCTCCTCGGCAGCCCGACCTCGGCAGCATCAGCACAGACGCTCGAGCTTCGAGTGATGACCTACCGCGCCCTTGAGCCCGCTGACGTCGACTTGGCGCGGCAGACCGCGACGGCCCTGCTAGCAACGGGCCGGCTCCAAGTCCTCTGGACCGAGTGCGCGGGCGACCGATGCCTTGCACCATCGAGAGCCGACGGCATGCTGACGGTGCACCTCCTTCCGGTGGTGAGCGAAACGAACCCGACGGTGTCGGGCGAGGTCACACGCCGTGGCCCGTCCAACCAGCCCATCGTGCTCGTCTTCGTCCCGCGGACTGTAGAGGTTACACAGGCGATCCGGCGAAGCCGCGAAGGACGGGAGACTCCTGAGCTCACGACCCTCCGGATGGGACATCTGGTCGGGCTCACCATTGCCCATGAGGTCGGTCACGCCCTGGGCCTCGAACACGCCTCGTCAGGCCCGATGAACCCAGAACCCGGCCCGCAAGACTTGATCGAGATGCGGCGGGCGCGGCTGCGCTTCCCCGCGCTCAAGGTGACAGCGAATCTGGCACCCTCGCTGGTCGTCGTGCAAGACGACAAGCCGCGACTTTGATCTTCTCATCCGGGGGCTCCTATGAGGGCCGGGGGTACCAAGTTCCTGTGATGCTCGCGCGGAAGGAAGTGTCGGGTGACCGCGTCCGCCGGATCATTCCGGCGACGCAGGCTCCACCCGAGAGCGAAGTCCCGCCACCCGTGAGCTACGGCTAGGCAAGCCACGCGAAGTCGGCGGTCCCCGTCCGCGACGGAGCGGCATCTCATTCGAATCTCACGGGCCCCTCACAAAACGGTCAGGATTTCCGCCGCGCCCTCCTTTACATTCAGAGGCCACATAGCCCGGCGCCAGCGGGTCCGTTAGCCGCGGGCTATGGGTCGCATTGTCTAAGCGAGAATTGCCAGACGTCGTCGACGGCGCGAGGCATGCCCCTCCGGTCGCTGACATGTTCGGGTAGTTCATGATCGAAAGCGCGAGTTTTCAGCAGCTCTCGAGCTCGAGATGGCCGTTGTCCGGCGGGGCGCTGGAAGTCGGGCTACGTCGAGCCCTGCACGTCCGAGAGGAGCGACTCTCGACGCGGCACGACGCATGTCGACTGCTATATGTCAGCGACATCCATCTCAGAAACGGGCGCTCCGAAACGCTGTGCCGGCAGGTGTTGGATGCCGTGGCCGGGAGCGATCCGGATGCGGTGCTGCTGGGCGGTGACCTGGTGGACCATTCCTCCGAGTTGGGCTGGCTGAGTGACCTGGTTGGCAGGCTCCACGACGTCGCATCCGTTCTTGCGATTGGTGGCAACCACGACCAACAGATCGGCATGGATCGCGTCCGTGAGGCTGTCGAGCGTGGCGGTGGGCAATGGATCCATGACGGCACGGCACGAGTGACGCATGGCGAGCGAGTGATCGCGGTCTCAGGTCCCGACGCGGCTGCGCCCGTCGACGGGCATGTCCGCGTCCTGTGCGCTCATAACCCGCGAATCTGGAAAACATTCCGCCATGCCGGCTATGACTTGGTCTTGGCCGGACACCTCCACGGCTGCCAGATCGTCGCCTGCACCTATCGAGACCGTCTGTTTCCGGGTGCGATTCTCTATCCCTATTGCTTCTTGAGCCATCACCGTGGTTCGACACGGCTCGTGGTCAGCCGCGGGGTGAGTGATCTCCTGCCGATTCGCTGGAGGTGTCCTCGCGAGGTTGTGCTGTGCTACGTCTGACGGGGACCGAACTGGTCGACACACGCGCTCGCCCCGGACGGCTACGGGCCGCGCTCGTGTCCCTCACACGCCTCCTCCGCGGTCTTCCACTCTTCTTTTGCGCGGCACCAGGAACGCCGTTGCGAGTCATGTGCATCGTCGCGCTCGATACCATTCACGTGCTTCGACACTCCCGGCCGCTGTCGCGACAAAGGCGCACCGAGTTAGCCACGTTCCTGGATTTTCAGGCGTGCACGAACGCGGCGTGGGACCGCAAGCACCTGTGCGTGGCGGAGTACCAGGCACTGCGGCAGCGGCTGGAGAAGGCCGGCCTGGAATCGTGGATCACGGAGTATCTCCGCCGGCTTCATGAGCTGGAGACGCGCCGCCCGTCAATCGGCCGGGACCTCCGGCGCTTCGACGACGTTCGTTCGTACCGCGAGGCGGTCGTGCGGCTGTCGCTTGCAACGATTACCGCGATCGCGCTGAACGCCGAGTGCCTCGAGGATGGCATCCAGGCGACGTATTGCGACGGCGACGTGGCAGCGCTGTTTCGAATGGCGATGCAATGCCAGATCATCGACGATGTCGTCGACTACAGAGAGGATTTGTCGATGGGCTTGCCGAGTTTCCTCACAGCATGTGCGTCGCTGCGGCAGGCCATGGCATCCACGACCGAAGCGAGCCGGTCCTATGCGGCGAGCCGTTCCGCAGGACGCCCTGTGTTCCCACTGGAAGCGGCGCTCTATGTCCTCACGCTGGTGACGAAGCTCGTTGTTGCTGCGCCGTTTCAAATTCTCGCCGCTCGCGATCGGCGAAACGGAGGCGTGCCGAACGCCGTACGATGACCGTCAGGATGCGTGCTCATCCCCTCGCCAGCGTCTATGTCTTCGGCGAACAGGTTCGCCGCCTGCACGTCGCCGGCATCATCCTCATCACCCTGGGGATCGCTTGCGTGCTCGCCGGTGATTGAGCGGTCGAGCGCGCTAGCCGCACGTGCCTACTTCGCACTGTGCCTCGCATTGGGGCGCATGCTTCGGTCCGCGAGGTACTCGACGGTGCGGATCGTCCACCAGGACGGCCAGCGTCTGGTGCGAAAACACCGCCGCTTCTACGCGCCTCTCCTGATCTGGCTGAGTGATCTGCTGGTCAGGATTCTGGATGCCGGCGTCCGGGTCCTGCGGCAGAGGGATTGGGAGGAGCGGGAGCGCCGGATCTATCGGAGCCTCCACGGCGCTTCTATTCGGGTAGATGCCAACGGGGTGCTCGTCCTGCCACTGCTCGCTGGACACACGCTGGCAACATTGCTGGAAGATCCGGCGTTGGAGGAGTCGATCCGAAAGAGGGCGATGGAACACGCGGCCATCGCCCTCGCCGAGTTCCATCGGCAGGGATTCAACCACGGCGATGCGATGGCGGAGAATGTCCTGGTCGATCTCGAGGCCGGCGTCGCCCACTGGTTTGACTTCGAAACCATTCACGAGGCGAGTCGCCCGATCGCCTGGCGACGTGCAGACGACGTGCGAGCACTGCTCGTCACCTGCCTGGTCCGAACCGTCCCCGAGAAACGCGTCGAGACGCTCGAGTTCATCCTCGATGTCTACGCGGACGAAGACGTCACCCGCGTTCTGGCCGAAAGCTTCACGTCGGTGTGGCGTCGGTCGCTCACTCTCCACCTCCTTCAGGCGAGATTGTCTTTTCAGTGTTTCCGTGAGATCGGCCGGCAGCTGGCAGCCAGATGCGAGAGCCGATCCTCGCGTTAGTCCGCCGCGCCGACGAGAAGGCGAACCGATCCCAGCGACTGTGCGATGTACTCGAGGACCGCATGCAGGAAGAATACGATGCTGCCCATCTCGAGGATCTCCTCGATCGTGACGAGGGCCGCGAAGCCCGCCAGCTGCCGGCCGCCGATCGACGTATAGTGGGCGCCGACCATTTCCATTCCGACGCTCGCCCAAACGAAGAGCCCACCGGCCAGGATGAATTGCACTCGGGTCCGAACCGGCAGGCTCCAGAGGAATCGCAGGTAGGCGAGGCCGACGATAGCCGCCACCAGCGCAGCCGGGACCACCCACAGATTCCGGAAGATGCCACCGGCGACCTCCACGCGGCGAGCCCAGGCGAAAGGCACTTCCAGAAACGCCCCCCAGTGTTCGTGAAAACGCGAGATCTCGTCGAGCGACATGTAGGCGAAGATGAGTGCCAGGACTCCCCAGTGGGCCGCAAAGCGATCGTGCGTGCGTCGCTTGACGGCTGCCACTAGCGCCAGCGAGGCGGAGCAGAGCAGCAGCGCTACACCGGAATACCAGGTCGGGACGTTCGACTCTTCGTTCAGGTCGAAGACCCTGGCCATTCCCATCAGATGATCGTGGCCGAAGCCGAACTTCGCGACTATGACCACCAAGTGGAGCGCCAGCAGGATGGCCACGGCGGCAGCCAGCTTCAGAACGACGTTCCTGCGATGCAGCACGAGCTCGACGGTTGGCGTCATTATGCGGGGGATTCTATGATGAGTTCGTTCAGGCGACCTGCGGGAAAGGCCGTCTCGAATGACCAGCGCCGACACCGGGCGGTCGATGAGGCCGGCGTGGGCGGGCAGACGGCAATCTTCATGCGGTGACGCAGTTCGACGATGGGGGCTTGCTGGTCACGCAGCTACTGATCGTTCCACGCAAATACTGGAGCGGCTTCAGCCACGGAGCGATATGGTTCCAACTGGCGCGGGTCTGGTCGACCATCTCCAAGTTGCTGATTCTAAAAACCTGAAATCAGCGACCCACTCCATCGATCGAACCGCGGCGATGACTGGGCTCTGGCCCTTGCATCATTCCGCGCGCAACGCGACCGTCGGCTCGATCCTCGTAGCAGCCCGCGCCGGCCAGTAGCTGGCAAGCAGTCCGGTCGCCGCGAGCACCGCAGTTGCGGTCACCAGGATGAGGGGGTCGTGCGGCGCGATGCCGTAGAGCAGCGCCGCGGTGAGCTTGCCTGCGGCCAGGGCGATCACGAGGCCGACGGCGATGCCAGCCGCGATGAGGACCGCGGCCTCGCGCAGGATCATCGTCAGAACCGCGCCGCGCCCCGCGCCGAGCGCCATCCGCACGCCGATTTCATTGGTTCGCCTCGTCACGCCGTAGGCGATCACGCCGTACAGGCCGAGCAGCGCGAGCAGCGCCGCGACGGCGGCAAAGAAGATCGAGAGCATCGCCAGGAGCCGCTCGCGGACGATGGTGTTGTCGATCTGGCGATCGAACACGCGGAACGAGACCGCGATCCGCGGATCGGCCTCCCTCAGCGCCCTCGTGATGCTGGCGGTCACCGTAGCGAGCGACGTCTCGGAATAGATCACCAGTTGCCCGCTTGTCGCCGGGCGCGCTGTTTGCGCGGCAGCCAGGAACACCAGCGGGCGCGGCTGCTCGCGCAGGAACTGGTAGATCGAGTTCCGCGCGAGTCCCACGATCTCATAGGTGATCTCGGGCGTGATCGGTGTGGCCTCGATGCGGAAGCGGCGGCCGACGGGGTCGGCGCCCCCGGTCAGCCGCTCGGCGAATGTCTGGTTCACGATCGCGACCATTGGCGACGACATCGTGTCTCGATCGTCGAAGTCGCGACCCGACAGGATCGGGATGTCCAACGTCGCGAAATAGCCGGGGCTGATCCGGTTGATGTTCGAGCCGACATCCGTCGTCGCGCCCTCGAACCAGATCCGGTTACCGGACGAGCTGCCGCTCACCGGGATGACGGAGGCGGCTGCCGCGGCACGGACGCCGGGAACGGCGCGGATGCGCGCGAGCAGATCGCGCTGCATGGCGTGACGCCGCTCCATCGGTACCTCGAGCCGGCGAAAGTCGAGGCCTGCCACGAGCACGCCCTCGCGCCTGAATCCCGTCTCGATGTGACGCAGGTTCCAGAGACTGCGCGCGAAGAGGATGCCCGCCGCGATCAGCACCAGGGACAGGGCCACCTGCGCGGCAACGAGCGCGCGCCGCAGCCCGTTGCGCTCCGCGCCCATGACGCCTCGTCCGGCAGTCCGCAGCGAGAGCATGGTGCCGCGGCCCGTGGCGCGCAGCGCCGGCATCAGACCGAACAACAGGCACGTCAGAAGCCCGAGCGAGGACGCGAAGGCGAGGACGCGCCAGTCGGTCCCCATCTGCAGCACGACGGCGTTTCCCTCGGTGCTGAGGAACGAGACCAGACCCCGGCCCATGACCACGGCAAGCAGCACGCCGCCGGCGACGCCGATCGCCGCGACCAGCGCGCTCTCCGTCAGCAGCTGCCGGACGATGCGGGCGCGCGAGGCGCCGAGGCCGAGACGGACCGCAATCTCGCGGTGCCGGGCACTGGCGCGCGCGAGCAGCAGGTTCGCGAGGTTCGCGCACGCGATGAGCAGGACGATGCCCGCCGCCGCGAGCAGCATCCAGAGCGGATGCTCGTATGCATCGCGCAGCATCGACACGCCCGCGTCGCCTGGCGCGGCCTCGAGCGTGAACGCCTTGTAGCGCGCCGCGCTGGCGGCCGGATACGTCGGCGTGATCGTTGTCTCGAAAATACCCGGGGAGATCGCCTGCAGCTGCGCGGTCGCTCGCTCGAGCGTCCACCCGGGCTTGAGCCGGCCAATTGCCACCAGCCACCAGTCGCTCGCGGACACGAGCCGGTTGCCGCGGTTGATCGCCGCCTCCAGGCACAACGGCACCGCGACGTCGAAGCCGCGGCCGACCTCGAGGCCGCTGAAGCCTGCCGGCGTGACGCCGATCACCTCGGCCGGCCGCGCGTCCAGCGTGAGCGTGCGTCCAATCGCCCGAGGGTCGCCGCCCATCTCGCTCATCCAGAACGCGTGGCTGAGCACGATCTGCGCCGCACAGCCAGGCTTGTCGTCGGCGTCCGCGATGAGCCGCCCTGCCGCCGGTGCAATGCCAAGGACGTCGAAAAAGGTGCCCGAGACGAAGAGGCCCCGCGCGGGACGCATCTCGCCGCCGTCTGCGAGGTTGAACGAGGTGCCGCTCCAGGCGGCGACGTCGGTGAATCCCTGCTGCTGACGGCGGATCTGCTCGAACACCGGGTAGTTGAGCGGATCGTAGGCGGAGAAGCGGTTGCCGCGGGCGCCATCCATGTTGACGATGCGGACGCGGGCGAGCTCCCACGGCCGCGCGACCGGCAGCGTTCGCAGCCGCACGGCGTCGACGATCTGGAAGATCGCGGTGGCGGCCCCGATGCCGAGCGCGAGCGAGAGGACGGCAACCACCGCGAAACCGGGACTCCGGCGCAGCAAGCGCGCGGCGTAACGGAGATCCTGTCCGAGGCGGGTGAGCCAGACGCGTCCGTCCATGTCCCTGGTGACCTCCTTCACGACCACGACGTCGCCGAACTCGCGGCGAACCGCGGCTTCGGCCTGGCCGCGTGACTCGCCCCGTTCCATGCGGTCCCGCACGGCCATCTCGATGTGCCCGCGAATCTCCGCGTCCACCCCGTCGGAGCGGCGCCAGAACTTCAAGGCTCGACCGCCCGCCGCGGAGAGAGGATGCCAGCCATGGCCTCGACGAAGCGCTCCCAGCGCGAGCGGCCCGATGCCAGCTCGTCGCGCCCCTTCTTTGTGAGGCGGTAGACGCGGATGCGCTGCCGGTTCTCCGACATCTTCCACGCCGCGGCGATCAGCTTCTGCTTCGCGAGGCGGTGGAGCGCGGGGTAGAGCGACCCGGTGTCGACCTTGAACGCGTCCATCGAGTTGGCGCGAATCGCCTGCGAGATGCCGTAGCCGTGTTGCGGGCCCCACTGGAGCGTCTGCAGAATGAGGAGATCGAGCGTGCCCTGGAGCAGCTCGATCCGGTTCTGGTGGCGCGCGCTCTGCTTCATGACCATGTAGGGACTCTACATCCTTGGGGTGTAGAGTGTCTACTTAGACGGCGGCGGCCGGTCCAGGGTTGCCGTGGGCATGGATCCGGTCCTTTCTAGTTGACGCTCTACCAGAGCGCGCGTAGACTCTGGTAGAACGTCCACTAGAGAGATGCCGAAACCGCAATCACCGTCGATGCCCCTGCTCCAGGGCACGCTGGACATGCTGATTCTCCGCACGCTGATTTTCGGTCCGCGTCATGGCCACGCCATCGCCGTGACCATCGAGCGCACCTCCGACGAGGATCTCCTGATCGATCACGGCTCGCTGTATCCGGCGCTCCGGCGGCTCGAGCGGCAGGGTCTGATCAAGTCGAAATGGGGCGCGTCGCGACTCAACCGCCGCGCCCGCTTCTACGAGCTCACCCGCGCCGGCAGGGTGAAGCTGACCGCCGAGACCAGCAGGTGGGAGCGCATGGTCCGCGCCATCGGACGGGTGTTGCAGCACCCGAACCAGGAGGAGACCTGAGATGTTCGGCCGCCGTTCCCGCCTGGACGAAGAAGTCGCCGCGCATCTCGACGAAGAGATCGCCGAGAACGTCGCCCGCGGCATGGATCCGGACGCGGCCAGGCAGGCGGCGCTTCGCAGGTTCGGCAACGTCGAGGCCGCGAAGGAAACCGTGCGCGAGCGCGATCCGCTTTATTGGCTGGACACCTTCGGCCAGGACGTCCGGTTCGCGTTCCGGTTGATGGGCAGGCACTCGGCGTTGACCGCGACGATTATCGTGACCCTCACCGTCGGGATCGCGCTCAACGTCACAGGCTTCACCTTGCTCAACGGCTTCCTGATGCGCCCATGGGTGCGCGCCGAACCGGAGACGGTCGTCAACGTCTTCCATCGGCACTCGGGAGACTACAACCTGCGCTACTCCGACGGAGGGATCTCGCAGCCCGATTTCATCAGGTACCGCGATTCGGCCAGGTCGCTCGCCGGGCTGGCCGCCTACCATCCGCTGAATCTCACGCTCGGCGGCGCTGAGGCGGGAACGGTCAGGACCGGACTCGTCTCGTGCAATTTCGCGGAGGTCATCAAGCCGGCCGCGCCGCTGCTCGGCCGCTATCTGAGTCCCGACGAGTGCGCGCTTGCCACGCCGTCGTCCGTCGCGGTGCTGAGCGAAGCCGCATGGTGGGGTCGCTTCGGTTCGGACCCGAACATCGTCGGCAGGACGATTTACGTCAATCGCCTGCCGTTCACCGTGGTCGGCGTGGCCCCCAGCCAGGCGTTGTCGGGGTTTGCCGGCGACAGCGAGCTGTGGATTCCCTACAACCTGCTCGGTCAAGTGCGCCCGGAGTCCGACTTCTTCGCCGATCAGGGCGCGCAGTGGCTGGTGCTGGTCGGCCGGCGCAGGCCGGACGTTTCCCTGCGCCAAGTGGAAGAGGAGCTCCGCCTCCTCGCCCGGCGCGCCGACGAAGATCGGCCAGGACGCACGACGTCAGTCACCGTCACCGACGGATCGCTGATGGACAACCCCGACTTCGGTCAGCGGACGTCCGTCGTGGTGGCGGTCACCCTCGGGACCACGACCCTGCTCCTGCTCCTCGCCTGCGTGAACGTCGCGACGCTCCTCTTGTCCAGATCAGCCGCGCGTCAGCGCGAGGTGGCCGTCAGGCTCTCGCTCGGTGCCGGGGGGTTCCGTCTGCTCCGTCAGCTGCTGACCGAGGGAATGGTTCTGAGCGGGATCGCCGCAGTGCTGAGCGTGCTCATCGTGCAGCGGGTCCCCGGGGTCCTGTGGATGTCCATCGTGTCTTCCCCGGCGCCCTTCGATCTGACGCCGGACTGGCGGGTGCTGCTCTATTGCCTCGCCGTGGCAATGGCGACAGGTGTCATCGCGGGTCTTTCGCCATCGCTCGAAACGCTGCGGCCGCGGCTGGCCGATTCGCTCAAGGGCAGCAGCGCGGCCGTGACGACGGGGCAGCGCCGGTCCCGGCTGCGAGGGCTGTTGGTCGCGGTGCAGGTTGCTCTCAGCCTGCTGCTCGTCGTCCAGGTCGCGCTCTTCTCACGGTCACAGCGGCGGTACTTCTCGTACGACCCGGGCTTCGAGACGCGGCAGGTCATCAGCGTCACGTTCGCATCGGTCCTCTCCGGCTACAGTCCGCCGCCGGCCTTCTACACGGAGGTGGAATCGCGGCTGAGGACGATTCCCGGCATCGTCTCTGCGAGCTTCACTTCGATCGCGCCGTGGTCCGGCCGCAATATCACACCCGTTCGCGAGGTGGACGGCACGCCGGTGCCGCCGGTCGAGGACGGCATCCAGAACGCCGCGCGTCGGGTGGTAACGCCCGAGTACTTCCAGACTCTGCAGATTCCCCTCACGCGTGGTCGTGCGTTCACGCGGGAGGAAGCCGCGTCGAAGTCGAAGGTCATTCCGGTCGTCATCTCGGAAGCCATGGCTCGCCGCTACTGGCCCGGCCAGGATCCGCTCGGCCACGAGTTCCGGCTCGGCTCGATGCGCTCCACCACCCGTTCGCCCGAAGCGCTCGAAGTGGTCGGCGTGAGCCGCGACCTCCAGAGCGTCCGACCGATGTCGGACGACGGCCTGTTCTATTATCGGCCGCTGAACATGGAGCAGGCGACGCCACCGGCTCTGCTGGTTCGCGTGTCCGGCGATCCGCAGGAGGCCGGCGCCGCGCTTCATCGGATCGTGGGTCAGGCCGATCCGCAGATGGCGACGACCGTCGTGACGCTCGCGTCGGTGATCGAGCGGCGAGGTGAGCAAATGAAGCCGATGATGATCTACGGCGCCGTTGCCGGCTGCCTTGCCCTTCTCCTCGCGCTCACGGGGGTGTACGCGGTCGTCTCGTTCGCGGTCAGCCAGCGCGTTCGCGAGATTGGAATCCGCACGGCCCTCGGCGCGCAACGCCGGGATGTGATCGCGCTCGTCCTCCGATCGGGCTTGGCGCCCATCGTGGG
>Ga0209382_10000524_pt1 | contig 63468 bp, 42 predicted proteins | sample SoiMetdeltSBSDD5_FD_187599 | JGI IMG/M metagenome (GOLD analysis project Ga0209382, IMG submission 187599) | Bulk soil microbial communities from a Populus tree surrounding site in Tennessee, USA - Soil MetaG P. deltoides SBSDD5 (SPAdes) (version 2) | ecosystem: Environmental > Terrestrial >...
AGCGGAAGCAGGTCGAGGCTGCGCTGAATCGCGTGGGGTACAGGCACGTTCACCTTGATCCCGGCCTCCGCACCGTCCGTTTCGCGCGCCCCGGCATGGACCTCGACCCTGGAGGGATCGGCAAGGGCTATGCGGTCGATCGAATGGTCGCGGTCCTCAAACAGACGGGCGTTCGCATCGCGCTCGTGTCCGCATCGGGCAGCAGCATCTACGGCCTGGGCGCGCCGCCGGATGGGCCACAGGGCTGGCCGATCACGATCAGCGCGCCAGGAGATCCGTCTGCCGTCGCAACGGACGTCGTCCTCAAGAACATGTCGCTTTCAACGTCTGGCAGCTACGAGAAGTTCTTCTGGGCGGAAGGCCGAACCTACTCCCACATCATCGACCCGCGGACCGGCTACCCCGCGCAAGGGACGTCGGCGGTTTCTGTCCTCACGCCACGGGCGGTGGACAGCGAGGCCTGGACGAAACCGTTCTTCATCAACGGCCGCGCCTGGGCGTCAGCGCACAAGCCGGCCGGGTTCCGGGTGTTCTTCTGTGAGGATCGCCCGCAGCCGACGTGCGGGTGGCTCCCGTGAACCGCACAGTTCACGAATGCCAACGTCGATCACGGAATCGCCGGCCCGGGATTAGGGCGGACGGGTCTCAGCCCGCCAGGCTCGCCCGCAACGCCGCGGCCCTTTCGATGACCCGCTGAAGGATTGCCGGGTAGTGCGCAATGCGTCCGGCATCGCCTTTCACGGAAACGGACGCCACCGGCGTTGCCGTGCCCGACGGCAATTTGGCGCTGCCGATCGCGAAGAAGCCGTGGGTCAGGCCCAAATCGGTCATCGGCGCGATGAACACGCGCGCCTCGCGCACGATTGTCACGCAGAGCGTGCCAAACGTCACGTCGAGCGCCGCGGGGTTCGCGCGTACGACCGCGGCATGGGCCCACGCCGGGATCAACCCCGCCGTCTGCATTCCGGCGCGCACCGGGCTCGTGCGACCGCGGGCGGCGGCGATGAGCCGGTTGAACTCGCGCGCGTATTCGATGAACCCGCCCCACGACCCTTCACCCGTCGCGAAATCGGCGGCGCGCAGCGAGACGACATCCACGTCACGTTCGTAGCCCGACGACGCGGGAACGTCGACCGTGGAGGCAATGCGGACGCCGGCGAACTCCGGTTCGTGGCTGATTAGCCAGGCGATCAGCGTCCCAAACGTCACCTGCCCTCCGATCGCCCGCGCGTGGCGCGCGTTGAGATCCTCGCGAAGCGCAAACACCGGCGACAGATCGACGAATGTCACGAGTTGATCAACTTCACGCTCGCCAGGCGCGTGGCAGGCATGGGGATCGATGAACGCGCGGCCGGGCGCCGGCGGCGGAAACGTGACGGCTTCGCGGGTACCCCATGCATGTTCCAGCCGGTCCAGCAGATCCTGGAGCGGCACGCCATCGAGTCCGACGTGATGCGCGCTGACCCAGAGATCAGTTGTGTCCGGTGCGCCCGCCCGGGCGACCCACGACAGGTATCCGAACCCGAGCGTCCGCCGCGCCGCGAACATCGGGGGCCGGAAGCGCTGCGCCGGATCAGCCGGATCGATCGATTCGAACGACAGGCAGGATGCGTCAAGCAGTCGCTGCGCGTAGGCCTCGTATGCCCGCAAACCTGCGGACGCGACCGCGACCTGCACCGCGTCCAGCAATCTGCCTGGCCGAACGACCTCCGGCAACTGCGACGTCTCGTTGTAGCCGTGCACGATCGCGCCGTGCACGCGCGCACACGCGTCGGGTGGCGGAAGGGAAGAACCGGATGGTGCGAGGTATGGATCGAGCGCGTCCAGCCGTCCGTTGTGGCCGAACTGTAGCCCGACGAGGTCCACGACCTGGATCCGCCGGCGAGTGGTGACCGGCCGCAGCCACTCGAGCGCGAAGTGCGCGTCCGGCTCATTCTCGAGAAAGGTGTGGAGCGCCCGGGCTGTTCGGAACTGGAAGGGGTCTCGAGCGGCCGGAACCGGCGAGCCGGACGCAGGCACTGCGAGGCCGAATGCCGATAACGCGAAGCGCGTCGATTCCGACCGGAGGAGGATGCCGACCGTTCGCCGCCAGCCTTCCGGCGGACGCCGGAGTCCGGCGACGATCATCGCCTTCCCAGCCAGTACCGAGGCTGCGGCGGCGACATTCGCTGCAACCCGACTCAGCGCTCCCGCCGTGACGGGCGTCACACCTTTTTCCAAGCTGAGCCGATTATAATACCCCATCCGCACACGGGTAGAAATTACACTGCGGTCCCTTTCGCGGGTAGATGCTGTTAAAGACAATCGGTCACTATCGCCTCGAACAAATGATCGGCCGCGGGGGCATGGGTGAGGTCTACCGTGCCGTGGACACGCGTCTTCAGCGCCCGGTAGCCATCAAGCTGATGCGCGACAGCAAGGGAGAAGTCGGCCTTGCCGTGCACCGGTTCCTCCGCGAGGCTCGCGCCGCCTCGACCCTCAATCACCCCAACATCGTCGTAGTCCACGACATTGGCGAGACCGATGACGGCCGCCACTACATCGTCCAGGAGTTCATCGACGGTGCGACGCTGCGCGCGACGATGGAGGGAGAGATCACGCTGGCGTCGGTAATCGACATCGGCCGGCAGGTGGCAAAGGCGCTTGCCGCGGCTCATGCTGCTGGCATCATCCATCGGGACATCAAGCCCGAGAACGTCATGGTCCGCGGCGATGGCTACGCGAAAGTCCTGGACTTCGGGCTGGCGCGCATTCCCGACGTCGGGACCTCCACGGCCACGACCCACGCGGACACGGAGACGAATCCGGGAACACTGCTCGGCACGATGGCTTACATGGCGCCCGAGCAGGCCCGTGGCGCCCCCGCCGGCGCGCCCGCGGATGTCTTCGCGCTGGGCGTCACGCTTTACGAAATGCTGGCGAAACGCCGGCCGTGGGTGGGGCCGACACTGCCGGCGGTGCTGACCGCCATGCTTCTGGAAGATGCGATGCCGCTGTCGCGGCTGAACCCGTCGGTGCCCCCCTGGATCGAAAAGCTTGTGCACCGGATGCTCGCGAAGGATCCTGCGGCACGTCCCGCAGCAAGCGAGGTCGAACAGGAGTTGGCGGCACTCGCCGCCGGCGACCCGCGACAGTCGCAGTACCAGGGCCCTGCCGTCGCCGAGCGCCGCACCGTCGGGCGCGACGACGAACGGGCGAGACTGCGCCGCGCGTACGAAGACGCGCGTGAGGGGCGCGGACGGATCTTGACGGTGATGGGCGAGCCGGGAATCGGCAAGACGATCCTCGTGGAGGACTTCCTGGCGGAGCTCGCACAATTGCCGGAGCGTCCGTTCCTGGTACGCGGCCGCTGCTCGGAACGGCTCGCCGGCGCCGAGGCGTATCTGCCTGTGCTCGAGGCGATCGACAGCCTGCTGCACCAGTCGTCGTGGAGCTCGGTGCCCTCACTGATCAAGACCGTCGCGCCAACCTGGTACATGCAGGTGGCGCACGCGGAATCCAGCCGGGACTCAATCGCGCGCGTGCGCGAGGAGGCGCCCGCCGTGTCGCAGGAGCGGATGAAGCGCGAGTTCGGCGCGCTGCTCCTCGAAGCCTCGCGGCTACGACCGTTCGTCCTGTTCCTCGACGACCTGCACTGGGCGGACGTCTCCACGATTGACATGCTGAACTACCTGGCCAGCCGGTTCGACCAGATGCGGCTGCTCGTGCTCTCCACTTACCGTCCGGCGGACATGACGCTGGCGCAGCATCCGTTCCTCGGCATCCGCGACGAACTCCGCGCGCACGGCGCGCTCGAAGAGATTCCCCTCGGGCTCCTCGAGCCGAGTGATGTCGAGCGCTACCTGACCGTGATCTTTCCGCGGAACCTTTTTCCCGCATCGCTCGCGCAGACGATTCACGCAAAGACCGATGGCAGCCCGCTCTTCATGGCCGACGTCGTCCGCTACCTCCGTGATTCGGGCAGCCTCGTCGAGCGCGACGGCACGTGGCTGCTGGTTCGACCCCAGGCCGAGGCGTTCCGCGAGCTGCCGGCCTCGATTCGCAGCATGATCGCGAGGAAGATCGAGCGGCTCGACGAAGTGGATCGAAAGCTCCTCGTTGCGGCCAGCGTCCAGGGACACGAGTTCGATTCCGCGGTCGTCGCCGAAGCGATCGAGATGGACCCGGCCGAAGTCGAGGAACGGCTCGACGCGCTCGAGCAGGTGCACGTGTTCGTGAAGCGCAAGAGGGAACACGAGTTCCCCGACCTGACGCTGTCGCTCCAGTACCAGTTCGTCCACGTGCTCTACCAGAACGCGCTCTATGCCATGCTCCAGCCGACACGCCGCGCGTCGCTGAGCGGCCGGGTCGCGCGCGCGCTCGTGACGCATCACGCCGGCGAGCACGCCGCAATCGCGGGCCGTCTCGCCGCCCTCTTCGAGTCGGCCCGGGATTTCGCCCGGAGCGCGGAGTACTTTCTCACCGGCGCCCAGCACGCCGTCGGACTGTTCGCGTTTCGCGAAGCGCTGTCGCTCGCCGACCGCGGGCTTTCCGTGCTGCGCGGAATGCCGGATGGTCCCGAGCGGCGGCAACACGAGCTCGGGCTCCAGATGATCAGGGGCCTGGCGCTGCGGATGATGAAGGGGTGGGCGAGCCCGGAGATCGAGCCCGTGTTCGCGCGTGCCCGCGAGCTGTGCGACCAGCTCGGCGACCCTCCGCAATTGTTTCCGGTCCTCTGGGCGATCGCGCTGTTCCACGCGATCAAGGGCGATCTGCGGCAGTATCGCCGCCGCGCCGACGAGTTGATGGCGGAGGCTGAGCGGACCGGCAACCCATCCTTCCTGATGGCTGCACATCACCTGCTCGGCGTGTGCCTCGAGTTCGCCGGCGACATGGCGGAATCGAGCCGTATCCTTGATCGCGGCCGCGAGCTGCACGACCCGCAACAGCATCGGGCCTACACCGCCGCGTTCGGGCTCGATCCCGGGATGATCGCGCGCGCGATGTCGAGCCGGCCGCTCTGGGTCCTCGGCTATCCCGATCGCGCCGAAGCGCGCGCGCGGGAGACACTCCAGCTCGCGCGCTCGCAGCGCCAGCCGATGACGCTCGTCTTCGCACTGCTCGTCACGCAGGGCGTGCACCTGGTCCGCGGCGAGGCTGCAGAGGCGCTGACGATTGGCGACGAAGTCGTCGCGCTCTGCCGCGAGTTTGGACTGCCGCAGGAACGCGAATGGAGCCGGTCGTTCCAGGGCGCCTCGCTCGCCGCGCTCGGCCGGCTCGATGAAGGGATCGAACAACTGTCCGACAGTCTCGCGGTCCAACGCGCGATCGGCGCTGGCCTGGTGCGCAGCGCGTTCCTCGCGGTGCTCGCGGATCTGCTGCGCTACGCCGGCCGCGTGGACGAGGCGATGAGCGCCATCAGCGAGGGCTTCACCCACGCCGACCAGTGCGGGGAAGGGGGATACCTCGCTGAACTACACCGGGCCAAGGCCGAACTGCTGCGGCTGAAGGGGGACATCGCCGGCGCGGACGCTGAATTTGCGGCAGCGGTCGAGTATGCGCGCGGGCAGCAGGCGCGCGCGCTGGAGCTGCGCGCGGCCACCGGCTGGGCACAACTCCTGATCGTATCTGACCGGCACGCCGATGCGCGCGCCGTGCTCGAGCCGGTTTATACCTGGTTCACCGAAGGCCTTGGGACGGCGGATCTCGTCGCGGCGCGGGCGACGCTGGACCAAGTACGGTGATAAGCGTCAACTCCCAACTCCCAACCCCCACGCAGCGCAGGTCTTTGGACCTGCCCGCGCGCCGGAGAAAGCAGGCCTGAAGCCCTGCGCTGCCAGGGCGCGTCCAGGCGCGCGCGGTCACTATTTTTCGTAGCGCTCTGTCGGCAGGCCTTTCCGCATCAGCACGGTTTCCGGCGGGTACGCCGGCCGGTCGAACCGATAGTCCCCCGGGTAGTTGACGTCGTCGAACGTCTTCAGGAATTCGATGAGGTCGTAGCGCATCGCATCGTCGAGATCCGGGTAGAACCACCATTCGTGTCCCGTGTTCCAGTTCCCACTACGCCGCGTGTCGTAGGTAAACGGCTGCATCCGGGGCGGCGTGAGAAAGCGCGGACCGTCCACGACGTAACCGAGCTTCACCGGGTCGTATTCCTTGGTTCCGAGCTTGAACGTCGTCGGCCGTTGTGCCGCCGGGTGGAGCAGATCGAAGATAGTTGGCACCGAGCCGTTGTGGAGGAACGGCGCCGTCGCCCAGATTCCCTTGAGCGTCTTGGCGCGATAGATGCCGCGGTGCCGTGTGTCGGGAAATCTCTGGTATTCCAGCAGCGGCGCCCGAAACTCCGCTTCTCCTCGCGTGGCCTTCGATTCCCAGCGCGCCTGCACGTCTGGCGGAATCCGGTGCTCGGCGTAGTAGGCAGCCTTCACTTTCTTGACGATCTCGAAGGCCGCGAGCCCGAACGGTTTCGGCCCCTCGGCGGTCATCACCAGGCGCTCGAAGTTGATCGCCGTGCTCGGATCGGTGCCGACGATGTCGAGGGGGAACAACTGGTATTCGTTGAGCGTCCCCGACTTGCCGTAGGTCTCGTGGCAGAGCGCGCACGTGCGATCGAAGATCTTCTTGCCGCGCTCGGCGCTGGCGCTATCGATCGGGCCGAACAGTTCGGCCGGCCATACCGGACTCGAGAGCTTGTACTGAAGCTTCTCCATCGCGTGCAGGTTGTCGATTCGAACCGTACTGAGGAATCCCCGATCCGGTTGCATCGTCGCGCCAACGCCGAGCGCCTGGCCGATGTTGCGCTCGATCACCGAGTTCGTATTCGCGCCCCACTGAAACCAGGATGTCCGTTCCATTCCCCAGAGGTGGGGAAAGCTCACCGGTGCGTCGGCCGGCAGGACGTTGATGCCTTCGGTGAAGTTCGCGTCCCTGTACGCCCCGAGCAGCTCGTTGCGGCCGACGCCAAACGCGTCGTTCCTGCCGTAGCCATCCTCCGTGCCGAGCGGCTGCGCCTGGACGACCAGCTTCATTGCACTGAAGCCGTGCAGCTTGTCCATCAGGAGCGAACGGTTGGCGATTGCCATCCGCAGGCCGGCCAGGACGCGCCGGACAACACCCGGTTCTCCGGCATCCAGCGTCTCGTTCGCACTCGAAGGGACAGAAAGCGCGCTCGCGTCCGGGACGACCGGGTAGGCGGGCAGCGGGACGAGCTGCACGCGCCGCCAGCGATCCAGGAAGCGCCCGCGACGGTAACCGCTGCGTGCGGTCGCGGTCGTCTCGTCCACGATCGCCTTCACGAATGCGTTGATGTAGGCCATCGACGGCCCGCCATCCATCCGGAACGCGCGACCGTTGTAATGCAGCTCACCCACGTGGCAGGCCGTGCAGTTCAGGCCCATCATCTGCTGCCCGGTGATTTTTCCGTAGCCTGCGCTCACGCCGACCGGGAGCCCGTAGGGGTTGTACTTGCTGGGCGGGTCGGGCAGGAATCCAAAGCGCTCGACGTTCTCGAGGAACGGCCGGTAGGTGACGCTGCCGTCAGGCCATGTGATTTCCTGTTCGAGCGCCAGCAGCCACGCGATCGGATAGGCCTCGCCGCCTTCGCTGAGGTGGTAGTACTGCGGCCGCTCCTCGGCCGTCAGGCCGTTGCTGCCGATCGGCGGCGCTGAATAGGTCAGCTGATCGGCCCTCGGCAAATCTCGCGGGACCGGCCACAACGCCCAGGCGAGCACAGCGGCGAAGATGAGCAAGGCCGCTGCGATCGCGGTCCACGCCACTCTTCGGCCGGGCCTGTCGGGTGTCCAGGCGCTGGCGACGACCGGCTGTGCGAGGCGGGCCGCCCGGCTCGCCGATTCGGCGTGCCACCGGGCACGGTTGATGCCGCCGATCGGACGCGATTCCGGCGTAGAGTGCTCCGTCACATCGATTGAGAAGGTTTCTGCCTGCGCCGGCGGCAGCACTGACTTTGGCAGCAGCCGCAACCTCGCGACGGGGTGGAATGGCGATTCCTCGTCGTTCCATTCCACCGCGGCGTTCTCCACCCAGAACGATGGCTCCTGCGTGTGGCCGTGGTGTGTCATGCGTCCCGGCTCGAGGAACTGGAGCGCGAAGGTGAACTCGCTCATGTGCTCATCTTCGTTGACGTGCCGCGTGAGCTCGTCCTGCAGCCGGTTCGGTCCGGCCTGGAGCCGCCGCGCCGGATTGTCTGCGGGCACCGCCGAGTATTTGATCGCATCGCCGCGGCCGTGAAGGAACGGCACAGTGCTCCAGTAGCGAAGCTGCTGGTATGGCTTTCGCGGCGTGCCCTTCTGCTGCCGGCGGCCGAGCCACATCACACGCAGGAGGCTGCGGAATTCGCTCCACGTCAGCGAACGCAGCGCCCTCACCTTCGCGCGCATCCCCTCGGCGGATAGCACACGCACCGCGACCGCGAACGCATGCGAGTCGTTGATCGGAAACGTGCTCGCGCTGTTCATCGAGAAATCGAGGCGTGTGGCCGGGAGCACGCCCGGCGGCACGTCGATCGAGAACGACATGGCACGGACGTCCGGCGAGCGGTCTCGCTGATGACCGCCATCGGCGTTCGCAAACCGCACGATGGCCGGGTAGATGCGGGGCATTGCAAAGATTCCGCGCGCGAGCCGTTCGGCCATTGCCGGGTCGCCTGAGTCCCGGCGAACGTCGAGCACTTCGAACTCGGCCTTCACGCACACGCCCTTGGCGTGCGTCCCGCGCGCGAGCGGCCGCTTCGCCCTGGCCGCCGCCTGCGCTTGGATCGCCAGCATTCCGCGTTTGATTTCGTCAATGTCGGCCGCTTCGGTCGAGCTCTGTCGTTCGAGTCCCGCCGGATCGACGTTTCCTGCGACGAACGTCATTTGAAGGCTCCCTCAAGTCGGCCGGGACCCGGTCCGTGCTCGCAGAGTTCTGAGTTGTAAGGGTGAGGCGCGCCGGATTATATGCGTGCCATCACCGGGGCGCAAAGGATGCCTCCGCTGAGGCCTTCTGCGCGACGGCGGCGCGGTCGGCGGTTTCCGTCCTCGCGCCACGGACGGTGGACAGCGAGGCCTGGACGAAACCGTTCTTCATCAACGGCCGCGCCTGGACGTCGGCGCACAAGCCGGCCGGGTTCCGGGTGTTCTTCTGTGAGGATCGCCCGCAGGCCACGTGCGGGTGGCTACCGTGAATGCGCGGCTATCTGCGCACGGTGAGGGGGAAGTGCTCGCCATCACCAATCGCGTGACACTTTCATGACAACCGAAATAGCCGCACCTGTAGAATCGTGCGGGCTGATGCCATGGAATCCATCGACCCCCAAAGGCGTCCGCACCGCCGTCTCGCCCTCTTCCTGTTCGTGTTCTTCGTGCCGTTTGGCGTGCTGGCAGCGCTCGCGATCCGGACGCTGAACCAGGACCGTGAGCTCGCGACGCGGCGCCAGGACGACGCGCGACGGGGCGCGGCGGCCGCGATCCGCCAGGAGTTTCTCGGCCGCCTCGAGAACCTGAGGCTTCAGGCAGTGTCGGGCGCGGTCGACCCACGGAAAGCAGGGCGCACGCGCGATCACGAGGAAGCGATCGTGCTCGTCGGGCGATACGAGGGCCGCCGGCTCGTGCTCCCGTGGGAAGACCAGGCGACAGCCGCTGACGTGCGAGGAATTCTCGCGGCACAGCCGTTCGCCGGGCTGATCGCGAGCGGAGAAACGCAGGAACTCGTTCATGGACGGCCGGCCGCCGCGGCCTCTTTGTACCAACGCGCGTTGACCTCCGCTCGTCATCCGGTGCAGGAAGCGTTCGCCGAGTTGCTCATCGCGCGCGTCCTTGGCAAGACCGGACGGGCCGCGGAGGCACTGGAGTACAGCCGGCGTTCACTCCGTCGCCCCCTGTCGCTCGTCGACGAGCAGGGCGTGTCGTTCTCGCTCTATGCGTCCCGGCGCGTGGTGGATCTCGAGGGCCTCGCGGTCGAAGATGCCCGCGCGGTGCTGGAAACCGCCCGGCAGGCAGGTGCGTCGCCGTGGCTCTCGCCGACGGCGGTGCACATGGCGGCCGCGGTCGTCACGACGCTGCAGTCGAAGGGGCCTCCCGACATCCGGTCGCTCGCGTCAGCGGCGCAGGTGGCGCTTGCTGGTCAGATCACTCGCATCGAGCAGGCGGTGGCGCTGCAACAGACGTTTACGGCGCTGGCGCGCCAGTTTCCTTCGCCGTCAACGCCCGGCAGGGGTCGTTTCTGGCTGCCATTCGGCCACGAGCCATGGCTCCTCAGCCTCACGCCCGACATCGGCACCCGTCAGCCACTGCTGATCGCGGTCGATGCCGCGAAGGCGTTCGATGGTCTCGAAAGCGCGACGCGATGCGTCGCGGCGGGCGGCTGCCGCCTGGCCCTTGCGGCCGATGCCGGACCGGACGACTACCCACTCGGGCCCGCCCTGCCAGGGCTGACGCTGCTCGACGTGACGGGCGGCGCACCGGACGAGTCCCGTCCCTGGCTGGTACGGCAGACGTTCTACATCGCCGCGTTGTCGCTCGTATTGGCGCTGTCGGCGTTTGGCGCGTACTTACTCTGGCGCGACGTCCGGCGTGAGCTGCGCGTGTCCGAGCTGCGCTCGGAGTTCGTCTCGAGCGTGTCGCACGAGCTGAAGACGCCGCTTACTGCCATCCGGATGTTCGCCGAGACCCTTCGCATGGGCCGGCCGGCGGATCCCGCGCTCCGCAACGAGTACCTCGACACCATCGTCAACGAGAGCGAGCGCCTGACGCGGCTGCTCAACAACGTCCTCGATTTCACGCGCATCGAGAGCGGGCGCAAGACCTACCAGTTCGCGTACCACGATCTCGGGTCGATCGTCCGGACCGCCGCACGTGCGATGCACTATCCGCTCGCACGCCAGGGATTCGAGCTGCAGGTCGACTTGGACGAAGGAATCCCGCCGGTTCGAAGCGACCCGGACGCGCTCGAGCAGGCCATCCTCAACCTGCTGGCCAACGCGCTCAAGTACTCCGGCGAGGCGCGGACGATCGAGCTGAGGCTTGCCCGCGAGGGGACGCACGCCGTCATCAGCGTCCGCGATTGGGGGAGCGGGATCGACCCGGTCGACCAGCGCCGGATCTTCCACAAGTTCTACCGCGTCCAGCGGCCGGAGAATCGCCTGATTCCTGGAACGGGTCTCGGCCTGACGCTGGTCGATCACTCCGTGCGCGGCCATCACGGATTCGTCACCGTTGACAGCGCGCTCGGCGCCGGCAGCACGTTTCGAATCCATCTTCCACTTGAAGCAGAAGGCCCAGCTGCATCTGAAGCGGACAGTGCGGAGCGGTCCAGCGGGCAGGCGGCGGCATCCGAGGCATGACAGCAGCCATGGCACGCATTCTGATCGTCGAGGACGATCCGGCGATCCTCCGGGGACTGGCCGACAATCTCGGCTGTGAGTCGTACGACGTCGTGACCGCTGCCGACGGCGAGCAGGGCTACTCGCTCGCGCGCAGCCGGCAGCCGGACCTGATCGTCCTCGACCTGATGCTTCCGCGCATGAGCGGATACGAGGTATGCCGGAAGCTTCGCGCAGAAGGCATGACGACACCGATCGTCATGTTGACCGCGCGGGGCGACGAGGCGGATCGGATCGTGGGGCTCGATCTCGGCGCCGACGACTACGTCACCAAGCCGTTCTCGATACGCGAGCTGCTGGCGCGGATCAGGGCGGTCCTTCGGCGCGCTCAGGTGCAGAGCGCCCTGCCCTCAGAGCTCCGGTTCGGAAATGTGAGCGTTGACTTCCGGCGGTACGAGGCGCAGAAGAATGGCCGCCCCGTCGAGCTCACCCGCAAGGAATTCGGGCTGTTGCGGCTGCTCGCGGCGCGCTCGGGCGAGCCCGTCACACGGCACGATCTTCTCGATCAGGTGTGGGGCTACGACGCCACGCCGACGACCAGGACCGTGGACAACCACGTGGCCCAGCTGCGGGCAAAACTCGAGGACAACCCATCGGATCCGCGCCATCTCTTCACCGTGCACGGCGTGGGCTACAAGTGGGTCGATTAGGCAAATCTCCACGGCCGTGACAGATCGTGTTCATCGACGTGACACATCGGGCACTGCTGGAGTGCGACGATCGCCAAACAAAGGCGACACCGCCAAGGAGAGAGGGTATGAGGCACTGGAGACTGATCTCGACTGCCGTTGCCGTCGCGGCGGTGACCGCGGTCGTCTCGTCGCAGACGCGGAGCGGCAACGCCGTGTTCGAACAGGCACTGGCGAAGGAGCGCGTGGAGGGCAACCTTCCGGAAGCCATCCAGCTATATCAGCGCGTGGTAGCGGAGTTCGCAGCCGACCGTCCGCTGGCCGCCAAAGCGCTCCTGCAGGTGGGCCTGTGCTACGAGAAGCTCGGGCGGGACGAGTCCGTTCGGGCGTACGAGCGTCTCGTGCGCGACTTCGCCGATCAGGCAGACGCCGTGTCCCAGGCGCGCGCGCGCCTGGCTGTGCTGAAGCAACCCGTGTCCGCCGCGGCCGTGGCTACGACGATGCCGAGCTTGCGGCTGCTTCCGCGTATGGACCAGGTCAACGACCTGCAGTCGCTCTCGCCGGACGGCAGCAAGGCCGCATTCATCAGTCTGGACAAGGGGATGAATCTTGCGATCCACGACCTGGACAGCCAACAAACGAAGTTCCTCACCGACTTCGACTGGACAGGCAGCTGTGTCTACTTTGCCGCCTGGTCGCCCGACGGCCGGCGCATCGCTCACACGCAGGGCGGCTGCGGGCCGGATGCGGTCAAGGAGCTGGGGGTGACCACCCTTGATGGCAAGTCGGATCTCGTCTTCCGCAATGAGGCCAACCCTGGTAAAGGCGTCGCGCCAGCCGGCTGGCTGCCCGACGGCAGCGCCCTCGTGGTCGCGCTCCAGCGAGCGGACAACACAGGTGCTATCGGAGTCGTTCCGGCCGCCGGCGGGCCATTCACGCTGCTCCGCACGGTCAAGTCGACACGCCCCGAGCTGCCGAGCCTGTCACCCGATGGCCGTTTGATCGCCTTCTCCGAAGGCGCGCCGGGCAGGCGCGAGATCCACGTGATCAGCCGTGATGGGCGGACGGAGCATCGCATCACCGATCATCCAGCCGATGATTACCGACCGCTGTGGTCGCCCGACGGAAAACACCTCGCATTCCTCAGCAATCGTTATGGCAGCACAGGACTGTGGATTGTGGCCGTTCGCGACGGAGACCCGGCCGGCGAGCCGCTGCGCGCCAGTGAAGGCATGCAGGACGTCGACCTTCTCGGCTGGACGAAAAGCGGCCTGTTGTACACGCGCTTCGTACGGACTGAGGATATTTACCTGGTGCCGATCGATCGGACGAGTGGCGCACCTGCTGGCAGCCCCCGCCAGCTGCCTTTTCCCCGGACCGGAAGAAACATGTATCCCTCGTGGTCTCCCGACGGCAAGTACCTGGCCTTCGTCTCTGGATCGCCCGAAGGCGATCGACGCACCGTCGTTCTGCTGCCCCACGGCGGTGGCGAGCCACGCGAGTTCCTGATTCCCACCAGCCGGTACCCACAAGCACGGGCGCCCTCCGACCTGCGGTGGTTCGGCAACAGCGCCGGGCTCGGTTTCTCCGGCCTCGACTCGAATGGCGAGGGTGTGTTGTTCCGTCTGACGCTGCCCACCCTGACGCTGCCCGCCGGCGAATGGAAGACCTTTCCGCTCCAGGGCAAGCTGGCAATGGCGAGTTCAACGACGTGGACCAAGATCGAGTGGAACGGCGACGGAAGCCGGTACTATTACGCGCGCCGTGGCTCCGAAGGCGTCGATCCCGCAATCGTCGAGCACGATCTGGCGTCCGGCGGCGAGCGGATTGTCTACAAGGGAACCGCCACCACGAAGATATTTTGGAATCTCCTATGGAGCCGGGATCGGCGCTCACTTGCGTTCAGGTCCAGCAGCGCCGACGGGATGGTGGATAACATCGGGGTGGTGGATATCGAGACCGGCCAGGCGCGGGTGGTCTTCCATGAACCCACCGGGACGAACGTTGAAACGTATATCACCCTGGGGGAGCCGACGTGGTCGCCCGACGGGCGCGCGGTCCTGATTACCCGGACCGACAAGCAGGGCCAGGACCTGCGTTTGATTCCGGTCGCCGGCGGTGAGGTCCAACGCATCCCACTCGGGGCTGAGCTCACACGGCTGTCTTCCTCCGTCAGCGCGCGAGTACGGCCGCCCCTCGGTAATTTCGCCTGGTCGCCGGACGGCGCCGTCCTGGCATTCGGCCTGTCGTCCTCCCAGATCGATGCCTGGGTGCTGGAGAATCCAGTGGCGGTCCCGGGTGGATCGAACGCAAATGCGCGCAAGTGATCGAAGGGCGCGTCACATCCAGAATTCACAAGGCGGCCCGGAGTATGACGGGAGAGAGCGCATGACGTACTGGAGACTGATCTCGACGGCCGTTGCCGTCGCGGCGTTGACTGCGGCCGTGTCGTCGCAGACGCGAAGCGGCAACGCCGTGTTCGAGCAAGCACTGGCCAAGGAGCGCGTCGAGGGCAACCTTCGGGAAGCCATCAGGCTGTACGAGCGCGTGGTGGCGGAGTTCCCAGCCGACCGTGCGCTGGCCGCCAAAGCCCTCGTGCAGGTGGGCCTGTGCTACGAGAAGCTCGGACGAGAGGAGGCAGTCCGGGCGTACGAGCGTCTCGTGCGCGACTTCGCCGATCAGGGAGAAGCCGTATCCCAGGCCCGCGCGCGCCTGGCGATGCTGAAGCAACCCGTGTCCGGCGCGACCGTGGCTGCGACGATGCCGAGCTTGCGGGCGCTTCCGCGGATGGACGAGTTCAACGACCTGCAGTCGCTTTCGCCGGACGGCACTAAGGCCGCATTCATCAGTTACGGCCAGGGGCAGAACCTTGCGATCTACGACCTGACGAGCAAACAAACGAAGCTCCTCACCAACTTCGACTGGACGACAGGCGGCTGTGCCTACTTCGCCGTCTGGTCGCCTGACAGCCGGCGCGTCGCCTACACACAGGCCGGCTGCGCGCCGGATTTGGTCGGGGAAGTGCGGGTGGCCACCCTTGATGGCAAATCTGATCTCGTTTTCCGCAATGAGGCCAACCCTGGCAAACGCGTCGCGCCAGCCGGCTGGCTGCCGGACGGCAGCGCGCTCGTGGTCATGCTCCAGCGGGCTGACAACACGTTTGCTATCGGAGTCGTTCCGACCGCCGGCGGACCTTTCACGCCGCTCCGCCCGGTCAAGTCGACAAGCCCCGAGCTGCCGAGTCTGTCACCCGATGGCCGTTTGATCGCCTTCTCCGAAGGCGCGCCGGGCATGCGCGAGATCCACGTGATCAGCCGTGATGGACGGACGGAGCATCGAATCACCGATCATCCAGCCGATGATTACCGCCCGCTGTGGGCGCCCGACGGACGCCACCTCGCATTCCTCAGCAATCGTTATGGCAGCACAGGGCTGTGGATTGTGGCCATCCGCGACGGTGACCCGGCCGGCGAGCCGCTGCGCGCCAGTGAAGGGATGCAGGATGTCGACCTTCTGGGCTGGACCAAAAGCGGCCTGTCGTACACGCGCTTAGTACAAAACGATGATGTTTACCTGGTGCCGATCGATCGGGTGAGTGGCGCGCCTGCTGGCAGCCCCCGCCAGGTTCCGTTTCCTCGGACGGGAAGGAACGTCACGCCCTCGTGGTCTCCCGACGGTAAGTACCTCGCCTTCGTCTCTGGATCGCCCGCCGAAGCCGGTCGACGTTCTGTCGTCCTACTGCCCGACGGCGGAGGTGAGCCCCGCGAGTTCCCGATTCCGACGAGCCAGTACCAAGGCTCACGGGCGCCCTTCGACCTGCGCTGGTTCGGCAACAGCGCCGGGCTTGGTTTTTCCGGCCTCGACGCCAAGGGCGAGGGGGTGTTGTTCCGCCTGTCGTTGCCCGCCGGCGAATGGAAGACCTTTCCGCTCCGGGTCAGGACGTGGACCAGGATCGAGTGGAACGCCGATGGAAGCCGGTACTACTACGCGCGGCAGGGCCTCGGAGGCGACGAGCCCGCAATCGTCGAGCGCGATCTGCAGTCCGGCGGCGAGCGGATTGTGTACAAGGGAACCGTCACGAGGGAGGTGTTTCGGAGTCTCCTGTTCAGCCCCGATCGGCGTTCCCTTGTGTTCAAGTCCACCACTGGTGCGCGGCAGGGAGTCGTGGTGGTGGATATCAAGACCGGGCAGGCGCGGGTTGTCCTCGATGAAACCGTCGGGACGAACGTTGGAACGTCGATCGTCCTGGGGGAGCCGACGTGGTCGTCCGACGGGCGCGCGGTCCTGATTACCCGGACCGAGAAGCAGGTCACGGACCTGCATTTGATTCCGGTCGCCGGCGGTGAGATCCAGCGCATCCCACTCGGCACCGAGCTCACACGGCTGTCTGCGTCCGTCAGCGGGCGACTACGGCCGCCCCTCGGTAATGTCGTCTGGTCGCCGGACGGCGCCAAACTGGCATTCGGCCTGTCGTCCTCCCAGATCGATGCCTCGCTGCTGGAGAATCCAGTGGCGGTCGCGGCTGCCGCGAAGGCCGCGCAGAAGTAGCGCGAGAGAATCCCCACGACACCTGAATTGGCCGGTGACGTGACGCTGGCCAGTTCGAGGTCACACGGCTGGCTGTCGACTTCTACCACCGCGACGCCAGTCGCAAATCCCAACCTGGATCCGGCCATCGCTTTCCGATTGATACGCGACCCCACCCGCAGTTGCGATCTCACAATAATGATTTTGCACGGACCTGACAGTACCGCGCCGTGCGCGTGACACGTCACTCCTGTCGAAGCGCGACGATGCCGACATGGACGAGCGACGGACGTCATTGCACGCGCTTCGCGCTGCGTTACTTCTTCTGGCACTCACCGCCGGCGGCACGCCTCTTTTCGCGCAACGGCCATCGCTGGCGTGGGCGATGCCGACAGCGCCTGCGCATGTGAGCGTGTCCCGTGTCGTCGTCTTCGGCTTCGCGCCGTATCTGGAGCCGCCAGCGCCACTGCCCATCGAGTTCCCCGGCATGCTGCTGCAGGACTCCGACATTCCAGCTCTCTGCCGCCCGTTGCTCGACGACATGTGGCGCGGGTCCGTCACGTTCCGGAGGCAGTGGATCCGGCTGTCCGCTGCCCGGGTGCAAGTCGCCATCACGCTCGACAAGGCTCCAAACGATGAAACGCGCGCGCACTCGGAGATTTCGCGGAGCGCGGGGCTGCGCGTCCGCATCTCGCTGCGGCTCGTCGACCGCGAGGCCATCGCGCTGCTCGCCCACGAATTCGAGCACGTGCTCGAGCAGCTCGATGACGTGGACCTGGCTGGAGCCGTGGCAGCCAAGGTCCACGGTGCCTCCGCGGCCGGCAGGCAACCTGTCTTCGAGACTCGCCGCGCGGTCATTGCCGGACGACTGGTGGCGGACGAAGTCGCCGCGTATCGCGATCGGAGATAGCGATGGTCCGACTCTACGGGCTGCTGGCGGTCGTGATAGCCATTGTCGGCTCGTCCCGCGAACGGCCGCCAGGCCACATGGTGTTGCGGCAGGGATGGCGCGAGGCCGCGTCGGGCTTTTCCGCAGGGGCCGTCAGCGCAGACGGCCGCCAGATCGCATTCGTGTCGGCGGAGCACCTGCTGCCCGTCGATACCAACGCGGTGAATGACATTTACATCCTGGACCGCGAATCACGACGCCTGACGCTGGCGACGGTTGCCTACTCGGGTGGCGCGTCCGACGGCACCGCATTGAACCCGCAGCTGAACGCCGACGGACGGTATCTCGCGTTCGATTCGGCCGCGACCGATCTGACCGCCACGCCGGACAGGAACGAAGAAGTCGACGTCTTCGTGCGCGACGGCATCACCGGCATCACCAGCCGCGTGAGTGTCGGTCCCGCCGGAGTGGACGCGAACGGGCGGAGTGCAAATCCAGCGATCAGCGCTGACGGGCGGCGGGTCGTGTTCCAGTCATCGGCAACGAATCTCGTTCCAGGCACCGATGCGAACGGCACCCGCCCGGACGTGTACCTGGCGGATCTCACCACGGGTGCCGTGACGAGGATCGGCGCGGACGCCTCAGGACGACAATTCGCTCGCGCGTTCTCGCCCCGGATCTCCGGAAACGGACGGTATGTGGCCTTGGTGGCCCTGCCGAGCCAGTCCGCCGCGGCTCCGGGGCAGACCGATGCGGCCGCCATGTCGCGCGTTTACGTGCACGACCTCACGGCTGGCGCGACCGTCTGCGTAAGCTGCGATCGCCTACCTGGAGGCGCCCGGCTGGCGGCGTTCGCGCCGGACCTGGATGCCGAGGGACGGCTTGTGGCATTTGTCATTCAGAGCAACAGGACGCGCTTCGACATCGCGCTGTACGACCGGGCATCCATGACCACGACGGTGATCACCAGGCGCGCCAACGCGTGGAGTGCGGGACCCCGCCTGTCCGGCGACGGACGGGTGATCGCCTTCGAATCCTGGGCATCGAATCTGCTCTGCACCGGGACGTGCCGGGACACCGACATCGACGAAAACCTGCTCCCGGACGTGTATCTGTTCGACAGGACGACGGGACACTTCCGGCGGGCGAGCGGCGCGGACCGAGCCTGGTGGAACCCAAGCATCGGTCCGGGCATCGACGGTAGCGGCCGCGTCGTCATTTTCTCGTCACGCGAGCCGTTCGGTCCGGAGGACCCGACGGCGGACTTCGATTTGTTCGTCTGTTCGCCGGTGTGTTCGTGAACCGCGCGACAGGGAAGCCTTCCTGACGGATACCAGACCAGGACTCGACCGCAATCACAAAGATTTTGCACGGACCTGACGGTTCTGGGGCGTGCGGATGACACATCACGGCGGTGGTAGCGCGACGATGGCGGCGTTAGAGCCAGTGAGGAGAGAAGGTTCGGCCGGCCGACACGGTCGCCTTCAGGAGGTAGCCCAATGGCCGGCGCCTATCGATTCGGCACAACAAGCATGGTCCTGGCAACGGTGTGGACGATGGCCGGGCGCGTGGCGGAGGCCCAGCTGGCGCCGCTCCCGCTCACCGTGGCGATTCATGACTCTGCGGCCCTGCCGCCGCCCGTGCTCGAGCGCGCGAAAGCTGTCGCGACAGCAATCTACGGACGGATCGGGGTGTCCGTGACGTGGCTCGCGGGTCCGCAGGCTGCCGCGGCACTGCCGACGGCGGCAGCGGCCTGCCCGGATTCACTCACTCCGCTGATTCACCTGCGCCTCCTCGCCCGCTCGGCAAATCCACGCCGACCCGCCGGTGACCTTGGCTTCGCAGCGTCCGGTGGCACGGTGGCGTCAGTGCTGGTCGAACCAGTCTCATACGTGGCGAAGAGGAAGAGCCTGGCGGTCGGCGATTTGTTGGGCGTCATTATTGCGCACGAGATTGGCCACCTGCTCCTGCCGCCGGATTCGCACTCCACAGGGATCATGGCTCCGAACATTGATCTCTTTTTGATCGACCATGGTGGACCGTCCTTCGATCGCCGCCAGGCCTCGATGATCCGGGCGCGGACTGCGGCGATATCTCGCAGCGGGCAGGGTCCGTGCTGACGCACGGCGACGACTCCATGCGCCAGGCAGAGATACGCCACCGGGGAACCGTCACCAAAAGGAACTCGCCTTGACGCCGCAATCGCCAGCTGGATAGTTTTGTCACCGGTCTGCCGTCATTCAGGGGAGGAACCATGGCTGCTTCACGCGTTCGCACGCTCGTCGTTCTCAGTACGGTGGGAGTCTCGCTCATCAGTTGTGCCGATCGCTCGCTGGTCGCTCCGACTGATGACGCCGCGCTGTTGAAGTCCGGGCCCATTCAAAGCACTTCGAATCCGGTCGAGCGACCGATCAAGGCCGACTGCACCACGACTTTCACTTTCATCGACCCGGGCAATGCCGGCCAGTGTGCTGTTTTCCAGCAGGTGCCGTCGGCATTTATCGCGATCGGTGGCCGTTGCGAAACTGCGCACCTCGGACTCACCGAGATTGACGCGGTCCAGCAGCTGGTGTTTCTGCTCGACGCCACGGGACAGCCAGTGATTGTTGGAGGTCAACCAGTGGTGATCCAGCTGCGCAACTGCACGACCCTGACCGCCGCGAACGGCGATGAACTCGATCACACGACCATCGGTGATGTGATGCCGGGCACTGGACCCGCACAGGCCGCGTTCTCCGGGACGATGACATTCGTCGGAGGCACGGGACGCTTCTCTGCGGCATCCGGGTCGGCCGAGTTCGCTGGAACGGCGAGTCTGGCGACAAACACCGGGGCGTTCTCGTTTCATGGGACAGTGGTGTATTGAACGCGACAATCGGACAGAGCCTCCGGTGAGGCGTTCGTTCTGTGCCTACCAGAAACGTCGTAACTCGTGGCCTCCGTCGTCGTTTCGCTGGTCGTCGCGCTTCGGTCAGTTGCTGGATCGCGCGTGGCTCTGCACGTCGAGAGCCTCGCGCTCCGGCATCCTCGCGCGACCGGCGCTGAATCGCGTGGGATACAGGCACGTGCAGCTCGATCCCGGCCGCCGCACCGTTGCTTTCGCGCGCCCCGGGATGGACCTCGACCCTGGAGGGATCGGCAAGGTTCTTCTTGGCGGAAGGCGGGACCTACTCTCAACGGCCGCGCCCGGGCGTCGGCGCACAAGCCTGCCGGGCTGCGCACGAGAGCGGCATCTTGCCTCACAGCCCACCGGACGGCTCGACACTTCGTCAGGCGTTCGCGTGGTGTCGCAACGGCAGGTGCTCGAGCCTTTCACCCCGCCGCTCTACGACGACTACGACATCCACCCCGATGGCCGAACGCTGGCGCTGGTGCGTCCGGCCGGTGACGCACGAGGTCGCGAGATCACGCTGGTGCTCAACTGGCTGTCGCAACTGGAGCGCGTGAGACCTCAGTAAGACCGTCGCTCGAAAGCATCTGACAATCGCCGCGGAAAGCTGCTCACGTCGCGAGTTTGCGAAATAGATATTCCACCGGCGCGCAGCCTGTGCTGACGACGCGGAGAGCCTCCACGGCACGCACGTTGGTGTGGCATGATCCCAGTCCGGCGATGCGGCTCACGCCGACGCGGCCAGTCCGCGACGCGAGTCCACACTGGAGATGTTTCGTCATGAACACGCGCATCATCGCGGCCGCCATGGTACTGATCACGGCCTGCAGCCCGTCCAAGAATCAGGACCCGGCCAAGCCGCAATCGCTGAAGCAGATGGGCAGCGTCGATCAACTCCTCGCGCCCGTGGCGCTCTATCCGGACCCGCTGATCGCGCAGATTCTCATCAGCGCGCAGACTCCCCCCAAAGTTACCGAGCTCGACAAGTGGCTGAAGACGAATCAGGACCTGAAAGGCAGCCAGCTGCAGGATGAAGCGGTCAGGTCCGGCTTCGAGCCGAGCTTCGTCGCGCTGACCCTCTTCCCGACGGTCGTTGCGAGAATGGCGGACCAGATTTCATGGACGACGCTCGTCGGTCAGGCCTTCACGGCCGACCGCAGCGCAGTCTTCGACGCGATCCAGCGGCTCCGCAAACAGGCCCAGGATGTCGGGACCCTCAAGACAACACCGCAGCAGGACGTCTCGACCAAGACTACGTCCTCCGGAAACAACGTGATCGTCATCGAGCCGGCAAATCCGCAGGTCGTCTACGTGCCGCAGTACAACCCTGAGGTCGTCTATACGCAGGCACCCCAGGCAACCACCGTGGTCATTCAAGAGGACAACACCGACGAGGTGATCGCGGCGGGCCTGATTGGGTTCACCGCGGGGATCGCCATCGGAGCGAGTATGAACAACCCCTACTATTACGGTCCCTATGGGTGGCACGGCGCCGCATACATGTACAACGACGCATGGGACGACTACTACGATCATCGCGAAGACGCTCGCGAGGACTGGATGGATCATCGCGAGGACGTCATGGAGAACCGTGGCGAGTACGCGCGCGACCGGCAGGAACAGGTCACCGAGCGCCGGCAGACGGGCCAGGAGCAGCGGACGGAGCGCCAGCAGAACCGTGTAGAGAACCGGCCAGAGGGAGCGCAGCAGCGGGCGGCAGCGCAGCGCTCGCAGAGCTCCGGTCAGCGGACGCAGAGTTCCGCCGCCCAGCGGACCCAGGGCTCTGCCGCGACCACCAGTGCGGCCACGCAAACCCAGCGCGCCGATCGGCAGGGCAGCGCCGAGGCTCGCGGCTACGGCGAGAGGACCGGAGGCCAGAGTGTTCAGCGCCCAAGCTCGGACGCATTCTCGGGCTACTCGAGCGGCGCGTCGCAGCGTTCGGCCAGCACTCGCGGACAGCGAAGCGTGAACAGCTCGCGCGGCTCTCGCGGAGGCGGAGGCGACCGTCGCCGATGACGGTGTGACTTCGAAAGGGTTGAGCCATGCACACGACCGAAGCCACGAATCGATCGCACGATGCCACACGACTGGCGCGCGTCGCGAGCGAGCGCAGCGAGCGAGCCACCGGAGCGGAGCGGGGCCGAGGGGTCCCGGCGAGCGACGGTGCAGGGGGGTCCGGCGGGGCGAAGCCCCCCGGCAAGAAAGTGACGCGCGCTCGGGTGGGCGCGCGCGCACACCTTTGTGCTCTTCTTGTAGCGGCGTTCCAGGTTGCGACCGGGGCGCAGCCGGATCGGCCGCGCGGGTTCGCCACGCCTGAAGAGGCGGTCCGGGCCCTCGTCGATGCGGCCAAACAGGGAAACCTCGACCTGATGCTCGCCATCTTTGGACCCGACGGACGGGAGTTGGCCGCAACCTCCGATCCGGCGACGGCACGAATGAACCTCAAGGTCTTCACGGTTGCTGCGAAGGAACGGATGCGGCTGGACGACGCGGGACCCAACCGGAAGACCCTCGTCATCGGCAACGAGGACTGGCCGTTCCCGGTGCCTCTCGTCAAAGCTGCGGACGGGTGGCGGTTCGACACGGCGGCCGGAAAGAATGAAATCCTCGCGCGCCGCATCGGACGCAACGAGCTCGCCGTCATCGATACCTGCCGCGCTTACGTCACCGCACAGAGACGCTACGCACAGCGGGGGCACGACGGCAAGCCTGCCGGTTTGTACGCCATGACTTTCGCGAGCGATCCTGGCAAACAGAATGGACTCTACTGGGCGGCGGCCAAAGGTCAGAAGCTGAGTCCCCTTGGCGAAATGGTGGCTCAGGCGGCCGAAGACGTACGGCCGGTCAACGCCGCGGGATCCCGGCAGCCGTCGCCGTTTCAGGGTTACTACTTCAGAATTCTCAGATCGCAGGGGCCGGCTGCCGCCGGCGGAGCGCGGAACTACATCGTCAATGGCGTGATGTCCGGAGGCTTCGCGCTCGTGGCCTGGCCGGTTCAGTACGCAGCCACGGGAGTCATGACGTTCATGGTCAATCAGGATGGCATCGTTTTCGAGAAGGATCTGGGCAGCGGAACCGGCGCCGTCGCTGAAAAGGTGACGACCTACGATCCCGACAAGACCTGGCAACCGATTGGGTAGCGTTCAGCCGTCCGCCGCGACCTCCGGTGGCGCGGCGGGCGGCTGGCGCGCCTCGGTCGGGCTCGCGACCACCGAGGATGCTATCGATCGGTTGGCGGCGCTCCTCGTGGAGCTCAGAACGTGACCTTCACCGCCAGCTGCATGATGCGCTCCCCGGCACTCGCCAGCGGCCGGCCAAACGTCGTCGCACTCGTCAACGTCGTGCCGCTGACGCTGTAGAGCGTCGTATCCACGCCGCTGATGTTGTCGCGGTTGAAGAAGTTGAACGCCTCCCAGATCAGGTGCACCCTGGCTTCGCCGATCGGGATCTCACGGGCCACACGGGGATCGAACGTGACGATCGCCGGCAGGTGGAACTCGTTGCGGGCCGTACCCGGCGCGATGTCGTTCCGGGTATTGCCGTCTCCGTTCAGGTCCACCGCCCCGACCCTTGCGGTGTAGGGCTGCCCGGACTGCGCGGTGAAGATCGCGCTCAGCGACCAGCCGTCGAGCAGCGTCCGAGTCAGACCCTCGAACTGGTCGGCGAAGCCGCTGGTGCCGTAGACCGTGCTGAGCACGAAACGGTGCCGCTGATCGTTGTTGCCGTAGGTACGGTCGGCCTCGAAGTTCGACGGGTTCGACGCGTACTTCAAGTCGTCGCCGGCATTCCCCGGCACCACGGCGGTCGCGTCCGGCACGGTGTCCTCGACCTTGCCGAGCGTGTAGGCGGCGCGGAACTGCAGCTGCCGGGCAAAGCGCCGGTTCAGCTCGAACGTCAGGCCGTTATAGCGTGACTTGGCTGTCGACTCGAACGCGATCACGCGCTGGAAATTGGCGAACGACCGATCGGTGCCGAAGAAGTGGTAGGAGAAGGTCTCGCCGCTGCCGGCCACCGTGAAGGTGCGGGCGCCCGGCGTGCCGAGGTTGCGATCGATGGAGCGCGGCAGGTCGCTGCCGTCGACGAACAGATACGTGACCGTGACGCTGGTGTCACGGAAGACTTCCCATTCGGCGGCCACGTTCGCCTGCATGAGCCGCGAGTTGGCGAAGTCGCGATCGACATAGAAGATGCTCGGGCGCGCCGCGGTGCCGCTGGCTGGAATGCCATCGAACTTCTGCGGATAGGTCGGCACCGCATCGCCGGTGAAGGTCAGCGACACGATGTTGACGCCGTTGTTCGAGTGCGCGGTACCGAGCATGATTGACGGCGTCCGGCCGTAGAACAGCCCCCATCCGCCACGAACCGCCATCCGGCGGCCGGCCGGAGCCCAGGCGACGCCCAGGCGAGGCCCCCAGTTGTCGGTGTCGGGGTCGAGACGGCTGGTGTCAATGTCGGCCGCGGCGAGCTGCGGATCCGGGTTGCGGATCTCGGGTGCTCGCGTCTTCATCAGGTCGTAGCGCAGGCCCGCGTTGACGGTCAGGTCGCTGGCGGGCTTCCACTCGTCCTGCACGAAGACCGAATACTCGCGGATGTCCGGCGTGGTCACGGGACCGGTGGTCCCCGCGCCCTGGAAATTCTGCTGGTAGAACTCGTTCGCGCCGTTCGGGCGGCCGCCGGCGAACGACGCCAGGCTGCGGAACGTGTAGGAGCCGCTGAAGAAGCCGGGGAAGCGGTTGAGAATGTCGTCGAACTGCAGGTCGAAGCCGGCCTTCACCCGGTGACGGCCGCTGAGCCACGTCAGTGAGTCGGCGAACTGCCAACGGTCGATGGTCGTTTCCCGGGGACTGAAGTTGTTGCGGCCGATGGTCAGCACGGTCGTGCCGCTCTGCTGCACGACGGCTTCCGGGTTCTCGCTGTTGGCTTCGCCCGGTTCCTTGTCGCGCAGGTACTGGAGCTTCAGCTCGTTGAACCACTTCGCACCGGCGACGACGTTCCAGGCGGCGTTGAACGAACGCGTTTTGACGATCGAGGCGCCCGTGTGCTCGATAGAGTTCTGCGCGCCGCCGCTCTCGAAGCCCTCGCCGGTGAAATTCTGGTGGTTGTAGCGGAGCGTCAGCTGTCCCTGGCCGCCGAGCTGGTGATCGGTCTTGACCAGGAACACATCCTGGTCGAGCCTGCGCTCCCAACTGTCCGCGAGCGGCGTCAGCCGCGCGATGCCGGCCTGCGTCGCCGGGTCGGAAGGGGTGTTCGCCGGCAGGTTGAGGAACACCGCGTTCGGCTGCGTGTTGCGCTGGCCGTCGTAGTTGACGAAGAAGAAATCGCGGTTCTGCCGCAGCGGTCCGCCGAGCGTGCCGCCAAACTGGTGGTAGCTGTAGGGCGACTTCGGCCGGTTGTTCAGCTCGTTGATGGCGTTGTTGGCGTTCAGCGCCTTGTCGCGGAAGAACTCGAACGCGGAACCGTGCCACTGGTTGGTACCCGACTTCGTCACGACGTTGATCACGGCGCCGCCGGCGCGGCCGTACTCGGCCGAGAAGGCGTTCGAGTTCACCTGGAACTCCTGAACGGCATCCTGGCTGAACTGGTAAGGCGCGCGGCCGGAACCGGTTCTTCCCGCGCTCTGGCCGAAGAACGTGTTGTTGTTGTCGGCGCCGTCGATGACCAGGCTGTTCAGCGTGCCGCGCTGGCCGGCGAAGCTGATGTCGCCGGTGCGCACGTCGCGCGTCACGCCCGGCGTGAGCAGCGCGAAGTCGATGAAGTTGCGGCCGTTGACCGGCAGGTTCTGGACCGCGATCTCGGTGACCGTGGAGCTCGCGCTGGTCCGGCCGCTCTCGATCACCGGCGTTGCGCCGCTCACGTTGACGGTCTCGTTCACGCCGCTGACCGCCATCTCGATCCGCAGCGTCACCGTCTGGCCGACGTTGACACGGACGTCGGCCTGCTTCTGCGGCAGGAAGCCTGCCAGCTCGGCGTTCAAGGTATAGCCGCCGACTGGGAGAAGCAGCACCCGGAAGACGCCGTTCTCATCGCTGACAACCGTTCGCTCGAAGCCGGTGGCCGGCTGCGTCACGGTCACCGTGACGCCCGGCATCACCGCGCCGGATTGATCGACGATGACCCCGTCGATCGCCCCGGTCGGACTTTGAGCGAGGGCGATGGCGGGGATCGATGCAGACAGGGACACAACGGCCAGGAGAACGAGCAACGTGCGGGGGAGCAAGCGCATGGAACCTCTCGAGCGTGGAAGCCGGCACTGTACCGAACCGCTCGGAACCATGTCAACGTCCTCCGCCAAGATCGGACGATAGGCCGATTAGGGCGCTTCCGGAAGTTCACATATCGATACGTCACTGCGGCGAGGGCCCGCCGTTGCGGCGACTGCCGCTTCGGCTGGCCCTCTCTGGTTTCGCGCCCGCGGTCGTGACCTACGTGACCGAATCGCCACCCTTGGTTGGATCCGTCGTGAACGGCATGCCCGCGGCGCCGGTTGGAAAAATAAAGAGGGGCTTCAGGCGGCGCTGACGGACACCGGCTGCGTGTGATCCAGGCTGTTGGCGGCGCGCTGCATCGTGTATGCCAGCCAGCTGTACGCCGCCACCCACGCGTCCCGCACCTCCGGCGTGAACGCATCCTTGAGTCCCGCTTCGAGCGTCCACAAGAGCGCCTTGCCGACAGCCTCGTAGTGCTCGTCGCGGACGCCGTATCCGGCATGACGGCGGCCCAGAGCCTCCACCGCGCCGCGAAGCTGCGTGGGACGATCGATCCCCTTGACGACAACGGTCAGCGTCTGCGCGAGGAGGCGCGCCTGATCGCGCCTCGATCGGTGAAACATCCGCTGCAGGGACGGATCGATCTCGAAGAGGCGGTCGTAGAACAACCCCGCCGCATCGTCGATGATGGTTTCAATCAACCGGAAGCTCTGCTGCACCAGATCCATCTGCCGTGCCGTCAACATTCCGCACCGCCTTTCACCGACACGGGCGCGAAACGAGGCCGGGATCGATCATTCACCCCCGGCAGCCGCCTCCTGCATGACGGCAGCGACGGCGGTCAGGGCCAGGCGCCAGGCCTCGCGGGCATGGAAATCGGGGCCGAGGGCCTGTGCAAACGCCCGAGAGCAGGGCGCTGATGAGGGTGTCGTACTGGCCCGCTGTCGGTCCGTCGCATGCTGCCAAACCGTGCCTTCGTCAGCCCACCATGATCGATTCACGCTCCTTCCTGCGCCCGTAGAAGCAGACCGGGCTGCGGTGTTGCCCGATCACAGAAACAAGAGAGACGCGATGAATACAGGTCTTCTGAACTCCGTTCTTGTTGCCGTGATGATCCACTTTGCAGCGGCGACCACGAGCGCCGAAGAGGTTCGTTGGAACCGTGTCGTCCCGCCAGGCGCGGGCTTCTCGATCGAGGCACCGGGCGAGGCGCAGCCGAGTGCCGAACTGGGGCCATACGTGTATAAGGCTGGGTGGTGGCTTCTCTCAGTAAGCACGCAGGCGGTTGATCCCGACACGAAGCAGCTCGTCGAGCGCCGGCAGCGCAGGGAACTCGTGAGGTGCCTGGAGACGCTCGGGGACAGGTTCGCAGCAGGCGTCGGGGCAAGGCGGCGCGATTCTTCATCGGGTGAGGTCGACGGTAATCCGTCGCTCCGCTTCTCGCTCGAGAACGCGGACCTCGAGGGCACCAACCTTATCGTGCTCACCGCCGACCATCTCTATTTGGTCATGACTGTCGGCCCAAAAGGGTCGTCGAACGCCGACGCGAAGCGCTTCATCCGCGGCTTCCGTCTCGTTCCGACCGATCCTCGATCGGCCGCCGATTCGCACGAGCTCGCCGCGCCGCCGGCACGTCCAGTCCCGGCGACGCTAACGAGCGGCGCAACGCTGGGGCCCGAGCATGCGGTCCGCGACTTCATTCGAGCCCTGGCGATGCATGATACTCAGGCGTTTTCGCGAGCGGTTCGGCCGGATCCCCGTGCCAGCCGCTTCATCAATCCGGAGCCGCTCACGCCTGAAGGACACGCGGAGGCGGCACGACGGCTCGAGACGCTGCAGGTGCGCCGCAGCGATCGCGTCCTGCTCCGCGGCGAGCCGGTCGAGCCGGATGCGCGTGGGGATTACCCGGTGGGCAGCGTCGGGCGCTTCATCGCCTCTGGCAACGGCGGACCCGCCCTCGTGACCGTCGTTCGTGAGCCGGACGGCTGGAAGGTCGACTTGCGATGGTGGCTGGCCATGCTCGACATGGCGGACGCGCGGCCGCCGGCGGCCGGTTCACCCGAGCACGCGGTCCGCAGCCTGACCCTTGCGCTCATCGCCCTCAATCGTGATGAGGCCTCGCGTTTCGTGGCGCCGGGCGCCGAGATGAGCGTGTTGTTCGCTGGCGCCCCGACCGTCCGCGAACCGTCTGGCGTCCTGGAGGCGTCCGCGATGGAAATGCCGCTGGTCGAGGTCGGCGCCGGCGAGTTCTACCGCCTGCCATCCGGACGCATCGTGGAAGGCTCCACCTCCGGGGATCGAAAAGTGATCGTCGGCCAGTTCGGACCCGTCGAGATGCCGTTCGTGCTCCGGCGCGTCGGCGGTACGTGGCGCGTCGAGGCGGAGCCCTACTTCGCACTGATCAACCGCCCGGCCCACATCCTTCGGCCGCGGTCTACTTGAAGATGCCGAGGGCTCTCAGGATCACGATGAGGATTGCGGCGCCCGCAATGGACACCAGCCACTGCGCGATCGTGCTGCCGGCGCCGATCCCCAGCGCCCCCGCCAACCAGAAGCCCAGTAACGAGCCGACGATGCCGACCACCACGTTCGCAATGAGCCCCATCTGCGCATTGGTCTTCATCACGATGCTCGCGAGCCACCCGACGATGCCCCCCACGACGAGTGTGATGATCAAGTTCATCTGAGCCTCCGGATATCGACTGAGGTTGGTGATGGTCGTTGAGTGTACGACGTAACCGGCCGCAGCAACCGCGGGGCCCCACGACTTCCTGTCTTCCGCATCGAGCGCCGACGTTCAGCACGCCCGCCGCGTATTCCCGACTCGGACCCACTGCAATCCTGGTCATGCTCGACGTGCCACCTTCAACGAGCGAGCGTTCTGGCCGCGGTCCAATTCCTCACTATCGTCAGTGGCGGCGACGAAGCGTCCGAGGCGAGCCCATAGCCTAAGCCCAGCTGGGCTAGCTTGCGCTACACGAGAGAGCAGATGCTGTGGCGCCGCTCATACCACACACAGAAACGGTCTCTTGACACTCAGTCACCTCACGTGCAGGATCAGCGCGCTTCCGCCGAAACCCATCAGACGGACGCGACGTGCACTCTTCGTTCCGGGCGTGCGGCTCGGTCGTCGCTGCTCCGAACGCCGCTTCCCGGTGTGATCTGGAGGAACAGCCATGCCTTCTCGAACGCTTGTCTGTGCTGCAGTGCTGGCGCTGGTCAGTTCGAGCCCGTCGCTGGTCGAGGCGCAGGCCGACCGCGGGACCATCACAGGGACCGTCGTCGATGTGTCTGGCGCCGTCGTCCCTAATGCGGAGGTCAAAGCCCTGCACGTCGCGACTGGGTCGGAGCGCGTGGCGTCGACCTCCCCGCAAGGCACCTATACGATTCCGCAGCTGCAGGTCGGCGCCTACGTCGTCGTCATCACGGCGACGGGCTTCCAGCGCACGACGCTCGAGAACATCGAGGTCACCGCCGGCGGCAGCGTGCGGGTCGACGGGACGCTCGCCCTCGGCGGCCTGCAGGATGCCGTGACCGTCTCCGCCGACAGCAAGCAGATTCAGACCGACAGCGTGAAGGTGTCGACCGCGATCAGCAGCAAGTTCATCCAGGATCTGCCGCTCGTCGTCGGCGGCGCGCTCAGATCGCCGCTCGATCTCAGCCTGATCGCACCCGAGGCCAAGGCGGGCACGAGCGGCGACGGCGGACGCGGCAACATCGTCATCGGCGGAGGCCAGGAGGGCGGGTGGGATCTGGCGGTCGACGGTGTCTCGGCAACGCCGGGCGCCCCCTTCGAACAGCGTTTGTGGACAACGCTCAATTCTCCGTCCGTCGAAGCGATTACCGAGTTCGCGGTGGACACCAACGGCTTCAAGGCGGAGTTCGGCCATGCCGGCGGCGGCGCGGTCAGCTTCGTTTCGCGCTCCGGCACCAACCAGTGGCGCGGCAAGGCGTTCGAGTTCTTCCGGCACGACAAGCTGGACACGATCAACTACTTCAGCAAGGCGGCCGGGCGGGGCAAGCCGCCGCTGGAGCAGCACGACTTCGGCGGCGTCTTCGGCGGGCCGATCTTGATCCCCGGTCTCTACAACGGAAAGAACAAGTCGTTCTTCTTCTCGTCCTACGAGGCCTATCGCAACAAGACCGAGGCGGCGCCAGCGGTCGTGACCATTCCAACGGCCGAGATGTACAACGGCGACTTCTCGAGCTGGCGTGCCGCGAACGGCACCCTGATTCCCATCTACGATCCCGCCACCACGCGGGTGAATCCGAACGGCCCGGGCTTCGTCCGCGATCCGTTTCCGAACAACCAGATTCCGCTCTCGCGCTTCAGCCAGGTGTCGCGCAACGTGCTCGCGCTCGCGACGATGAGGCCGGACCGGGCCGGCGTGCTCAACAACTTCACCTACACGCCGGGCGATCAGATCCAGACCAACCCGTGGAACAAGTTCAGCGTCAAGCTCGATCACAACCTCTCGAGCAAGGATCGGATTGGCTTCCTGTTCCACTGGGGCGAGGTGCTGGTGATCCCGCCGGCCGACGGCCCGGGCGGCGGCCTGCCGGTGCCGCTCAACGTCTTCCGCGATGAGGATTCGAACACGCGCGTGTACCGGTTCAACTGGGATCGCGTCATCTCGCCGACGCTGCTGAACCGCGTGAGCTTCGGCCACAACGACTGGTTCCAGGCGCGAATCTCCTACAACAGCGACAAGGGGTGGGGCACGAAGATCGGGCTGCAGAACGTTCCTGGACCGGACAAGCTGTTTCCAGGGATCAACTTCTCGAACGACTACCTGAACTGGGGACGGGCGGAGTTCGGCGGCTCGGGCAACTACCTCTGGGCGCTCACCGACGATCTCACCTGGGTGAAGGGGAGCCACACCTGGAAGTTCGGCGGCATCTTCCAGGAGGATCGCTACGACGGCTACGGCTGGCATACGGCCGCGGGGGCCTATAACTTCAGCCGCGGCGCGACCGCCGGCTTCCTGGCGAACGGGACGCTCGACACGACCGGGGCCTCGGGTAATGCCTTCGCCACGTTCCTGCTCGGCGAAGTCGGGTCTTCCGACATCACGACCGACCGCTACGTCTCGGACCGGTGGCGCTACTACTCGGCCTACGCCCAGGATGACTGGCGGGTGAGCAACAAGCTCACGCTCAACTACGGGCTGCGCTACGAGTACACGCCGCCGACATGGGAAGGCCATTATCCCGACGGCTATTCGAACTTCAACCCGAACCTGCCGAACCCGGCCGCGGATGGGCGGCTCGGCGCGTCGGAGTTCGCCGGCGACGGGCCAGGCCGCACCGGGCGGAAATCGCTCTACGATGCCTGGCCGTGGGGCTTCAGCCCGCGGCTCGGCGCCGTCTACAACGTGAGCGATGTCACCGTCGTCCGCCTGAATGCTGCGAGGACCTTCGGCTCGGTCAAGAACACCGGTGGCAGCTCGCACTGGAACGGGTTCATCGGCGGCTACAACGTGCAGACTCCGGCGCTGCCGACGAGCTCCGCCTTCAACTGGGATCAGGGCTGGCCGGCGTGGCCGGCGCCGCCCTTCCTCGTGCCGAACACGCTGAACGGCAGCGACATTCCCTACTGGCAGCCGTACGACTCCGGACGGCTGCCCGAGTACTACACCTGGACGTTGAACGTCCAACGACAGCTCCCGGGCCGCTTCGTCGTGGATGCGGGCTACAACGCGCAGCTCGGACGGCATCTTACGACCGGCCTGCTCGGCCTGAACCAGGTCGATCCCGAAATCTTCGATGGCTTCGTCCGGCAGTACGGGCCAGCCGGGGCGATCAATCTGATGAACTCGCGCATGGACTCGGCACTCGCGCGACAGGCGAACATCCCGTATCCCTATCCGAGCTTCCCCGGCTCGCAGGCGGTACGCCAGGCCCTGCGGCCCTACCCGCAGTACTTGAACATCAACACCGGCGCGGACGGCGGCGACCGCAGCGGTCGATCCAGCTATCACGCCTTCGTGCTGAAAGGCGAGAAGCGCTACGCATCGGGGCTGACCTTTCTCACCTCGTATGTGTTCTCCAAAACGTTCACCCTCCGCTCCGACCGCGCCAACGCCGGCGACGGGCGCGCCATCAATCAGTACAACCGCGACGCGGAAAAGGGCCTGTCGGCCTTCGATCAGACCCACGTCGTCAAGTTGAACTACAGCTACGAGCTGCCGTTCGGCCCGGGCAAGCCGTTCCTGAAGGACGGCGTGCTGTCGACGATTGCAAGCGGGTGGCGCATCTCCGGGGTCCACTCCTACGCCTCGGGCTTCCCCCTGATGGTGTTCCCCGGATACAACCTGCCCCTCGAAGCCGGCGGCAATCGCATCACCGTACTCGACTACGAGGGCTGGCGGGCCCCTACACAGGGCGACAACTTCGATCCGCTCGTGGACCTGTGGTGGGATCCGGCGCGCTTCCGCCGCGATCCCGTCGATACCGTCACTGAGCTCCAAGGCTACAAGGGTGGCGTACTGCGCGCGGAGTTCGGCGACGCGACCGTCCGCAACCCCAAGGAGCGCGGCCCGTGGTTCCTCAGCGAGAACATCTCGCTGGCACGCACGTTCGGGATCTCCAGAACGCGTCTCGAGTTCCGGCTCGAGGTGTTCAATCTGTTCGACCGCAAGATCTGGGCGGCGCCCGAGTCCACGATTACGAGCGCGAACTTCGGGAGAGTCACGGCACTCGCCATGCCGCCGCGGCAGATTCAGCTGGGGCTGCGGTATGAATTCTGAGCGCCAGCAGGGCCGCGGCGCTGCGCGTGTGACCCACGCCAGCGCCGGATCAACCCGGTCGAGGCCGCGGGGGCGCCGCGCAGCGCGGGTTCAGCGAACGATCCGGAGGCTGTAGCTCGACACTGACGATCGCGGTGCAAATCTCGGCGAACCGGCGGTCAGCGTGGCCATAGCCCGTACGAACCTGGCCCGTTGCTCGAGGGGAGCGTACCTCGCCTCATTTGGGTGGGGCGCGGTACTCAAGCGCTCGTTGTGACGGGCGAGCTTCGTCAGGGCCGAAATAAGGCGGTCTGGATCGACTCCGAGGCGGGTCATGGCGAGGACGGCGATCCCGTCGCACCGCAATTCGAGCTCCTGAAGCCGACGATTGTCCGCCTGCTGTTGCGCCCGCTCGAACTCGTCCCAGACGTAATCGTGACCGAGCTCGTGACCGACGATCGCCACGAGTTCGTCCGTGTTCAGCAGGCCGAGCGCCTCCCTCGAGATCAGCAAGACACTACGGGCGTGCAGACCGGTAAACGCACCGCCGCCGTAAGTGAACAGGTGGAGATCGAGACTGTCTTCCCGCTCATGCAACCTCAGCAGGGGCTTTATAGCCGCCAGCTGGGCCGTCTCTTGATTCGTCGGGGAGAGTCGCCCCTCTGGCGGCAGGTTCTCGAGGATGACGGCGCGAAAGGAGGGCGATGGCGCCGGCCGCCGTAGCTCGCGCAGGAAGGTCTCCACGTCGCGGTCCTGCACCGACTCGAAATAGCGCAACGCCGCCTGGGCGGCCGGGTGCGTGGGCGGCGCCAACTGGTTCCCCGCGATGACGATCCCGGACCAGCCCAGAATTCCGGCAGCAACGGCAACGACAAGCCTGCGACCCATCCTGTCCTCCTTCCGGCCGCACGAGGCGGCCGCGGGGACAGGGTTGGGGCTCGATGCTCACAGGGTCTTTTGGCGGGATTGAGAATCCGCAGGGAGAGTTGTGAGGATGATTTGGGAGGCTTATTGGGCGCTTCTTGGAGACAGATGCAGCTTCAACTGCCGGATCCGAACGGTGAGCCCTTCGACGCCCCTGCCGTCAGCGGCCAGGGGCGATAGGGCGCAGGTGATCGAAGAAGTTCAGGAACAGGGTCACGTGAGTCTGCCCGACCCCCTCGTCCTCAGTGAGTGGCGGTATCGCAACCCGCTCTCCATCCTTGTGGAGCGCGTAGCTCCGGTGACCCTCGAGGATTCGAAGCGGGACCCCTTTTGACTCCCACTGACGCGGCTTGTCGGGGCGAAACGTGTCCTTTTCGACACGATAGGGGGCGACCATGAGCACGCGGCGCTCATCCCGGAACGGCACGGTAAAAACGAGTTCCTCTGTCGAGCGCGACCAGGACGGCCTTTCGCCGCCCGTGGTCGAGATCATCACCCTTTCGCCTGGCCCCGGAAATGGCCGGACGTACACGTCATGCGAGCCAACGCCCTCCCGGCCCGATTCGTTGGAATCGTACGCGAGCCATTTGCCGTCGTGAGAGAAGACTGGATTATGTTCTCTGGCGACGCTGTCCAGGAATGCAGTCGATTCCCCCGGCTTCCAGCCGCTCGTTTCATCTCCCTGGAGTCGCAGCAGCATCACGTCTGCGCCCGTTCCAGGCCGCTCGGCAACGAACGCGAGGACATTCTCCGTGGGATGCCATGATCCCGGCCACAGCGGATCGGTCGACTGCGTCAGAATCTGCGCACCGCCGGTGCCATCAGCGCGCTTCCAGGAAAGCGTGTACGGTGGATTCGACGATGGGTTGAATGATCGAAATACGATGCGTTTGCCGTCTCGAGTCCAAACCGGGTATTCCTCATTGCCACTCTCGGACGCCACCGGGGTCAGCGGTCCGCGCGCCCAGTCGTAAACAAAAATATCGGTTTGGCCGTTTGTTCGGATGTCCATCGCGATGCGGTGTCCATCGGGAGAAAACTCCGGATTGCTCCAGTGGGCCGGAACGGCGCGCAAGGAGGTCAGCGTCCCTTGACGATCCATCCACGCGATGGGTCGAGCGTCGAAGAGGTTCCGGCCGGGAAGATAGGTGAGCGTGCCGGTCTGCGACACGGCTACCTGCGTACTGCCTTTGCTGCTGTTGGATTTGACGCCGTCAATCACCTTCCGCGGGGGCCCGAGTGTTTCCAGTCGCTGCCTGTCGAAAGGCACAGCAAACAGCGCGCTGTCCTGCATGAAGACGATGTGGCCACTTGGTGTATAGCGGCCGAAGAACCCGTGTGCGTGGACGACGCTTCGTTCGCCTGATGGGAGGGGCTGAACGAAGAGGCTTGCGCCAGTCCCGATGTCCACTTCGGTGCTTGCCGTATAGAGCACCGCCTTGCCGCCAGGGAGTACCTGCGGGAAGCGATGGGAGATCTCACCGCCCAAAAGTGTCGTCACCGGTTGGACGGGTCCTCCCGCCGACGACACTCGCATCAAGCCAGTCCGGGCTCCCGGCGCGAACACAATCGTGTCGTCCTCCCCCCACCACCCGCCGCGCTGGTTTGGCGCGTCCGCGAGCGTCTGGACTGCGCCGCCAGTCACCGGGACCTTCTTCAGCTTAAAGTCCGCAAAGAACGCGACCCACTGTCCGTCTGCCGAGAAGAAGGGGCTCCTGACGCCCTCGGTTCCTGGAATCAGTGTGGCGGTGGGCTGGGCGAGGCGCCGGACGTACAATCGCGCCGCTTCGTTCTCGCGCTCGCGCGCGGCAAAGGCCACCAGGGTACCGTCAGCGGACAGCGCGACCGCCGCGTCGGTCGACGGAAGGGTCGCCTGAACACCCAGCTCGATGCTCAGCTGCATTGGCGCCGGTGAGCCCACATCCCTCCACGGTGCCCACGACCCGAGCGACAGTCCTCCCAGTCCAGCTACCGCCACCGCAGCGACCGCGATCGCCGGGAAACGCCACCGACTTCTCGCGATGCCTAAAGGGATTCGATTGGCGGTGATCGATACGGCCGGTTCCTTCCGCATCACGGGCGAAACGAAGCGGTACCCGCGGGTAGGCACCGTCTGGATGTACTGGTTGCCGTTCTGTCCGTCGCCGATCGCCCGCCGGAGCGCGGACATCGTATAGGCGAGATTCGTCTCCTCGACGAACGTATCCGGCCACAAGGCCGCCATCAGCTCCTGCTTTCCGACAAGCTGCCCGGGCCGATCGATGAGTTGGATGAGGAGATCGAATGCCTTCGGAGTCAAAGATACGGGGCGTCCCTCCTGAAGGAGGAGCCGCTCATCCGGCTGTACGGTAAACGGGCCGAATTCGTAGAGCGAGGATCCCACAACCTCTCGACCCACACTAAGTTGACGGGGCGCGAGTATAGCGTGGCACCCCTCCCACATCAATGTGGCGTGCCGCACTTGCCAAGACTCGTCAGAAATGTCCCCTGCGTTAACTCGATAGAAATGTCGGGGGTTCAGCGAACAATCCGAATATCACGCTGAGTCGGACATCCGCCGGCCGGTGTCGCCGCCGAACACGAACGCCGGGCAAGCCAGGCGCCTACGGTCCGGGAGTGAACACCTCCTGGATCCTGTCGCCAGCGCCTTGCCGGCTCGATCCCGCCGCGATGTAGATCTTTCCCTGGTGAACGATCGCTCCGGTTCCATGGCGGCCGTAGTTGAGAGAAGCCAGCGTGGTCCACCTCATCGTCTCGAGGTTCAGCGCTTCGACTTCGGTATGCATGCGGAAGTCGGCCGCGCTCTCTCCCCCGATCACGACGATCAGGCCGTTCAACACGACCGTGGACACACCAGCCCGCTCGGTGGGGAAGTTCGCCGTCGCCGGCAACGTGCTCCACTGTCCCGAGGCGAAGTCATAGACGTCGACTTCTGGAATCGTGAGATCCAGCGCATGACCGCTGGCGGCTGCGCTTCGTCGCCCGGCCACCGCATACAGCTTGCCGTCTACCACGACCCCCTGGAAGTGGTCCCGCGGGCGCGGCGCGTCGGCCAGCCTGCGCCATTCGCCCGTCCGGGGATTGAACGAATCCAGCCACGGGACGTGCCCGCTCGAATGACCAAGCTGATGTCCGGCTACCAGGTAGATCAACCCGTCGTGCACGACCGCTCCGGCGCCGCCTCTGAGACGATCGCCTGGAACGGCCGGCCCTTTCTCCCAGCGGTCGGCCGCGGGGTCGTAAATGTACACGTCCGGCAGTGGAGGCTCGCCTCTTCCCGATCCCGTGAGCGCGCCGAGCACGTAGATCTTTCCGTCGAATACCACCGGCTGGAAATGATGCATCGTCACCGGAGACACGGCTCCGGCTTTCCAGGTCCGGGTTGCGACGTCGAAGATTTCTACCGGCTGTGGCGCCTGGCGGCCGCCAACGAGATAGAAGCGTTCACCGACCTTGATGTATCCGGATTCGAATCGCGGGATATGCTGTCCGACGACCTCGAGGACCTCCCACCGCCCACGACCGACCTGCTGCGCATCGCACGGGCTCCAACCCAGGGTGAGTGCCGCCGTGAGCACCCAGGTTGCTGGAACTCGTATTTGAATGGCCATACTGCTGCCTCCCGGCGCCTCCGACACAGGCGACACGTGCCCCTCGAGCGTATGGTAAACGTCATTTTCGCTGTTCAGACTGCAAGCATCACGCGCGAACAACTGCGAGAACATTAGTAACGATCCGTCGCCTGCTGGCGAGCCAAGGAGCATGTCATGGCAGTGCCTGTGCCAGGTATCGACTTCGCCAATCTCCCGGCGCCCAACGATGGCGTTCTTGTGACGTTGTTCATCACCGTCCGCAAGGTGGCGAGATCCCGTGACTTCTATTCGCGCGTCCTGGGCGGCACCGTCGTCATGGACGAGAACCCTTGCATTGTGAAGCTGTCCAATTCGTGGATCATCATGAACCCTGGCGGACCACCTACTCCGGACAAGCCGGATATCTCGGTCGTCGACTACCAGCCCGGCAACACGACCTCAATGTTCATGAATTTGCGAGTCGCCGACATCCAAGCCTGCTACCAGGAGTGGAAGGCGAACGGGGCGACGTTCGTGACGCCGCCGATCGACCGGGGAGCGGAAATCCGCTGCTACATGCGAGACCCGGACGGCTATCTCATCGAAGTCGGCCAGTCCACTGGCCTGCTGCACGGCCAGCGCGCCGCAAAGCGCCCGGAGGATCTCCCAGGCTGAGCTGCATGCGGTTTGTCCCCGCGACGTGGCCCTGTTATACGCGGCGGGCCCGTCCGCTTCATTGCCCTGTTATGCCGCCTCGCTCGCGGGCCAGCAGCGCCGTCTTCTCAACGCCCTTCGGTCCTGCGAAATCTCCGACGACCGGCACGAATCGCTTGGAGTCGGGCGGCTATTTCGTCGTTTGGGTCAGCCGGCGCAAGTCCTCCGCCCAGTTGAGCACCACCTCGAGCTGACGGATCGACTGCGAAGCCCCGGGCGCATCCTTGAGGATCAGAAACCGCTTGCCGTCCGGTGAGACGTCGTAGCTGCGGCCCGGAGTGATCACCGGCACGTTGTCGAGCAGCTTCGTCGGGCTACGGATCGAGAACGTCGGTTTCGTCGCCACGGGAAGCGACATCAGGCGCCGGTCGGCATCGAGATAGAACAGTTCCCCGCCAGCTGGCGACCAGACCGGCGACCAGAGCGGACGCGTCCCCTGGCCGACCAGGCGGCGGAACGCCGCGGTATCCGGAAACGGGTGAACGTAGATCTCGCTGCGGCCGGAGGCGGAGGACTGATAAGCGATCCACTCTCCATCGGGCGAGATGTCGGCGTTCGCTGCCCCCGCGGCAGTGGCCGGCAGCGGACGCGTCTCATGTCCGCTCTCGGTCGATATCATGGTCAGGCCCACCCCTTGCGGGCCGCCGCCGACCAGCCATTTTCCGTCGGGGCTGATCGTCGTCGGAAGCAGCGCCGGGCCGGAGGCTTTCGTGAGCCGCTCGGGCGCACGGGGCAAGTCCATGCGGAACAGCCCGCGCTCGCCAACGGCTCCGGAATTCAGGTAGAGCCGCCGGTCCTGGTTCCGGCTCCAGACCGGATACCCGTCCTGACCCGGCTCAGACGTGAGGCGCTGCATGTCCTTGCTCTTGAAATCCCACAGAAAGAGATCCATCTCCTCGTCGCGGGCATCGAGCACCACGTACTGGCCGTCGGGCGAGACGCGCGGCATCACGTACAGGTGCGGCTGGACTCGAATAGGTTCCTCATGACCATCACGGCCTGCCCACGCGATCGTGTCCGTCAGCCTGATGGGATCGCCTGACGCGTACACGAGCGACCCGTTCCGCGATACGGCATAGTTGGCCCCGCGCGACGTCTTCGTGATCACACGATCAAGGACCGGCACAGGAGTACCGGCGGTGTCGAACCGCGACAGATCGAATCGCACGGCGTTCAGTGCGCCTTCCGTGGCAAACACGAGGAAACCGGGCGGCACGTAGCTCGGCAGGCCCCCGCCTCGCACGATGACGCGCCGCGTGCCAGCCTTAGGGTCCAGCACCGCGATATCAGGAGCGACGTTGCCGGCGGGATGAATCATGAACACGACCTGGCCGCCGGGCAGGATCGAGGGGTATCCGTGGCGGCTCTCGCCGGCGGCTCGATCGATCTCGGTCACCTGCGATATCTGTCCGTTCTGTCGAACGCGGAGTAGTCCGCCGCCGCCACCGGAACGCGCGAATACGATCGTGTCGTCCTCGGTCCACGCTCCGCCGTAGAAGCCTGGTGCACATCCGGCGCAAATCGTCGTCGGGCTTCCGCCGCGCGCCCCGATCTTCAGGAGACTGCCGTCGCGCACGAACGCGACCATCTCCCCGTCCGGGGAAAAGAAAGGAGCCTGCGCATACTCGGTTCCGGCGATCGGCGAGGTCTCGCCGCGATCCAGCGTGCGGACGAACAACTGGGGTGGAGACGTTGGCGCCGCTTGCGCGACGTACAGGATGCGCGAGCCGTCCGGCGCGATGGCGACGTCCGAACCGAGGGGACTCATCGACAGCGTGGTCTGGCCGGGGAACGCGGCCTGCAGCCGCACCACCCGTGCGGCTTGCGGCGCGGAGCGTGTCGCGAGCCACGTCATCAAAGCCCCGGCGAGGAGCGCGACGATTGCGGTGGCGCCGATCGGCACGGCGAGACGGCGCGCGTGCTGCGGAGCGGCGACGATTCCGGCATCCTCTGCGGCAGGCGACTGGGCCGACTCGATCTCGAGGCGAGCGTCGGCGGCATCGGCCAGCCGGCGCTTCCGGTCCTTTTCCAGGCATCGCCGCAGCAAGCGCCTGATCGAGGCGGGCGTGTCCCCGGGGAGCAGCGTCCAATCGGGCTCCCCTCGGACGACCGCGGCAATCGTGTCGGTCACGTTGTCGCCGCCGAACGCGCGGCGCCCGGTCAGCAGCTCGTAGAGCACGCATCCGAGGGCCCAGATGTCGGCGCGCTTGTCGACCGGCTGCCCTCGGGCCTGCTCGGGCGCCATGTACGCTGCCGTCCCGAGGATCACGCCGGCATGCGTCATCGCGGGAGAGGTGATGGTCGGAAGCATCCCGGTTGGATGGGCCGCTCCGATCTCGGGGTGCCCGACCGCTTTCGCCAGGCCGAAGTCCAGCACCTTCACCGTGCCGTCGGCTCTGATCTTGACGTTCGCCGGCTTCAGGTCGCGATGGACGATGCCGTGATCGTGGGCGGCGTCGAGCGCGTCGGCCAGCTGGCGGGCGACGGAGAGCATCTCGTCCACCGGGAACGGCCCCCGGGCAAGGCGGGCAGCGAGGTCCTCGCCGTCAACCAGCTCCATCACGAGCGCGGATCCTTCGAGTCCGTAGATCTGCGCGATATTGGGATGGTTCAGGGCCGCGAGGGTGTGGGCCTCGCGTTCGAACCGCCCGAGCCGGTCTGGATCGCCGGCGAAGAGATCCGGAAGGACTTTGATCGCGACATCGCGATGCAGCTTCGTGTCACGAGCTCGATAGACTTCGCCCATCCCCCCGGCGCCCAGGGAATCCTTGATCTCGTACGTTCCGAGGCGGGTGCCGGCCGTCAGGGACATCGACGGCCGATTATAGGCGCTGACAACCGTCCAGAGCCGATGCCGACGACCGCGATGAGCGCGAACCCCTCCGACGGAGCCCTCGCGAGCGTCGGCTGACCGACGGTCGCACCAGTGCTCGGCCCCGTCGGAGAACGCAACGATCGCGCGAGCAGGCGATCGTCAGGACACGTCCGGCCGTCAATCGATCTTGAAGACCACTGCCTCCAGATCGTGGCTTCGAGCGTAGCCAGCCGTGAGATACCGCATATAGCGATGGTCGCCCTGCAGGAATGTCTTCCAGAAGGCAACGGTATGCAGCGTGATTTGGGGAACCAGAATCTCTTCCGGGATCACCGGACTCAGCGTGAAGGTATCGGTCGGCAGGAACGGCGGAGAATCGGTGAACCCGTCCTGGGGATTCGTGTCGTGTGACCGAACTGAATTCACGCCGACCCGGTTGCAGAAGTTGCGGCCGCTACCGCCGCCGGCGCCGAGAAGCCCGAAGAGGATCTCCCCCATATTCCACAAGTCGTACGCTCGCGCCGCCGCCGGATTGGTTGCGATTCGAGTGGTCAACGGTTCGGGGAGCGCCGGATCGGCCAAGAGCGCGGCTTCCCGCGTCTGGTTAATTTCCGTGCACATACCGGTCACGTAGCTGAGGTGCGTCGCGCTGGGATTCAGGACGTAGATTCGAGGCAGCGCCAGGACGGTTTCGGCGAACAGTGCTGGAATGGCCAGACCATATCGCGACTCACGGCGCCAACCATGCAGCAGACCAGCCTGAACACATGCGCCACGCTGTGACGTCCTCCAGGCCTGAGGCACGAGCGTGACGCGCAGCGCTTCGGCGATCACTCTGGTACTCGTCGCCGCCTTTGGCTCAGGGTGCGACGTCGTCGGCCCCAGTGCCTGCACGGTGATTGGCTGTACGGGCCTGGTCGTCGAAGTGACTGGTGCGCCGGGTCAGACTCCAGTGACGGTCGTTGTAACCGCGCCTGATGGGTCGACCAGAAGCACCACCTGCACCTCGGCGACGGGCACTTGCCCGGTGTCCTTCCCCGATTTCACACCCGCCAGCGTGACCATCCGCGTGTTGACTGGTACCCGGACCACCGAAGAGACCAGACAGCCGATGTACGAAGTCACCCGACCGAATGGTCCAGCCTGCCCTCCGGAATGTCGAAACGCTCGGGTGACCATGGCGTTGTGAAAATCGCGAGAGGCTGTCCAATCTACATGAAGAACTGACGCTCGCACCGTCTGCCCCGGATGCGGGCGATCTCTGTCAACGACAATTGACCGCGGGCGACGCGAGCCGCGAGACTGGACGCCGTTGACGTAGAATCCACCCTTCAATGCGACAGACCGCGTGGCTCGTCCTGACAGGTGCGTTGCTGGCCTCCGGATGCCGCCGGGCGCCTCCGCCGCCTCCGCTTCGGCCGGTCGGCGACGTCAGGCAACTGATGAAGTTCATCATCGAGCCTGCCGCAGATCACTACTGGGATGCCGTCGGCACGATCGAGGACGCCAAAGGTGTCGTCCACGTCGCCCCGGCCACCGAGGAGGAATGGGCCGCGGTCGTCAACAGCGCGTATGTGGTCACCGAAGGAGGCAACCTGTTGATGATGACCGGGCGCGCGAAGGACAACGGTGACTGGATGAAACTGTCGCAGGCATTGATTGACGTCGGGCAACGCGCCATCAAGGCAGCGGAGTCGAAGAACACGCAAGCGGTGTTCGACGCCGGCGCGGAGGTCTACGAGGCGTGCGTCGCCTGCCATGCCAAGTACATGCCGCCACAAGCGGAATCGAACCCCGCGAAATAGGCTGCGCGATGTCAACTTCCAACTTCCAATTCCCAACTCCCAAAGTGAGTCGTCTTGGGAGTTGGGAATTGGAGGTTGGGAGTTGAAATCCCTGGGCCATGTTGCTGCATGTCGTCGAATGGCTGGCGGGTACGTCCTGGAGCATTGCGCTCCATGAGTCGCTCTACCTGTATCCCCTGATCGAGTCCACGCACGTCCTGACGCTGACCGTGTTCGTCGGCCTCACGGTCATGCTCGATCTCCGGCTCCTGGGGCTGGCGATGAAGCAGGTGCCAGCCTCGGAGGTGATCGCGCGACTCGTGCCGTGGGCAAAGGGCGGATTCGTGATCATGGCCATCACGGGGCTGCTGCTGTTCTACGCGATCCCGGTCAGGACCTACCAGAGCATCTTCTTTCGCGCGAAGGTCGCGATGCTGATTCTGGCGGGGCTGAACGTGTGGCTGTTTCACTCGCGCGTGGAGCGGCGGGTCGCGGACTGGGATTTGACACCGTCTACGCCGTCCGCGGCCCGTGTGGCCGCCATCGTCTCCCTCATCCTCTGGGCGGGCATCGTCGTCGCGGGCCGGATGATCGCCTACAACTGGTTCGACTGCGACATTCAGCCGCAGCCCGAGTTCATCAACTGGGCCGCCGGCTGCGTCGTTCCCCTCCGGTAGCGCACCCGTGGATACGTCGCTCCTCCCGTTCTTCGAATGGTGTGAAACCACCGCGATCGGGCACGCCATCAAGGGCTCGGCCTGGTTGTTTCCGGTCATCGAAGCCGTACACCTGCTCGGACTCTCCGTCCTGGGAGGTTCACTGCTGGTTCTGGACTTGCGAATGCTCGGCGCGGGGCTGCGCGGTCAATCGATTGTGAACCTCGCGAAGGACACCCGGCCATGGCTGCTCGGCAGCATCGCCGTGATGATCGTGACCGGCACGGCGCTGTTCGTGTCGGAGTCGGTCAAGTGTTATTACAGCCAGGCGTTCTGGCTCAAGATCACAGCGCTGCCAGTGGCGCTGCTCTTCACGCTGACCATCCGTCATCGGGTGGCCATGGCGGGAACGGGCGCGACACCTCGAACCAGGCTGGTCGCGGTCGTCTCGCTGACGCTGTGGTTCACGGTCGCGGCGGCCGGACGGTGGATTGGATTTTCGTAGCGGCGACTTGACCTTGCGCTCGAGCTCCCGCTGCCAGCCCATCGCGACGCGGAAGCAGCAGTCCGGCGCTTGCGGCGGCAGGTCGATGAGCACGCGGCCGTCGGCGGCGACGGGGAAGATGTCCTCCGCGTAGCCGTCACCGGCCCCGACTCGAATTCAGCCTCTCGAGCAAGCCCTCCAGCGTCGAGCGAATGCGTGCGCCATGCTCAGCGCTGAAGTGTACGCGATTGAGCGCAATCAGCGTGGGGTCGAGCTCCTTGCGCATGAGACCCGTGGCGCTGTGCGAGTTGACCGGCAGAAGCAAGTGTCCGATTTCATGGGCGATGACATATCCGAGTGCGTCTCCGAGGTCGATGTGCGCTTGACGCGTTGAATCGCCAAGCTTGTCGTACGCAATCCACGCGAAACGAGCCTCCGCGATCGCCATCCCCAAAGCGTCTTCCTTCACAGCCATCGCCTTCCTCATCGGCCGGGACATGATTCTGACCTGCATGATGGAACCGGCAAATGCCCGTTTCTGCTCGAGCTGGTCCGGCATTGACCGGGTGAATGCTGCGTCGTCGATCCATATCACCTGCACTCCTGCGTTTTGGAACACACTCGACGCCAGCTGTCGGGCCTTCTCGAGGATGTCCGGCGGCACCCCGGCGTCGTTGTGGAGCCACACGAGCATCGGGATGTCCGGCACGGTTGCGGCAGCCTGCGGTGCAAGTTGGAGCCACACTGCTGCGAGCACCGCACCAGTGACACTTGTCTTCCCAGCCATTGACGCCTCCTCCGGGTCCAGGCGGTCCCGGGTGTGGTCGTCAAGGCGGGAACGGACGGAAAGCGGGTAAAGCGGGGAGATAAATCGGCTTAGAATGCCGCGATCCCCGAAATGGAAGGCAAGTCAGGGGCGTCTCACCGGGCGACTGGCCTGTTGCGGGCCTGGGGCGACGGAGATCAGGCCGCCCTTCAGGAACTCATTCCGCTCGTCCACGACGAACTGCGGCGCCTCGCGCGGCGGCATATGGGCCGGGAACGAGCAGGCCAGACGCTTCAGCCAACGGCGCTCGTCAACGAAGCCTACTTGCGGCTGGCGGACCTGCGGGAGATGCGTTGGCAGGATCGCGCCCATTTCGTGGCGATGGCGGCGCGCCTGATGCGGCGGGTACTCGTTGATATCGCCCGGTCCAAGGGCTACCAGAAACGCGGCCGACGTCCACGGCAGGTGTCGCTCGATCCCGCTCTCGCCGCGTCCGGTGCACCTGAAGAGGATGTCGTCGCGCTGGACGAGGCGCTCACGAAACTCGCAGCGCTCTCGCCCCGCCGGGCACAGGTGATCGAGCTGAAATTCTTCGGCGGGCTCAGCCTGGAAGAAACCGCCGAAGCGCTGAAGGTATCCCCGGAGACCGTGAAGAGGGACTGGAGACTATCCAGGGCCTGGCTCCACAAGGAGCTCGCTACCAATCGGCAGCCATGACGCCGGATCGCCTGGATCAGATTTCGCGCATCTATCACGAAGCGCTGTCGCGCTCCGAAGATGAGCGCGACGCATTTCTGAGCGAGGCGTGTGGAGCGGATCAATTACTACGTCAAGAGATCGAGTCGCTGCTGAAGCACGATGAGGAGGCAGGCGGATTCATTGAAACTCCCGGGCTCGTTGTTGTTGCCCACAGGCTCGATCAGCTGAACCCCGGTAGTACTATCGGCACCTATTCGATCCTGTCGCGCGCGGGTTCAGGCGGGATGGGCGATGTGTACCACGCGCGTGACATGCGGCTCGGGCGCGAGGTCGCCATCAAGTGTCTTCCACCCAGCTTCGCGACCGATCCTGCCCGCCGCGTGCGGTTCGAGCGGGAGGCGCGACTGCTCGCCACCCTCAATCATCCCAACATCGCGCAGATTCACGGGCTGGAAGACTCTGCCGGCGTACCGGCGCTCGTGATGGAATGGGTGCCCGGGAAGACGCTGGCGGACGTCGTCGGCGACGGCGCGCTTCCCGTGGATCGAGCGCTGCCGATTGCCCGCCAGATCGCTGACGCGATCGACGCTGCCCACGAAAGCGGCATTCTCCACCGGGATCTCAAACCGGCGAACATCAAGTTGCGACCGGACGGCGTCGTCAAGGTACTCGACTTCGGCCTGGCGAAGGCTTTCGCGGCCGATCCGATGGCTGTGGCGCACGAGTCGGCGGTGGCCGGCACCGAAACGCTCGAAGGCACGGTTCTCGGTACCCCGGGCTACATGAGTCCCGAGCAGGCGCGCGGTCTGGCGGTAGACAAGCGCACCGACATCTGGGCCTTCGGGGGTGTGGTTTACGAAATGCTCGCGGGGTGCGCGCCGTTCGCCGGGCCCACATTCCTGGATACGCTGACAGCCGTGGTCGATCGCGATCCGGCGTGGAGCAAGCTGCCGCCGTCGACGCCACCAAGGCTGCGCGAACTTCTGCAGCGCTGCTTGTCGAAGAACCCCGCCAGCCGTCTTCGCGATATCGGCGACGCACGACTCGAGCTCGCGGCTATTGCCGCCGGCAACGCGTGGGCGGATCCGCCGTCGGCGCGCATGCGGTGGCGGACAGCGATCGCAGGTCTGGCCGCACTTGTCGCTTTGTCCGTTGCGGTCGTCATCGTCACTCGGTACTTCAGCGGCGCGCCCGTGCCGGCGCCGCGGATCGAGCTCAAGGACGGCGCGCCAGCGGGCACGACGTTCGTCAATCTGGCAGCGGGGCTCGCCGTGTCGCCCGACGGGAAATCCATCGTGATGACCGCGCAGGCGCCGGGCACGAGCGCGGCGTCGCTCTGGCTTCGGACGCTCGACTCCGCCACACCGCGCCCGCTCCCGAACACTCAGGGCGGGACGTTCCCGGCGTGGAAACCCGACGGACGATCGATCGCGTACTTTGCCGACAACCAGCTGAAGCGCCTGGATCTCGCCGGGGGCGCACCCTTGTCCCTGTGCGCGTCCAGGACGGGAGCGGCATTGCCCGGCGGCGCGAGCTGGAACCGCAACGGCGTCATCCTGCTCAGCAGCGCGTCCGGGCTACAGCGCGTGTCGGAGTCCGGAGGCACGCCCACGCCCGTGACGGTAGCGGACGCAGCCCGACGCGAGGCGCACGGCTATCCCCAGTTCCTGCCCGATGGCGATCGCTTTCTGTATTTCATCTGGAGCGACGACAGCAACGTGCAGGGCGTGTACGCGGCATCGTTGAGCGCGCCGAACCGCCGAACGTTGCTGCTGCGTACGCCGTCGAAGGCCGTGTTCGTTCCGGAACATGACGGGCATCCCGCCTACCTCCTCTGGATGCAGGAGCGAACGCTGCTCGCCCAGCGAATCGACGAGGGCTCGCTTCAGGTGGCAGGCGACCCGTTAGCGATCGCCCAGAACGTCAACGTCAGTATCTACAACGGGCGCCCGATGTTTTCGGCCTCGGAGACCGGAACGCTCGCTTACGTCGCGGGCCCGGCGCCCGCCAAACAGCGGGTTGTCTGGATGCGTCGTGGCGATCTGGCTCCGGTCCCCGCCGCTCCAGACGCGATCTACTGGAATCTGGCGCTCGCGGCAGACGGCGAGCGCATCGCGTTAGCTCGATTCGGCGATGCCGCCAATGCGGGTGCAGCGAACCTCGACGTCTTCATCTGGGACAACGCCCGTGCCATCGAGGAGCGCCTCACGCTCTCGCCCGCGCGAGACGCGGCACCAATCTGGTCGCCGAACGGCCGCGAGATCGTCCACGCGTCCACTCGCGAAGGAGGTGTGTCACAACTGTACCGGCGGCCAGCCGGCGGCGACGAAGCTTCCATGCAGCGGCTCACGAGTGGGCCTGAGTACAAGCTCCCGTATGACTGGAGCCGCGACGGCAGGTACATTCTGTACATGCAGCTCGGCGACGTGATGGCACTGCCCCTCGATGGTGACCGGACGCCAATTCCCGTCGCACAGACCGCATTGACCGAGACGACACCGGCCGTTTCGCCCGACGGACGATGGGTGTCGTTTGCCGCAAACTACACGGGCCGCTTCGAAATTTACGTGCAGCCGTTTCCCGGCGGAGCCGGCGTCTCACCGAAGCGAATCTCGAGCGACGGCGGGTACGGCGGAAAGTGGAGCCGCCAGTGGAGTGCCGACGGCGGCGAGCTCTTCTTTACGGATTTGACCGGCCAACTGATGGCGGTTCGCATCGACCCGCGCGACGTGGATCGCCACAAGCCGCGCGCACTCTTCGGTCCTGACATCCGCGTACGTCCTGACATCGTAACTCGACAGTTCGACGTCACGCCGGACGGCCAGCGCTTCCTGATGATCTTGAGGTCCCCCGACGACGATGCACCAACGCAGATGACCGTTGTGTACAACTGGCAGCGGTAGGGCTAGAGCCCGCCTCGCCCTTTCTTCTGTTCGGTCGGATCGCGCCCGTCACGCGGCGCGCCGGTTCCCGACGATCCCATGAAGATCTTGCGGCCGTCCGCGAACGTGACGTCACGGCCGTTCGCCCGCTTGAGCGAGTGGTCCTTCGTCTGGTATCCGTCGACGATGAGCTCGGTGCCATACTTGAGCGATTCCCGCGTCAGCCCGCGGCGCAGGAGCGTGTTCGGCGTCCCCCCCTCGACCATCCACACTTCGGTCGTTCCATCCGGCTTCTTCACTTCGATGTGGATCCAGGCGTGCGGGTTGACCCACTCGAGCTTGACGACCTTGCCCTGCAGACGGATTGGAGCATCCGGATCGAACTCGGCGCCGAACGCATGGTGACCGGCCACCGGGGTCGTGGCGCAGAAAAGCCCGCAACTGGCAATCAGTATCCAGAGTCTGCGTTGCATGGGATCCCTACTCCTGCTTTTTGTTCGTCTGTCCCCGCTCCCTGGCGCGTTCCCCACTGAGGATGTTGGATAGCGCATAGTTCGCCTCATGGCACGCGTACTCGTAAATGAGGTCGTCGATGCGATTGAAGGGAACTTCGCCGCTCCAGGGGCGCGTGAACGTCGATGGATCGTCGATGGTGAACTTGTAGAGAATCGTGTCCGCGCTCACGCGAGTGAAGCGTTCGATCACCTTCAGGCTTTCGGACGCGCTCCGAAATCTCTGGAGCGGATGAAAATTCGTCGTCTCGACGACGAGCGTATCGCCTTCCCATCGTCCGATCGAATCGCCCATCCAGGGGCGGAGGTGTGGCGGGAGCCGTTCACCCCCCATCCGGATGATCCGAACGTCGTGCACCATCTCGACGAGGATCATGACGTGATCCTTCGTCTGCACGATCTGATAGTTGTTGTTGTAGAAGTAGTTGGGCAGCATGGGCGGTCCGGCGTTCGAGCCGAACGACATGATGCAGCGCTCGCCGAGCGGACGGAGCTCCGGGTGGTCGTACTGGCCCCGGCCGCCCAGTGCGGCGGCGCGCGCCGCGTTCCGCTGGCGCGCCTCCTCGGTGAGCGCCGGAACCTTGCCGTCAGCCGGATCCACGATCAGCGAGCTCCGCCACTCGCCGTTGACGACCGCGACGCGGTCGCCGGGATCCAGCCAGAAATTGTTGTAGCCGCCGACATTGCCTGCCGCGCCGGTCGATCCGTCGCCACCCTTCGGCGGCGCCGGCCGGTTCGGATCGCTCGGCTCGTCGAGACGCTTGGCCCGATCCTCGACGCCCTTCTCGAGCCGATCGACTTCGTCCTTCGTCAGCGTCAGGCGCGATCCATCGGGACGCTCGAGCGGCGTGATCGTGCCGTTGGTCCACGTGCCCTGGAGATCCGGATGACCGTCGGGCGTACGTGGTGCGGTCCACGGCTTTGATTTCGCCGTGGCTGTTTTCGCGGCCGCCGAGCCGGGAGCCTGCGCGGTCGCCGTGAGGACGCCGGCCAGGATCGCGAGAATAGCGATCGCCGCTTCCCGGACCGCGGACCGCGGGCCGCGGACTGCGGGATCCGGGCCCCTACTTGACCGGTTCTTTGCGAAGATGGCCATACATCAGCTCTTCGACGAATTCGACGCACTTGAACTGGCCGAGCCGTGCGTCCTTGTTGACGTGCCGGTAGAGCGGCATGGCGATCGTCCACGGCCGCGTGAAGACTTTCGGGTCGTCGATCGTTGCTTCGTACTGAATATGATCCGGCCCGGTCATGGTGTAGCGCTCAGTGACCTTGAGCGCTTCGCTGTGGTGATTGCCGGCGCGATCGAACCAGCTCTGATCGTTGAATCCGCTGGTCTCGATGACGAACGTGCCTCCTTCCCACTTCCCGACCGACTGGCCCATCCAGGAATCCACCTGCGGCGGCCCGGGATTCTTCAGGTAAATGTTCCGGGACCCGCCGGCATATTCGTGCGCGATGAAGAACGCCTTGTCGCTTTGAAAAATCTGAAACGGAAACGGCATGTATGTCGCGCGTGGAACACCAGGCAGATAGCATTTGATCTCGGGATCGCGCGTCAGCCAGTTGTCCTGATTCTCTTTCTTCTTCGCGAGGCCTTCCGGCGTGTAGGGCAGGGGGCCGCCAACGACCACGCCCACGCCGGCAGGAACGGAGCCAACCGCCCCCAATGCGACGACCTCCCTGGCGGGCACGGGAATCACCGGACCAGGGCGCATCGCGAGGGCGGGCCGCGCCGGATGCGCCTCGATGTCGTAGTTGGCCGTATTGAGCGCCTGCCAGATGCCGTTCAGATTCGGCCGGCCATCCAGCATCCGCGGCACGCGGGATGCGGGAGCCTGCCCCTCGGTCGGGGTCGCGGCGTAAAATGCGGCTGCGGCCACCGCCGCGCCGGCCAGCGCCACCAGGACATCTCGAAGCTTGTGCGGCATCAGACGATCCGGTCTGGAGGTGGTGATTGTTGTACCTCCCTCGGGGGCTGTCAAGGCCGCCCCGGAAGGAAACGAGGAAGGATGCTCACTCGACTCTGAGTACGCTCGACACCGAGTGACCGCCCGTTCGACTGCTCCTTGCGTCAGGCCGAAGGCGGACCTAGCATGGGGGCCGCAGCGGCAATGACGGGTCAATCGCCATCTTCGGTCACCGGTCTTCTCAAGGCCTGGGGCGGAGGCGACCACGCGGCTCTCGAGAAGCTGGTCCCCCTCGTCGACGCCGAGTTGCGCCGTCTGGCCAGGCGCTACATGGGAGGAGAGAGGACGGGGCACACGCTCCAGCCCACCGCCCTGATCAATGAGGTCTACCTGCGCTTGATTGACTGGGGAAACATCTCCTGGGAGGATCGCGCTCACTTCTTTGGTCTCTCGGCCCGTTTGATGAGGCGCACACTCGTCGATCACGCTCGTCGTCATCGCACGAGCAAGCGTGGAGGCGGCGCACTCACCATCGCGTTCGACGAGGTGTCGGTCCCTCCGCCAGAGCAGACAGCGGATCTGCTCGCCATTGACGATGCGCTGAACACCCTGGCGACCCAGGATCCGCGGAAGAGCCAGATCGTCGAGTTGCGGTTTTTCGGCGGACTCACGGTCGAGGAAACAGCCGCGGTATTGAAGGTCTCACCTCGAACCGTGAAGCGTGAATGGAGCCTGGCCCGCGCGTGGCTGTATTGTCAGCTCACTCAGGGAGAGGCACCCGAGGGATGACATCCGACCGATGGCGGCGGATCGAGGAGATCTACGAAGCGGCGCTGCAGCGTGCGCCGAGTGAACGCCGTGTGTTCCTGGAATCCGCCTGCGGCGGGGACGAGATGTTGCGCCGTGACGTCGAGCGGTTGATCACGGCGAATGATCGGGCTGGAGATTTTCTCGGCGTGCCTGCCTGGGAAGTCGCGCCGGAGGCCCTCCTTACTCACACGATGACCGGCGATCGCGCCACGTCGCTGCTTGGACGGCAGGTCGGGCACTACAGCGTCCTCGCCCCGCTTGGTGTCGGGGGCATGGGCGAAGTGTATCGCGCTCACGACCGCAAGCTGAATCGGGAGGTCGCGCTCAAGGTCCTGCCCGACCTCTTCGCGCTCAATCCCGATCGGCTCGCCCGCTTCAAGCGCGAAGCGCACGTGCTGGCCTCACTGAATCATCCGAACATCGCCGCGATTTATGGCATTGAAGATGCCGGTGACATCAAGGCGCTCGTGCTCGAGCTGGTTGAAGGGCCAACGCTGGCCGATCGCATCGCGCGAGGCCGCGTCCCTTTGGAGGACGCCCTGCCCATCGCGCGCCAGATCGCGGAGGCACTCGAGGCCGCGCACGAGCGCGGCATCGTTCACCGCGACTTGAAGCCGGCTAACGTCAAAGTCCGCACCGACGGTGTGGTCAAAGTGCTGGACTTCGGGTTGGCCAGGGCACTCGAAGTTGAATCGAGCGGTGCTGTGGTGACCCAGTCGCCCACCGTTGCGAGTCCCATTGTCACAGCGGACGGCATCATCGTCGGAACGCCGGCATACATGGCCCCGGAGCAGGCGCGCGGCAAGCCGGCGGACAAGCGCGCCGACCTGTGGGCCTTCGGGTGTGTGCTCTACGAGATGCTGACCGGCCGCCGCGCATTCGCGGGTCAGGACACGACCGAGACGCTCGCCGCCACGATCAAGGACGACCCCGACTGGAGCGCACTGCCGAATGGGACGCCGCCGTCGATCCGGCGGTTGCTTCGTCGTTGTCTCGCGAAGGATCTGAAGGGCCGCTTGTCTGACGCGGCGGTCGCGCGGATCGAGATCGAGGAGGCGGTCCGTGAACCGTCGAGCGACATTGCCGCGGCGCAGACGCCGACACACCGCAGGGAGCGGATCATCTGGGCCACCGCGCTAGCGATTGTTGCAGCCCTCGGCGTTGCAGCAGTCTGGACGACACGTCCGGCTCCGGTCGCCAGCAAAATGCATTGGGAGATCACCACACCGTCGACGAGTGACCCCGTGTCGTTCGCGATCTCGCCCGATGGTCAGAGGATCGTGTTCGTGGCGGGATCCGAAGGCCGGAACATGCTGTGGCTTTACAGGCTCGATTCCGGCGCGGCAGCGCCTTTGGCCGGGACAGACGGGGCCACGGCGCCGTTCTGGTCGCCGGACAGCCGCAGCGTGGGCTTCTTTTCAACCATCGACAACACGCTCAAGCGCATCGACGTCGACGGTCGATTCCTCCAGGTCTTGGGGACATTTCCACTCGGCACTGGGGGGACCTGGAACCAGGACGGCACAATCCTCTTTGCCGTTCTGGCAGGACGAGGACCCATCTATCGCATTTCCTCGACCGGCGGTGAGGCGACGCCAGCGACACGGCTGGAGTCCACAGAACAGACTCACCAGTTTCCGCAGTTCCTGTCGGATGGCCGTCACTTCCTCTATCACGCGCCCAACGTCTCCCCTCCTGCGGTATTCCTTGGCCGACTCGGCGGATCGGAGGTACGGCGACTGGTCGATGCGGATTCAGCCGCCGTGTATCTTCCGCCTGGCTATCTCCTTTTTCTGCGCCAGAGAACGCTGTTTGCACAAGCCTTCGATCCTGCACGGCTCGTGCTGGCTGGGGATCCCTTTCGAGTCGCCGATGGAGTGGCCTCGTTCGTTGTAGCTCCGGCGGTGTCCGCATCGACAACCGGCACCTTGGTCTATCGCACCGGTTCGGCAGCCGTCCTGGGTTTGCGACCGCTGGTCTGGTTCGATCGCAGCGGAACGAAGATCGGCACCGTGGGCAACCCTGACGTTGGCGTCAGGCCGTCGCTCTCACGCGACGGCCGTCAGGTTGCGCTGTACCGGTCCCTCGGGACGAGCCCGCCGCAGATCTGGCGACTGGCGCTCGAGGGGGGCGGCGGGCCGACGCGATTAACGTTCAACGATGCGATCAATCTGGATCCGATCTGGTCACCGGACGGCAGCCGTGTCGTGTACGCCTCAAATGTCAAGGGCCCGCTGGACTTGTACATGACGTCGGTAGACGGTACCGTCACGGACGAATTATTGCTGGCGTCTCCGGAGAACGAAATTCCATCCGATTGGTCAAAGGATGGCCGGTTCGTGCTGTTCGAGGTCGTTGGGTTGCCGACCTTCGGTTTCGACATCTGGGCGTTTGCGGTCGACGGCAGTCGCTCGACCAGCCCGAAGCCTGTCGAAGGGCGGAAGCCCTTCCCCGTCGTCGCGACGAGCGTTGTCGAACGGCAGGGACAGTTCTCGCCTGACAGCCAATGGATCGCCTATCAATCGAACGAGACGGGCGACTTCGAGATCTACATCCAGAGGTTTCCCGGTCCGGGCGACAAGCAACGCATTTCCACCAATGGCGGGGCGCAGGTCCGATGGCGACAGGACGGCAAGGAGTTGTTCTACATCGCGCTCGATGGCCAGCTCATGTCGGTTCCGATCCAATACAGGCCGGATGGTCAACTCCAGCCCGGTGTGCCGGTCCCGTTGTTCGCCACGCAGGTTGGCGGAGCGCTGAGCGGTCTCGACCGGCAACAATACGTCGTCTCGCCAGACGGGCAGCGATTCCTGATGAGCACCGTCACCGAGAATCAGTCGCCCCTTCAAGTCATCCTGAATTGGAGACCCTGAGACACGGCGACGGCTTCACCAGCTAAAGCGTCTTCAGAAACGCAATCAGCGCCTTCTTGTCGTCCGCCGGAAGTCGCAGCCCGAACCGGTGGCCCTTCACCGCTCGAGTCTTGACGCCGAAGCCCTTGAAGGCCGTGGGCACGTAGTCCTCACGGAGGCGATTGGGGTCGAACCAATCTTCGAGGGTTGAGACCGATCCGTTGTGCTCGAAGGGCCCGCGGTACCAGACGCCTTTCAGCGACGGCACTTTGTAATAGCCGGTCCCGCGTCGGGTCTTCATCGCGAGAGCCGGGTCAGTACCGACTGAAACGTTCCGCACGTCGTATTTCTCGATGTCGGCGGCTGGCGGCGTGAATCCCAACGCGGGCGTCAGCTGGTTGCTGGTGTAGAGCGGCGGCGTGTGGCAACGCCCGCACCGCTCGCGCTCGAAGACCTGTTGACCGCGCGCGCCGAGTGAATCGAACGGGTGTGGATTCTGTGGTGGCTTCAGGGAGTAGATATAAAGTGCGAGCGCGTACAACTGCTCATCACTGTATCGTCCCGAGTCGACCTTCGCGGGATCTGCTGGCGCCTTCCCGAGGATGAAGGGCACCGCTTCGCGCGGGACGAAGTTACGGTAGCGAGCCATCACGTCCGCGTCCTGGTTCAGCGCGGCGTAGCGCATCAGATCGCCGATGTCGCGATGACGTACCAGGCCCGTGGCATCGAGGTACCGTCGGTCTCGAATGCCGATCAAATCCGGGACTTTTGCCGGCGCGAATGGACTGGTGCCATGGCGCGCCATGACGCCGGGCGGAATGGCGGCGTGTCGCGCCCCAATCTCGCGCGCCGACAACCGGTCGAGGTCCGGATAGGGGTCGGACGGGATCCATGGCGTCGCATACAGCAAGCGTTCGAAGTGACGGCTCACGACGTCGTTCTCCGGGGTCACGCTTTGCTGCTTCGTGTCCCAGGCGATGGCGCGGTCAAACGGGAGGTTGCCCTGGGCCCCCTTGACGACCGAGCCGTCAGGCATCACGCGCGTATGGCACATCCCGCATGAAAGGAGCCCAATCTCGATCTTGCCTTTCTCCCGAATGACATAGCGGTAGAACGGGAGCGTTCCGTCACGGGCCAATGACGCGCCAGTCTCCGTATACCAACCGGGGTCGCGCAGATACAGATCGCCACCCAGACCGGCGATATGACCGTAGGCAATGGGCGCGTCGAACACCAGCTCGCCCGCGGCGATCCAGTCTGCCGCCGTCCTCACCTTGGTTGCATCAAAGACGATCTGCGGTTCCTGTCGTTTGAGCCACTCGACATACCCGGCAGGCTCCCTCCCGGGGTGGTAGACGGCGTAGCTCTTGTAGATCGGGCGAACCGGGATGCCGTAGTAGTAGGTGGACGGAATCTGCACCGGGCTGGCGTCGGCCACCGCGAGCGGCACTTGCAGGGAGGCGACCGCCTGATCGTCCCAAGTCCGCGGGATGATAACCGTCGGGCGATCCTGTTCCGTCGCGGGGAGAGCTGTGCGAACCCCCATCAGCTCCAGCAGCCGATACAGGCCCGGAACCGAGGACTGTGCAGAGACGAGGACGGTGTCGACCCAAATGACGGCGAGGATGGCGACAGTGAGGCGCCACATCGGAATCACTCCAGTACGGAGCGACGGAAGCATCGCTCGGTACCTAAGGCGCGATTCCAGCGGCGGAGGGGCCAGCCGGCGTCGGCTCGCGTTCGTCGTCGAGGACCGTCGTCCACCGCCGCCTCGAGGTCGGTTCCTGGATGATTCGTGACCGGACCGCACGCACGTTGCCGTCAAGGTCGCCCGGGCGGTGGATATATCGCCTTCGCATCCTCCCATTTGAACGGCAGGATGTCGGGCACCACACTGACTTCGGTCGTGAACTTCCACGGATTCCTGAATCCGCTGTCGTAAACGAGCTCGACGAAGAAGGCCGTGAACCCCTCGGCCGGTTTCACGACGCGCGCGACGTAGACACCCGGCGAGTCTTCCATCAACGTCGTCGACGTGTACGCAGCGCCGATGACGTCGAGCCTGAAATCGCGCGCCTTCGGGTTGGTGGCCTGCCAGAGATTGACCGAGGTCGGCCGATCGATGACATCGACGCGTATCGATCCGTCGGCCGCCGTCGTCCACGAGAACTTCGGCCGTGGCCGGTTCGCGAGGATCGACTGGTAGAAGGTGAGAAGACTTTCGCGGGCATCGCTGCCGCCCAGGTTGTGCCGCGTGTTCGGAACGTAGCGGATGTACTTCTCACCCTCGAGGTCCTTGAAGTAGAACCGCGAGTTGTCGGGGAGGAAGAACTGGTCGCCCGACGCGTGCACCAGATACTTTGGAATCCTCAGCCGGGCGCGGTGGCGGTACACATACGGATCCTCGATGTCGAGCACCGCACGGTACTCCGGCGTGCCGATCTTGTGCGGGAAGAGTCCGTGATTCACGTAATCGTTCAGCGCCGACGAGAAGAAACCCATCGCCTCGAAGTGATGACGGGTGATCAACTCGGAATTGAGGGCGTCGATGACTGTCGGCATGATCGCGACGACGCGGTCGTCCACCGCTCCGACGAGCCATGTCGTCCAGCCGCGCTTCGATCCACCGGACACGACAAACCGATCGACGGTCAGGCGGCCGCCTGCCTCGCTTGCCAGGAATTCCTGAATGGCGTCCATGGCACGCACGCCGCTCTTGACCATCGCCAGGCGAACGAGCCAGGTGTCGTCTTTCGTCGAAAAGTGCTTGACCCGAGTGTACGCAATCAGATCGTCTTCCGATCGCCGCTTGTCCTTCGAGTCGACGAACGCCAGCGGCTGATTCGGCACCATTCCCAGGTCGGCGACAACGGTGTTCGATTCGAGGGCGTAGCTGATCGTGCGTCCGTCGGCTGTGCTGGGCGCAGGATTGTCGTTGCTGCCGCCGCCGATGAACAGCATCGCCGTGCGGCTCGTCGTTCGAAGCGGCCTGACGATGGTCAGCCAGTGCTTCCACACCGGACGATCGACTTCGGTCGCGGTGCGCCAGGTCTGCGACGTGAGCTCGAGCACGAACGCCTGGTAGCCCTCGCCGTGTGCGGTGCTAATCAGCTTCCATCCGTAGACCGGATCCTTGCTGTTGACGTAGCGGTCGAGCGCGGTTTCCTGCGCCTGCGGGATGAGGATGTCCGATGCGGGCAGGAAGGCGAGTGCGACGACCAGCGAGGCGAATCGGAGCCGACGCGTGTCGCGACCTCCTCGATGCTGCGTGCGCCCTTGCGCATCATCCTGGCGTGTTTCGCCCGCATCAGCCACTGTCATCGTGTTCGGCCTGCTAAGGCGCATCGGATGATAGGAAGGTCTCGGGTTTCGTATAGTCGGTCTTGACGCCGAAGCCCATCACCACGAAACAGGACGGCAGATGCGCTCCCTCAGGCAGAGGAAGGACCGACGGAACAGTAGCATATTGCGCCCACCGCGCCCGGAAGGGTCCGTTCCGGCGCCGGCTGCGACCGGGTTCTCTTCGGGCACCGGGAAGCATAGAGTGCTATCGGCCGAGACCTCGACCCGGGTGTAGATCCGCATGACCGAGTCCGACGCTGCGCTCCCGTCCGCAGTCGCGCCCGAGCCCGCGGCCGCACCGGCACCGACGGCCCGCCCGGCCGCGCCGCCGTCGCTCGTCGGGTCCGAGGTTCCGCCCTCCGATGCCGATCCCGACCCGGCACCGATCGCCGACGGCGTCCTCCGCCAGCTCGATCCCAACACGATCCGCGTCGAGCGGACCGCGTCCTGGATCTTCAGCGCGATTGTCGGCCTGTTCCTGCTGATCCAGCTGATCGTGAACTTGTTCGGGGGGCCGTGGCGCATCGCGCTCGGCCTGGCGCTGACGATCGGAGTCGGCGGATTCCTGGCATGGCTGTCTCACCGGTGGCCTGAGATCTCGTACCGACACACGTTCTACCGCATCGACCCGCAGGGCATCGAGATTCGGCGCGGCGTGCTCTGGCGCCGCGCGATCATCGTCCCGAAGTCGCGCGTGCAGCACACTGATGTGTCCCAGGGGCCTCTGCAGCGCACGTATGCGCTCGGCACGCTGGTCGTCTACACCGCGGGCACCGATCACGCGAAGGTCGAGCTGCCTGGACTGAGCTACGCGCGGGCGATCCGCATCCGGGATCACCTCCTGCCGTCCGGCGGCGACGATGCCGTCTGACGCGGCGGCCAGACGCCTGCATCCCTGGTCGGTGCTGTTCCTGCTGGCCGGGCAGGTGCGGCAGTTCGCGGTGCCCGTGGTCATTGCGCTGGTGCTGGGCTCGCGATCGCGCGAAACGGCCTGGCAGATCTATGCGCTGCCCATCCTGATCCCCTATGCACTCTACGTCGTCGTCCGCTACCTGACCTTCACCTACACGTTCGGCGACGGCGAGCTGGTGGTTCGGTCCGGGTTGTTCTTCAAGAACGAGCGCCACGTGCCGTACTCGCGGATCCAGAACGTGGACGCGGTGCAGAACTGGATGCATCGGCTGCTCGGGGTGGTTGACGTCCGGGTCGACACGGGCAGCCGCGCGGAACCGGATGCGACGCTCAGCGTGGTCTCGTGGCCGGCCTACGAGGAGATGCGCCGGCGGGTGCTCGACGAGGGGTCGGTCGGGCGCGGCACTGAAGTCGAGGCGGGGACCGCCGACTACACGATTCTGGCGCTGCGCCCGCGTGACCTCGCCATTCTGGGTCTCATCGAGAACCGGGCGGCGGTGCTGGTCGCCGGCGTGGTCGGACTGCTCTGGGAGATGGGCATGCTCGAACGCGCCGTCAGCCGGGTCGGCATCGATGTCGCCGGGAAGGGCTTCCTGCGTCGCCTGCTCATTTCGATCTTCCGCGATGGCACACTGCCCTTCAACGACATCCTCAGGGCGGGCGCCGCGATCGTAGGATTCCTGATCGTGCTCCGGATCCTCTCGGTCATCTGGCCCATGGTCCGGTTGTACGGGTTCCGGCTGAGGCTCGTCGGCGCCGATCTGCGGACCGAGTACGGCCTGCTCACACGCGTGTCGGCGACGGTTCCGCTGCACCGCATTCAGACCTTTACGGTCCAACGCGGCCTCATTCACCGCTGGTTCGATCGGGCCTCGGTCAGGGCCGAAACAGCCGGGGGCCAGGGGGCGGGCCAGAAGGCAGGACAGTCGTCGCGCGGGCGCGAGTCGCTGGCGCCGATCATCAAAGAGCCGGACCTGCCCGCCCTCCTTCGCATCGTCGCGCCTGACCTCAACCTGGGGGACCCGGTCTGGCACGGCCCGGCGCCGGGCGCGCTTGGCCGCGAGCTGCGGGCGCGGCTGGTGCTCGCGCTGATTGGCGCGCTGCTGTCGGCGTTCCTCCTGGGATGGTGGGCCGTCACCGTCCTGCCATTCTTCATCGCGTGGGGCTGGATGAGCGCGCGCACTTACATCGCGCACCTCGGCTGGGCGGTCATCGACGGCGCGGTACTCTTCCGCACCGGCTGGATCTGGCGGCACTTGACGGTCGCGCGCTTCACCAAGGTGCAGGCCGTCTCGATGACGCAGTCGCCGTTCGATCGTCGGCACCGCATGGCTTCCGTCCGGGTCGACACGGCCGGCGCCGACGACGGATCACACCGTGTGGACATTCCGTATCTGCCGGTCGAGAAGGCGGTCGAGCTGTTTGGAGAGCTCGGCACGGCGGCGGCCCGCACGGCGTTCCGCTGGTAGCGCGATCGTCGACGATCGATATATGCGCGGTCCTCCTGGTTTGGCGCGACGGGCCTCGAAGCGGACGCAAGTGCTTGAAAGACCCGCGGCTAGGCACCTGGCATCTCGAACTGCTACCATCGCCGCCCATAAAAGGGAGAACGGCATGCAGGGCAGAACCCTGCTCCATTACCACTTTCTCGAGAAACTCGGCGAAGGCGGGATGGGGCTGGTTTACAAGGCGCGCGATGAGACCCTCGGACGGCTCGTCGCGATTAAGGTTCTGCCAGAGGCGAGGCTCGATCCCTCGAGCCGCAGCCGCTTCTTCCTCGAGGCCCGGACCGCATCGGCCCTGAACCATCCGAACATCATCACGATTCACGAGATCGCGTCGTGCGAGGGCGCGGAGATGATCGTGATGGAGTACGTCGAAGGCCATACCCTCGGCGCATTGCTCCGATCCGGTCCGTTGCCGTTGTCCGACGTGTTCAAGTACGCCGTCCAGATTGCCGACGCGCTCGCAAAAGCGCACGCGGCCGGCATCATCCATCGCGATATCAAGCCCGGCAACATCATGGTGACCGACGATGGCCTCGTCAAGGTATTGGACTTCGGGCTCGCCAAGGTCCAACCGGGCACTGTCCACGCCGAGAACGGTGCACCTACGCTCGAACTGACGGGCGCTCGCGTCGTCCTCGGAACGGTGGCCTACATGTCGCCGGAACAGGCGAGCGGCGATCCGATCGACGCGCGCAGCGACATCTTCTCGTTCGGCGTCCTGCTCTTCGAAATGATCGGTGGCCGCAGGCCGTTCGAGGGCAAGACGACGATTGAGGTGCTGCGTCAACTGCTTGCGCCCGAAGCGGTGGCGGTGGGAGAGCTCTTCACGCGCGCGCCGACCGACCTGGTACGGATCGTGAGTCGCGCGCTGGCGAAGGATCGCGAACAGCGATTCGGATCCATCGACGAGATGCGCCACGCCCTGCGGGCGGCACACGCCTCGGCGATGAGCGGCGTCGCCCTGCCGGCCAGCACTTCGCCCGATGCGCCGACGACCTCGGTCCTTCTCGACAGCGTATCAGTCGCACGCCCCGTCGCTCAGGAAGCGCAGGCTGCCTCTGCGCCAACGAAACCGAGGACGTTCCGCCGGGCGCTCGTGCTCGTCCTCGCGGCCGCGGCGATCGTAGTGACGCTGGTGAACCTCCCGGCTCTGCGAGGGCGGGGTGCCTCCTCCGGACGCACCGCAACCGAATCCAACAAGTCGTCCTATCAACACTTCACGGCGGGACAGGCGTTCATGAAACGGCACGATCGCCGGGCCGACCTCGATCGAGCGATCACCGAGTTCACGCAAGCGATCGAGAAAGATCCGAACTACGCGCCCGGATATGCCGGCCTGGCCGACGCGTACTACTGGAAGAACGCCCTGAATACGGATGCACAGTGGAAGCGGCTCGCCATGGAATCGGCGACGCAAGCCATTCGACTCAATCAAGACCTCGGCATTGCGCACACCGCGATGGGGCGAGCTCTGATGATCGAGGGGCGCCCAGACGAGGCCGAGGCGCATCTGAAGAGGGCGCTGGAGCAGGAACCCGGTCAAGCGGCCGCCCTGATCTCGTTGGCCGCGATCGCCGCGGAACGGAAGGATCTGGCGACGGCTGAGGCGCGCTATCGAGAGGCCGCGGCATCCGCGCCCCAGGACTGGCAGCCGCTCGCCGAGCTGGGTCAGCTCCTGTACAAGTCAGCGCGGTATCAGGAAGCGGTAGACGTCTGGGAACAATCGGCCAAACTCGTCGACGACAGCGCGTCGCTCCATCGCCAACTCGGAGCGGCATACCACATGCTCGGCAATCCCGACGCCGCCGCCAAGGCCTTTCAGCGCGCCCTCCAGATCGAGCCAAACGCGGCCGTTTACAACAATCTCGGAACGCTGCGCTTCTTTCAGGGGCAGTACGCTGACTCGGTCGCCGCATTCAGGAAGGCCGTCGAGCTGCGCGCGAACTCGTATTTGTTCTGGGGCAACCTGGGCGATGCGCACCGCTGGAATCCGCCGACGAGACACGAGGCGGCCGACGCCTATGCGACAGCCATTCGGCTCGCTCTCGAAGCGACGAAAGCACGGTCCAGCGATCTGGATCTCCGTGCCACGATCGCCGTCTATCGTGCCAAGAGTGGCGACAAGACGGGGGCGGCCGCAGACATCACCACCGTCGACCACGCTCCGAAGCCAAGCCCCTCGATGTTGTTCAAGAGCACCGTCGTCCACGAGCTCACCGGCAACCGCAAAGCCGCGCTCGCCTCGCTTGAACGGACACTCCAGGCGGGATACTCGCTACGCGAGATCCAGACCGAACCGGAGCTCATCTCGCTGCGGACGGACCCGCAGTTCCACTTGATCGCGTCACGCGTGTCGAAGTAGCGGTCGCTCCCGGTGGACAGCAACCGGGGCTGATGCTACAGTCTCGCCTTCTCCAGGCTTCAATCCGCAACCCGTGACCGTGTTCAGCCGCACCACGGCTGATCGGCGGCGTTTCCCGACAGGATCATCGATGCCCACACTCTACGCGCTCAACTTGAACTTCGACCCCGGAGCTTCGACCGGGTTGTTCCTCCCGTACAACAGTACGAACAACACCGGCCGGGCGTGGTTTCAATCAACGGACAACGGCCTGAATTGGACGTTTGCGGGGAACCCGGATAGCTACAACCCTACCCTGGACATGGACGACTCCGTGCAGTTCGCCGTTTCCGCGTTGCCTTCGCCGTCGTCGGCGCTCACCAGCGTGGCGTTGACAGTGCTCTTCGCCAACGACCGGGCTGCCACCAACAGCCCGGCGAAGCTTGCCAGTCCGTTCCAGCAGGGGAATGGATACCCGCAATGCGTGATCAACGACGCGACGAAAACATACGTCCCGCCGCCGCCGAACCAGGCGATCACGTGGTACTTGATTGGCCCTTACACTCCCGCCGTCAACACCAACAATCCCGGCAGAGGCCAATTGAAGTTCGAGTTCTCGATTGCCGCCGTCGTCACCCTCAGTGACGGGACGGTCAAGCAATACGGCTACGACCCCGAGATGGACGTGGACGTCAACTGATCGTGACTGGCCGAGCAGCTGAACGGCCTGCGATCGGATTATCGGACGGAGATCAGCCGA